>Ga0082335_1000048_pt1 | contig 371320 bp, 320 predicted proteins | sample Subgrocontami58m_FD_72375 | JGI IMG/M metagenome (GOLD analysis project Ga0082335, IMG submission 72375) | Subsurface groundwater microbial communities from S. Glens Falls, New York, USA - GMW37 contaminated, 5.8 m (SPADES assembly) (version 2) ... | reverse complement strand
GCTTCACTCGACGTTGGGTTATATCAGCCCGATGCAGTTCGAGAATAACTGGATCGCGGCACAGTTGAAGAAAGCCGCATAATGGACCGGTTAAGAACTACGGAATCCAGGGGCAAGGTCATGGGGCTGTTTCAGGCAGCATCGAAAAACCTCACGACGGGCGATCTTTCTGAACCTTTCTCGGAGACAGTCGGGATCGAGACAGGATATAATTCGACTCCCGTTTCCGCTTGATAGATGAGAGTCCTGTCCTGTGTGTCCGTCTCCTGATTACTCACCAATTACCGAATTTGCAGGCGATGATGCAAGCCGTGAACAGCTAAGGCGCGTGTATCAACGCTACTACTGGGCTGGTCGTTATGTAGTTGGCAAAGATGCTCTCGAAATTGCTTGCGGCGTAGGCCAAGGGCTCGGCTATTTGGCGTCTTTGGCGAAAACCCTGCATGCAGGGGACATCTCTGAGCAAGTGTTAAACGCAGCCCGAAGACACTATGGCGGGCGGATTCATCTTCAGGAATTTGGCGCGGAGTCCCTGCCGTTTCCAAATGCATCCTTCGATGTGGTGCTGATATTCGAGGCGATCTATTACGTCAAAGATGTCGGCAGCTTCATTTTGGAGGCGCGAAGGGTGCTGCGTGCGGGTGGTTGCCTTCTGATCGTGAGCGCCAATAAAGACCTTTTCGATTTTGCGCCCAGCCCGTACAGCGTGCGCTACTACGGGGTAGTGGAGTTGCAGGAAATGCTCGAGGCTGCAGGGTTCTCGGTAGCCTTTTTCGGCGACACGCCCATCGCGTCGGTGTCCGCATGGCAGCGGATGCTTCGCCCGGTCAAACGCATTGCGGCTGTTACTGGTTTGATGCCAAAAAGCAAACGCATGAAGGCGATCGTCAAACGCATCGTATTTGGGCCGGCCGAGAAGTTGCCTGCCGAGATTCAGCCTGGCGGCGATCCCGGTCCGGCGTTGGTGTCGATACCGTCTGGTGTTCCCGACAGGGGCCACAAAGTCGTTTTTTGCGAAGCAACGCTCGCGCCCTGATGATGTGAATGTAGTACTGTGTACCCACTCCTAAAACGTACGCTCGATTTCATCCTTGCTCTTGGCGCATTGGCAGTGCTGTCGCCGGTGCTTGTCGCGATCGTGCTGTGGATCAAGTTCGCCGATCCCGGGCCGGTGTTGTACGCCGGCAGGAGGGTCGGGCGCGGCGGGAAGACTTTCCGCATGCTCAAATTTAGGACGATGGTGGTGGACGCGGACAGGGTAGGGCCGTCTTCTACCGCGGGGGATGATCCGCGCATTACGCGACCGGGACGATTCATGCGACGCTTGAAGCTTGATGAACTGCCGCAGTTGATCAATGTATTGCGCGGAGAGATGAGCTTTGTGGGACCCAGACCGCAAGTTCAATGGGCGGTCGATCTCTACACCCCGGAGCAGCGCGCTTTGCTCGCGGTCAGGCCGGGCATCACCGATTACGCTTCTCTGCGATTTCGCAACGAAGGGGAGATCCTCAAGGGCAGCGCGGATCCGGACAAGGATTATCTGGAGAAGATTGCGCCGTTGAAGATCGAACTTGGATTGCATTATGTGCAGACGTACTCCCTGCTTTCGGATGTCAAGTTGATCGTCGCAACAGGCTTGTCCGTATTTGGAGTGGATCCAGAGTGGTGCTTGCCTCGGTCCGCCCGCCTTAGTGCTTCAGGAGTTAAAATTGAAATCTGATGCCGATCGAGCTCATGTGTATCGCACCGAAGCGGAAAAAGATGTCGGCCGCACGAACGCGGAGATCTTTGAACGCTCTACCGATACCGTGGAAGCGCGCCTCGAGAACTTCCCGAAGTACGTCCGGCGACAGCATCTCAAGCGGTTTCTCGCGATGTACGAGCTATTCAAGCGGGCATTGCCGGTAAAGGGGTCGGTGGTGGAGTGCGGCGTTTTTCGGGGTTTCGGGTTGATGTCATGGGCAAAGCTCAGCACCATCCTCGAGCCCGAGAATCTGACTCGCCGGATCTACGGATTTGACACGTTTTGCGGCTTTCCGACGCTTGCCGACAAGGATGGGAGCCAGTTCGCACGGCCCAGCGTCGGCGACCTGAATGCGCCATCCTATGACGAGCTGATTGCTCTTATCGGGCAGTACGATCGCGATCGATTCCTCGGGCACATTCCAAAAGTCGAACTGGTCAAAGGCGATATTGCGAAGACCGCACCGGCATTCATTGTATCGCACCCGCATCTTGTCGTCAGTCTGTTGTTCATCGACTGCGACTTGTATGAACCCTCGAAGGCGGCGCTGGAGGCGTTTGTGCCCAGGATGCCGAAAGGCGCAATCCTTGCCTTCGATGAACTCGACAACCCGATCTGGCCGGGCGAGACTGTCGCTGCGCTCGAGTCGATGGGGCTGCGCAATCTGCGCTTGCAGAGGCTTGAGTGGGATCCGTACATTGCGTTTGCCGAAATCGAATAGACAATCAATAAACGGACAACCCTTCCCATCATGACCGCTCGACCAACCTCCCCACGCAGCATCCCCTTCTTCAACTACAAAGCGGCATTCGCGGCGTGTGAAGAAGAATTCGTCGCCATTTTTCGGGACGTCCTCCATCGCGGTGCATTCATACAGCAAAATGATCTGGCTGCCTTCGAAGCGCACCTGGCCGAATACCTTGGCGTCAAACACGTCATAGGCGTAGGCAACGCGACCGATGGATTGATCATGGCCTGGCGAGCGGCCGGCCTGAAGCCGGGCGATGAGGTCATCTTCCCGTCGCACACGATGGCGGCCTCCCCGGCATCGGTTGCACATGCAGGCGGCGTGCCGGTGCCCGTGGATTGCGGGCCGGACCATCTGATCGATCCGGATGTGATCGAGGCGGCCATCACGCCGCGCACCCGCGCCATCATGCCGGTGCAGTTGAACGGCCGCACCGCGAATATGGACGAGATCCAGGCCATCGCCGATCGACTCGGCTTGTTCGTCCTTGAGGACTCCGCCCAGGCCCTCGGCTCGAAATTCAAGGGCCGGTTCGCGGGAACGTTCGGTCGTGCAGGCGTGTTCAGCTTCTATCCGGCAAAAATTCTGGGCTGTCTCGGCGATGGTGGCGCGTTGATCACGAACGACGACGCCATCGCCGAGCGGGTTCTGCTACTGCGGGATCACGGCCGCAATCGCGATGGCGAAGTCGTTATGTGGGGCCTGAACTCCCGGCTCGACAACCTTCAAGCGGCGATTCTGGACGCGCAGTTCCGCAACTATGCGAGCATCATCGAGTATCGGCGCACCTTGGCGGCGCGCTATCAGGCGCAGTTGGGCGACCTGCCGCAACTTCAATTGCCGCCAGCGCCAAGCAGCGACCCGGACCACTTTGACGTGTTCCAGAACTACGAGATGCAGGCCGACGATCGGGATGCATTGCGCACTCACCTGGCTGCGTGTGGCATCGGTACGCTGCTGCAATGGGGTGGTAAGGCGATCCACCAGTTTTCCGCGCTTGACTTCAAGGTTTCGCTGCCCAATACCGAGCGCCTGTTCCGCCGCTGCCTTATGTTGCCCATGAATGTTGTGGTGTCGCTTGAGGACGCAAATTACATCTGCAACTGCATCCGGCAGTTCTATAAGTGCTGAAATGAGTTCGGTCGCCGACACCCGCGAACTCGCGCGGCGCATTCGCCTGCATGCCTTGCGCATGACTAGCCAAGGGGGAAGTGCCCATATTGCCTCGGTTTTTTCCATGGCCGATTTGGTTGCTGTTCTATACGGAAGTGTTCTGAACGTGGACCCCGTCAATCCGGCTTGGGCTGGACGCGATCGTTTCATTCTGAGCAAAGGGCATGCGGGTACGGGTGTTTATGCAGTGCTAGCGGAGCGGGGCTTTTTTCCGGTGGAGAAGCTCAGCACGCATTACCTAGATGGTTCGGATCTCAGCGGGCATGTGTCGCACAAGGGGATACCCGGCGTCGAGTTGTCGACTGGTTCGCTAGGACACGGATTGCCGGTTGGCGCCGGCATGGCCTTGGGTGCGAAGCTCGATGCGAGGCGACATCGCGTATTCGTTCTGTTGAGCGACGGCGAATGCGACGAAGGCTCGAACTGGGAGGCCATCCTGTTCGCCGCGCACCACAGGCTGGATAATCTTGTGGTCATAGTTGATTACAACAAATTCCAGAGCTTGGGCTCAGTCGCGGAGACGTTGAACCTGGAACCGTTCGCGCAGAAATGGACCAGCTTTGGTTGGATGGTGCAGGAAATCGATGGACACGACCATGATGCCATCGCCAATGCATGCCGCACGACCCCGTGGTCGATTGGAAAACCTAGTTGCGTGCTGGCGCACACCACCAAGGGCAAGGGCGTTTCTTTCATGGAAAATAGCGTGCTTTGGCATTATCGGACGGCGCGCGGCGAGGAATACGAGGCGGCGCGCCGTGAATTGGAGAGAGGTGCATGAGGGATGCCTTCGTGCGCCGGTTGGCCCAGATCGCCGCGCGCGATCCGCGTGTCTTTCTGATCACGGGCGATCTCGGCTTCGGGGTTCTCACCGAATTTGCCCAGCGGTTCCCGCGCCAGTTTCTAAACGTCGGGGTTGCGGAACAGAATATGGCAGGGATTGCGGCAGGTCTCGCCTTGGATGGGCGGATTGTCCTCACCTACTCGATCGGAAATTTCCCGACGTTGCGGGCGCTCGAGCAACTGCGTAACGATGTTTGCTATCACGATGCCAACGTCAAGATTGTGGCGATCGGCGGTGGATTCAGCTATGGGGCGCTCGGCATGTCGCATCATGCGACCGAGGACATCGCCATCCTGCGCGCGCTGCCGCGAATGAAGGTGCTTGTGCCTGGCGACGAGTGGGAGGCGGAAGAGGCAACGGAAGCAATGATCAGCATGCCGGGGCCATGCTACCTGCGGCTCGATAAATCGAAAGCACCGGCGACACAGCGCGAGGGCGAAGTGTTTCGGCTGGGCGCGATCCGTGAGCTCCGCCAAGGTCAGGATTTTACCTTGGTCTGCTGTGGCGGTATCCTGGGTCAGGTGCTTCAGGCGGCCGATGCGCTGCGTGCCGAGGGGACCAGCTGTCGCGTGCTTAATGTGCACACGGTCAAACCGATCGATCGTGAGGCGCTGGTCCACGCGGCCCAGGAAACGGGCGGCATTATCACCATCGAGGAGCATACGGTTGATGGCGGCTTGGGCGGCGCAGTTGCTGAAATCCTGCTCGAAGCGGTAGCGGCACCGCGAAGGTTTCTCAGGATCGGGCTTCGTGACCAGTTTTCCTCGATAGTGGGTTCGCAGGACTATTTGAGGAGCCGGTATGGGCTGGACCAAAGTGCCATCATGGCGCGCGTCCGTGAAGCGCTGAACAAATGAAGCCGCTGCTCGATGTCGTTCTCGCGCTATTCTGGCTGGCAGTCTCCGCGACGGTTGCAATCTCCGCGATACTTCTGGTCTGGCTACAGGGCTATCACCTGCCATTTTACATTGTGCCGCGCGTGGGCCGCGACGGCAGGGTTTTTAGGATGACCGAGCTGGGCTCGACGATCGTGTACGCCGACCGCAGCGGGGTGGATTCAACATCGGTCAACGGTCGCCGGAACACGCCGGTGGGGCACTTCGTTCGCCGTTACAAACTTGACGAGTTGACCGAGTTTTGGAATGTGCTCACAGGTGATATGAGTCTCGTCGGTCCGCGCCCTAACGTAAAACGGGAAACGGACCTTTACTCATGTAAAGAGAAAAAATTGTCAAAAGTACAATCGGGCATAACGGACTTCTCTTCGATTGTATTTTCAGATGAAGGCGACATCCTCGAGGATAAGTCTGACCCAGATTTGGCTTACAATGAATAGATGCGACCTTGGAAAAACCGCTTGGGCATTTTTTATGTGGAGCGGCGTTCTCTCCTCTTGGATATTTGGTTGATTTTTCTGACTGTTGTGGCCATCGTCGATCGGAAGGCGGCGCTGAGTCGTGTGGAGGCCCTCCTCCGCAAGATGGGAGCGGATGAGACCTTTGTAAGGGTATCTCGCAGAATGGAGCCATTGGTTCCACACCCGCCTCCAGGAACGTCGGAGATCGTGACGTCTAGGGCGGCGGCTTCGCTGACTTAGAGGGGACTTGTTACTCGTTGTATTCTTCCTGCATTTCGCATTTGCCCAGCAACCGCAGGCCTCTTTGTATTTTGTCTGCCGCATTGATTACATGACTCATTATAAAATTCTGCAAGCCCAACTTACCACGCATCCGCGTACCTGGCTGATCACCGGCGTGGCCGGTTTCATAGGTTGCAATCTTCTGGAAACACTACTCAAGCTCGGCCAGCGCGTCGTCGGGTTCGACAACTTCGCCACCGGCCATCGCCACAATCTGGACCAGATTCAGACCACAGTGAGTCCAGCGCAATGGCACAACTTCCAATTCATCGAAGGCGACATGCGCAATATCGATACCTGCCGGGAAGTTGTGCGTGGAGTTGATTATGTCCTTCACCAGGCTGCGCTGGGCTCCGTTCCGCGCTCCATTGAAGATCCCATCCTTACCAACCAGTCCAATATCGACGGCTTCCTCAATATGCTGATCGCTGCACGCGATGCCAAGGTCAAACGATTCGTCTACGCCGCCAGCAGCTCAACTTACGGTGACCATCCTGATTTGCCCAAAGTCGAAGAAAAGATCGGCAGGCCGCTTTCACCCTATGCCGTCACTAAATACGTCAACGAACTTTACGCCGATGTCTTCGCTCGTACTTACGCTTTGCAAAGTATCGGTCTGCGCTATTTCAACATCTTCGGTCCGCATCAAGACCCTGACGGTTCCTACGCTGCCGTCATTCCCAAGTGGATCACAGCCATGCTCAACGGTGAAACGGTCTATGTCAACGGTGATGGTGCAACCAGCCGCGATTTCTGCTACATTGCCAACGCCGTACAAGCCAACCTGCTCGCCGCCAGCACCGACAATTCGGGTGCCGTGAATCAGGTGTACAACATAGCTGTGGGCGAACGCACCAGTCTGGATGGACTGCACTGTTTGATCCAGACCGAACTCCAGGCACGACTACCGAACCTGCAGATTGCTCCTCCGCAGCGGCGCGACTTCCGCGCTGGTGATGTACGCCATTCCCTGGCCAGCATCGACAAAGCCAAATCGAAGTTGGGCTACCAACCCAGCTACACCGTCGCCCAAGGCATGATGGAAACGATACGCTGGTATGTCCAGGATCTGGGCTTGTCATTAAAAAAAGCCATTCCTGATCGCATTTCATAATGACCGACATTTCCAATATCAAATTAGCCGTAGTCGGCCTCGGCTACGTCGGTCTGCCGCTCGCCGTTGAATTTGGCAGAAAGCGGCCGGTTATCGGTTTCGACATCAGCGCCAGGCGCGTGGCCGAGTTGCAGTCTTGCCAGGACCGCACTTTGGAAGTCGAACCCGCTGAACTGCAACAAGCCGCCTACCTCAGTTACACCACAGATCCCAAGATGCTAGCGGGCTGCAATGTCTTCATCGTCACTGTACCTACGCCCATCGACGAACACAAACGCCCGGATTTGACCCCGCTGATCAAGGCCAGCGCGACTATCGGAAATGTGCTTAAGCGTGGTGACATCGTTATCTATGAATCGACGGTTTATCCCGGTGCGACGGAAGAAGATTGTGTTCCAGTGCTGGAAAAATTCTCCGGTCTTAAGTTCAATCAAGATTTCTTCGCCGGGTATAGTCCCGAGCGCATCAACCCGGGCGACAAAGGACACCGCGTCACCAACGTCAAGAAGGTTACCTCTGGCTCCACACCCGAGGTCGCTGACCGAGTCAATGCGCTCTACGGCGAGATCATCACCGCCGGCACTCACAAGGCACCCTCGATTCGCGTTGCGGAAGCGGCCAAGGTGATCGAGAACACCCAGCGCGACCTCAACATTGCCCTGATCAATGAGTTGGCAATGATCTTCAACAAAATGGGCATCGACACTGAAGCAGTGCTGCAGGCCGCAGGTACAAAATGGAACTTCCTTCCGTTTCGACCTGGTCTCGTCGGAGGTCACTGCATTGGCGTCGACCCTTACTACCTCACTCACAAGGCACAAGAAATTGGCTATCACCCCGAAATCATCCTCGCTGGCCGGCGCCTCAATGACAGCATGGGTGTCTATGTTGTCGCCCAATTAATCAAGGCCATGGCCAAAAAGCGCATTCAGATTGACGGTGCCCGCGTGCTGGTGATGGGCCTTGCATTCAAGGAAAACTGCCCAGACCTGCGTAACACTCGTGTGGTGGACATCGTGGAAGAGTTGACGCAATACAACTGCCATGTGGACGTTTACGATCCTTGGGTATCGATAGAAGAGGCGCAGCACGAATATGATATTACGCCCATCCAGGAGCCACAAAGGAGCACCTACGATAGCATCATCCTTGCCGTGGCTCATCACCAGTTCAGGAGCATGGGTGCGGATGGCATTCACATCCTCGGCAAGGCTTCCCACGTGCTTTACGATCTGAAATATGTTCTGTCGATTGAAGAAGTTGATATGCGTTTGTAATGTACGCCACCGAAATCTAGTCGCCATTGGTGGCATATCTCCCTCCTGGAATTGATGTGGTAGTGGCGTCCTGCCGCTGATGTGAGAAAGCTGATGCTGTCATTCTCAAGACTTGATACTCTGCCCCGCTCTGCAAAAATGGCCATTCTGGTGGTCAGCGATTCCTTGATGGCGGCTGTCGCGGTATGGTCTGCTGTGCTGCTGCGCGCTGGGGGCATACCGGTATTGCCGAGTCTGTATGTCGCGATTGTTACAGTGTTGGTCATGTTGCTGGTACCGGCGGTTGCGATCGTTTGCGGCTATTACCGTTTGGTATTGCGCTTCGGTACCCCGACGCTGGTTACGCGATCAGCCTTGGCGAGTGGAATTTCCGGTTTGATCTTGGGTGGCATCGGATGGTATGGCGGAACTACTCCAATGCGCGCGCTGGGCTTGGGCGCCGTGTTTGCGCTGGTGCTGTTTTCGGAGTTCGTATTGAGCCGGGCCTTCGCCCGTTTTTTGTTGACTCGGAACGACGGTCACGGGCGAGGCACGGTGGCGGCGATTTATGGGGCGGGCGCCGCGGGGCAGCAACTGGCAGCCATGCTGCGCAGGGCAGCGGAATATCATCCGGTGGCCTTTCTGGATGACGCCCCGGATCTTCATGGCCGCATGGTGGAAGGTCTGCCGGTGCTGGCGCCAAGCGATGCGAAGCTGGTTGAGAGGTTGCGATCGAAAGGTGTACAGCAACTTTACCTGGCGATTCCTTCGCTAAAAGCGACCCGACGGCGCGAGATTCTGGAGTCGCTGGGAACGCTTCCGTTCCATGTGCGATCGGTACCCGCGTTGCCCGAGCTGATGCGGGGTGACGCCAAGCTCGACCAGTTGGCGGAAATCAGCATTGAGGATTTGCTCGGGCGAGACCCGGTACCGCCGATTCCCGGCCTTCTGGAAAAGTGCATTCGCGGCAAGGGGGTGCTGATTACAGGAGGCGGCGGGTCGATCGGTTCCGAATTGTGCCGCCAGGTGCTGGCGTTGCAGCCACGGGAACTGGTGGTGCTGGAGCAAAGTGAAATTGCGCTGTATTTCATCGAACAGGAGTTGCTGACGCTGGCTGGAGCATTGGGTGGCGCGGCGGGGTTAAGCTTTCAGTTGGGGTCGGTGACCGATGCATCCCGTCTCCGGGAAATATTTACCGAGTTCGATATCGATACCGTCTACCATGCGGCGGCTTACAAGCATGTGCCGATCGTGGAGCACAACCCTTTGGAGGGGTTGCGCAACAACGCGCTGGGTACCTGGAAAGTAGCCTGCGCGGCGGCCGCGGCGGGAGTCGGGCACTTTGTGCTGATTTCGACGGACAAGGCAGTCCGGCCGACCAATGTGATGGGTGCCACCAAGCGGGTGTCTGAACTGATAGTGCAGGCGCTGGCGGAGGAGTATCCGGGAAGCGTTTTTTCGATGGTGCGGTTTGGCAATGTGCTGGATTCTTCCGGCTCCGTGGTTCCCCTCTTTCGCAAGCAGATTGAAAACGGCGGGCCGATTACGCTGACCCACCTGGAGGTGACGCGTTTTTTCATGACCATTTCGGAGGCGGTTCAGTTGGTGATCCAGGCGGGCGCGATGGCACGCGGCGGCGAGGTCTTCGTGCTTGACATGGGCGAGCCGGTGAAGATTCTGGATTTGGCGAAAAACATGGTGCGGCTGAGCGGTCTTGCGGTGCGGGATGGCGCCAATCCACAAGGGAACATCGCCATCGAAGTAACCGGACTTCGGCCGGGAGAAAAACTGTACGAGGAGCTGTTGATCGGCGGGGATGTTTCCGCAACGGAGCATCCGCGAATCCTGCGCGCGCAGGAAAGGAAAGCCGATTGGAAACGCTTGGAAGAAGAGTTGCAGTCGCTGGACGGTGCGATGCGGGAGGGGGCTGGTGCCACAGTGGATGTTCGGGAGGTGCTGGTGCGTTGGGTGACGGGGTATCGGGAGACCGGGCCCCGTTTGATTGGACAACGTTCTGAGTCGGATAACTCAGTGAAGTAAGCCCCCGGCTTTGCCGGAGGGGATTTAACTGATGAAGAGGATTACGCTGCAAGAGTTTTCCGGGCAGTGACGTCGATCCGAATGGGAATGAGTAAAGATGCGCTCGAGGCCGTGCCCGCGTCCCCCAGTCGGGAGAGATCGCATGTATATTCTTTTTTCTTTGCGGTAGCATTAAAGAAGTGGTTGCGCCAGAATGCTCGGCCACGCACCTCAGCGCTGCGCGTTATAAGGAGCGAGTGATCGAGGCTGTCCATGAATTTGTTGTTTTTGCGCGACAAATGTCAATTAATCCCGAATTGCCGCAACCTTGAGTGTTGCAACTTTCTAATTTCCTGTGGATAATCGCGAACCAAGGCTAGGTGCAGGCAGGGCGACCAAACTTGCAACTTTCCGGTTTTTGTGGATAATGAATTGACCGTCGCTGGGATTTTCCTCGATTTTCGGCGTTTTTGCAGGATTTAATTCAGGAGAGAAAAATGAAGAAATTGCTTGCCATTCTTTTTGCGTCCGCATTTCTCGCAGCTAGCGCACATGCTCAACAACAACCAGGGGCGGGTGGTGCGGGTGGCAGTGGTGCCGCTGGTGCTACTGGCGCCGCGGCCGGGGGAATTACCGCTGGCATGGTTGCCGCTGCAGTAGCGGTTGTCGCGGTTGCTGCGGCGGTTGCTTCGTCCGACGACGATAGCCAGACGACCACACCCGTCACGACAAAATAAGTCGACCGTAACTCAAAAAATCCTTGGCCTGCCGCCAAGGATTTTTTTTCTGTAGTTCCAAAATCGATAGCTTGCGGGGTTCGTGGTAAAGCCCGCAGCGAAATCCTCCTTGTTCCCCCTTTTTCAAACGGGGAGACTCATAGCGACGAGCGCATGGCTTAAGATAGCGCCGTTGAATTCTGTTCCCGCAAACGTGAAGATTCGAGTTCTAGTCGCAGTACTCTCATTGGTCGCTGTGCTATCCGGCTGCTCCGCTGCCGGCAATGCAATCCTGCAGACGCTGCCCTATGCATATGGGCGAAATCCGGCCGTTGACAACGCCAGGCTGAATCCTAATTTCCGTTACCTCAGGGTTACCGTCGGCGGCCGCGTGGTTCTGCTTGCGCTCGGCAACATGGACAGCCATCCTCAGGGTCCGCTCGATGTGTGGTACAGCGCCGAGCGGGAAGTGCTGCGGCTGCAGAACGGGCGCCTCGTCGGGGCGGTCGGTCTCACCACGGAATGGCGCAACGTCACCTTGCCCGAATTGCCGTCATGGTCCGCGGCTGCCCGCGCCGATCGGGGATATCGATGGACTCGCACGCGTGACGTCATGCCTGGGTATCGGTTTGGTGTGAAGGATGCACTCTCACTGCGCGTTGTTGAAGCGCCGCAACGGAGCGCATTGCAGGGACTGGATCCGCAGCGCCTGACCTGGTTCGAGGAGAGGGTTGAGTCCGGATCGATTGCTGGACTCTCGGCTGTATTCGGCGACAGCAATCGCGCCGTTGCCGTGCTGCCGCCGGCCCGCTATGCGGTGGATTTTAGGGGCAGTGGGGAAGCAGTTGTCTATGGGGAGCAGTGTCTTGCTGCTGACCTGTGCTTTACCTGGCAGCGCTGGCCGGTGCAGGGACAAAGCGAGGCTGCGCAGAAGTGAGGAAGGTAGGCTACGCCAAGGTTACGCCGCATTCGCGAGGGAACTCGCTCCTGCGCCTCTATCCCGTCACGAAAAAGCAGATTCCTCGCTTCACTCGGAATGACAGGATCGGGATGGCAGTTAGAGGCGCTCATGGGCTTGCAATAGCGCTTATAGGGTCACTCTTGCTGGCGCCGTCGCCGCTGCATGCGCAGCTTGTGCCGAAGCGGTTGAGCGATTGGCTGCTGGAACAACCTATCGACGCAAATTCTTATCCGCTGGGTTTGAGCTGGCGGGTGCCGGGGGAGGTGGCGGCGCAGAGCGAGCTGCGGCTAGCCCTTCTGCGGAGTCTCTCCGGCCTCGATCCCGAGGTGAAGGCCGATGCCGGAGTGTTGGGGCGGTTGCGCGATTGGGTGCGCACGCTGCCGGTCACTGGCCGCGTTCCGGTGGCGGTGCCCGATGCGCGCTGGCTGCAGGCGAATCCTTCCCGCGACCCGGTGCTCCAGCCGGGCCATAGCGTAGTCTTGCCCAAGCGTCCGCATACGGTGACGGTGCTCACTGCGCAGGGAACGCTTTGCACGGTGACTCATTCGCCTGGTGCCGAGGCGATGGCTTACGCTCCGACCTGTGGCCCGGCCAACTCGGGGCGGACGGACTGGGCGTGGGTGGCGCAACCGGACGGGCGGGTGCAGCGCTTCGGCGTCGCCGTCTGGAACCGCGAGGCACAGGACGAGCCCGCCCCGGGCGCCTGGATCTGGGCGCCGCCTCGGGACAGCGGTTTTCCGGAACATTGGTCGCAAACGCTGATTACGTTTCTCGCGACGCAAGGGCCGGCTCCAGATTCTGGTGGGGTCGATCGCGGCGCGGGCGCCGCTCCCACAAACGTGGCGCCCAAGGCGCGTTTGAGTGCCTCGCAGCCCGCGCCGCCGGGTGGCGCATCGGAGGCGTGGGTGCCTTCAGGCCTTCCGGAGCTTGGCGGAGCTGCGCAAGGTCTGCGCGACCGACAGGGTCTTGCCGGGGTCGGTGCAGCGGGCGATGGCAAGGCGCTGGTCCTGCCCCCGCCTACCCTTTCCGCGCGCTCACGCAGCCTTGTGACCACGGCGAGTGACTGGGGCGGCGTCGGCCTGTTGCAGACGCCGAGCGCGCGCATGGAGAAAGCCGGTAATCTGACGGTCAATTTCAGCCGCATCTATCCCTATTTTCAGGGCAACATCATGGTGCAGCCCCTGGATTGGCTGGAGGCGGGATTTCGCTATACCAACATCAGCAATCGCTATTACTGTGGAAGCGCAACTTTGTGCGGTGGGCAAACCGATAAGGACAAGAGCCTCGACGCCAAATTCCGCCTTTGGACCGAGTCGGCGTATGTGCCGCAAGTCGCGCTCGGCTTCCGCGATATCGCGGGCACTGGCCTTTTCTCGGGCGAATATTTGGTCGCGAGCAAGCGCACCGGTCCGTTCGACTGGAGCCTCGGCCTGGGCTGGGGTTACGCTGGTGCGCGCGGTAACCTACGCAACCCGCTCGGGCGCGTTTTCCCGTCATTCGATACGCGCAAAGCCGATGCTGGCCAAGGCGGCAACTTCGCATTCGGGAGCTATTTCCACGGCCCCGCCGCCTTGTTCGGCGGTGTTCAGTATCAAACGCCCTGGGAGCGGCTGATCCTGAAACTGGAGTACGACGGCAACGATTACCAGCACGAACCGCAGGCCAACAATCAACGGCAAAGTTCCCCCTGGAATTTCGGCGCCGTGTACCGGGCCGGGCGCGCGGTGGATGTCACTCTGGGCGTAGAGCGTGGCAATACGGCCATGCTTGGTGTCACCCTGCATACCCAGTTGGACGGGCTTACCGTGCCCAAGCTGAACGACGCGCCGCGGGTGGCGGTGGCACTCAACCGTCCGCAGCAGGCGCCCGACTGGGCGGCGACCAGCCGCGATATCGCGGTGCAGACCGATTGGCGCGTGCGCAGGATAGAGCAGCGCGGGCGCGAGCTCCGGGTGACGCTGGACGACGCCGACGCCATCTATTGGCGCGAGCGCGCGGACCGGGCGGCAGCGGTGCTCAACCGCGACGCGCCGGCGAGCGTGGACCGCTTCGCGCTTGCCTATCGCCAGCGCGGGGTGGACGTGGCCGAACACGTAATAGACCGGGACGCCTGGGTGGCGCAGAAGACCCAAGCTTTGCCGCCGCGCGAGCAGCGTGCGGCGTTGATCGCGCGTGCGCCCGAAACGCTGCCGCCTCAGGGCGCGCTCTATCAGGACACGCTGCCGCGGTTCGAAACCAGCCTGGGGCCGAGCTACCAGCAGACCCTGGGCGGCCCCGATGGGTTCCTGCTGTTTCAGGCCGGCGTGTCGGGAAAAGCCAAGTTGCGGCTGAGGGAGGACACCTGGCTGCAGGGTGCCCTGCACCTCGGCTTGTACGGCAACTACGACAAGTTCCGCAACCGCGGTTCCAGTGATATGCCCCGGGTGCGCACCTACCTGCGCGAATACCTGACCACCTCGAAGCTCACCCTGCCCAATCTGCAGGCGACGCACGTCGGTGGGTTCGGCGGGAATCAGTACTACAGCATGTACGCGGGTTACCTCGAATCGTCCTTTGCGGGGGTAGGTGGCGAGTGGCTGTACCGGCCGTTCTCAAGCCGCGTCGCTTTCGGCGTGGACGCGAATTTCGTGCAACAGCGCAGTTTCGAGCAGGACTTCGGCTTTGACAATGCAGACACCCAGACCGGCTATCGCGTGGCCAGTGGTCATGCGACCCTGTACTGGGATACCGGCTGGAACGACGTGCAGGCGAAACTGAGCGTCGGCCGTTACCTGGCGAAGGACATCGGCGCGACCGTCGATTTGTCGCGCGTGTTCGACAATGGGGTGAGGTTCGGCGCGTTCTTTTCGAAGACCAATGTATCGGCGGAGAAGTTCGGCGAAGGCAGCTTCGACAAAGGGGTGTATCTGAGCGTCCCGTTCGATGCCTTCCTCACGCGCTCGAGCAACACCACAGCCAGTGTCGTATGGAAGCCGCTCACGCGCGATGGCGGCGCCAAACTCAATCGCAGCGTCGAGTTGTACGACCTCACCAGCGCGCGCGACGATCGCACCCTGCGCACCAAGGCGGCGGCGCCGCCGAACCATGAGTCGATTCCAGCCGACCGGCGCGAGACCTGGAGCCCGCCGCCCCAGGGGCCGGTGCCGTATACGCGCGTGACACCGAAACCGGCGGCCGAACAGTGGGCAGCCGATGCGAAGGGTTACGAGCACCGCCTCGTCGAAGCCTTGTACCGGCAGGAGTTCCGCAACATCCGTATTGACTACGATGGCTCCCGCCGCTTGACGCTCGCGCTCGCGAACGACAGCCTTCATCCGATAAGCCGCGCGGTTGGCCGGGCCGCGCGCACCGCACTGCATCTCGGGCCGCTGGACATGCGCGAAATCCGGATCGCATTTGTGCGTGGCGCCAACCCGGCCGTGACCTACAATTTTGCCGATCTGAAACGGCTGCAACGCTATTTCGATGGCGAGATCAATGCGGCCCAGCTCGCCGACTCGGTCGCGGTCGAGTACCGTGATCCGTCGGCGCGCGAATCAGATCCGCTCGCGCGCCTGGACGATCTGGATACCAGGGCGGAAGAACCGCGTCTTGCGGATCTGCTGCGGCCAGCCACCGGGCCGGTCGGGCGCGTGGCGAGCGATTTCGCCGGCGCGGCGCGCACCGCGGCGAATACCGACTGGCTGCGCATGGGCGTCTTCGGCACCGGCCTGGTGCTTGGGAGCACCCTGCTCGACAAACGCGCAGATCAGTTCGCCCGGGACCATGGCGCGAACCGCTGGGTGAAGGCGGGGAACAACTTCGGTGACGCGCTGCCCTGGCTGGCGCTCGCCGGAGCCGGGGTGGCGGCCCTGGACGGCAGCGATCCGACGCGTTCGCGCACCGGCTATGCGGCGCTGGAGGCGGGGGGCACGGCGCTGCTGGCGGTAACCGGGCTGAAATATGCGTTCGGGCGTGCACGTCCGGAGAATGAGCTCGGAAACCACGCGTTCAAACCCTTCTCCATCACCGCCGGCTACGATTCGTTCCCGTCCGGGCACACTATCATCGCCTGGGCGGTCGCAACGCCGTTTGCGCAGGAATACGACGCACCCTGGCTGTATGGCCTCGCGGCCGTCACCAACCTTGCACGCGTAGGCAGCCGCCAGCACTGGGTGTCCGACACCGTGGCCGGCAGCCTGCTCGGCTACACGATCGGCAAGGTCTTCTGGGAATCGTCGCGCGCGCCGAGCAAAGGCGCCCCGCGCGTGCTGATCCATCCCGCGGGGGTGAATCTGGCGTGGTCGTTCGATTGAGGGCCTTGCTCGCGTGCTTCGCCGCGGTGACACTGCTCCCGCTGGGCGCGGGGGCGCAAACCGCCTGCCGTGTACTCGATCCCGAATTGGCTGCCACCTACCAGGGGGGATGCAAGGACGGGCTGGCCGAGGGCTACGGCGAGGCGAAAGGCACGGCCGAATACCGCGGAGACTTTCACGCCGGCCGCAAGCATGGCAAGGGGGTCAAGGCCTGGACCTCGGGCGACCGCTATGAAGGCGAATTCGTCGAGGACCGCAAGGAAGGCAGCGGCAAGTACACCTGGAGCGCGCGCGGCCCGGCCGCGGGCGAGAGCTACAGCGGCGCGTATCTGAACGATCTTCGCCACGGCCATGGCGTGTACGAATGGCCCTCGGGCGACCGCTATGCCGGACAGTGGGCGAACGATGCGATCACCGGCATGCCGACGCGGGCCATGATCGCGCGCGCGCGGGCGAGGACGGAAACCCTCGCTGCGGTAGCGCAGCCCGGGGTCAGAGTCTGCCGCGCGCTGCTGCTCGGCATCGCCGTGCGCGACTGGATCCGCGGCGAGGTGATTGCGGTGGACGCAGACCGGATTCAAGTGCGCATCGACGATACGGGCCGGCAGCCGCACATGATGGACGGCCGGCCGCTGGCCAAAGGCATGACCTTCTGGACCGAAGCTACGGAGTGGACGCCGTGCTGGTGAGGAACGCTGGACCGCGCAGGAGCGAACTTGCTCGCAAACGATAGACTCGCAAACGATAGAATTTGCGAGCAAGCTCGCGCCTACGCGTGGTCGCAGATCGAATTCAGATAAAGTCCAAGAAGTTGTCGACTCTTTCCAATTGCCGTCCCGCCTCGCGATATCTACTGTCGATTGCGCTGGCGCTGCTCTGCCTGTTCGCAACTCGGGCAAAGGCGGATGCGGACCCGGCGATAGACGTTGGCGTCCGCATGCAGGGCGACGAGGTGTTCGTCGACGTCAGCTTTCACGTCCGCGCCACGCCGCAGGAGGCCTGGGCAGTGATGACGGACTACGATCACGCCACCAAATTCATTTCAAAGCTGGAAAAGAGCTTGATCCTGTCGCGCACCGATACGATGCTCCTGGTGTCGCAGAAGGGCACGATGGGCTGGGGGCCGTTTTCCGTCCCGCTGGAGACGGTCACGGAAGTACGTTTGACCCCGTACGAGAAAATGCACGGGCGCATGGTCAGCGGCAACATGAAAAAAAACGAGTCCACGACGCGGCTCATTGCGGACGCAAGCGGCACGCGCGTCGTGTACCACCTCGAATCGATTCCGGATCTGTGGATGCCGCCGCTCATCGGCCGCGCCCTGGTCGAGTTCGAAACGCGCGCGCGTTTTCGCCAGCTGGTCGAGGAAATTCTGAGACGAAAGGCCTTAGCGGATGCAAAGCAGTGAGGTTTGAAAATGGATTGTCATTCCGAGGGCAATAGCCGAGGAATCTGCTTTGCCTGGTTCAAAAGCAGATTCCTCGCGAAGTTTATCCCCGGAGGGGGACTCGGAATGACAGCTACCGGTCGGGGCGAGGGTTCCCCGCACTCTGCGCGGTTCGGGGAACATGACAACTTCAGCCACTGGTCGGGGTGAGGGGCTCATCCTACAGCGGGTCTAATCGGGCATAATCCTGCTGTCGCCAGCTATCCCGGACTTATTCGCCCTACCGATGCCAAGCCCCTATCTGAGCGGCCGCCTGCGCAGTTTCGGCCATGCTTTTCGTGGCCTCAAGCTGTTGTTGCAGACTCAGCCGAACGCCAGGATTCACGCCGTGGCCACCGTTCTGGTCGTTGCTGCGGGCGCGCTGTTGCGGATCGCGGCGGCCGAATGGGCGCTGATCGTGTTGGCAATCGTGTGTGTATGGGTCGCGGAAGCGCTGAACACTTCGATCGAGTTTCTGGTCGACCTGGTATCTCCCGAGCATCATCCGCTGGCCGCCAAGGCCAAGGATGTGGCGGCCGGCGCCGTTCTGGCCGCGGCAATCGGGTCGGCGATCATCGGCGGCTTCGTCTTTGGGCCGCATGTCTTGCGAATGTTGGAACGATAAGTTATTACGCGACAAAGGCTTAATCGGAATTACGGGGGCTTGTGCCAGACTCCGGCTGGCAGCGTTGCCGGCAATGGTTTTCGCCTTGACAGCCTGATTGCTGCAGCGCAAAATGCCCCGCTTTAGCTAGTCTTATTGTGGGCTTAGCGAGGCCCGGCTGGCTATTCCTTGGTGCACTGCTTCCGGAGAGCCGCACGCCCGTGCATGAGCCTAATTCTGAAGACCGGTCCGGCGCCTATGCGTATGCGCAAGCGGGCGAGGCGCTGCTGCAGAATTTCTTAAGTCTGTTCCCGGCCGGCTCCGAGGCCGGCCAGGTATGGCAGTCGCTGATCAAGGCGCATGGCGCCGATCCCGCCCGTCTGGCGGCCCTGCAAACCGGCTATTTCCAGCAGCAATTGGCCCTGTGGGGGGGCATGCTGGCGCGCGAGTCGGACCAAGCGGCAAGCCCCGCCACCGCGGCCGACAAGGTAGACCAGGACGGCAGCCGCGACAAGCGCTTTGCCGGGCGCGAGTGGCGCGACAGCCGCTACCACGACTATCTGCGCCAGGTCTACCTGCTCAATTCGCGGTTTCTCGGCGACCTGGTGGAAACGGCGGAGCTGGACGAGCCGGCGAAGCAGCGGCTGCGCTTTTACACGCGCCAGTTGATCGATGCCATGAGCCCGGCCAACTTCGCCGCGACCAATCCCGAGGCGCTGCAACTCGCGCTGGCTACCAAAGGAGAGAGCCTGCACGCCGGCATCCGCCAGCTGATCGAGGACGTCGAGCAGGGGCGGGTATCGATGACCGACGAGTCCGCCTTCGAGGTCGGCAGGAATCTCGCAGTCACGCCCGGCGAGGTGGTGTTCGAGAACGAGCTGATCCAGCTGATCCAGTACAGGCCGGCGACGGCGAAGGTGCGCAAGCGGCCGCTGCTGATGGTGCCGCCCTGCATCAACAAGTTCTACATCCTCGACCTGCAGCCGGAAAATTCCTTCGTGCGCTACGCGGTGGAGCAGGGCAACACGGTGTTCATGCTTTCCTGGCGCAACATCACCGAGGACAGCCTGGCCGCGCTTACCTGGGATGATTACATCGCCGGCGGCGTGCTGAAGGCGATCGAAGTGGTGCGCGCGATCAGCCGGTTCGACGAGATCAATGCGCTGGGCTTTTGCGTGGGCGGCACGCTGCTGGCCGCGGCGCTGGCGGTGCTGCGCGCGCGCGGCGAGGAGCGCGTGGCGAGCGTCACCCTGCTCGCGACCATGCTCGATTTCACTTATCCCGGCGACATCGGCGTGTTTATAGACGAGGCCAGCGTGGCGGCGCGCGAGGCCGCGATAGGCAAGGGCGGCATCTTCTCCGGCAAGGACCTCGCCTTCGTGTTCTCGGCGCTACGCGCGAACGACCTGGTCTGGTCCTACGTGGTCAACAACTACCTCAAGGGCAAGACGCCGGATGCGTTCGACATACTCTACTGGAACGCCGACAGCACCAATCTGCCCGGTCCGATGTACTGCTGGTATGTGCGCAACATGTACCTGGAGAACAAGCTGCGCGAACCGGGCAAGCTCGCGATGTGCGGCGTGCCGGTCGACCTGGGCGCGATCCGGCTGCCGACCTATATCCTGGCGACGCGCGAGGATCACATCGTGCCGTGGAAAACGGCTTATCTTTCGACCCTGCATCTGAAGGGGGACACGCGTTTCGTGCTCGGCGCCAGCGGCCATGTCGCCGGCGTGATCAATCCGCCGGCGAAGAAGCGCCGCAGCTACTGGAGCAGCGATCGCCTGTCCGCCGATGCGGAAGAATGGCTGGCGGGCTCCGCTGAAACCCGAGGCAGCTGGTGGCCGGACTGGGACGCGTGGCTGCAAGGTTTTTCCGGCGGCGAGCGCGCAGCGCCGAAGAAGTTGGGCAATGCAAAATTCAAGGCGATCGAGCCCGCGCCGGGAAGGTATGTGAAGGTGAGGGTGTGATCCATGGTGTTGTCCCCCAAGGGGACTTCCTCTGGGTGTAGGAGCGAGCTTGCTCGCGAATTCCACAGCAGGAGTAGGGCGCAATAGCGTAGCGTATTGCGCCGAGTAATCGTCACGTATCCGGCGCAATACGGCTTCGCCTATTGCGCCCTACGGCTTCGGCGCAAGCCCACGTATGGAATCTGATGTTGAACGATAAATAGGTAACCGATGGAGGTTCAAATGACAGACGTAGTGATCGTAGCCGCGGGCCGTACCGCGGTAGGCAAGTTCGGCGGCGCCCTGGCGAAAATTCCCGCGGCCGAACTGGGCGCGCATGTGATCAAGGGGTTGCTCGCCAAAACCGGCTTGAAGCCGGAGCAGATCTCCGAAGTCATCCTGGGCCAGGTGCTGACTGCGGGCGTGGGCCAGAACGCGGCGCGCCAGGCGGCGATCCGCGCGGGATTGCCGGACATGGTACCGGCGATGACCATCAACAAGGTGTGCGGCTCCGGGCTCAAGGCGACGCATCTCGCCGCGCAGGCGATCAAGGCGGGCGACGCCGAGATCGTGATCGCCGGCGGCCAGGAGAACATGAGCATCTCGGCGCACGTGCTCGCCGGCTCGCGCGACGGCTTTCGCATGGGCGACGCGAAGCTCGTCGACAGCATGATCGTCGATGGGCTGTGGGACGTGTACAACAACTATCACATGGGCGTTACCGCCGAGAACGTCGCCGCCAAGTACGGCGTGACGCGCGCCGACCAGGACGCGTTCGCGCTCGCTTCGCAGCAAAAGACCGAGGCGGCGCAAAAGGCGGGCAAGTTCAAGGACGAAATCCTGCCGCTGGAGATCCCGCAGCGAAAAGGCGCGCCGCTGGTGTTCGACATGGACGAATATCCCAAGCACGGCAGTACGCTGGAGGCGCTTGCCGGGCTGCGTGCCGCTTTCGACAAGAACGGCACGGTCACCGCGGGCAATGCCTCGGGCATCAACGACGGGGCGGCCGCCGTGATCATGATGTCGGCGAAGAAGGCGCAGGAACTCGGCCTCGCGCCGCTGGCCACCATCCGCGCCTATTCGTCCGCCGGCGTCGATCCCAGGATCATGGGCATGGGTCCGGTGCCGGCGAGCCAGTTGTGCCTGAAGAAGGCCGGCTGGAGCGTGGGCGACCTCGACCTGATGGAGATCAACGAGGCTTTCGCCGCGCAGGCGATAGCGGTCAATCGCGAGATGAAGTGGGACACCAACAAGGTGAACGTCAATGGCGGTGCCATCGCCATTGGCCATCCGATCGGCGCTTCCGGCTGCCGCATCCTGGTGACGCTGCTGCACGAGATGATCCGGCGCGACGCGAAAAAAGGATTCGCCAGCCTGTGCATCGGCGGCGGCATGGGGGTCGCGCTGGCGGTAGAGCGTTGAGATCGGACGGGCAAAATCAGGCCCTCCAATTCTGTCATCCCGAGTCCCCTTCCGGGGATAAACTTCGCGAGGAATCTGCTTTTCGGGTTTGCGGAACGCGAGAAAAGCAGATTCCTCGGAGCTGCGCCCCGAAGGTCTCGATCCCCCTTGAGGGGAAAGTCCCCTTGGGGGACGCTCCTCGGAATGACAGTTTTTGGAGGTCCGTTATGGCAGTTCCTGAAAGGATGCGAACATGACTGAGCGCGTAGCATTCGTGACCGGCGGCATGGGCGGTATCGGCACCGCAATCTGCAAGCGCCTGGCGGCAAACGGCAACAAGATCGTGGCCAATTGCCTGCCCGGCTACGACAGGAAAGACGAGTGGCTCGCCAGCATGCGCGCGCAGGGCTACAGCGTGCATGCTGCCGAGGGCAATGTGGAGGAATTCGATTCCTGCGCCGACATGTTCTACCGCATCGGCTCCATCATCGGGCCGGTGGATATCCTGGTCAACAACGCCGGCATCACGCGCGACGGCGTGTTCAAGCGCATGTCCGAGAGCGACTGGTACGACGTGATCAACACCAACCTGAACAGCGTGTTCAACGTCACCCGCCAGGTGGTCGAGGGCATGACGGACCGCGGCTGGGGCAGAATCATCAACGTGTCCTCGGTCAATGCGCTGAAGGGCCAGTTCGGCCAGACCAACTATTCGGCGGCCAAGGCCGGCATGCACGGCTTTTCCAAGGCGCTGGCGCAGGAAGTGGTGAGGAAAGGCGTGACCGTGAACACCATCTCCCCCGGCTATGTCGCGACCGAGATGGTGATGGCGATCCGCGCCGAGGTGCGCGAACAGATCGTGGCCACGATCCCGATGGGGCGCCTGGCGCAGCCGGACGAAATCGCCGGCCTGGTGGCCTATCTGGCCTCCGACGACGCCGGCTATATCACCGGCGCCAACATTTCGATCAACGGCGGCTTGCACATGGCATAAACCTTCGGAGGGCGGAGCAGGGGCCCCGCGCTCGCGCGGGGATGCGACCCCGTAGAAGGGAAGGCCGGCGACAAGGCGAAGGTTGAAATGTTTTACCGGGCCGGAGCCGGTACCTTCGGAGGGCGGAGCAGGGGCCCCGCGCTCGCGCGGGGATGCGACCCCGTAGAAGGGAGGGCCGGCGACAAACTGATGGCTGGAATAACCGTTTCGATCGGAGCCGGCCGGCATCGTCTATGATGCGCGTCAATTCAATGCCATAATCGCCGCATAATATGACGGAGGGCGGTATCGGACCGCATCGACAGAGGAGGAATTACCGTGACTGTAGTGCCGAAAAGGATTGCGCTGGTTACCGGCGGCATGGGCGGGCTGGGCGAGTCGATCAGCACCAAGATGCACGACGCGGGATTTCGCGTGGTGGTGACGCACTCGCCCGGAAACAAGAATGTCGCGGCCTGGAACGCGGACATGAAGGCGCGCGGCTACGATTTCCACGCGGTGCCGGTGGACGTGGCCGACTACGATTCCTGCCAGGCTTGCGTGGCCAAAATACAAACCGACATCGGACCGGTGGATATCCTGGTCAACAACGCCGGCATCACGCGCGACATGACTTTCAAGAAAATGGGCAAGCCCGACTGGGACGCGGTGATGCGGACCAATCTCGACAGCGTGTTCAACATGACCAAGCCGGTGTGCGACGGCATGGTCGACCGCGGCTGGGGGCGCATCATCAACGTATCTTCCGTGAACGGCTCGAAAGGCGCGTTCGGTCAGACCAATTATTCAGCGGCCAAGGCCGGCATGCACGGCTTCACCAAGGCGCTGGCGTTGGAGGTGGCGAAAAAGGGCGTTACCGTGAACACGATCTCCCCGGGCTACATCGGCACCAAAATGGTGACGGCGATTCCGAAAGAGATTCTCGACAGCAAGATCATTCCGCAGATTCCGGTCGGGCGTCTGGGCAAACCGGAGGAAGTGGCCGGGTTGATCATCTACCTGAGCTCGGAAGAGGCGGCGTTCGTGACCGGCGCCAACATCGCCATCAACGGCGGCCAGCACATGCAGTGAACGTGCAACATGCCTGCTCCCGCTTGGGCAGGACAGGAGCCGGGTGAGAGCGAGGCGGGGCACGGCGGGGGAATTTGTGCTACGCTGAAAGCAACAAAAAAGCCCCGCCGACAACAGGCGGGGCTTGCGTTTTAGGGCGGGGAGCTACTTTTTGCCGGGGCTTTTGTTTTTGCCGGTGCTATCGAACATGCCCGCGGTGGCGGCTTTGATGCTGGCCTCGGACAATTCGGCGAACTGCTTGGTGGCGCGGTTGAGGTTCTCCATCATGGCGTTGGTTGCGGCCAAGGTCGATTTGACCGCGTCGGCTCCCGGCGTACCCTTGGTCAGTTGCTCGGCGCCGGCGGCGGCTTCCTTGTTGAGCCGGGAAAACTGCTCCTCGGCGAGCTTGGTCAGAAGGGCTTGGGTTTGGCTGACGACTTCATAGATGTTCTGGGCGTAGCTGGCGGTCTGCTGCATATTCACTTGGGCGATTTTGGCGCGTAGCTGTACCAGTTCCTGCGGGTCGCTGATGGAGAGCAGATCACGTGTGTTCTTACCGGCTTGTTCGAGGGAATTGCGGGCGGCTTCGAGATTGAGTTTTAACAGCTGCTCGGCGCTGGCGATGCTCGCTTGCGCGTAGGTGAGCGTGGATTCCAGAGCGGCTTTTTGCCAGGCTGCAAGTTGTTCTTGGGGGTTGGCCATCTTGGGCTCCTCGGTAAAAGAGTGTGGTGTGATGGATACAATAACTTGCTATGCTATGCTGCGGTGCAGCATAAAATCATTGTACTCTGCTGAGCAAAAAAGTCAAGAGGAATGCTGCGATGCAATATAAGAAGGAAACTACGGCAAATCAATCGGATAGCACCACGAATGCAGCGGCCGATGGGGCGCGGCTGATCAAGAAATATCCGAACCGCCGGCTCTACGACACACGCACATCGATCTATATAACTCTGGCCGACGTTAAGGACCTTGTGCTCAAGCACGAGCAATTCCAGGTCGTGGACGCCAAGACCGGCGAGGACCTGACGCGCTCCATCCTGCTGCAAATCATCCTCGAGGAAGAAGCGGGCGGCATGCCGATGTTCACCTCCGATCTGCTGTCGCAGCTGATCCGCTTCTATGGCAACGCGATGCAGGGCATGGTCGGCAATTACCTGGAGAAGAATATGCAGACCTTCGTCCAGGTGCAGAAGCAGTTGCAGGAGCAGTCGCGCGCCATGTACGGCGACAACGGCAAGATCAACAAGGATCTGTGGGCCCAGTTCATGAATTTCCAGGGCTCGGCCATGCAAGGCATGATGTCGGCCTACATGGATCAGAGCAAGAATGTGTTCATGCAGATGCAGGAGCGGTTGCAGGACCAGACCAAGAACATGTTCACCGGCTTTCCTTTTCCCGGCTTTCCCGGGCAGCCTGCGCCGCCGAAAAAGGACGAAGGCGACAAGTCCTGAAGCGTTGCCCTGCTTTTGACCCGATCAAAACTCACCGCTGACCCCAAGGTCGGATTCGTTTCGCTCGGCTGCCCCAAGGCGCTGGTCGATTCGGAGCGCATCCTGTCGCAGTTGCGCGCCGAGGGTTACGCCATCTCGCCCTCCTATGAAGCGGCCGACCTGGTGGTGGTCAACACCTGCGGCTTCATCGATTCCGCGGTGGAGGAATCCCTGGCCGCCATCGGCGAGGCGCTGGCGGAGAACGGCCGCGTGATTGTCACCGGCTGCCTCGGCGCCAAGGGCGACATCGTGCGCAAGACCCATCCCAAGGTGCTGGCGGTGACCGGGCCGCACGCCGCCGACGAAGTGATGCAGGCGGTGCACGCGCACCTGCCGCGGCCGCATGATCCCTATACCGACCTGGTGCCGCCGCAGGGTGTGCGCCTCACGCCCGCGCATTACGCCTATCTCAAGATTGCCGAAGGCTGCAATCACCGCTGCACCTTCTGCATCATCCCTTCCCTGCGCGGCGACCTGGTGAGCCGGCCGATAGGCGAGGTGATGCAGGAGGCAGAAAATCTGGTCCAGGCCGGGGTGAAGGAAATCCTGGTGATCTCGCAGGACACCAGCGCCTACGGCGTGGACATCAAGTATCGCACCGGTTTTTGGCGCGGCCGCCCGCTGAAAACGCGCATGACCGAACTCGCGCGCGCTCTATCCGAACTCGGGGGATCGGCCGGGGATTTGTGGGTGCGCCTGCATTACGTCTATCCCTATGCGCACGTGGACGAAGTCATTCCGCTGATGGCCGAAGGCAAGCTCCTGCCTTATCTGGACGTGCCGTTCCAGCACGCGAGCCCGCGCATTCTCAAGCTGATGAAACGGCCGGCCTCGGGCGAGATGAACCTCGAGCGCATCCGCGCCTGGCGCGCGATTTGTCCGGAGATCACCATCCGCAGCACCTTCATCGCCGGGTTTCCCGGAGAGACCGAACGCGAATTTCGGCAACTGCTCGATTTTCTGGAGGAAGCCGAGCTCGACCGCGTCGGCTGCTTCGCCTATTCGCCGGTGGAGGGGGCGAAGGCGAACGCGCTGCCCGGCGCGGTGCCGGCGGAGTTGCGCGAAGAGCGGCGCGCGCGTTTCATGGCGATGCAGGAGAAGATCAGCCGCAAGCGTTTGAAGCGCAGGATCGGAACGACGCTGAAGGTGCTGGTCGATACGGTCGACAAGAAGGGTGCGGTCGCGCGCTCCGCCGCCGATGCGCCGGAAATCGACGGCGTGGTCTTCATTGCCGGCGGCCAGAGACTCAAGCCCGGCGACTGGGCCACGGTCAAAATCGAGCGCGCCGACGCGCATGACTTGTGGGGAAGAACTGTTGCATAAGGGGAGCAGGAACATGGAATACCGAAAACTGGGAAACAGCGGCATCAAAGTCTCGCCCATCTGCCTGGGCACGATGATGTTCGGCGGGCGCACCGACGCCGCCGAAGCGGGCCGCATCGTCGACTCGGCGCGCACCGCGGGGATCAACTTCATCGATACCGCCGATGTGTATGCCAAGGGCGAGTCCGAGCGCGTTACCGGCAAACTGATTGCGGGCGACCGCGAGCAATGGGTGCTGGCGACCAAATTCGGCAACGCCATGGGCAAGGGGCCGAACGATGCCGGCCTGTCGCGCGGCTGGATGATGCGCGCCATCGACGCGAGCCTGCGGCGCCTGAATACGGACTGGGTCGACATCTATTATTTGCACCTCGACGATCCATCCACGCCGATCGAGGAGACGCTCATCGCCATGGGCCAGATCATCGGCGCGGGCAAGGTGCGCTATTTCGGCGTGTCGAACTACCGCGCCTGGCGCATCGTGCAAATCGCCGAGCTATGCGACAAGCTGGGTGTGCCGGCGCCTATCGTATGCCAGCCGTACTACAACGCGATGAACCGCATGCCGGAAACGGAGGTCCTGCCAGCCTGCGCCGGCTACGGGCTTGGCGTGGTGCCTTACAGCCCGCTCGCGCGCGGCGTGCTCACCGGCAAGTATGCGCCCGACCAGGCACCCGCCGCGGACACGCGCGCCGGGCACAAGGACAAGCGCATGATGGAGACCGAATTCCGCGAGGAGTCCATGGCCATGGCGCAAAAACTCAAGGCGCATGCCGAGAAGCGCGGCATGAGCGCGGGGCAGTTCGCGTTCAACTGGGTGCTCAACAACCGCATCGTCACTTCGGTGCTCGCGGGACCGCGCACGTTCGAGCAATGGACTGAGTACCTGGGTGCGCTGGAACACCGGTTTTCCACCGAGGACGAGGCACTCGTCGATTCCATAGTCAAGAGCGGGCACCCGTCGACGCCGGGTTACAACGACCCGCGCTATCCCGTCGCCGGGCGGCCCACTTACAGTTGAGATACTCTCTTGTCATTCTGAGGCCGAAGGCCGAAGAATCTGCTTTTTGATCTCACGGAAGAGCAGATTTCTCGCTTCGCTCGAAATGACCCTGTGTGGAAATCCCGTAAGGATGAGCAAGTCGCGACTCCTGATGTGGGCTAAAATCCGACGTCCAAACTATACGGAATTCTTCACTTGCTGATCCCAGTCATTCTGTCCGGCGGCGCCGGCACCCGCCTGTGGCCGGTGTCGCGCGAAGCCCATCCCAAGCCTTTCATTGTTCTGCCCGATGGGCAGAGCCTGATGCAGAAGACATTGCTGCGCGCTGCGGCATTGAAACCGGAGGCGATCCTCACTATCACCAACCGGGATTATTTTTTCATCACTCGCGATGCCTATGCCGAAGTGGAGCTGACCCCCGGGGTCGCGCTCGATTACCTGCTCGAGCCCGTGGGACGCAATACCGCACCCGCAATTGCAGCCGGGGCTTTGCGCCTGCGCGATCAGTTCGGCGATGCGGCGACGATGCTGGTGCTGCCTTCGGACCACCTGATCAGCGATGTCGCCGGCTTTACCGAGGCGGTGCAGGCAGCGGGCGAGCTTGCCGAACAGGGCTATCTGGTTACCTTCGGCATCGCGCCGACCGGCGCCGAAACCGGATTCGGCTATATCGAGGCCGACCAGGCGCGCAAGCTTGGCGGGGCGGGCTTAAGCGTGCGCCGCTTCGTCGAGAAGCCTTCGCGCGAAAAGGCCGAGGAGTATCTCGCTTCGGGTCGCTATTACTGGAACTCGGGCATGTTCTGCTTTCGCGTGGGCGAGTTCCTGAACGAGCTCGCGCGCTGCGCGCCCGCGGTGTCGGAGGCCGTGCTCGCTGCGTGGCAGGCGACCAAGCGCAATGAGCAGCCCGTCGCCATCGATGCGGAGGCGTTCGCGCGTATAGCCGATATCTCGGTTGACTATGCCGTCATGGAAAAAGCCGAGCGCGTGGCGGTCGTGCCGGGGCGCTTCGACTGGAGCGACATCGGCTCCTGGCAGGCGCTCGGTGACCTGGTGCCCGCCGACGCAGCGGGCAATCGTGTGCAGGGCGCGGCGGTGCTCGTCGATACCAAGGACTGTTTCGTGCGCAGCGAAGACCGGCTGGTGGCGACCCTGGGCGTGGAAAATCTGCTTGTAGTGGATACGCCGGACGCCTTGCTGGTGGCCGATCGCAGCCGCGCACAGGACGTAAAGAGCATAGTCCAGCGCCTCAAGGCAAGCGGCCACGAAAGCGCGCGGCTGCACCGCACGGTGCACCGGCCGTGGGGCACTTACACCGTGTTGGAGGAGGGGCCGCGTTTCAAGATCAAACGCATCGTGGTCAAGTCCGGCGCCTCGCTGTCGCTGCAATATCACCATCGCCGCAGCGAGCACTGGGTGGTGGTCTCGGGCAGCGCCAGGATCGTGAACGGCGAGCGCGAGATCACCCTCGCTGCGGACCAGTCCTCCTACATTCCCGCCGGCACCGCGCACCGGCTCGCCAACCCGGGCGAAGTCGATTGCGTGATGATCGAAGTGCAAAGCGGCGATTACCTCGGCGAAGACGATATCGTTCGCCTGGAAGACAACTATGGCCGCTCTTGAGATTGGTGGTTCGAGGTTCGTTATTCGTGCTTCGTTGTCCGAACGACGTACCGTGACCAACGAGTAATGAGCAACGACCAACGAGCAACGATCAACAAACAAAGGTATCGAGAACATGCCCAAGACTGCGCTAATCACGGGAATCACCGGACAGGACGGCGCCTATCTTGCCGAACTCCTGCTCGGCAAGGGTTACATCGTCCACGGCATCAAGCGCCGCACCTCGCTCATCAACACCGACCGCATCGACCACTTGTATCAGGATCCACATGAACCCGACCGCCGCTTCATACTCCACCACGGCGATCTCACCGATTCTTCCAACCTGGTGCGCATCATCCAGCAGACGCAGCCGGACGAAATCTACAATCTCGCCGCGCAAAGCCACGTCGCGGTCTCGTTCGAGGAACCCGAGTACACGGCCAATTCCGACGCGCTGGGCACCCTGCGCCTGCTCGAAGCCATTCGCATCCTCGGCCTGACCAAGAAAACCCGCTTCTACCAGGCTTCCACGTCCGAGCTCTACGGCATGGTGCGGGAAACGCCGCAGAAGGAAACCACGCCTTTCTATCCGCGCAGCCCCTATGGCGTGGCCAAGCTCTACGCCTACTGGATCAGCGTCAATTACCGCGAGGCTTACGGCATCTACGCCTGCAACGGCATACTGTTCAACCACGAATCGCCGCTGCGCGGCGAGACTTTCGTCACGCGCAAGATCACGCTCGCGCTGGCGCGCATCAAACTCGGCCTGCAGGACTGTCTCTACCTCGGCAATTTCAATGCCCGGCGCGACTGGGGGCATGCGCGCGATTTCGTCGAGGCGATGTGGCTGATGCTGCAGCAGCCGCAGCCGGAGGATTTTGTCATTGCCACCGGCGAGCAGCACAGCGTGCGCGAATTCGTGAACGCCGCCGCGGCCGAACTGGGCATGCAGATCACCTGGAAAGGGGAGGGCAAGAACGAGAAAGGCTACGACCAGGCCGGCCGCTGCATCGTCGCCGTCGATCCGCGCTATTTCCGCCCGACCGAAGTGGACTCCCTCCTGGGTGATCCGGCGAAGGCCAAAGCCAAGCTCGGCTGGGTGCCGAAAGTGAAATTCGGAGAACTCGTTGCCGAGATGGTGCGCGAGGACCTGCGCTCGGCCGAGCGCGACGAGCTGGTCAAGAGCCACGGGCACAAGACGTTCAACCGGCATGAGTAATGGATCCCGTCAATACTTGTCATTCTGAGGTCCCCTCGACTACGCTCGGGGCAGGCTCCGGCCGAAAAATCTGCTGTTTGCGCTTTCACCAAAGCAGATTCCTCGCGTTGCGCCCCGAAGGAAGTCCTCTTGGGGGACTCGGAATGACAATATTGGGGGCTCTGGACATTTCTTGATGGACAAGAATTCGAAAATCTACGTCGCCGGCCACCGCGGCCTGGCCGGCTCCGCGCTGGTCAGGCGGCTGCGGCAACAAGGCTACGACAAGCTGTTGTTGCGCACGCATGCCGAGCTGGAACTCACCGATCAGGCCGCGGTGCGCGATTTCTTCCAGCGTGAACGACCCGATTACGTGTTTCTCGCCGCGGCCAAGGTCGGCGGCATCGTCGCCAACAGCAGCTATCCGGCCGAATTCATCCACGGCAATCTCGCGGTGCAGACCAATGTGCTGCATGAATCCTGGAGGGCCGGCGTAAAGCGGCTGCTGTTCCTGGGATCGTCCTGCATCTACCCGCGCGATTGTCCGCAGCCGATTCGGGAGGAATACCTGCTCACCGGCCCGCTGGAACCGACCAACCGCCCCTATGCCATCGCCAAGATCGCCGGCATCGAAATGTGCTGGTCCTACAACCGGCAGCACGGGACCAGCTTTCTCGCGGCGATGCCGACCAATCTGTACGGGCCGGGCGACAGCTATGATCCGAACAATTCCCACGTGCTGCCCGCGCTGATCCGGAAAATGCACGAGGCGATCAAAGGCGGCCTGAAGGAAGTGGTCATCTGGGGCACAGGCGCGCCCATGCGCGAGTTCCTCTACAGTGAGGATATGGCCGAGGCTTGTGTCTATCTGCTCGAACTGCCGCCGCCAAAATTCTCGGAATTAGTCAGGGACAGCGAGCCACCGCTGGTGAACATAGGCTACGGCGAGGACCTGAGCATCGCGGAACTCGCGCGCACGGTGGCGCGCGTAGTCGGTTTTCGCGGCAGCCTGCGCTTCGATACCTCCAAGCCCGACGGCACCCCGCGCAAGCTGCTCGATTCGACCCGGATCAATACATTGGGATGGAAGCCCCGCACGCGCATGGACTCGGGAATAGCGCTGGCCTATGAGGATTTCCTTAAGCGCTATCCTGATTGACGATCCGGAGGGAGTCCCTGTGGGACGGCTTCGCCTATTGCGCCCTACCAGGAACCTTCCGGGCATCAAGCGCCGGGCACGCTTTCCTGCAGTTCGGCGCGCTGCTGCCGCTCCGACAAATGTTGATGCCTGGCAATGTAGATGCCGCTCGCCATGATCACGCCGATGCCGATCAGCGACCAGCGATCGGGAAAATCGCCGAACACCAGGTAACCTATCAGGATCACCCAGATCAGCTGCGTATAACTGAACGGCGCCAGCGTGGACACCGCGGCCTGATCGTAGGCGCGGATCAGGATCAGGTGGGACAGGCCGCCGATGAAGCCTATGGTCGGCAGCATCAGGGCGTGCACGACGGTCGTCGGCGTGGTCCACTGGAACGGCAGCACCACCGCCAGCATCACTGTGCCGACCAGGCCCGAGTAAAACAGCGAGGTGTAGGGACCGTCGACGCCGGCGAGCTTGCGCGTCAGCAGTTGGTAGCTGGCGAAGCTGGCCGCAGTCGCGAGCGGCAGCACGGCGACCCAGGCAAATATGCCGCTGCCCGGGCGGATAATGATCAGCACGCCGATAAATCCTGCCACCACCGCCACCCAGCGCGCCGGCTCGACTTTCTCTTTCAGCAGGAACACCCCCAGCAGCGTGACCAGCATGGGCGCGACGAACGAAATCGAAGACGCCTCCGCCATCGGCATGAACTTGAGCGCGCTGAAAAACAGCATGCTCGAGGCGGCCAGCAGCATGCCGCGCACGATCTGCAGCCCGAGGCGCTTGGTGCGCACCAGGCCGAGCTTCATGCGCGGACCCAGAATCAGGACGACGAACAGCAGATGGAAGGCGTAGCGCGCCCAGACGATGCCGGGCACCGGATAGTAGCGCGAAAGGTATTTCGCCATCGCGTCCATGACGGTGAACATGGCCACGGCCGTCATGATCATCAGGATGCCGCGCAGAGGATGCGGCCGCGCCGGCGTAACCCCGCTCATGGTCGCAGGGACAGGAGAGTATTGTTCACAGCGGGCGCATTATAGCCGCGTGGGAGCGAGCTTGCTCGCGAATTCCATTGCCGTGGGAGCGAGCTTGTTCGGGAATTCCATTTATCGCGAGTCCCCCAAGGGGATTTCCTTCGGGGCACAAGCTTGCCTCTACAGAAACCTTGCGATTGTTTCAGCGAGTAGCGAGTAGGGCGCAATAGCGCAGCGTCCCACGGGGACTCCCTCCGGTCGTATTGCGCCAGATGACTGACGATTGATCGGCGCAATACGGCTTCGCCTATTGCGCCCTACGATTGCTACGATTGCTTCAGCGACAGCGCCCCGCGTCCTGCAAAGCGCGCGTCCCCGCCCAGCATCTCCTCGATGCGCAGCGCCTCGTTCCACTTCGCCATGCGCTCGCCGCGTGCGAACGAGCCGACCTTGAGCTGGCCCGCGTCCCAGCCGGTGGCGAGGTGCACGATGCTGACGTCCTCGGTTTCGCCCGAGCGCGCCGAGACGATGCAGCCCCAGCCGGCGGCCTTGGCCAGATCCAGCGCCGCGCGCGTCTCGGTCACCGTGCCGCACTGATTCGGTTTGAGCAGCACGGCGTTGCAGGCCCGGTCGGCGATCGCGGCGTGCACGCGCTCCGCGCTGGTGGTCAGATAATCGTCGCCTATGATCTGCACCCGGTGACCGGCCGCGGCGGTGAAGCGCATCATGCCTTCGCGGTCGTCCTCGGCGAGCGGGTCCTCGACCGATATGATGGGATAGCGATCGAGCCAGCCGAGCACCAGTTCGCACATGCCGTCGCTGTCCAGGCTGCTGCCGTCCAGGCCCAGCCGGTAGCGGCCGCGCGCGCCGAACTCGGAGGCGGCGATGTCGAGCGAGATCGCGACTTCGTCGCCGGGCACGAACCCGGCGCGCGCGATCGCGCGCACCAGCGTTTCGATCGCTTCCTCGTTGCTGGCGAATTCCGGCCACCAGCCGCCTTCGTCGGCGACGCCGCGCAGCTTGCCCGCGTCGCGCATGAGCTCGCCCGCCGCGTGATACACGCGCGCTGTCATCTCCAGCGCCTCGTCGAAGCTGGTTGCCGCGAGCGCCATCACCATCAGGTCCTGGATATCGATACGCCGGCCGGCGTGCGCGCCGCCGCCGAATATCTGGATTTCGGGCAGCGGCAGGCGTATCGCCCTTCCTTCTGCGAGGTAGCGGAACACGGGCAGCCCTTGAGCGCGCGCCGCCGCGTGCAGCGCGGCCAGGGAGACGGCGACCGTGGCGTTCGCCCCCAGCCGCGCCTTGTTGGGCGTGCCGTCGAGCGCGATCAATGCGTGGTCAATGTCTTCCTGCCTGTCCACGTCCATGCCGGCGAGCGCGCCGGCGATGGGCCCGTTGACGTTGGCGATTGCGGCCTCTACCCCCATTCCGTCGCTGTCGCGCAAATCGACGGCTTCACGCGCGCCGCGCGAAGCGCCGGCCGGCGCGATCGCCCGGCCGCGCGCGCCGCAGGCGAGTTCGATGTCGGCTTCCACCGTCGGCCGGCCGCGCGAGTCCCATACCCTGCGGCCGAGCGTCTTGATGATCGTGGTATCAGGCATTCGAGTTCCTTCCATTTGTTGTGCGTGGCGGCGTCGATCGTGTCCCCGTTGTTGCGGAGGTTCCATTTTGCGCGGACGAGAGGCCGTCCGCGCGGATCGCCGAATGCGCACGGATGAAAAGCGCATCCGTGCGCATTCGGCGATCTTGGATAACGGCAAACCCAAGCCGTCCTTGCTTTTATTCGTAACCACGGTTGGCGCGCGCAGCGCGCAAGTCCGCTGGTGGCATGCGACAGCAGTCAAGACGATGCATACAATTCCATGTTCCACACATCGCGTATCGTCGTGAGCTGGTCCGCGGGGTTGAGCAGGAAGCCGCGCGCCACACGGCGCACACGCTCCTTATCGCGTTCGTCGCCAAGGTACTCGGCCGGGGATTTTCCGTCCACGCGCCCGAGGAACAGGCCGGGCAGCAAGTGCGCCACGCGCGCCTCGATCGCCGCGCGCGGCTCCCAGCCAACGCACGCCAGGTAGGTCGAGGCGAGCGCGTCGTAGCAGGCGAGATACTGCTCGCGCCACTGCGGCCGCCACAGGCATTTCAGCAGCATATGGTTGAGGCAGAAGGCGAGATCGAAGGCCGGATCGCCATACCAGGCGCATTCGGCGTCGAGCAGGATGGGGCCGCGCGCCGCGACCAAAATGTTCTTCGGACTGAGGTCGCCATGAACCAGGGCGAACTTGTTGCGCGCGGTGGTTTCGGCGAGTTCGCCGAGGCGCGCCGCGCAGTCCGGATGGTGTGCGGCGGTGGCGATCAAATAGGGCTCCAGCCGGATCGGGTAAAAAATGTGATCGTTGGCAAAGCGCTGCGCAATATCCGCACGCTGCGCCGTGCCGGCGTGGATCGCGGCGATTGCACGCGCTACCGCCGCCGCGGTTTCGGTACGGATGTTGCCGTCGCGCAACGCGTTCTTCCACACCGGGTGTGCGGCCGGGTCCAGGTATTCCATCGCGAACGCGCCCGCTTGCGCGTCCTCGCCGAGGATGTGCGGCACGCAGCCCGGCGCCAATGCGTCGGCCACGCGCAGCCACTCGACTTCGGCATGGTTGCGTTCCACCGGGGCGCGCCAGTCGGCGGCTACCTTGAGCTTGGCCAGCGCCCGCTTGAAGCAAAAGGAAAGGCCCGGGGAACGCCCGGGCAGGGTTATGCGCAGGATGTCCGAGGACACGCCGCCGGCCAGAGTTTCGGCGCTGAAGGATTCGCCCGGGCGCAGCAGCCCCATGCGCTCGAGCGCGATGCTCAAGTTCTGGTGCGGGTCTTCGATCACCGAATGTTGTTCATATGGGCAATTGCAGAATTGCCAGTCATTCCGCGGCCAATGGCCGAGGAATCTGCTTCCTGCTTTTTTGAAATGGCAGATTCCTCGCGAAGTTTACCCCGGGACGGGGACGCGGAATGACATTTCCTGGCGTAGTCGTTCTGCGATGCTCTCAAAGTCTATCAGAGCGCTTGGCCCTCAATACGCGTTGTTCGCCGTGATAACGCTGTTGACGACTCTTACGCGCTCGCCCGGACGCCATGCGGGCGGATTGTCCTGGGTGATTGTGCGGCTCGATCCGTCATCGAAACGGATGTCGATTTCATAGCTCTTGGCCTTTTTCACGTTCTTCTCGACCGCGTTGCCGGCGAAAGCGCCGCCGATCGCACCGAGCACCGTCATCACATCCCTGCCGCGGCCGCCGCCGGTCTGGCGCCCGAGCAGGCCACCGGCGACACCACCGACGGCGGCGCCCAGACCGGAGCCTTCGCCCTTTTTCTCGATTTCGCGCACCGACTCGATCACGCCGCAATCGTAGCAAAGCGGCTTCACCGGCTCCACCCTCGGCGCGGGCTCATACCTTGGTGGTGGGTCGTTTTGGGCGACCCTGACCGGTGCTTCGTCCTTGATCGTTTTCACCGGCTCTACGGCAGGTCGCGCCGCCTGCTCCACCGGCCTGGCACGCCTTGCGGCGGCCTTGTGCACGACGGGTTTGTCGGCCGGTTGCGCTGCGCTTGCGAGCGGCGCTTGCGCCGCCTGGACCTGCTGCGCCTCAGTGGACTGGCTGTGGCTGGTCGGGATCAGGCCGGTGATGGCGCCTATGCCAACCAGGCTGAACAGGGTGACTGAGATCGCGGCAATCGCGGTCAGCGGATGCATGCTCTTTTTCGTGGTGGTTTCCATGTCTGTCTCCATTGGGGATGCGCATGGTCGGATGCGCATCTATGGAGACCATGGTGAGGGCAAACCACGGCCGCAATTGTGAGCAATTGTGACTATTTGTAAGGGGCGCTGCTACTCCGGCCGCATGTGCGGGAACAGGATAACGTCGCGAATGCTGGCGCTGTTGGTGAACAGCATGACCAGCCGGTCTATGCCTATGCCCTCGCCCGCAGTGGGCGGGAGGCCGTACTCCAGCGCGCGGATGTAATCGGCGTCGTAATACATGGCCTCTTCGTCGCCCGCTTCTTTCTGCTTCGCCTGCTCGGCGAAGCGCGCCGCCTGGTCCTCGGGGTCGTTCAGCTCGGAAAAGCCGTTGGCCATCTCGCGCCCGGTGATGTACAGCTCGAAGCGGTCGGTGACCTCCGGGTTGCTGTCGTTGCTGCGCGCCAGCGGCGACACTTCGGCCGGATAGTCGACGATGAAAGTCGGCTGAATCAGCTTGGTTTCCGTGGTTTCGTCGAACAGCATGAGCTGCAGCGAACCCAGTCCATGCGCGCGCGACACGTCTACGCCCAGTTTTTTCAGCGCGTTGGTGAGATATTCGCGGTCAGCGAGCTCGGCCGCGCTGATCTGCGGGTGGTATTTGCATATCGCCTCGACCACGGTCAGCCGCTCGAACGGCTTGCCCAGATCGACCGTGTGCTCGCCGTAGGGCAGGGCAGTGGTGCCCAGCACCTCCAGCGCCACGGCGCGCAACAACTCCTCCGTGTAGTCCATGAGGTAGCGGTAATCGCGATAAGCCTCGTAGAACTCGATCATGGTGAATTCAGGGTTGTGCCGGGTCGAAATGCCCTCGTTCCTGAAGTTGCGGTTGATCTCGAACACTTTTTCGTACCCGCCCACCACCAGACGCTTCAGGTACAGCTCGGGCGCAATGCGCAGGAACAACTGCATGTCGAGCGCGTTGTGGTGCGTGGAGAAGGGCTTGGCCGCGGCGCCGCCCGGAATCGGGTGCATCATCGGCGTCTCGACCTCGAGGTAGCCTTTGCCCACCATGAACGCGCGTATCGACTGGATCATCTGGCTGCGCAGGCTGAACACCTTGCGCGCCTCGGGGTTGGTGATCAGGTCGACATAACGCTGGCGATAGCGCTGCTCCTGGTCGGTGAGGCCGTGAAACTTTTCCGGCAGCGGCCGCAGCGACTTGGTCAAAAGGCGCAGTTTGGCCACGCGCACCGACAACTCGCCGGTCTTGGTCTTGAACAAAGGTCCCTCGGCGGCGAGGATGTCGCCCAGATCCCAGTGCTTGAACGCCTCGTGCACGTCGGCGCCCGCCTGGTCGTTGCTGATGTAAAGCTGGATGCGCCCGCTCATGTCCTGGATGCTGGCGAAGCTCGCCTTGCCCATCACGCGCTTGAACAGCATGCGCCCTGCGATCGCTACGTTGACCTCGTTGGCTTCGAGCTCTTCGTTCGATTTGGCGCCGTGCGCCGCGTGCAGCTCGGCGGCCAGATCCTTGCGGGCGAAGTCGTTGGGAAAGGCATTGCCGAGCTTGCGCAGTTCTGCCAGCTTGGCGCGGCGCTCGGCAATGATCTGGTTCTCGTCGAGGATGGGTTGTTGCTTTTCTTCAGCCATGTCGTTTCTCGATTGGTTGGTTTCAATCCGCATCCCGCAAAGGGGCCTGGGAGCGTTTGCCCGGGTCAATCCCTGCCTAGACGCCTTTCTTCAAACTCGCTTCGATGAACAGGTCGAGGTCGCCGTCCAGCACTGCCTGGGTGTTGCCGGTTTCGACGCCGGTGCGCAAGTCCTTGATGCGCGACTGGTCGAGTACGTAGGAGCGGATCTGGTGGCCCCAGCCGATGTCGGTCTTCGAATCCTCGAGCTTCTGCTGTTCGTCCTGGCGCTTGCGCAGCTCCTGTTCGTACAGGCGCGATTTCAGCATCGCCATGGCTTCGGCGCGGTTGCGGTGCTGCGAGCGGTCGCTCTGGCACTGCACCACGATGTTCGTCGGCAGGTGGGTAATGCGCACCGCCGAGTCGGTCTTGTTGATGTGCTGGCCGCCGGCGCCTGACGCGCGGTAGGTGTCGATGCGCAGGTCCGCGGGATTGATCTCGACCTCGATGGTGTCATCCACCTCGGGGTAGGCGAATACGCTGGCGAACGAGGTGTGGCGCCGGTTGCCGGAATCGAACGGCGACTTGCGCACCAGGCGGTGAATGCCGGTTTCGGTGCGCAGACGCCCGTAGGCGTACTCGCCCGAGACCTTGAGGGTCGCGCTTTTGATCCCCGCCACCTCGCCTTCGGATTCCTCCAGCACTTCGATGTTGAAGCCGCTCTTCTCGCAGTATTTGAGGTACATGCGCTCGAGCATTGCCGCCCAGTCCTGCGCCTCGGTGCCGCCCGAGCCAGACTGGATGTCGACGAAGCAGTTGTTCGGATCGAGCGCTCCGGAGAACATGCGGCGGAACTCCATGCCCGCGACCAGCTTCTCCGCGGCGGCGATGTCCTCGGCCACGCTCTTGAGCGTGGGATCGTCTGCCTCGGCGCGCGCCATCTCGAACAGCTCGCCCGCATCGCGCAACTGGCTGTCCAGCAGCAACAGGGTGCCGACGACGCCGTCCAGGGCCTTCTTTTCCCGGCCGAGCTCCTGGGCGCGCTTGGCATCGCTCCAGACGTTGGGCTCTTCGAGCTGTCTCCCGACTTCGATCAGGCGTGACTGTTTGGTGTCGAAGTCAAAGATACCTCCGCATTTCCTTGGCGCGGGCGCCAAGGTCGGCGAGGCTGCTGGCGAGGACATTGATTTTTTCGGCTTCCATGATGGGCTTTTTTGTCGGAATGGCGCAATTATACTCCGGCACACGTTGGTTCCCCCCGGGTTCCGCCGGGGTTGTCGCGGGAGCTGATTGCATTGAATACATGAACGCGCCTCAAGCGGCGAATGTGAACAAACACTATTAGAATAGCCTCATGTTATCGCGCCGCAAGCTTCTGAAACTGATCGCCGGAGTGCCGGTCATGGCCGTGATTCCACCTGCGCTTGCGGCCGGGGCGCCGCTCAAGCGTCCTATTCCCAGGACGGGCGAATTGCTGCACGCGGTCGGTCTGGGCACCTGGCAGACCTTCGACGTCGGCGGCGACGCGATTGGCCGCGCGGCCGCGCGCGAGGTGCTCGCGCGCTTCGTCAAGGCGGGCGGGCAGATGGTGGACAGTTCGCCCATGTACGGCAGCTCGGAATCGGTAGTCGGCGAGCTTGCCGCCGGTCTCGGCGTGGAAAAATCACTGTTTCTCGCCACCAAGGTCTGGACCAGCGGGCGCGAGGCGGGCATTCGCCAGATGGAAGAATCCATGCGCCGCATGCGCGCGAGGCGGATCGACCTGATGCAGGTGCATAACCTGTCGGACGTGAACACCCAGCTCAGGACCCTGCGCGAGTGGAAGGAGCAGGGCAGGATCCGTTATCTCGGCATCACCCATTATCACGAGGGCGCCTACGCCGAGCTCGAGCGCCTGATCAAGTCGGAGCAGCTCGACTTCGCCCAGTTCAACTACAACGTGGTGAGCACCGCAGCCGAGGAGCGCCTGCTGCCGGTTTGCGCCGAGTACCGGACCGCGGTGATCGTCAATCGTCCGTTCGAGGAGGGAGCGCTGTTCCGCGCCGTCAAGGGCAAGGGACTGCCAAAGTGGGCGCAGGAATTCGACTGCGACAGCTGGGCGCGGTTCTTTCTCAAGTTCATCCTGTCCCACCCGGCGGTCACCTGCGCCATTCCCGCCACGCGCGACCCGGACTACCTGGTCGACAACATGGGCGCGGCGCTGGGGCGCTTGCCCGACGCATCCATGCGCCGGCGCATGGTGCAGCATATGCGTAGTTTGTAGCCCGACGGACCGAGCTTGTTTTGTACGGCGTCGTAGATGCCGACGCATGCCTGGAGCGGGCATTGCGCGCTCTGCGCGCCAACCGTGTTTTGGTACGGATGAAAAGCATATCCGTACCAAAACACGGTTATGGGTAAAAGCAAGGGCAGTTTGGGTTGGTTTTTATATAAGATCGTCGCTTGTGCACGGATGTGCTTTTCATCCGTGCGCAAGCGACGATCCGCGCGGACGGCTTCTCGTCCGCGCAAAATCGAAACGCTGCAACAACGGGGGCGCCATTCAAATCGCTCCGTATAAGCAACAGACGGAACGCTATATCCGCCGCGCCGAAAACTCATCAACGATCTTGTCCTCGTAATAGCTGGCGGGCGAGGGCGCGTTCATGAATTGGCGGTGCACCTCCTGCGACACGCCGCTGTACGCGAGTACCGTGCCGTCGCGCAGTTCGACTTCGAGCACCCGCGATTTCGGGTTGTAGCCGACTGCGCGAATCTTGCTGGAATTGACGCGCTTGCGTTCCATGTTTCACTCCTCAAGCAGGAAGCAAAACGACAACGATGCCGGCGCCGGCCGCGGCCGCGAGCATAGTCGGCGCACAACGGCGGGCCAGCGCGACGCCGCCAAGCGCGAACACCAGCCCGAGCTTGAATGCGATGTTCGAAACCAGCGCGAGCACGATGGCGCTTACCGCCTGCAGCGCTTGCAGGTTGCCCAGATCGTACAGACGCAGGGTGGAAAGGGTGATCGCGTCCACATCGGTGAGGCCTGACACCAGCGCCACCGCGTACAGGCCGCGGCTGCCGGCAACATCGGACAGCCATGCGGAGAAAAACAGGACCACGCCGAACAGCAGTCCGAATCCCAGCGCAGTGTGGATCTCGGTCGGATTGCGAATTTCGGGCACTGCCAGCTCGGGCTGCTCGCGCAGCTTGCGCCACCAATAGACGGTGCCTGCCGCGCCGCAGGCGAGCGCCCCGCCGAGCGCCGGCAGCAGTAGCGGCAGGATCGCAGGGGAGACGACGCCCGCCACCACCGCCAGGCGCACCGGTACCACCAGATTGGCGGCGAGGATCACCACCGCCGCGAGCGGCAGCATTCCCGGGTTGCGCGCGTGGCGCGCGTAGACCATGCTGGTGGCGGTGCTCGACACCAGTCCGCCCAACAGGCCCAAGAGCAGCACGCCATGGCGGCCGCCGGTAATGCGCAGCGCGATGTAGCCGGCCAGGCTGATGCCCGATATGAGCACCACCATGAGCCAGATCTGATACGGGTTGAGCGCGTTGTAGGGCCCGTAGTTCTGGTCGGGCAGCACCGGCAGAATGACGAAACTCAGCGCGGCGAACTGCAGGAAAGAGAACAGATCCTGGCGCGTCAGGCTCTGCGACAGGCCGCGCAGTTCGGGCTTGAAGTAGAGCAGCATGGTGGTGAGCACCCCGAGCATCACCGCCAGCGTGGGATAGCCCAGCCAGATCAGCACGCCCAGGCTGTAGCATACGCACACCGCCGCCACCGAGGTGGTGCCGGGGTCGGCCGCTTCGCCGCTTGTGCGCGCATAGGCGGCAATCATCATCAGGCCGACCAGGGCGAGGCCGGCTGCCACTATCCAGGGCGAACCGGTCTTGTCGGCGATCAGGCTGGCGAGCGTCCCCAGGAGCGCGACCAGGGCGAAGGTGCGCAGGCCGGCCTTGCTGGCGGGATTGCGTTCGCGCTCCAGCCCGATCAGCAGCCCGAGCGCCAGGCTGGTGAGGAAGGCCGGCAGCGGCGCGAGGCTGGTGGCTTCGAGAAAGCCGATGTTCATGCGGCGCTCTCCCACTCCTCGACAATGAGCTGCACGCTCTGCACGCCATTGTACTCGTTCACCGCCAGCCGGAAGGCGGCGCGGATGGCCGCGCCCGCCGGGGCGAGCGAGTTGAAGCGTATCGCATCAAACGACTTGCCGTCCTTCTGCAGGCGCAGTTTCAGATGCTTGTCGCCGACCACGCGCTGGCTGGCGACGGCGAAGCGGTCGCAGAACAGCGGTTGCGGGAAACCCTGGCCCCAGACTTCGCGTTCCAGCATGCGTATGGTGTCGAGGTTCATGTAGGCCGATTCCAGCGGGCCGTCGGTCTCGATGCTGCGCGCGAGGTCGGACGCGGTGAGCAACCGGCGCACCGTGCTCTCGAACAGTTCGCCGAACTGCGCCAGGCCTTCGCTGCGTATGGTGAGGCCGGCGGCGGCGGCGTGGCCGCCGAAGCGCAGGATCAGGCCGGGCGCGCGCTTGGCGACGAGATCGAGCGCATCGCGCAAATGCAGGCCCGGGATCGATCGCCCCGAGCCTTTCAGTTCGCCCGCGCTGCCCGCGGCAAACGCGATCACCGGCCGGTGCAGCCGGTCCTTGATGCGCGCGGCGAGTATGCCCACCACGCCCTGGTGCCAGGACGGATCGTGGAGCGTCCGGGTGTACGCCGCTCCTGCGTCTGCATCCGCGTCCGCGTCCGTACCCGGACTCAGCCCCTCCAGCATGGCCAGCGCCTGCTCCTGCATGCCGCCTTCGATTTCGCGGCGCTCGCGGTTGAGTTGATCCAGCTCCTGCGCAATGTTGAGCGCGCGCGCCGTGTCGTCGGTGATCAGGCACTCGATGCCGAGGGCCATGTCGGCCAGGCGCCCGGCGGCGTTGAGCCGCGGCCCGGCGGCGAAGCCCAGATCGAAGCAGGACGCGCGCTTTGCCTCGCGTCCGGCCACGCGCAGCAGCGCCGCGATACCGGACTGCATCTTGCCGGCGCGGATGCGCTTCAGCCCCTGCGCCACCAGGATGCGGTTGTTGCGGTCCAGCCGCACCACGTCGGCGACCGTGCCCAGGGCGACCAGGTCGAGCAGCGTCGCCAGGTTGAATTCGGAAATCCCCCCGCCTTCGGCGACCCCGGAAATCCCCTGACCTTCGGCCACCCTCTTTTTCAAAGGGGGTTGGACAAACCAGCCGCGTTTCCTGAGCTCAGCCCTGAGCGCGAGCATGACGTAGAACATCACGCCCACCCCGGCGATGGCCTTGCTCGGAAAGTCGCAGCCCGGCTGGTTCGGATTGACGATGCAAGCAGCTTGCGGCAGGGTGTCGCCGGGCAAATGGTGGTCGGTGATCAGCGTGGCGATGCCGAGCTCGTTCGCGCGCGCCACGCCCTCGTTGCTGGCGATGCCGTTGTCCACCGTAATCAGCAGGTCGGGGCGGCGCGGCTGACGCGCGGCGAGATCGACGATTTCAGGCGTGAGCCCGTAGCCGTACTCGAAGCGGTTGGGCACGAGGTAAGCCACATCCGCGCCGAATGCGGAGAGCGCGCGCACACCCACGGCGCAGGCGGTGGCGCCATCGCAGTCGTAGTCGGCGACGATCAGCAGGCGCTGCTTCGTTTCGATGGCATCGGCAAGCAGCACGGCGGCGCGATCGGCATTGAGCAGCTGCCCGGGCGGAATCAATCCGGAGAACTCGCTCTCCACCTCGCTTTTGTCGCGCACGCCGCGCGCGGCGTACAGTTGTGCCAGCACCGGATGCAGGCCCTGCTGCACCAGCATGTCGCGCGTGCGTTGGGGGATGGGGCGGGTGAGGATGCGCGAAGTCATCGCTGCTGCACCAAGCTGTCATTCCGAGGGCAAAGCCCGAGGAATCTGCTTTTGCTCTGATAACAAGAAGCAGATCCCTCGCTGTGCTCTGGATGACATTGCTGAGTTTTTTTCAAGATGAACCATCGACGTAGCTGGCCAGCGGCTTCGTCCGCCGCCAGAAGCGGCGCAGGTCGCCGCGCGTGGTCTCGACCGAAACCGCGCCCGCGGGTCCGAGCGCATGCAGGCTCAGCATGCCGATGCGTTCCTGTCTGAGCGCGTCGAGCAGGGGCGCGAACCAGTCGCGCTCCAGTTGTTGCAGGTTTTCGCGCCAGCCATGCGCATCGCCGTACTGCGCGGCGCTGCGCAGCCGGTCGAGCAGGATCAGGTTGACGCCTGTGCTGGCGCCGGCGCGCAACAGCGCCGCCGCGTCCTCGGGCAGCGCGCGCGCCGCGATGCGGGCCGCCTGCGCCAGTCCCGCGGCGATGGGATCCCCGGACCAGACCGCGTTGAACGGCCCCGGCACCGCGTCTGCGAGCTTGCCGCCGCCCCAGATCCAGACGCTGTTGATCGGCAGCTCGCCTGTGGCCTCGCGCGCTTCATTGACCGCATGGCCGTGCAGCAGCATCTGGATGTCGTTCATGCGCGCGCGCCAGGACGGGGCGTCGGCGCCGCGCGGCAGCAAGGCGTCTATGCTTCTGCCCGCGGCTTGCGCCTGCGGCGTCGTTTCCAGCGCCGGCGCCTGCGCTACCCGCAGATACCAGCGATCCGGCCGCAGCGGATAAAAAACCAGGCCATCGCCGGAAAAATGCGCGTTGAGGCTGTCGGCAAGGCTTTCGGCTTCCTGCTGCGACAGCGGAAATACGCCGCTGTCGGCGAGCACCAGGCGGTTGCCTTCCAGCCTCAGGTGCACCGGATCGGCGCGCAGCCAATGGTGCTTGCCCGGTTCGCCGCCGTCTGCGAGCAGGCTATAGGGCGCGGCCGGCCAGTCCGTTTGCTTGTCCACGCCGAAGCGCTCGCACAGCCAGGCTTCGGCCGATATCGCTGCGGGCGCTTCTGCTTCTGCTGCCTCGGCTGCGGCGTGCCGCCGGCCCTTGGCGAGGAGCCGTTCCAGCGCCGGCGTATCGAGTCCGCGATAGATGTCGGGAAAATCGCGCGCGGGCCAGAACAGATCGGGAAGCAGCAGATGGCAATGCATGCCAAAGTTTATCACCCTCGCGCACGCATAAGCCTGGCGAGAGTGTGTCAAAATACACCTGAATGCCAACGACAGGGCTCACGCTGACGCCTGGTCGCGCAATAACGACAATGACCCAACTCCCCTACGAACTGTTCATCGGTCTGCGCTACACCCGCGCCAAGCGGCGCAACCATTTCATCTCCTTCATCTCGCTCACCTCGATGCTGGGGATCGCGCTCGGAGTGGCGGCGCTGATCACCGTGCTGTCGGTGATGAACGGCTTCCAGAACGAGCTGCGCACGCGCATCCTCGGGGTGGCCTCGCATGTGCAGATCAGCGGGCCGGGCGACATGCTCTCCGACTGGCCGGCGGTGGCCGCGCTTGCCGCCGCGGATGCGCGCGTGATCGCGACGGCGCCCTACGTCAATGTGCAGGGCATGCTCACCTACGATGGCGCGGTGCGCGGCGCGCTCATCCGCGGCATCCTGCCCGAACACGAGGAAAAGGTGGCGGAGTTCGGCGGCCACATGAAAGCGGGCACGCTGGCCGCGCTCAAACCGGGGGAATTCAGCATTGTGCTCGGCAGCGAACTCGCGCGCGCGCTGGCGGCGATCGTCGGCGACAAAGTAACCCTGATCGCGCCGCAGGGGCAGGTGACGCCGGCCGGCATCGTGCCGCGGCTGAAGCAGTTTCGTGTGGTCGGAATTTTCGAGATGGGCATGTTCGAATACGATTCCGGCCTGGCGCTGGTCGATCTCCAGGATGCGCAGACGCTGTACCGCATGCAGGACCAGGTTTCGGGCGTGCGCCTGAAGCTGCAAGACCTGTTCCAGTCGCGCCAGGTGGCATACGCACTGCTGTCCAAGCTGGGGACCGATGTCCACATCAGCGACTGGACGCGCAGCCACGCCAATTTTTTCCGCGCGGTGCAAATGGAGAAGACGGTGATGTTCATCATCCTGCTCCTGATCGTCGCGGTGGCTGCGTTCAACATCGTTTCCACCCTGGTGATGGCGGTCACCGACAAGCAGCCCGACATCGCCATCCTGCGCACCCTGGGCGCCGCGCCCTCCGGCATCATGGCGATATTCATCGTGCAGGGGGCGCTGATCGGCGTCATCGGCACGCTGATGGGCGTGGGCGGCGGCGTGCTGCTCGCGCTCAACATCGACGTGGTGGTGCCGTTCCTCGAACGGCTGTTCAGCGTGCAGTTTCTGGCGAAGGAGGTGTATTACATCAGCGAGCTGCCGTCCGAGCTGCTGTGGGGAGACGTCGTCGCGATCGCCGCGGTGTCGTTCGTGCTGAGCCTGCTCGCCACGCTGTATCCGAGCTGGCGCGCATCGCGCGTGAATCCGGCCGAGGCGCTGCGCTATGAGTGACATCGTCCTCGGCTGCGCCAGGCTCGCCAAGATCTATCATCAGGGTACGGTCGAGGTGCCGGTCCTGCTCGCCGTGGACCTGCAAGTGCGCGCGGCGGAGCTGGTGGCCATCGTCGGTGCTTCGGGCTCGGGCAAGAGCACCCTGCTGCACCTGCTCGGCGGACTGGACAGCGCGACTTCGGGGGAGGTGAGCATCCTCGGCCGGCCGATGCAAAGCCTGTCGGAGGCGGCGCGCGGCCGCCTGCGCAACGAATCGCTCGGCTTCGTCTACCAGTTCCATCACCTGCTGATGGAATTCACCGCGCTGGAGAACGTGGCCATGCCGCTTCTGATCAGGCGCATGCCGGCGGTCGAGGCGCAGAGGCGGGCTGCCGCCATACTCGAGGAAGTGGGGCTGGGCCACCGTCTCGCGCACACCCCGGCCGAACTCTCCGGCGGCGAGCGCCAGCGCGCCGCGCTGGCGCGGGCGCTGGTGACCCAGCCCGCCTGCGTGCTCGCCGACGAGCCCACCGGCAACCTCGACCGCCACACCGCGGCGCAGGTGTTCGAGATGATGCTGGAACTGAATCGAAGCCGCGGCACCAGCTTCGTCATCGTCACCCATGACCCCGGCATCGCCGCGCGCGCCCAGCGCATATTGCGGCTGCAGGATGGGGTGCTGAATCCGGACTGAAAATCCGTGTGTGGGTGATTCAATTCCGCCCTTGCCCAGCATTCCCTAACGGGGATACCTGCCATGCGAATCCGGAATCAAACTTTGCGCTCTACCGTCGTATTGGTGTTTTACCTCATGCTGACGTCGGCGGTCTGGGCAGCCGATGCAACAACGGGAGCACCGGCAGTACTGGAAAACTCTTTGGGAATGAAGTTTGTATTCGTCCCCGCGGGCGAATTTCTAATGGGAAATGATGCATCCCCTGAAGTCCTCGCCAAAACTTATCCTCGGTACGACCTGTCCCGTCTTCTGGACCTAGGCGATGAGGCCCCGGTTCATCGGGTTCGAATTACACGTCCATTCTTCATGGGCCAGCATGAGATCACGGTCGGGCAGTTCAGGAAGTTTATTGCGGCTTCCGGTTATATCGCCGAAGCAGATGCCGACGGTACTGGCGCTTACGGATACAGCCCGGCATACGATCCGAACAAGACCGCCCGGGGTGATGCCTTCGAGGGACGCGATCCCAAATACAGTTGGCGCAATCCAGGCTTTGAGCAGGGAGAGGACCATCCGGTGCTCAATGTGACATACAACGATGCCGTGGCAATGGCGCGGTGGTTAAGCAAGGAAGAGGGTATTACGTACCGGTTGCCTACCGAGGCCGAGTGGGAATATGCCTGTCGCTCAGGCGGCAACACGCAATATCCGAACGGCAATGATCCTCAGGGGTTGCTGCAGATTGCGAATGTTTTCGATAGGGAATCCGCGAAAAACTGGACTCGCTGGCGCGTCTTCGCACTCGATGGAAACGATGGATTCGCCTTCACCGCTCCTGTCGGCAGTTTTGCGCCGAATGCATTTGGCATCCATGACATGCTTGGCAATGCGTGGGAATGGGTCGCGGATTGGTACGGCGAAAGTCATTATTCCCGATCGACGATCGATGATCCGCGTGGACCTGACACGGGAAACGTCCGTGTCCGCAGGGGAGGATCCTGGCACACATGGGCACTATATGCCCGGTGCGCATATCGCAACTGGAACACGCCGCAGACGCGCTATGCGTTGCTGGGCATGCGCCTCCTGCGTGAATCGGGACCGGGAAGGCGCTGACTTGGAGGGAAAATCCGTGTGCCGGCGGTTCAATGCCGCCGCAGCGTCAGGCGCGTCTGAACAGCGCAAGGAGCCCGGCCGCGAGGATGAACATCCCGCCGAAACCGCGATTCATCCAGCGGATCTGGCGCGGCTCGCGCAGCAGCCGCAGCACGCGCGCGGCGAACAGTGCATACCCGCTCATGACGATGATGTCGACCACGGTGAGCGTCGCCATGCACACCAGGTACTGCGGCAGCGCCGGCGCGTGCGCATCGATGAACTGCGGCAGCACGGCCAGCAGGAAAATCGTGGCCTTGGGATTGCTTGCGTTTACCAGGAAGCCCTGCACGAACAGCGCGCGCGGCGTGCCCGCCGCGGTTTGCGCATGCGCGAGTTGCAGCGGCCGCGCCTCGGCGCGGAACTGCTGCCAGCCCAGGTAGCACAGATAGGCCACGCCGAATCCCTTGACCAGGTTGAACGCCAGGGTGGACGTGGCGAGCAGCGCGCCCAGGCCGATGCCGACCACGACCAGTTGCAGCGCGACGCCGAGTTGCATGCCGGCGATGTTCGGCAGCGAGCGCCGGTAGCCGTAGCGCATGCCGCTCGCCATGCAGGAGATGGCGCCGGCGCCGGGCGAAAGGCTGATCAGGATCGCGGCGACAATGAACGCCAGCCAGACTTGCACGCTCATGCGAGCCAGATGCCGACGCTGGCGGCGAAACGCCGGCAGGCGCGCTGCGCGACGATGTCAGCGGCCATGCTGGCTGCGCCGTTGCCGGCGTCTGCGCCAGGCGCGGATCACGTAGGCGCGCCAGCCCAGCTGCACGCAGGCGTAACCGAGCGCGGCCAGGATCAGCGCCAGGGCCAGCAGGCCGACCGCGAGCGGCGTGCCCAGGGACAGCGCCCAGTCCAGGAAAGCGTGAAACGACGCGCCCAGGCGCGACCACTCCATGTCGGGCGGCATGCGGAATGCACCGTTACCGCCGATGATCAGCCGGCCGATCAGGTAGGCGAGCACATAGAGCGGACCGATGGTGAAGGGATTGGTGTAGAACGTGGTGACCAGCGCCACCGGCAGATTGACCCGCAGGGGCACGGCAATCAGTGCCGCGACCAGCATCTGCAGCGGGCCGGGAACCAGGCCGGCGAACAGGCCCACCGCCACCCCGCCCGCCACCGAGTGGCGGTTCAGATGCCACAGATTCGGATGGTGCAGAAAGCCGCCGAATCGTGCCATGTGCCGGTGATTACGCACGCGTTCGTGGCTGGGAAGGTATTTCCTGAAAATCTTGCGTGGCATCGGATCTGCAGTGGAAATCGCTGTTTCTATGCGCGATTGTAAGTCAATTCGCGTAGCGCAATTCAACCGCGGCCACCCTGAGGCGTTAAGCCCGGGAACCCTTGTTCGGAACCTGCTTCGATGCGCTCGAACATCATCGCCTTTGCCCTGGGCGTATGCCTGTTGCAGCAGCAGCCGCAGCTGCCGCCGCTCGTCTGGGTGCCGTTGCTCGCCCCGCTGCTGGCCGCATGGTGGTGGCTGCGGCCTCGCGCCGCGGTCGCCGCTGCCCTACTGGGCGGCGCGACGTTTGCCGCAGCCGGGTTCTTCCATGCCGCAGTCTGGGCCCAATGGCGCCTGGCCGAGCGGCTGCCGCAACAGTGGGAGGGCGTGGATGTCGCCGTCACCGGTGTGGTGGCGGGCCTGCCGCAGCCGTTCGAGCGCGGCGTGCGTTTCGATTTCGATGTGGAACAGGTCGAGCCGGTCGCGGCGCGCCTGCCGCGGCGCATCGCGCTCGCCTGGTACAAGGGCGCGAGCCGCGAGGCGTTCGGGGACACCGCGCCGATCCGCGCCGGCGAGCGCTGGCAGTTTACGCTGCGGCTGCGGCGCCCGCACGGCAGCGTCAATCCGCACGGCTTCGACTACGAGTCCTGGCTGCTGCAGCGTGCCATCGGCGCGACCGGTTATGTGCGTCCCGGGGGCATGGCGCGCCTGGACGAGCTGGTGCCGCGGCCGGCTTACCTGCTCGCGCGCGGCCGCGAAATCCTGCGCAAGCGGCACCGGGATGCGCTGCCGGGCTATCCCTACGCCGGCATCCTGATCGCGCTCGCGATCGGCGATCAGAATGCCATCGATGCTCCCCAATGGCAGCTGTTCGCGCGCACCGGCGTGTCGCATCTGATGTCGATTTCCGGACTGCATGTCACCATGGTGGCGAGTCTGTTCGCCGCGCTCGTCCACTGGCTGTGGCGGCGCTCATCCGCCCTGATGCTGGCGCTGCCCGCGCGCAAGGCCGCCGCACTGGCCGGGTTCCTCGCCGCGCTCGGCTATTGCCTGATTGCCGGCTTCGCCGTGCCGGCGCAGCGCACGCTCTACATGGTGGGCGTGGTGGCGCTGGCGCTGTGGGCGGGCCGCGTGAGTTCGGTGTCGCGTGTGCTCTGTGCCGCCCTGCTGCTGGTGCTGCTGCTCGATCCCTGGGCGGTGCTCGCACCCGGGTTCTGGCTTTCGTTCGGCGCGGTCGCGGTCATACTGTACGTGGTGACGGGCCGGTTGCACCCAGGGCGGGAGCTTGCATCCGGGCAAGGACTCGCCTCCAGGCAAGGCCTCGTGCCACGGCAAGGCGTCGCTGCATGGCAAGGCGTCGCCTTGGGCCGCAGCGTCCTCCAATGGGGACGGGTGCAGTGGGCGATCACGCTGGCATTGGCGCCGCTGCTGCTCATCTGGTTCCAGCAGATGTCGCTGGTGTCGCCGCTGGCCAATGCCGTAGCCATCCCGCTGGTGAGCCTGGTGGTGACGCCGCTGGCGCTCGCCGGCAGCGTGCTGCCTTTCGATTTCATCCTGAAGCTCGCGCATGCGGTCATGGCGGTGCAGATGTGGCTGCTCGAATGGTGTGCCGCCTTGCCCGCAGCCGTGTGGCAACAGCATGCGCCCGCGGCCTGGACCGTGGCGCTGGCCCTGGCGGGCACCGCCTGGCTGCTGTTGCCGCGCGGCGCTCCGGCGCGCTGGCTGGGCCTGCCGCTGCTGCTGCCGATGTTCACCGTGCTGCCGCCCGCGCCCCCTCCCGGCGCGCTGTGGCTGACGGTGCTCGACGTGGGCCAGGGTCTGGCGATATTCGTGCAGACCGAGCGCCACGCACTGCTCTACGACGCCGGGCCGGCTTACAGTCCGGAGGCCGACAGTGGCAGCCGCGTGATCCTGCCGTACCTGCGCGCCTCGGGCATCGCGCGGCTCGATGCGATGGTGGTCACCCACGACGACAACGACCACGCGGGCGGTGCCGTTACCGTGCTGTCGGGTGTGCCGGTCGCGGCCTTTTACTCGTCGCTACCCGCGACCCATGCGGCGTGGCGCGCGGCCCCAGGCTACCGGTTGCCTTGCTCTGCCGGGCAGACCTGGGACTGGGACGGTGTGCGCTTCGAACTGCTGCATCCGACGGCCGCCAGCTACGCCATCGACAGGCTCAAGTCGAATGATCGCAGCTGCGTGCTGAGAATTGCCGCCGCCCGGGGCGCGGTGCTGCTCACCGGCGATATCGAGGCGCGCTCGGAAATCGAACTGCTCGACCGCGGGCGGGACGAACTGCGCGCCGATGTGCTGGTGGTGCCGCACCACAGCAGCCGCACTTCGTCCACCGAAGAATTCATCGCCGCGGTGCAGCCGCGCTGGGCGGTGCTGCCGGTCGGATATCGCAACCGCTTCGGCCATCCGAAACAGGAGGTGGTCGAGCGCTACGGTGCCAGCGACGCGCAGCTGCTGCGCACCGACAACGCCGGCGCGGTGCTGGTGCGCATCGACGGCGCGGGGATAGCCGTGGACGGCTATCGCGACCTGAGAAGGCGCTACTGGTATGCGCAATGAAACGACGGCTGAGCGCGGCGTATCCACCTTTTCTCAACGCGAAGTTTGCGCACTCGTGCCTGCGATTGGTGCGTGTTCGGCCTGATATACCTTTATACTTTTGGCGCAAGCGCGTTGCCAGCCCGCCTTGGGAGGGCAGCGCGATCGATTCATGGAGAAATGCATGGGCGAGGATTTCAGCCAGCGCCAGGTGCAGTGCATCACCCCGGGCGGGCTGCACCGGCTCGCCTACACCGAGTGGGGCGATCCGGGCAATCGCAAGGTGCTGGTTTGCGTGCACGGCCTGTCGCGCTGCGGGCGCGATTTCGACGCCCTGGCGCGGGCCATGGCGGGCGACTACCGCGTGGTCTGCCCCGACGTGCCCGGGCGCGGCCTGAGCGGCTGGCTGAAGAATCCGATGGAATACCAGGTGCAGACCTATGTCGCCGACATGGTGACGCTGCTCGCGCGTCTGGACGCCGACTGCGTGCACTGGATCGGCACCTCGATGGGCGGGATGATCGGCATGGCGCTTGCCAGCTTGGCGGAGACACCGCTGCAGAAGCTGGTGCTGAACGATGTCGGGCCGATCATCACCGCGGTGTCGCTCGCGCGCATCGGCGAGTATCTGGGCAAGGCACCGCAGTTTCCGGATTTCGCCACGGCGGTGCAATACATACGCGCGGTAAGCGCGCCCTTCGGCGCGCACAGCGACGCCGAATGGTCCACGCTCACCGAGCACGTCACGCGCAGGCAGCCCGATGGCAGCTACCGCATGCACTACGACCCGGCCATCGCCGTGCCCTTCAGCACCGCCAAGCCCGGCAAGGACATCGAGCTGTGGCCTTACTACGACGCGATCAAGTGCCCGACCCTGGTGCTGCGCGGCGCCCTGTCCGACCTGCTCAAGCGCGAGACCTTGCAGGAAATGGCCGGCCGCGGCCCGCGCGCGAAAACGGTGGAAATCCCGGAAGTCGGCCACGCGCCTACGCTGATGCACCAAGACCAGATCGCGATCGTGCGCGAGTTTCTGTTGGCGGATTGACAGCATCTGCAGGTTGCGGCTTGATTCGCAGCGTTGCGCGGTTGCAGGCTTGCGATTTTGAACGATCCTTCGGAGCTGCTGTTGCTTTTCTCCATAACCGTGTCTTTGGTACGGATACGCTTTTCATCCGTGCCAAAGACACGGTTGGCGCGCAGAGCGCGCAATGGCGGATCGCCGACCCTCACCGATATGGGCACCCGGATCGAGCTGTGGTGACCGGACTTGCGCGGACGGCGGGCCGTCCGCGCGGATCGCCGATTGCGTGCGGACGAAAATCCGTCCGCACGCAATTGGCGATCTTGTATAAAACCCCCAACACTGTGTCTTGTTCTTATCCGTACCAAAGACAAGGTTGGCGCGCAGCGCGCAAATCCGCCAGCACGTGACTACGCCGGAATCCGCGCCGCCGGATCCTGCCGGTAGAACAACGCCAGCTGCTCGTACAGCTCCGGGTAGATCGAACGCACCGCCAGCGGCAGGGTGAAAAAGGCTTCGGAGAGGACGGCGAAGAACTCGGCCGGATCCTCGCTCGCGTAGGGGTCGATCACCGTGTCCATGCCGCGGTCCACCTGGGCGCAGAATTCGTCGTAGGCCGCGTGCCAGGCCGTCAGCCACCGCTCGCGTTCCATATCCGCGTGCGGCGGCGGAAAATCATCCATGTCGCCGCGGCTCATGTGCAGCTTGTGGGTGAATTCGTGGATCACCACGTTGTAGCCGGCCGCGCCGAGCTTGATGTCCTGCCAGGACAGGATCACCGGCCCGCCGGGCCAGGCTTCGCCCGAGAGCGCATCGTCGTATTCGTGCACCACGCCGCTCTCGTCCATTTCCTCGCGCTGCACCTTGAATTCCCCCGGGTAAATCACAATCCCCACCCAGCCGTGATAGCTGTCCAGGCCGAGATTGAGGATGGGCAGGCAGGCTTGCACCGCGATCGACAGGCGCACCGCATCGGAGAGGACGAAGCCGCGCGCGCCGTGCATTTCCTTTTCGTCGAGAAACAAGACGGTGCAATCGTGCAAACGCCGCCATTCCGCAGGCGCCAGTCCCTGCAGAAACGGCAGGCCGCCGGTCACTCGCCGCCACAGCGCCGGATCCAGCGCCGAGCGGCGTAGCGCGCGTTTTCTGCGCCAGGTTTTGAAAAATCCCAACATGAGCCAATTATCGCCCATTTGCGTTTGGTCACGGCCGTGCGTCCCGGTCGGGCGATATAATGCGCCCATGGACAGGGGGGTGCAGACTGCACGCGTCGATTCGCCCGAGCCGGCGCTGGATCCGATCGCGGCCGGCTTGCCCGAAGCCGACGCCGTGCGGCTGCGCCGCGCCTACGCGCTTGCGCTGACCATGTATTCGGACAAGCGGCTCGGCACGGGGGAGCCGGCGCTGGAGCACGCCCTGGGTGCGGCCACTTCCCTCGCCGCGCTGCGACTGGACGCAGAGACACGCATCGCCGGCATCCTGTTCGCGGCGCCGCAGTATCTGCCCGACAGCCAGGACCAGCTCGCTGCCGGATTCGGTCCTGCAGTCGCGGGTCTGGTGGCGGGCATCGCCAAGCTGAACCGGCTGCGCGTGGTCACCCGCGCACTGGCGGGACAGGAAAACGGCGCGGCCCACAGCTCGCAAGCCGAGGTGCTGCGCAAAATGCTGCTCGCCATGGTCGAGGACATACGCGTGGTGCTGTTGCGGCTGGCGAGCCGCACGCAGACGCTGCGTTTCATGTCGCGCGCCTCCGATGCCCTGCGCCGGCCGTACGCGCAGGAAACGCTGGACATCTACGCGCCGCTCGCCAACCGCCTGGGCATCTGGCAGCTCAAGTGGGAGCTGGAAGACTACGCGTTCCGCTACCTCGAGCCCGAGTTGTACAAGAAAATCGCGTCCATGCTGGACGAGAAGCGCGTCGAGCGCGAGAGCTTCATCGCCGCCGCGGTGGGCGCGCTGGAGACGGAACTGCGCGCGACCGGCATCCGCGCCGAAGTGCTGGGCCGGCCCAAGCACATCTACAGCATCTACAACAAGATGCGCGGCAAGGGCCTGGATTTCTCCGAACTCTACGATGTGCGTGCGCTGCGCGTGCTGGTGGATTCGGTGAAGGACTGCTACACCGCGCTGGGCGTCGTGCACAACCTGTGGACGCCGATTCCGAAAGAGTTCGACGATTACATCTCGCGCCCGAAAGGCAACGACTACCGTTCCCTGCACACCGCCGTGGTCGGCCCGGACGCTCGCGCGCTGGAAGTGCAGATCCGCACCCACGACATGCACCGCCACGCCGAGCTGGGCGTGGCCGCGCACTGGCGCTACAAGGAGGCCGGCGCGGGGCGCGCGGCCGCGAAACCGGACCCCTTCGACGAAAAAATAGCCTGGCTGCGGCAGGTGCTCGCCTGGCGCGACGACGTGGCCGAGTCGGTCGACTGGGTGGAGCAGTTCAAGCGCACGGCGCTGGACGATACGGTCTATGTGCTCACGCCGCAGGGGCGCGTGCTGGATCTGCCGCAGGGGTCCACGCCCGTCGATTTCGCCTACCACCTGCACACCGATCTTGGCCACCATTGTCGCGGCGCCAAGGTCGACGGCGTGATGGTGCCCCTCAATTACAAGCTCGCCAACGGTCAGCGGGTGGAGATTACCGCAGCCAAGAGCGGAGGCCCCAGCCGCGACTGGATGAACCCGGCGCTGGGTTACCTGCAGAGTTCGCGCGCGCGCAACAAGGTGCGGCAGTGGTTCAACACGCAGGCGCTGGCCGAGACCGTCGCCCAGGGACGCGCCAACGTCGAGCGTGAGCTGCAGCGCGAAGGCAGGACCGGCGCCAATCTGGACCACCTGGCGCAGCAGCTTGGTTTTGCCAAGAGCGGGGAATTGTTCGCCGCCGCTGGGCGCGAGGAAATCGGGTCGAAGCAGTTGCAGACTGCGCTGCGCGGCGAAGCCCCCGCGGCGGCGCCGGAATCCTTGTTGCCGGGCAAGGTCAAGGCCGACGCCAAGGACGGCGGCATACTCGTGGTCGGCATGGACAAGCTGCTGACGCAATTGGCCAAGTGCTGCAGGCCCGCGCCGCCTGATGCGATCGCCGGCTTCGTCACCCGCGGCCGCGGGGTGTCGATACACCGGCGCAGTTGCCGCGACCTGCAGCGCCTGGCCGAGCTTCAACCCGAGCGCATGATCGAAGCCGACTGGGGCCGGCAAAAGGACGGCGTGTTTTCGGTCGACATCGTGGTGCAGGCGCACGACCGCCAAGGCTTGCTGCGCGATATTTCGGAGGTGCTCTCGCGCGAGAAAATCAATGTCACCGGGGTCAACACGCAATCGAAGCAGCATATGGCCTACATGTCATTCACCGTCGAGATCTCCGGTCTGGAGCAGTTGCAGCGCACGCTGGCGCAGGTGCGGGAAGTGCAGGGCGTGCTCACGGCGAGCAGAAGATAGTGGAAACCGAACTCAAGCTGTTGCTCGCGCCGCAGGATTTGCGCAGGCTTCGGCGCGATTCCGCGATCCGGGCGCTGCAGCAGGGGCGCGCGGCTACGCGCCGCGTGCACAGCGTCTATTACGACACGCCCGAGCGCGCTTTGCTGCGCGCGGGGCTGGCATTGCGCCTGCGCGCGGACGGCAGGCGCTGGCTGCAGACGCTGAAGACCGAAGGCCAAGCAGTGGCCGGGCTGCATCTGCGCGAGGAATGGGAATGGCCGTTGCCGGGCGAAGCGCTCGACTTCGGCCTGCTCGCAACGACGCCGCAGGCCAAGCTGTTTCGCTCCCCCAGGCTGCGCGCGGCGCTGGGGCCGGTTTTTGCGACCGATTTCACGCGTACCAGCCTGCGCCTGGGTTTCGCCGACGGCAGTCTGGCCGAGCTGTGCCTGGACCGCGGGGAAATCCGCAGCGGCCGGCGCGCGAGTGCAATCAGCGAGGCCGAGCTGGAGCTGCTCGCCGGCAGTTCGGCGCGTCTGTACGAGCTTGCGCTGGAATTGGTGGAACGCGTGCCGCTGCGCCTGGGTCATGCGAGCAAGGCCGAGCGCGGCTACGCGCTGGCGCACGGGCAGCCGGCGCGCCCGGTCAAGGCGGCGGCGCTGGAACTGGATCAGGATGGCAGCGTGGCAGTGGCTTTCACCACCATCGTGCGCGGTTGCATCGCACATCTGCAGGCGAACGAAACCGGCTTTCTCGCGGGCAAGGACCCGGAGTATCTACACCAGGTGCGGGTCGCATTGCGGCGTATGCGTGCCTGCTTCAGCCTGTTCCAGCCGGTGATCCCGCAGTCCGCGTTCGCGCCGGTGACGGACCTGCTGCGTGAGCAGAACGCGGCGCTGGGGAGGGCGCGCGACTGGGATGTGTTCGTGCACGAAATGCTGCGTGCGCTGCGCGCGCAGCGCGCGGACGAAGCCGCGGTGGCGGCGTTCGCACGGCGCTGCGTCAGGCTGGGACGCGCGCACCTGCGCGCGGCGCAGGGCGCCGTCGCCTCCGACGGCTGGCAGCGCCTGTGGCTGGAACTGGGACGCTTGCTGGCCGACGCCGCGTGGCAGCAGGAGCAGGCGGCGCTTGCCCTGCCGGCGGGCGGCTTCGCCGCGAGCCTGTTGCAGCAACGCGCGGCGACGCTGAAGAAACGCGGCAAACGGCTGCAGCAGCTCGACCCCGCCGGGCGCCATCGCCTGCGCATCGCGGCGAAGAAGCTGCGCTATGCCGCGGAATTTTTCGCCGCGCTGTTTCCGAAACGGCGCGTGCGGCCTTACGTCCAGTCGCTTGCCGCAATGCAGGAGGTGCTCGGCGGCCTGAACGATGCCGCGACCCTGTTGCGCCTGCTGCCGGAAGCCATGGCGGGCGCGCGCGCGCCCGATGCGCGCGTCGCCGGCATGATCCAGGGCTGGAGCGCGGCCGCCACCCATCTGCAACTCGATGCGCTGGGCCGGGCGTGGGATCGTTGGCGGCGGCAGAAGCCATTCTGGAAGTCACCACATGCAGATTCTTGAAAGCCGATTTCGGCATTACCGAAATGGCCGCCGATTTAGAGGAGCATGAGGGGCCGCGGCAGGGGAAGGACCCTTCGTTGCCCTCCCGGATTCCCACACTTTTTGCACTAAGGACGAAAGGGGACAGTCATGTTTGAATCCGCAGAGCTTGGCCACAAAGTCACGAAGCAAGTCTATGCCCGGCAGGAGCCGAAGCTGCGCGAGGCCCTGCTCAACGCGCAATTCGACCTGGCGCAGGCGAAAAAATTCCCGGCGCTGATTCTGATCGGCGGGGTGGACGGTGCGGGCAAGGGCGAGACCGTCAACCTGCTCAACGAATGGATGGACCCGCGCCACATCCAGACGCGCGCCTTCGGCGATGCCTCGGACGAGGAAGCGGAGCGCCCGCGCATGTGGCGCTTCTGGCGCGAGCTGCCGCCCAAGGGCAAGATCGGCATCATGTTCGGCTCCTGGTACACCGCCCCGATCGTGAGCCGGGTGCTGGGGCAGTCCGACGCCGCCGCCCTGAAAGGCAGCCTTGAGGAGATCGTGCGCTTCGAGAAGATGCTCTGCGACGAGGGCGTGCTGCTGCTGAAGTTCTGGTTCCACCTTTCCAAGAAACAGCAGAAAAAACGCATGCAGGAGCTGGAGAAGGACCCGCTCACCCGCTGGCGCGTCTCCAAACTGGACTGGGATAACTTCAAGAGATACGACGCCTTCCGTGAGGTGTCGGAGCGCGCGCTGCGCGAAACCAGCAGCGCCAACGCGCCCTGGACCGTGGTCGAGGGCATGGATCCGCGCTATCGCAGCCTCACCGTCGGCAAGCTGCTGCTTGAGGCGATGAAAAAGCGGCTGGAGAAAAGCAACTACAAGGAGCGGCGGGTGCAGGTGCCGCCGCTGCCGGAGATGGACAACCTCGGGCTGCTGCGCGGCCTGGACATGAAGCAGAAGATCGCCAAGGACAAGTACGAAATCCAGCTGGAGAAATGGCAGGGGCGGTTGAACCTGTTGTCGCGCGACCGGAAATATTTCAGGAAGCACTCGCTGATCCTGCTGTTCGAGGGCTCGGACGCCGCGGGCAAGGGCGGTGCGATCCGGCGCATTACCTCGGCGATCGACGCGCGCCATTTCCAGGTGGTGCCGGTGGCGGCGCCGACCGAGGAGGAGCGCGCCCAGCCCTATCTGTGGCGCTTCTGGCGCCATGCGCCGCGGCGCGGGCGCATCACCATTTTCGACCGCTCCTGGTACGGGCGCGTGCTGGTGGAGCGCGTCGAAGGCTTTTGCGGCGTCGCCGACTGGATGCGCGCCTACAGCGAGATCAACGATTTCGAGGAGCAGCTGATGCGCGGCGGCGCGATCGTGTGCAAGTTCTGGCTGCAGATCACCGCGGAGGAACAGTTGACGCGCTTCAAGCTGCGGCAAAAGACCAGCTTCAAGCGCTTCAAGATCACCGAGGAGGACTGGCGCAACCGCAAGAAATGGGGCGAATACGAGCAGGCGGTATGCGACATGATAGACCGCACCAGCACCGAGATCGCACCCTGGACCGTGGTCGAGGCCGAAGACAAATATTTCGCGCGCGTTAAAATCCTCAAGACCATCGTCGAGCGCATGGAGCGCAATCTCTAATTTGCGCGTGCGAGCGCGCCGCGGTGTCAGCGAATCTGAAGGCAGGCATAACATGAGGAGAACGCGATGAGAGCAGAGGCAGGCTTGATATTGTGTGCGGGGTTGCTGGCTTTCCCGGTCCAGGCTCGGGCCGAGGAAGCAGCCACTTACGCCACGCGCAACCTGACGGTGGAGACCGCGCTCAAGGCGGCGCAGGCGGCAATGAAGAAATGCCGCGACAGCGGCTGGCAGGCCGCCGTGGCGGTGGTCGATCGCAGCGGCGTGGTGCAGGTAGTTTTGCGCGATCGCTACGCCGGCCCGCATACGCCGCGCACCGCGAGCGGCAAGGCCTGGACCGCGGTGAGTTTTCGCAGCAACACCGGCGCGCTGGTCGATCTGACGCAGCCGGGCAAGGCGCAGAGCGGCCTGCGCAACCTGCCGCGTGTCGTGGTCCTGGGCGGGGGCATGATCATCGAGGGCGGCGGCCAGATGCTTGGCGCGATCGGCGTCTCCGGCGCACCGGGGGGCGAGGCGGACGAGGCCTGCGCCAAGGCCGGCATCGCCGCGATCCAGGAGAGTATCGAGTTCTAGTCCCTACGCTGCGGGCAGCTTGAAACTGCGCCGGACCATGATGCAGTCTTCCGACCCCGCCTGAAATTCGCGGCACACCAGCGGCCGGTTTGCGTAGACGCTGCATTGCGCCCGGCTTCCGATCTCGCCCGCGAGCGCGGCACAGCGGTTGCCGTGGCACAACATGCGCCCGCGCTCGGAATCGATCAGCTCATCGGGGATGCCCTCAGCATCGCCATCCCCGATGAATGCCGGCCAGGACGCCGAATAGGCGCAGCAGGCGCCGCACGCGATGCAGTCGAAGGCCACCGGGGCCCGAATTCTTTATGCGGTGACCGGTTGCGATCGAACCGGTTTCGCCGGCTTGCGCAGGGTTTCCCGCGCCCGCCGGGAGGAAAGCAGCACCAGGAATTCCGTGACATGTGCTGCGGCCTGCAGTCTGGCGAGTTCCACTTCGTAGACTTGCCTTACCGCTGCGAACTCATGCCCGGTTTCAATGGCAAGCGACTGCATTGCTTTCAGGTGCAGCGCTTCCTGGTCGGGATTATTATAGAGCGGCGGCATTTGGAATTTCCTTTGGGTTGCTGTCTGTGACGGCGCGGCAGCGATGCTTGCGTGTGCATGCGGCGTCTCTCGATCAGGACTTGTGTAGCGATACGGCAGCGGATGCGATTATATTCGCCACGCAAAGACTCTGCCAACGATCCTGGAATTGATTTGCATGATAGTTTCAATCGGATCAAATGACAATTGGCACATGCGCACCAAGGTTTGACCGCGAACGCGTCTGAATTCTGTGCTGCATAATACTGATTCGATGAAACAATCGCGAGCGCTTGTTGTACCCCGCCGCGCGCAGCGGGATCGCTGTCATACCAACGTCACACGCGTGTCATATTGTCCGATTCGGATTTTTCTGCATGAAAATCCTGATCATAGGAGCAGCCCGCGCCGCAAATTCTTGTTGCAGATGTCGTCGTCCCGTGCGAGGGACGCCTGAATGAAATATTTGTTACACACAATCACCCCCGGTTCGGATCACCATGTCGCCGGGCTCGCCAACTTTCGCGAAGAGGGACCTCCAAATCCATGTTAAGCCCATACAAAGGCAAGACCGGCCTGCGCCGCCTGATCAACGCCTGCGGCTATTCGATCAGCGGGCTGCGCGCGGCGTACCGCCTCGAAGACGCGTTTCGCCAGGAAGTCGCGCTTGCAGCGGTGATGATACCGGCGGCGCTGCTGCTGCCGGTGGCGGCGACCGGACGGGCTCTTCTTCTGGCCAGTGTCTTTCTCGTGCTCATCGTGGAACTGCTCAATTCCGCGATCGAGGCCGCGGTCGACCGCATCTCGCTCGACAACCACGAGCTCGCCAAGGTGGCGAAAGACATAGGCAGCGCCGCGGTCATGCTGAGCCTCGCCTGCATGACGACGGTATGGATAGTTGTGCTGGTCGGCTGATTGTCGGCTGATTGCTTGTCATCGAATATTCAAACAGGTGTAATCGAAATGACATCCGGTTTCTGCACACTGCTGTCCTGTGCAGTCTACCGTGCTCCCGCGCCAACCTCAGACAGCGCTCCGCATTGCGGTCGTAACGGAAACCTACCCGCCTGAAATCAATGGCGTCGCGCGTACCGTCGGCCTCATGGTCGATGAACTGCTGGCGCGGGGACACCACATCGAGCTGATCAGGCCGCGGCAGGCGTGCGATGGGCCGGGGCAGCCCGCAGGCGCGACAGGCCGGTTCGAACAGCGCCTCACGCTTGGATTTCAGATTCCGAATTACCCCGAATTGCAGATCGGGCTCATGCGCATGGAACGCCTGCTCAGCGCCTGGCGCGCACGGCGGTCCGACATCGTGCATGTGATCACCGAAGGTCCGCTCGGCTGGTCCGCCCTGCTGGCCGCGCGCAAGCTCGGCCTAGCGGTCGTCTCCGACTTCCATACCAACTTTCACGACTACAGCCGCCACTATGGTTTCGGCTGGATTGCCGGCCTCGTTACGGGCTACCTGCGCGCGCTGCATAACCGCACCGATCGCACCTTCATCCCTACCCACGAGACGCGCGACCGCCTGCATGCCCTTGGATTCAGGCACCTCACAGTCGTCGGCCGCGGCATAGACACGCAGCTCTTCAGTCCGCAGAAGCGCAGCGCCGGGTTGCGCCGTTCGTGGCATTGCGAAAACGACACCCTGGTTGCGCTGTATGTCGGCCGGCTCGCGGCGGAGAAGAATCTGCGCCTGTTCGTGGAGGTCATCCGCGCCGCGAGGCGGTCGCGCCCGGATCTGCGCGTGGTGATCGTCGGCGACGGTCCCATGGGCAAGCGCCTGCGCGCGGAGAATCCGGACATTCATTTTGCCGGGATGCGCACGGGCGAGGATCTCGCGGCTTATTACGCGTCCGTGGACCTTTTCGTGTTTCCGAGCCTGAGCGAAACCTTCGGCAACGTCACCATGGAGGCGTTGGCAAGCGGCCTCGCGGTCGTCGCATTCGACTACGCCGCGGCGCGCGAGCATATCGTTCACGGGCACAACGGTCTGGTGGCGCCGTGCGACGACGAACCCGCGTTCCGCGAACACGTGCTGCGTCTGGCCGGCTGCGCGCAGGACCTCTACAAGCTGCGCCAGCGGGCGAGGCAGACCGCGGAACGCCTGAGCTGGCGCAAAGCGTTCGACGACCTCGAGATCTCGCTGGTCAAATTCGCCGCGGCTGCGGCAGGCGCAGAGCCGGATTGCGCGCCGGCGGCAGCGGCGACGGACTAGCCGGAACCGCGATGCAACTGCGCGCCTTCCCCCTCGACTCGCTGCTCGAATGGGACCGCCGCTGGGCACGCCGCCTTAACGCCAGCGTCGGGGTTGCGCCGCTGCGGGTCCTGTTCAGGCTGGTGAGCCGGCTGGGCGACGGCGTGTTTTGGTATGCGCTGATGCTCGGCCTGGCGCTCACCCAGGGCCGGGCCGGGCTGGAAACTGGCCTGCGCATGCTTGCCGCGGGCGTGATCGGTCTGGTGGCCTATAAGCTGCTCAAATCCAGTACCACTAAGCCGCGTCCGTATCAGGTTCTGCGCGGCATCCGCGCCGGGATCGACCCGCTCGACGCCTTCAGCTTTCCCTCGGGACACACACTGCACGCGGTGGCGTTCACGCTCGTCGCCGTCGCCTATTTCCCCGCGCTGGCCCCGGCGCTCGTGCCGTTCACGCTGCTGGTCGCCCTTTCCCGCGTCGTTCTCGGTTTGCACTATCCGAGCGATGTCCTTGCCGGCGCCGGCATCGGGGTGCTCGCTGCGCAAGCAGTGCTTTTTGCGTGATTCCGCAGGAAGCCTACGCCGATACAATCCGTTTTGCCGACACCTGAGGCCGAGCGCCTATCCGGTTCTGTACGTGCTGATCGGCGGCAACCCGGCGTTCGAAGTGGACGCTCTGGCAGCGCATCGGTAGGAACAGGGTATCGGTGTTGAGATCGCCTCCATCGATCACCACGCCAGGAACATTCTGCACCGGCTGATCGAGATGAATCTGGGCACACTGGTTCCCACTCGAGAATGCCTTCGGCCTTCATTGAAATGATTCTATTGCGTTGCTTTCTCTTGCGGCGAACCGGAGCGTGCGTGCCGGGTTATGGCCGGGCGATTTGTCATCGAACTGACATGGCTGCGTAACATTGCGGCGGCAGACTCGCGACGTTTCCAACCACGTCACGAGGAGAGACAATGAGCACCAACACAATCCGGCCTGCCGGCGCAATCGACCCCGACGACATCGGCCACAACGAGTCGGCGAATCCCAGCTTCGACAGCATTCTGCAAACCCGCCTGAGTCGTCGCAATCTGCTGAAAGGAAGCGTCGGCCTGGCCGCGACATCCTTCATCGGGGCGGGTCTCGCCGCGTGCGGCTCGACCGGCTCCAGCGCCGAGTCAGGCACCCTGCCGGTGGCGGCGACGCCGACGCTGAGCTTCAACGCGGTGGCGAAAAGCGTCGCCGACGCGCTTTCCGTCCCCACCGGGTATACCGCGACGGTGCTGTACCGGCTCGGCGATCCCATCGACGCGGGCGCGGGCGCGTATGCGAACGACGGCAGCGACGCGGCCGCGAGCTTCGAGCACCGCGCGGGCGACCATCACGACGGCATCCATTACTTCGGCCTCAACGCCGGCGGCACGGCGCGCGACGACGCCAACGCCTCGCGCGGCCTGCTGTGCATGAACCACGAGAACATCACGCAGGTCTTCCTGCACACCGCGGCCCAGGTGGGCGCGTTCAACATCGCAGCGCGCGCCGCCGCCGAGGTGGACAAGGAAGTCAACGTCCACGGCGTATCGGTGATCGAAGTGCAAAACAGCGGGGCCAGCTACGCGATCAACACGGCCTCGCCCTACAACCGCCGCATCACCGCCGCCACGGTCATGGAGATCGCGGGTCCGGCGCGAGGCGACGACCTGATGGTGACCAAGCACTCCCCCTCCGGGACACGGACACGCGGCACGCTCAACAACTGCGCGCACGGCTATACGCCCTGGGGCACCTATCTCACCTGCGAGGAGAACTGGGCGGGCTACTTCAAGCGTCCCGGCGCAAGCGATAATCCGAACCGGACGGCGAAGGAGGTGACCGCGCTCGCGCGCTACGGCGTGACTTCGGCAAACGGCAACTACGGCTGGGCGAATTCGACAACGACGGGCGACCTCTACGACCGCTGGAACGCCACGGTCACGGGCGCAAGCGCGAGCGCCGATTACCGCAACGTCACCAACACCTTCGGCTGGACGGTGGAGATCGATCCCTACGATCCGGTCGCCGCACCGAGAAAGCGCACCGCGCTCGGGCGCTTCGGGCACGAAGGCGCCTGGCTGGCCAAGGCGACGGCGGGCGATCCGATCGTGGCCTACATGGGCGACGATGCACGCATGGAATACATCTACAAGTTTGTCTCCAGTGCAAACTGGGACCCGGCCGACTCCACGCGCGGCCTGGCGGCCGGCAACAAGTACCTGGATAGCGGCAACCTGTATGTGGCCAAGTTCAATGCCGACGGGACCGGCCAGTGGTTGCTGCTCGACGTTGCACAAGCCGCTATCGCCGGCTTTGCCACCTACGCTTTCGCCGATCAGGCCGATGTGGTGATCAACGTGCGTCTGGCCGCGGATGCGGTTGGCGCGACCAAGATGGACCGGCCGGAGTGGGGCGCCATCAACCCGGTGAACGGCGAGGTCTACATGACGCTCACCAACAACAGCAACCGCGGCCTCACCGGCGCGAGTGGCGCGCCGCTCGACCCCGCCAATCCGCGTTTCTATTCGGACACCAAAGGCGCGGCGATCTCCAGGGGCAACGTCAACGGCCACATCATCCGGTGGCGCGACTCCGGCGGCGATCCCGCCGCGACCGCGTTTGCGTGGGATGTGTACCTGTTCGGCGCACAGGCGGCGGTGGACGCGGGCGGGGACAACACCAACTACCAGGCGAACGTCAACCTTTCCGGTCTTGGCGCCGACAACGATTTCTCCAGCCCGGATGGCCTTTGGTTCAGCCAGAGGACACCGGGCCTGCTGTGGATCGAGACCGACGATGGCGCCTATACCGATACCACCAACTGCATGCTGCTGGCGGCGACACCGGGTCAGGTGGGCGACGGCGCAAGCAAGGCGGTGGCGAACCTCGCCGTGCCTGCAAATGCCAACGCCAACCAGACCGTCACGACCTTCGTCGGCAAGCAGCCGGGCACGGCGGGCTTGCGCCGCTTCCTGGTCGGACCCAAGGGTTCCGAGATCACCGGCATCGTGGAGACGCCCGACGGACGCGCGATCTTCGTGAACATCCAGCACCCGGGGGAGGACACGTCCGCCGCGGATATCGCGACGCCGGCTAACTATCAGAGCCACTGGCCTGACGGCGCCACGGCGCGTCCGCGCTCGTCCACGATCGTGATCACGCGCAACGACGGCGGACTGATCGGGGTATAGCGCCGCCTGCCTGCATCTGCCGGAACCGGCCGGCGAACACGCGGCTCACGGGCAGCGTCTCCTGGCGCTGCTCGCGCCTGAGGGAGACGCGACCCGCGTCGTCGCGAATGGCGGGGGCGGCTTCGCCCAGGTCGACGACGCGCGGCGGATCTGCCAGGGGGCCCCTCCGGCATGCTTATGTCGGCGGCGCCAGCGCAAGCGCGGCAGACCCTGCCGCGCCGGTCACTCGGTCACGCGCGCTCGAGCAGCGCGAATCTGAATCAAGTTGAACGCAAGTCGCCCACCCGGAAAGGCGCGCTGTCATCGTTCTGTAACACAGTTGGTGGCAGACTATTATCTGGGCGGACTCAAAAAACGCCGGCGGATCGCTGACTTGCGTGCCCGTGGCGAAGATGTGCACAGGCATATCCACAGAATTTGTGGGTAATTTCGCGTGTGTCGAGGCTAGCCGGGTGTTCTGCGTGGTTCGGCTGCCGTGACATTTTCACGCTGGCCGATGCGGCGCGCGGGTTTGAGCTATCTCGTCATGCAGCAGATCACGATTACGGCGAAAAGACAATGGGCCAAGGGGAGGAGCAATGAAAAGCGTGAAGGTTACCGGCGCACAGCAGAAGGTCTTGCAGATCCTTACGCGCAAGGACATTGCCGCCATACGCCGAAATCCCAAACTCGTCGCCGGCGCGAAGCACTTGCTGCTTGCCTGCAAAAGGACGATCAAGAAAGTGGAGGAGATCCCGCAGTACGCCTCGCGCAAGAAGCGCGAGACCGCGTATCGGCGCATCGTCGAGGTTTGCCGGAAAGCGATAGCCGAAATCGAGCACTAACCGGAAATCCCCGCGCCGCGCAGCCTTCGCGACAATTCATATTTCCGTCAACGCCCCGTCATGTTCGCGGGCTATTCTGGCCAGTGTGCGGCAGTTCTGTGGCGGGCCGCCGCGGGCGCGGTAAACATGCGAGAGGAGGCGATCATGATTGACCAGGAGATGGAGTGTCAAATCGCCGGGCGGCTGGGCCCGGCGCAACGCAAGGCGCAGCTGACCGATGTTGGACTAACCATAGCGGCCATCATTGCAATAACCCGGCGCGAATGGATGTTGCATGGGAGCGAGTCGCCTGCGCTGGACGAGGCCGCGGTCAATCGCCCCCGATTCGCGCACCCGTTGATCAGATTCGCCCTGGATGCGAAGCGCAGCAACGCCTGGCGTGCGCGCCGTTCGGCAGGCGCGGATGCAATGCCTGGCGCGGATCGCGGGCCAGGATCGCACGCCGAAGGCTGCGTGCTCGAACTCGATTCAGAATGAGGGGATAACGCCGTTTACGTCCCCCTGCAGGGCGTTCTCAGAGCTTATTTCAAAATGAGGGGATACATCCCCTCATACTCCCCTAAGTCGGAGGCCATTTCGGCAATTCTGAAATGGCCTATTAGAGATATTGCTGCCCCAGGAACCAGGCGACCGCGGCGATGAAAGCGGAGCAGGGGATGGTCAGCACCCAGGCCCAGACGATATTGCCGGCCACGCCCCAGCGTACCGCGTTGAACTTGTTCACCGAGCCGACGCCGACGATGGCGCCGGTAATTGTGTGGGTGGTGGAAACGGGGACGCCGAGTCCGGTTGCGAGAAACAGGGTGATGGCGCCGCCGGTTTCGGCGCAGGCGCCGCCTACGGGTTTGAGCTTGGTGATTTTCTGACCCATGGTCTTGACGATGCGCCAGCCGCCGAACATCGTGCCCAGGGCCATCGCCGACTGGCACGCCATCACCACCCAGAACGGCAGCGGGTCCTTCGGTCCGGTCACTTGGGCGGCGAGCAGCAGCATCCAGATGATGCCCATGGTCTTTTGTGCATCGTTGCCGCCGTGCCCGAGGCTGTAGAGCGAGGCCGAGACGAACTGCAGCCGGCGGAACCAGCGGTCGACGCGGCGCGGAGTAGTGCCCGAGAATATCCACGATACGGAAAGCATCAATATCGCGCCGAGAGCCAGGCCAAGCAGCGGCGACAGCACGATGGCTGCCGTGGTCTTGAGGAAGCCGGCCGCCACCAGTGAGCCCGCCCCGCCCTTGGCGACCGCCGCTCCGGCGAGCCCGCCGATCAGGGCATGCGACGAACTCGAAGGGATGCCAAAATACCACGTAATGATGTTCCAGCTGATCGCGCCGATGAGCGCGCCGAACACGACATAGTGATCGACGATGGCTGGATCGATGATGCCCTTGCCCACGGTGGCGGCGACCAACAGGCCGAAGAACAGGAAGGCGATGAAATTGAAAAACGCCGCCCACAGCACCGCCCACTGCGGCCGCATTACCCGCGTCGACACGATGGTGGCGATGGAATTGGCGGCGTCATGGAAGCCGTTCAGAAAATCGAACGCCAGCGCGAGCACGACAAGGAAGACGAGGATCTCGAAGCTCATCGGCAGACCTCGTGGCTATTCAACGCGGCCTTCACGCGTTTTCGATCACAATGCCCTGGATGATATTGGCTACGTCTTCGCAGTGGTCGGTGACCGTCTCCAGGTGCTCGTACACTGTGCGTAGCTTGATCAACTCGCGCACGTCGGGCTCGTCGCGGAAGAGGCGCCCCATGGCCGCGCGCATCACGTGGTCGGCCTCGGACTCGAGCCGGTCGATGTCCTGGCATATGACCATGATCGCGTCCGCATTGTTCATGCTGGAGAGCAGCACGACGGCCTCTTTTACTTTCTCGCAGCACTCTACGCAGATGTCGGCGAGCTTCCTCGCGTCCGGCGGCAGCACGCGCACGTTGTACAGGAACATGAGCTGCGCCGAGTCCTCGATCAGGTCGAGGATATTGTCCATTTCCGAGATCAGCTGGTGGATGTCGTCGCGGTCGATCGGCGTGATGAAGGTCTTGTGCAGCAGTTCGATCGTACTGCGGGTGATCTTGTCGCCGCGCTTCTCGATCGACTCGACCTTGTGGGCGCGGCGCTCGAGATCGTCGCCGCTCGCCATCAGCGCGGCGAGTTCGTGGCTGCCTTCGACGATCAGCGCAGCGTGCTCGTTAAACATATCGAAAAACTTGCCTTCGCGCGGCATGAATCGACTGAACATCGCAACCTCGGCTGGAAATGTGGTTATTGGTCGTTAGGTGTGCGGGCGGCTTACGCAAAACCCGCCCTGTCCGATGCGGAATTGTAACAATAGCCGCGTGTGCTGTCCGAAAAAAAACTGCCGTAGCGCGTTATTTTGAAGAATCGGGCAGCGGCGACTGGTACGCGAGTAATTACTCGCGCGCGAGTTCGCCCAGCAGCGTCATTTGCGCCGAGCGCGGCAGGGTACCGCGCGGATTCTTGCGCTTGTAAAGACCGTCGGCATTCATGTCCCAGGCTTGCCGGTTGTCCTTGAGGTAGGGTTTGAGCCCCTCCTTGATGACGCGCTGTTTGAGTTTTTTGTCCAGTACCGGAAAGCAAAGCTCGACGCGGCGGAAGAAGTTGCGATCCATCCAGTCGGCGCTGGACAGATAGACGTTCTCCTTGCCGCCGTTATGAAAATAGAAAATGCGCGTGTGTTCGAGAAAGCGGCCGACGATCGAGCGCACCCGGATGCGCTCCGACAGCCCGGGTACGCCGGGGCGCAACGCGCACACGCCGCGCACCACCAGGTCGATGCGCACCCCGGCCTGCGAAGCCGCGTAGAGCGCCTCGATGACTGTCGGCTCGAGCAGTGCGTTCATTTTGGCGATGATGCGCGCAGGCTTGCCTGCCTTGGCGAGCCGGGTTTCGTTCTTGATCGCGGCGATCACGTTCGCGTGCAGGGTGAACGGCGCCTGCCACACGTGATGCAGCATTCCCGCCTTGCCCAGGCCGGTCAGTTGCTTGAACACTTCGTTGACGTCGGCGCAAACGTCCCGGTTGCAGGTGAACAGGCCGAAGTCGGTGTAAAGGCGCGCCGTGCGCGGATGGTAATTGCCGGTGCCCAGGTGCACGTAGCGGCGCAGCTTCCCGTCCTCGCGCCGCACCACCAGCGCCATCTTCGCATGCGTTTTGTGTGCGACCACGCCGTAGACCACGTGCGCGCCGACTTCCTCCAGGCGCTCCGCCCAGTTGATGTTGGCAACCTCCTCGAAGCGCGCCATCAGTTCCACCACCACGGTCACTTCCTTGCCGCTGGCGGCTGCGTCGATGAGGGCCTCCATGATGGCGGAGTCGGTGCCGATGCGATAGACCGTCTGCTTGATCGCGACCACCTGGGGGTCCTTGGCGGCTTCCTGGATGAAATTGACGACCGGCGTAAACGACTGGAACGGGTGGTGCAGCAGCACGTCGCCCTTGCGCACCGCGGCGAAGATGTCGGCCCGCTTCGCCAAGGCTTCGGGGCGGCCGGGACGGAACGCAGGAAACTGCAGATCGGGCCTGTTGACGAGCTCGGGGATCTGCATCAGCCGCACCAGGTTGACCGGACCGTTGACCTGGTACAGGTCCTCCGCAGCGAGCTCGGTCTGCTGCAGCAGGAATTCGGCCATGGCCGGGGTGCAGTTGTCGGCGACCTCCAGGCGCACCGCGGCGCCCAGGTTGCGCAGCGGCAGCTCGCCCTGCAGCGCGGTGCGCAGGTTTTTCACTTCCTCCTCGTCCACGAACAGGTCGCTGTTGCGGGTGACGCGAAACTGGTAGCAGCCGCGCACGCTCATGCCCGCGAACAACTCGAACGCGTGTTCGTGCAGGACGGAGGAGAGGAAGACGAAGCTCTGCTCCTTGCCTGATTGCAGCCCGCCCGGCAGCCGGATCATGCGCGGCAGAATGCGCGGCGCCTGCACGATGGCGGCGCGCGAGGCGCGGCCGAAGGCATCGCGCCCCTCCAGCTCCACGGCGAAATTCAGGCTCTTGTTGAACACGCGCGGGAACGGGTGCGCCGGATCCAGGCCGATCGGCGTGAGCACGGGCATCATCTCGTTGAAGAAATAATCGCGGACCCAGGCGCGCTGCGCTTCGTTGAGGTCGTTGCGGCGCAGGAAGCGCACGCCGGCTTTCTCCAGCTCGGGCAGGATATTTTCGTTGAGCAGCCGGTACTGGCGATCCACCAGTTCATGCGCGATGCGGCTGACCGAGGCAAACACGTCGCGCGGGCTCATGCCGTCGGGTCCGGCGCTGGACAGATTGACGCTGATCGTCTCCTTCAGTTCGGCGACGCGAATCTCGAAGAACTCGTCCAGATTGCTGCTGACGATGCAAAGAAAGCGCAGGCGTTCGAGCAACGGCGTGTCCGCATCCTCGGCCTGTGCGAGCACCCGGCGGTTGAACTCCAGGATGCCGATTTCCCGGTTGAGGAGCGGGATCTGCTTCGCGGACATGGGATCTATTTCTTGAAAGACATCGCCTGGCCGCACAATGTAGCAGAAATACCAGGCCCCGCAGGATTATGTGAAAAATGCGGGCAGGTCGTCCGGGGTCACACTCCAAATTCATTGCGCACCCAGGTCCCCGGTGCTAAGGTAATCGCGCCATGCAATACGAGACTCTTGCCGCAGTCGACCTGGGTTCCAACAGCTTTCATCTGCAGATCGGGCGTGTCGTCGATGACCAGATCTACCTGCTCGATGGCTTGCGCGAGCAGGTGCGGCTGGGCGCGGGGCTGACGCGCGACAAGCGCATCGACCGCGCCACCCAGGTGCGCGCGCTGGACGCGCTGCGGCGTTTCTCCGACCGGCTGCGCGGTTTGCCCGAGGACGCGGTGCGCGTGGTCGGCACCAATGCGCTGCGCGTGGCCAAGAATTCGCGCCAGTTCCTGGCCGAGGCCAAGGACGCGCTGGGTTTCCCGATCGAAATCATCGCGGGGCGCGAGGAAGCGCGGCTGATTTACCTCGGCGTGGCGCACAGCCTGCCGCTCAGCCGGGAAAAGCGGCTGGTGATGGATATCGGCGGCGGCTCGACCGAATTCATCATCGGCATCGGCGTGGAGCCGGAACTCATGGACAGCCTGTACATGGGCTGCGTCAGCTACAGCCTGAAATATTTCGCCGACGGCAAAATCGAAAAGTCCATGTTCAAGCAGGCCGAACTCGCGGCCAGAAACGAGTTGCAGACCATCGTGAAGCAGTACACGCGGCACGGCTGGGCCGAAGCCGTCGGTTCGTCCGGCACCGCGCGCTCGATTGCCGCCATCCTGGAAGCCAGCGGCTGGAGCGAGCACGGCATATCGGCGTCGGGCCTGGACAAGCTCAGGAGCGCTTTTCTCAAGGCGGGCGAAATCGATCGCCTGGCCTTGCCCGGCCTGCGCGAGGACCGCACGTCCATACTGCCGGGCGGCCTGGCCATCATGTGCGCCGCGTTCGCCGAGCTTGGCATCGAACACCTGAGCGTATCGGACGCGGCCCTGCGCCAGGGCGTGCTCTACGATCTGCTCGGGCGCGTGCAGAAACACGACATGCGCGAGGTCACGGTGCGCCAGTTCATGCGCCGCTACCACGTCGACACGGCGCAGGCGCAGCGCGTGGCGGAACTGGCGGCGAGACTGTATCGCCATCTGCGCGAGGCCGGCAGCGACGCGCATGCCGAACAGACGCTCGCCTGGGGCGCGGCCTTGCACGAGATCGGTATTTCCATCGCCCACAACGGTTATCACAAGCACTCGGCCTATGTCATCGCCAACGCCGACATGCCCGGTTTCTCGCGCATGGAGCAGTCGCAGCTGGCGCGGCTGGTGCTCGCCCATCGCGGCAAGCTGGCCAAGCTGCAGGACCTGAGCCCGGTTCCCGGCGACTGGGAGTTGGTGTTCTGCCTGCGCTTGGCGAGCCTGTTTTGCCGCAGCCGCACGGATCTCGATTTGCCGCGGCTTGCGTGCGAGCTGAGCGAGAGCGGCTTTCGCCTGCTGCTGCCGGCGGACCTGCTGGAGGATCGCCCCTTGAGCGCAGCGGCGCTCGCCGACGAGGCGGACGAATGGAAATCCATCGGGCTGCGCCTGGAATTGAAGCCGTTGCGCGACGCCGCAGCCAGGGCGGCCTGACCAGGGTCTCGGCGCCCGGCTAAACCAGATCCGGGCTGACGACCGCGCGCAGGATGAGCTCGCCCGCGCGGTTCGAAAACCACCACAGCGCGCCTTTCTTGATGGTCCAGTCGGTGGGCTCGCTGGCGAGCAACTGGGCGGCGACCCGTCCCAGCGTAGGCTGATGGCCGACTACCAGGACCGCGCCTTTGCGCCGCGGCCAGCCGGTCGCGGCGACGATATCGGCGACATTCGCATGTACGCCGATGCGCTTTTCCGTGGTGTAGGGCAGATCGAGCGCGGCGGCGGTTTGCTGCGCGCGCTTGGCCGGGCTTACCAGGATCAGGCAGTCCTTCGGCAGCCGCGGTTTGAGCCACGCGGCCACCTGCTCTGCCTGCTTCAGTCCTTTCTTGGTGAGGGCGCGCCCGGAATCGGGTATCCCGTCCTCGGCGTCGGCATGACGCCAGAGCAGCAGATCCGTGGTGATTTCGGTCTTGTTTTCAGTCATGGCGACAGGTCTCCGTGCAATCAGCGTGCGTCCAAATGCGGCCGCGCTAGCCGTTCGGCTGGCTAGGCCGGCCAGCCCAGGAGGGTGAGCGCGCCGGTGAGTATGAACAGACCCGCCGCCGCCAGGCGTATCGCTTTCATCGGCAGGCGCGCAGCAAGCCTCTCGCCTATCATAACCGCAGGCACGTTGGCCAGCATCATCCCCAGCGTCGTGCCCAGCACCACTGCCGCCAGGCTGTCGAAACGCGCGGCCAGTGCCACCGTTGCAAGCTGCGTCTTGTCGCCCATCTCGGCGAGGAAGAAAGCAATCAGCGCGGTGGCAAAAGCGCCGGCGCGATGGATTTTCGGATCGTCGTCGAGCGCGTCCGGATGCAGCGCCCACAGGCCGAAGCCGATGAACAGCAGCCCGGTCACCCACAGCATCACGGCGGGTCCGGCAAGTTGCGCGAGCCAGGCGCCGACCGAGCCCGCCAGCGCATGATTGGCAATTGTCGCCACCAGGATGCCGGCGATGATGGCCCAGGGCTGGCGCAGCCGCGCTGCAAGAACAAAGGAAAGCAGCTGGGTCTTGTCTCCGATTTCGGCGACGGCGACCAGCAGGGTGGAGGTGAGGAAGACTTCCATGGGGACACGTCCGGGATCGGGCGGATTCAACCAATGACACCTCGCACCCGCGCCCGATCCGGGGTACGGAGCAAGATGTCAAAGGTCTCGCCAAACCTGGGGCCAAACGCACCATGGCCGGAGGGCATGTAACAAAATGAGGGGATACCTCCCCTCGTGCTCCCCTAAGTCGGACCGTAGCAAAATGACTCTTGCAGCGGATCCTAAGCCAAGCATGTTGATGCGTTCCCCTTCGGATACGGGACGAAGGGCGGCTACTCCCCGATGACAACGCCAAAATTATACACCGCGCCGGACCAGGCGTGGGATCAGGAGGTTTTGTGCGGGCAGTTGGTCTTGATGCAATCGACGTACAGGTGCAGCGAATGCTCGGTGATGACGAAGCCGCGCTGCTTGGCGATCTTGTTTTGGCGTTTCTCGATCTCCGCGTCGTAGAATTCTTCGACCCGCCCGCACTGCATGCACACCAGATGATCGTGGTGGCTGCCCGCGTTGAGTTCGAACACCGCGCGGCCGGATTCGAAATGATGCCGTTGCAGCAAGCCGGCATGCTCGAACTGTGTCAGTACCCGATAGACCGTGGCCAGGCCGGTGTCCAGCCCGTCCGCCACCAGCAGCTTGTACACATCCTCGGCGGACAGGTGGCGCACCTTGCTGTTTTCGAACAGATTGAGAATCTTGAGCCGGGGCGCGGTGGCCTTGAGGCCGATAGTCTTGAGATCTTCAGGCTTGCTCATATTGGTCCGTGGGGCTGATCGATGGGCTGGTAAACTAGGTTATCATATAGCGTTTCACGCCACCAGAGAGCGAATCCAGCCTATGTTTTCACGCGCACTGCCCGCAATCGCCGCATTACTCCTCGCTTCCTGCGGTTCCGTCGGGCTGCCCATGCCGGACATCAAACCTTACCGCATCGAAATCCAGCAGGGCAATTTCGTTTCCCAGGAAATGGTGTCGCAACTGAAGCTCGGTATGAGCAAGGACCAGGTGCGATTTGTTCTGGGCACGCCGCTGATCGCCGACAGCTTTCACGCCGACCGCTGGGATTACGTGTTTCGGCGGCAGAGGGTCAATTCGAGCGAGCTGGAGCAGCGCAAGATCGCGGTGTTCTTCGAGGAGGGCAAGTTGAAGCGCATCGAGGGCGACGTGAAGCCCGCGTCGAATGCGGACGCAGCCGGCGTCAAGGGGCCTGAGGTCCAGCCGAATCCGGCGCAGTCGAAGCAGGCTGCGGTCCCCGACGCCGCCAAGCCGGTGCAGGACCAGCCGCAGGAAAAAAGCTGGTGGCAAAAGCTAAAGGATAGGTTTTGATGGGGGAGGCGGTGGCATGAAAATCGCTATCGCGGGCAGCTCCGGGCGCATGGGCCGTACTCTGATCGAGGCGGTGTTGTCGAGCAAGCATCTGAAGCTGTCCGCAGCGCTGGAGGTCGCAGGCAGCCCTTATCTTGGCAAGGACGCAGGCGAAGCCCTGGGCAGCGCCTGCGGCGTCGCCGTCAGCGCCGACTATGCCGCCGCTATCGCCGCCTCCGACTGCCTGATCGACTTCACCCGGCCCGAAGGCAGCCTGCTGCATCTCGCGGCCTGCGTGAAGGCGGGCACGAACATGGTGATAGGCACGACAGGTTTCAGCGCGGAGGGCAAGCAGCGCATCGTCGACGCGGCAAAGCGGATTGCCATCGTATTTGCGCCGAATATGGCAGTCGGCGTCAACGCCACCTTCAAATTGGCCGAGGTCGCAGCGAAAATCCTGGGCGACGCCTACGATGTCGAGATCATCGAGGCGCATCACCGGCACAAGGTCGATGCGCCTTCGGGGACGGCGCTCAAGCTGGGCGAAGTGGTCGCCGCGGCGCTGGAGCGCGACCTGAAGAATTGTGCGGTGTATGGCCGCAAAGGCGACACCGGCGAGCGCGACGCCAAGACCATCGGTTTTCACGCGATCCGCGGCGGCGACATCGTCGGCGAGCACACCGTGATGTTCGCCGGCAGCGGCGAGCGCGTCGAGATCACCGTGCGCTCGCAAAGCCGCATGACCTATGCCGCGGGCGCCCTGCGCGCGGCGCGCTTTCTCGGCGGCAAGGCCTCGGGTCTTTACGATATGCAGGACGTGCTCGGTCTCAGCTAGGGTGTTCGCGGCTCGCGGCTCGAACAACGAATTACGATCGCGCTGCCCGGTTTGGCGCGAATCCCTGTTGCGGGTTATAATTACGCAGTTTGACGGGACGGGGCATACATTGTTCCTGTCCCGTTTCTGTATATAAATCCTGGAGTTAGCCGTGTCTTCGCCGTTCCCGCCCGCTATCCTCGCGCTTGCAGACGGGACAATATTTCACGGCGTGGGCATCGGCGTTGTCGGCAGCACGGTGGGTGAAGTGGTGTTCAACACCTCCATGACCGGCTACCAGGAAATCCTCACCGATCCCTCCTATTGCCGTCAGATCGTCACGCTGACGCACCCACATATAGGCAACACCGGCATCAACCGGGAAGACCAGGAATCGGCGCAGGTGCATACGGCCGGCTTGGTGATCCGCGATCTGCCGCTGCGTGTATCGAACTTTCGCAGCGAGCAAAGCCTGTCCGACTACCTCAAAGCCGGCAAGATCGTCGCCATCGCCGGCATCGACACGCGCCGGCTCACGCGCATCCTGCGCACCGATGGGGCGCAGGCGGGATGCCTGCTCGCCGCGGTGCAAGGGGGAACGCTGGGCGAGGCGGACGTGGCGCGCGCCGTTACCATGGCGCGCGCGTTTCCGGGCCTCGCCGGCATGGACCTGGCCAAGGTAGTGTCGGTGCGTGAGCCCTACGAGTGGAACGAAGGCGCATGGGCGCTGGGTACGGGTTATCGGAAGATCGACAGCCATCGTTTTCATGTCGTCGCGTATGACTACGGCGTGAAGCGCAATTCGCTGCGCCTTCTGTCCGAACGCGGCTGCAAGGTAACGGTGTTCCCGGCGCAGACGCCGGCAAAGGTATTACTTGCGGCCAGACCTGACGGCGTGTTCCTGTCCAACGGTCCGGGCGATCCCGAGCCCTGCGATTACGCGATCGAGGCGATACGCGAAATCGTTGCGACCGGCACGCCCACATACGGTATCTGCCTGGGCCATCAGTTGCTGGGCCTTGCTTCGGGTGCGAAGACCATGAAAATGAAATTCGGCCACCACGGTGCCAATCATCCGGTGAAGGACCTCGATACGGGTAAGGTGGTGATCACCAGCCAGAATCACGGCTTTGCCGTGGATGCGGCGACATTGCCGGCCAACCTGCGGCCGACCCATGTATCGCTGTTCGACGGCAGCCTGCAGGGCATGGCGCGCACCGACCGGCCGGCGTTCTGCTTCCAGGGCCACCCCGAGGCGAGCCCGGGCCCGCACGACATCGGTTACCTGTTCGACCGCTTCGTGAAGTTGATGGAAGACAATAGAGCATGAACCGCCAGGGACGCAAAGCTATTACTTCGCTCCATTTTTTCCCGGCGTCCCTCGGGCCCTCGGCGGTCGATCTCTGATGCCGAAACGCACCGACATCCGCAGCATTCTGATCATCGGCGCCGGCCCGATCATCATCGGCCAGGCGTGCGAATTCGACTATTCCGGCGCGCAAGCCTGCAAGGCGCTGCGCGAGGAGGGCTACCGGGTCATCCTGGTCAATTCCAATCCGGCCACCATCATGACTGATCCGGAGATGGCCGACGTCACCTATATCGAGCCGGTGACCTGGCAGATGGTCGAGTCCATCATCGCCAAGGAACGGCCGGACGCGCTGCTGCCGACCATGGGCGGGCAGACCGGGCTGAACTGCGCGCTCGACCTGGCCCGGCACGGCGTGCTGGAAAAATACGGCGTGGAAATGATCGGCGCTTCGCGCGAAGCCATAGACAAGGCCGAGGACCGCGAGAAATTCAAGCAGGCGATGAAATCCATCGGCCTCGACTGCCCGCGCTCCATGCTCGCGCACAGCATGGAGGAGGCGCTGCAGGTGCAGGCCGCGATCGGCTATCCGGTGGTGATCCGGCCATCGTTCACGCTCGGCGGCTCGGGCGGCGGGATCGCATACAACCGCGAGGAATTCGTCGCGATCTGCGAACGCGGCCTGGATGCTTCGCCGACCAAGGAATTGCTGATCGAGGAGTCGGTGATCGGCTGGAAAGAATTCGAGATGGAGGTGGTGCGCGACAAGGCCGACAACTGCATCATCATCTGCTCGATCGAAAACCTGGATCCGATGGGCGTGCACACCGGCGACTCGATCACCGTGGCGCCGGCGCAGACGCTGACCGACAAGGAATACCAGATCATGCGCAACGCCGCGATTGCGGTGTTGCGCGAGATCGGCGTGGAAACGGGCGGCTCCAACGTGCAGTTCGCCATCAATCCGGCGGACGGCAAGATGGTGGTGATCGAGATGAATCCGCGCGTGTCGCGATCCTCGGCGCTTGCCTCCAAGGCGACCGGCTTTCCCATCGCCAAGGTGGCGGCCAAGCTCGCGGTGGGCTATACGCTCGACGAACTGGCGAACGAGATCACCGGCGGCGCGACGCCCGCCTCGTTCGAGCCGAGCATCGATTACGTCGTCACCAAAGTCCCGCGCTTCGCGTTCGAGAAATTCCCGCAGGCCAACAGCCGCCTCACCACGCAGATGAAGTCGGTGGGCGAGGTGATGGCCATAGGCCGCACCTTCCAGGAGTCGTTCCAGAAAGCATTGCGCGGCCTGGAAACCGGCGCCGACGGCCTGGACGAAAAGACCACCGATCTCGACGTGCTCGAGACCGAACTCGGCGACCCCGGGCCGGAGCGCATCTGGTTCGTGGCCGACGCCTTCCGCTGCGGCATCTCCTTCGAGCAGATCCAGCTCGACACGCACATCGATCCCTGGTTCCTGGCGCAGATCGAGGACCTGCTGCGGCAGGAGCGGGAACTGAGGGGCAGGGGCCTGGAGGAACTGGACGCGCGCACGCTGCTCACGCTCAAGCGTAACGGCTTTTCCGACCGGCGCCTCGCCACGCTTCTTGGCGCGACCGAGCGCGGGGTGCGCGAGCGCCGTCATGCGCTCCGCGTGCGGCCGGTATACAAGCGCGTCGATACCTGCGCCGCGGAATTCGCGACCAATACCGCCTACATGTACTCTACCTACGAGGAAGAGTGCGAGGCGAACCCGACCGGGCGCAAGAAAATCATGGTGCTGGGGGGCGGTCCCAACCGCATCGGCCAGGGGATCGAGTTCGACTACTGCTGCGTGCACGCCGCGCTCGCGCTGCGCGAGGACGGTTACGAGACCATCATGGTCAACTGCAACCCGGAGACCGTCTCGACCGATTACGACACCTCCGACCGTCTCTATTTCGAGCCGCTCACGCTGGAGGACGTGCTCGAGATCGTGGACAAGGAGAAACCCTGCGGCGTGGTGGTGCAGTACGGCGGGCAGACGCCGCTGAAACTCGCGCGCGACCTCGAGGCGAACGGCGTGCCCATCATCGGCACCAGCCCCGACATGATCGACGTGGCCGAGGACCGCGAGCGCTTCCAGAAGCTGTTGCATGAGCTCAAGCTGAAGCAGCCGCCCAACCGGACCGCGCGCAACGAGGCCGACGCGCTCGCGCTCGCTGCGGAAATCGGTTATCCGCTGGTGGTGCGGCCGAGCTATGTGCTCGGCGGCCGCGCGATGGAGATCGTGCACGAACAGCGCGACCTCGAACGCTACATGCGCGAGGCGGTGAAGGTATCGAACGATTCGCCGGTGCTGCTCGACCGCTTCCTCAACGATGCCATCGAAGTGGACGTGGATGCGATCTGCGACGGCCGGCGCGTGCTGATCGGCGGCATCATGGAGCACATCGAGCAGGCGGGCGTGCACTCGGGCGATTCGGCCTGTTCGCTGCCGCCGTATTCGCTTTCCGCCGGGTTGCAGCAGGAACTGCGGGCGCAGACGGTGCAGATGGCCCTGGCGCTGAACGTGGTCGGCCTGATGAACGTGCAGTTCGCGATCCAGAACGGCACGGTATTCGTGCTCGAAGTCAACCCGCGCGCCTCGCGCACCGTGCCCTTCGTGTCCAAGGCGAGCGGTCTGCCGCTGGCCAAGATTGCGGCGCGTTGCATGGTGGGCAAGAGCCTGGACGCACAGGGCGTGATGAAGGAAGTGGTTCCGCCCTATTACTCGGTGAAGGAGGCGGTGTTCCCTTTCATCAAATTCCCCGGCGTCGATACCATCCTCGGGCCGGAAATGAAATCCACCGGGGAGGTGATGGGCGTGGGCGAGTCTTTCGGCGAGGCTTTCGTCAAATCGCAACTGGCCGCCGGGGTGAAGTTGCCGAAGGCGGGCAAGGCTTTCATCAGCGTGAGGAACAGCGACAAAAACGCCGCGGTGCAGATCGGGCGGGAATTGCTCGAGTTCGGTTTCGTCCTGATCGCCACGCGCGGGACGGCGCAGGTTCTAAACGAGCAGGGCATCAAGGCGACCATGGTCAACAAGGTGGGCGAAGGCCGGCCGCATATTCTGGACATGATCAAGAACGGCGAGGTCAGCCTGATCGTGAATACCGTCGACGAAAAACGCAGCGCCGTGCAGGACTCCTGGTCGATACGCAACGGCGCGCTACAGGGCCGCGTCACGTATTACACTACTATTGCCGGTGCTCGCGCCGCCTGCACCGGCATGCGCCACCTGCAGGGCCTGGTTCCCTACGCTTTGCAGGGCCTGCATCAAAAGCTGCTTTAATAGGATTGCACGAACATGAGCAAAACTCCCCTTACGGTCAAGGGCGCCGAGTTGTTGCGCGCCGAACTGCAGCGTCTGAAGACGGTCGACCGGCACAGCGTGATCGCCGCGATTGCCGAGGCGCGCTCCCACGGCGATCTGTCGGAGAACGCCGAGTACGACGCGGCCAAGGAGCGGCAGAGCTTCATCGAAGGGCGCATCGCCGAGGTCGAGGGCAAGCTCGCCAACGCGCAGGTGATCGATCCCAAGCTGCTCGACGCCGACGGGCGCTGTGTCTTTGGCTCGACAGTGGACCTGCAGGAGCAGGCAAGCGGCGACAAGGTGACCTACCAGATCGTCGGCGATGACGAGGCCGACATCAAGCACGGCAAGATTTCCATCGGCTCGCCTATCGCGCGCGCGCTGATCGGCAAGTACGCGGGCGACGTGGTCGAGGTGCAGGCCCCGGGAGGCGTGCGCGAGTTCGAAATAATCGATGTGCGCTACGAATAGCTGGAGTCGCCCGCGTTCGTAAAACCGGTCGCGGGCGACGTAGTCGAGGTGCAGGCCCCGGGAGGCGTGCGCGAGTTCGAAATAATAGACGTACGCTATGAGTAGATCGTGGATACTGGACTCGGTTTGAAGGGAGCGCAGCTGAATTAGCTACGGCGTCTTGAATGCCGTCGCATGTCGCGAAAGGCCTTGCGCGCTGCGCGCCAACCGCGTTTTCTGTACGGATAAAAAGCGCATCCGTACAGAAAACGCGGTTACGGGTAAAACAGGTACGGCGTGGGGCTTTTTGTACAAGATCGCTGATTGCGCACGGATGTGCTTTTCATCCGTACGCAATCAGCGATCCGCGCGGACGGTTTTTCGTCCGCGCAAAATCAAGACCCTGCAATGGAGGTGACGCGATACAAGTCACCGCGTGTACCCTTGGTCGCTCAGGTATTCTGGTAGCTTTGTTTCGTTCGCCGTGGCTGCTTGCGCACGGGGCGTTTCTTGGCCGCGGGCGCGGGCGGTTCCGGATTTTCGCGGTATACGACCAGGATCTTGCCGATGTGCTGCACCGGGGATGCGCCGGTACGGTTGCAGATTTCGCCCAGCAGGGCCTGGCGCAGGTCGCGGTCGTCGCCGGTTACGCGGATCTTGATCAGGTCGTGCGCCTTGAGGCTGGTTTCTATTTCTTTGAGCACCGAAGCCGACAGGCGTTCGTTGCCCACCGTGACCACGGGGCTGAGCGCGTGCGCCCGCGCTTTGAGCAATCTGCGCTCGGCGGGAGAGAGGGATTTCATAATGAATGCGCCGGCAAAACCCAATTGTAACAGTCTGATCAGGAGGGGTATCGAACAAGGGGGCGACGCCCCCTTGTTAATCCCCCAAGTCGGCAGGGTGTCAAGTTGTCAAGTTGTATCGTGCGTGTAATTCGGACTTTCTTCGCCATGCAGCACACTAGACAATGAGCCGCAGCAAGACCAGTAAAGCGTGGATGCGCGAGCACGTCAACGATCCCTATGTGCAAAAGGCCAGGGCGGAGGGTTATCGCTCGCGCGCCGCGTATAAACTGTTGGAATTGGATCGGAAAGACCGGCTGCTCGCACCCGGGCAGCTGGTGGTCGATCTGGGCGCGGCACCCGGGAGTTGGTCGCAAGTGGCGGCAGCAAAGCTGGGCGCCAGAGGCAGGCTGGTCGCGGTGGATCTGCTGCCGATGGAGCCGCTGCCGGGCGTGCATTTCGTGCAGGGCGATTTTCGCGAGCAGCAGGTGCTCGATGCGCTGTTGCTTGCCCTGGGCGGGAGCAAGGCAGACCTTGTAATCTCCGATCTTGCCCCCAATATCTCAGGCATCGGGGTGAGCGACCAGGCGCGAGCCATGCATCTGGCCGAGCTGGCGCTGGAATTTGCCCGGCAATGCCTGAAACCGGGCGGCTCGCTGGTGGTCAAAGTGTTCCAGGGCGCCGGGTTCACCGAATTTCTGGCCGCCATGCGCAAGGCTTTTGCCAAAGTGGGGTCGCGCAAGCCGGAAGCCTCGCGTGGACGCTCGAGCGAGATGTATTTGCTGGGTAAAGGCCTGAAATCGGGGGTCTAGAAAGGGGGCGGAATCTTTCTTTCCCGCACGGCGCCTTTTGGGATGCCCGGAGAGGGCTGCAGGAGTGGGGCACGGAACAGCGGGTGTTCAGCGGCTAACCCCGGTTTCCGGTAACCCTGTAAAATGGGCAATGAGCAGCAATAGTCGCATAGGAACCAAATGAACAACATGTTTAAGAATCTCGTGATCTGGCTGGTGATCGGCATGGTGCTGATGACCGTGTTCAACCAGTTCAACACGCGTCAGACGACACAGGCGGCGATGGACTACTCGCAGTTCTACGAGGAGGTCAAGTCCGGCCGCATCGCCGAAGTGGTGATCGAGGGCCGCAACCTCAAGGCCAAGACCACCGAAGGCAAGTCCATTACCAGCTACTCTCCCGGCGATATCTGGCTCATTTCCGATCTGCTGAAATACGGCGTCAAGGTCAAGGCGAAGCCGGAAGAGGAGCCGTCGCTGCTGATGAATATCTTCGTTTCCTGGTTCCCGATGCTGCTCCTGATCGGCGTGTGGGTGTTCTTCATGCGCCAGATGCAGGGCGGCGGCCGCGGCGGCGCCTTCTCTTTCGGCAAGTCGCGCGCGCGCATGCTGGATGAATCGACCAACACCGTCACCTTCGCCGACGTGGCCGGATGCGAGGAGGCCAAGGAGGAGGTGTCTGAACTGGTCGATTTCCTGCGCGACCCAAGCAAGTTCCAGAAGCTCGGCGGCCGCATACCCAAGGGCGTGCTGATGGTGGGCAACCCGGGTACCGGCAAGACGCTGCTGGCACGGGCGATCGCCGGCGAAGCCAAGGTGCCGTTTTTCTCGATTTCCGGCTCCGACTTCGTCGAGATGTTCGTCGGCGTGGGCGCGGCGCGCGTGCGCGACATGTTCGAACAGGCGAAAAAGCATGCGCCTTGCATCGTGTTCATCGACGAAATCGACGCGGTCGGCCGCCAGCGTGGCGCGGGCCTGGGCGGGGGCAACGACGAGCGCGAGCAGACGCTGAACCAGCTGCTGGTCGAGATGGACGGGTTCGAGGCCACTGCCGGCGTGATCGTCATCGCCGCCACCAATCGTCCCGACGTGCTCGACCCGGCGCTGCTGCGCCCGGGCCGCTTCGACCGGCAGGTGGTGGTGCCGTTGCCCGACATCCGCGGCCGCGAACAGATCCTGCTGGTGCACATGCGCAAGGTGCCGATGGCGCCCGACGTCAAGGCCGACATCATCGCGCGCGGCACGCCGGGGATGTCAGGCGCCGATCTCGCCAATCTCGTGAACGAAGCGGCGCTGTTTGCCGCGCGCAAGAGCAAGCGCCTGGTCGACATGGAAGATTTCGAGCGCGCCAAGGACAAGATCATCATGGGTGCGGAACGGCGCTCCATGGTGATGCCGGAGGAGGAGCGCAGGAACACCGCTTATCACGAGTCCGGCCACGCAGTGGTGGCCAAACTGGTGCCCAAGTCCGATCCGGTGCACAAGGTGACCATCATCCCGCGCGGGCGCGCGCTCGGCGTGACCATGCAGTTGCCGGCGGAAGACCGCTACAGCATGGATCGCGTGCGTCTGCTGTCAACCATCGCGGTACTGTTCGGCGGGCGCATCGCCGAAGAGATATTCATGCACCAGATGACCACCGGTGCATCGAATGACTTCGAGCGCGCCACCGAGATGGCGCGGCGCATGGTGACCCAATGGGGCATGTCGGACGCGCTAGGGCCGATGGTCTACGGCGAAAACGAGGGCGAGGTGTTCCTCGGCCGTTCGATTACCACGCACAAGAATGTTTCCGAGGTGACCATGCAGAAGGTCGACCAGGAGATCCGCCGTATCATCGATGAGCAGTATGCGCTGGCGCGGCGCCTGATCGAGGAGAACCGGGACAAGGTCGAGGCCATGGCCAAGGCGCTGCTCGAGTGGGAGACGCTGGACTCCGACCAGTTGGACGACATCATGGAGGGCAAGCCGCCGCGCCCGCCCAAGCTGCCGCAATCCGGAACCACGCCGCCGCCGCCACCGCAGAAAGACGGCACCGCCGGTGCTGCGGCGCCCGCCGCCACCTAGTTGCGGTGAGGCATGACCCAAGTCTCTTAGCGCCTCGCTCCCCGACCGGCGGTCTGCTGCGCTGCGGGCGTTTTGTTTTCGCGCTCGATCGGCCGCTCATCATGGGCGTGGTCAACATCACGCCCGATTCGTTTTCCGACGGCGGCCGCTTTCTCGACCCTGCCGCCGCCATTGCGCATGCGCGCAAGCTGATGGAAGAGGGCGCAGACCTTATCGATCTCGGTGCGGAGTCCAGCCGGCCGGGTGCGGCGGCGGTGGTGAGCGCGGACGAAGAACTGCGGCGGCTGCTGCCGGTGCTGCAGGGTTTGCGCGACGTGCCCTTGTCGGTCGATACGGTCAAGCCCGAGGTGATGCGCGTCGCGCTCGGCGAGGGTGCCGCCATGATCAACGATATCAACGCCTTGCGCGCGCCTGGCGCCCTTGCCGTCGTGGCGGCCAGCGATGCGGCTGTGTGCCTGATGCACATGCAGGGCAGCCCCGGCAGCATGCAGCAGGATCCGAGCTACGGCGACGTGGTGGCGGAGGTGAAGGCTTTTCTGCTCGAGCGTATCGAGAGCGTGTGCGCGGCGGGGATCGCTGCGGAGCGCGTGGTCGTCGACCCGGGTTTCGGTTTTGGCAAGACGCTGGAACACAATCTCGAGCTGCTGCGCCATTTACGCGAATTTGCCGCGCTCGGGGTGCCGCTGCTCGCAGGCTGGTCGCGCAAGTCCTCGCTCGGCAAGATCACCGGTAAACCCGCGGGCGAGCGTTTTGCTGCGAGCATTGCCGCGGCCCTGATTGCGGCGCAAAATGGCGCTGCAATACTGCGCGTACACGACGTTGCGGCAACCCGCGATGCGCTCCTGGTGCTTGCCGCTGTGGAAAAAAACAATGACTAGAAGATATTTCGGAACGGACGGTATCCGCGGCCTGGTGGGCGAGGCGCCGATCACGCCGGATTTCATGGTGCGTCTGGGTTATGCCGCAGGCGAGGTGCTGGTGCGACGCGCGCATTTGTCCCCGGGCCAGAGGCCGGCGGTGCTGATCGGCAAGGACACGCGCATCTCCGGCTACATGCTGGAGGCTTCGTTGGAGGCGGGATTCGCGGCGGCGGGGGTCGATGTGATGCTGTCCGGCCCGATGCCGACGCCGGCGGTGGCCTATCTCACGCGCGCGCTGCGGCTGCAGGCCGGGGTGGTGATCAGCGCTTCGCACAATCCTTATCCCGACAACGGCATCAAGTTCTTTTCCGGTGATGGCAACAAGCTGCCCGATGCGGTGGAAGCCGAGATCGAAGCGCAGCTCGAGCAACCGATGCGCTGCCGCGCCTCGGCGGAGCTGGGCAAGGCGCGGCGCATCGACGACGCCGCCGGCCGCTATATCGAGTTCTGCAAGAGCACTTTTCCCAACAAGCGCGACCTGCGCGGCCTGAAGATCGTGGTCGATTGCGCCAATGGCGCGGCCTATCACATCGCACCGCATGTATTCCACGAGCTCGGCGCCGACGTGGTGGCGATAGGAATTAACCCGGACGGCTTCAACATCAACGACCAGGTCGGCGCCACCAACCCGCAGTCGCTGCAGCTGGCGGTGAAGCAGCACAAGGCTGACCTGGGCATTGCCCTGGATGGCGACGGCGACCGTCTGCTGATGGTGGACGATCGCGGCGACACCTACGATGGCGACCAGTTGCTGTATGTGATCGCGCGCATGCGCGCCGTGACGGGCGCGGTGCCCGGCGTGGTCGGCACCCTGATGAGCAATCTGGCGCTGCAGCGCGCGCTGGAGGGCGCGGGTATCGCTTTCGAGCGCGCCAGGGTGGGCGATCGCTACGTGCTCGAACTGCTGCAGAAGAAGGGCTGGCAGCTGGGCGGCGAGAATTCCGGCCACATCATCTGCCTGGACAAGCACACCACCGGCGACGCCCTGGTGTCCGCGCTGCAGGTGCTGACCGCGGTGCGCGAGAGCGATGCCACCCTGGCCGAGCTGTGCCGCGGGCTGACGCTGTATCCGCAGAAGCTGGTCAACGTAAGGGTCGGAAAGGGTTTCGAGTGGGAGACGAGCGCAGCCGTGTGCAAGGCCAAGGATGCGGCCGAGCACGAGCTCGGCAAGGCCGGGCGGGTGTTGCTGCGGCCCTCGGGCACCGAGCCGGTGCTGCGGGTGATGGTCGAGGGCAAGGACGGCGCCAAGGTGGGGGTGCTGGCGGCGATGCTGGCCGAGAGCGTGCGCGCGGCAGCGCAACCGTAATTCGACAGCCCTCTATCCAAATCGGCCGGTAATATAGTCTTCCGTCTCTTGCTTGGCGGGATTGATGAAAATCTTGTCGGTGATATCGAATTCGATCAATTCGCCCAGGTACATGTAGGCGGTAAAGTCGGACACGCGCGCCGCCTGCTGCATGTTGTGGGTGACGATGGCGATGGTGTAGTCGGTCTTGAGTTCGTTCAGCAGTTCCTCGATCTTCGCGGTGGAGATGGGGTCCAGCGCCGAGGTCGGCTCGTCCAGCAGCAACACTTCGGGCTTGACCGCGACCGCGCGCGCGATGCACAGGCGCTGCTGCTGCCCGCCGGACAGGCTGAGCCCGCTTTGGCGCAGCTTGTCCTTGGCCTCGTCCCATAGCGCCGCCTTGCGCAGCGCCCATTCGACGCGCTCGTCCATCTCCCCGCCGCCGGGCCTTTCGTACAGTTTGACGCCGAAGGCGATGTTTTCGTAAATCGACATCGGAAACGGCGTCGGCTTCTGGAACACCATCCCGACCTTGGCGCGCAGCGCAATCACGTCCTGCCTTGGATCGAGGATGTTGTTGTCGTTCAGCATGATTTCGCCGGTGGCGCGGTGCCCCGGGTACAGGTCGTACATGCGGTTGAAGGTGCGCAACAGCGTGGACTTGCCGCAACCCGAGGGGCCGATGAAGGCGGTGATGTGCTTCTCCGCGATGTTCAGGTCGACGTTGGTCAGCGCCTGGTATGTCCCGTAGTAGAAATTCAGCTTGCTGACCCTGATCTTGCTTGCGGGCGGCGCTGTGTGGAGGCTGGTGTCCATATTTTTCCGTGCGTGTTGACGCGGTCAGGTGTTCGAGGATTTCTGCGCGAATACGACGCGCGCGAGAATATTCAGCGTCAATACGGTCAGCGTGATCAGCAGGGCGCCGCCCCAGGCGAGCGTCTGCCAGTCCTGGTACGGACTCATGGCGAACTGGAAAATGACCACCGGCAGATTGGCCATGGGCGCGTCCATGTTGACGGACCAGAACTGGTTGTTGAGGGCGGTGAACAGCAGCGGCGCGGTCTCGCCGCTGATGCGCGCAATCGCCAGCAGGATGCCGGTGATGATCCCGGCGCGCGCGGCGCGCAGGGTCACGAACGATATGACTATCCATTGCGGCGCGCCCAGTGCGGCTGCGGCCTCGCGCATGGTGTCGGGCACCAGCCGCAGCATGTTTTCCGTGGTCTTCAGCACCACGGGGATAACGATCAGCGCCAGGGCGAAGGTGCCGGCCCAGCCGGAGAAATGTTGGACGTTGGCGACATAGACTGCATACACGAACAGGCCGATGACGATGGAGGGCGCGCTCAGCAGGATATCGTTGATGAAACGCGTCACCGGTCCGAGCCAGCCGCGCCGGCCGTATTCGGCCACATAGGTGCCGGCGAGGATGCCGATCGGCGTGCCGATCAGGGTGGCGAGCAGCGACATCAGCAGGCTGCCGAAAATGGCGTTGGCGAGGCCGCCCGCGCTCCCCGGGGGGGGCGTGGTCTGGGTGAACATGGAAAGGCTGACGGCACTCAGCCCTTGGGCAAACAGGGTCCACAGTATCCACACCAGCCAGAACAGGCCGAACAGCACCGCCAGCATGGAGACGCCGAGATAGACGAAATTGACGATGCGCCGGCGGCGATAGAGTGCTGCTCTGTCCATGGATGTGCTAGGTCAGCGTTCCCTCGCGCTTGGCGAGCCGGTACAGGAGGATTTTGGACAGAGCCAGAATCACGAAGGTGATCAGGAACAGGATCAATCCGAGCTCGATCAGGGCGGAAGTGTACAGATCGCCGACCGCCTCGGTGAACTCGTTCGCGAGGGCAGAGGCGATGCTGTTGCCCGGGGCAAACAGCGAGGTCCCCACGCGGTGGGCGTTGCCGATGACGAAGGTCACCGCCATGGTTTCGCCCAGCGCGCGGCCCAGGCCCAGCAGTATGCCGCCGACCACGCCGATCTTGGTGTACGGCAGCACCACGTTCCAAACCACTTCCCAGGTGGTCGCGCCGACCGCGTAGGCCGATTCCTTGAGCATGGCCGGGACCACTTCGAACACGTCGCGCATGACCGAGGCGATGAAAGGGATGACCATGATGGCGAGTATGATCCCTGCCGTGAGCATGCCTATGCCCTGCGGCGCGCCCTTGAACAAGGGGCCGATGAACCAGACCGGGCCGAGATACTCGATCATCCACGGCTGAACATGGTCGGCAAAGATGGGGGCGAAGACGAACAGGCCCCACATGCCGTAAATGATGCTGGGGATCGCGGCGAGCAGCTCGATGGCGGTGCCGATAGGGCGCCGCAGCCAAAGCGGCGACAGCTCGGTCAGAAACACGGCGATGCCGAAACTGACCGGGATCCCGATCAATAGCGCGATGAAAGAGGTGGCCACGGTACCGAAAATCGGCACCAGCGCGCCGAATTTCTCGGTCACTGGGTTCCATTCGTGGCTGGCAAGGAATCCCGGGCCGAAGGCCTTGATCGCGGGCCAGCTGCCGATGAGGAGCGAGACCAGGATCCCGAGCAGCAATGCCAGCACCAGGAAGGCAAACATCCGCGTGGCGTTGCGAAACGCCAGGTCATACAGATGCTGCCGCCTGAGCAGTGTTTCCGGGATGCCGTGCAACATGCGCTGGGGAAGAGAGGCGCCTTGCGGCGCCTTTATCGTGCTGACAATGGCGTCCATTCTAACTTCCCCGGGCAGCCCTTGTCATAGAGCCTACCAAATCGGCTTGCCGCTTGCGTCCTTGATCTTGCCTTTCCATTCGGAATGGATCAGGTTCACCACTTCGTCGGGCATGGGAATGTAGTCGAGATCGAGCGCCAGCTTGTCGCCCTCCTTGAACGCCCAGTCGAAGAACTTGAGCACTTCCTTCGCATTGGCCGCATTCGCCTGGCTCTTGTGCATCAGGATGAAGGTGGCGCCGGTGATGGGCCAGCTGTTCTTGCCCGGTTCGTCGGTGAGGATTTCGTAGAAGCCGGGCGCGTTCTTCCAGTCTGCGCCTGCGGCCGCGGACTGGAAGCTCTTGTCGTCGGGTTTGGCGAACTGGCCTTCCCGATTCTGCAGCAGCGTGTAAGTCAGCTTGTTCTGCTTGGCATAAGCGTACTCGACATAGCCGATCGAACCCTTGAGACGCTGCACGAACGAGGCGACACCTTCATTGCCCTTGCCGCCTGCGCCGGTCGGGGCCGGCCAGGACACCGAGGCGGCATTGCCCACTTTTTCCTTCCACTCCGTGCTGACCTTGGACAGGTAGTTGGTGAAGATGAAGGTGGTGCCGGAGCCGTCCGAACGGTTCACCACCGTAATGTCGGTATCCGGCAGCTTCAGACCCTTGTTGAGCTCGGCAAGCGCCGGGTCGCTCCATTTCCTGATCTTGCCGAGATAGATGTCGGCCAGGGCTTTGCCGGAAAGCTTCATTTCGCCGGGCTTGATACCTTGGATGTTGATCACCGGCACCACGCCGCCCATCACCGCGGGGAACTGCACCAAGCCTTCTTTTTCCAGTTCTTCCAACTTCAGCGGGGCGTCGGAAGCGCCGAAATCGACAGTCTTGGCCTTGATCTGCTTGATGCCGCCGCCCGAACCGATCGACTGGTAATTCATGCTCGTGCCAGTCTTGGCTTTGTAGGCCTCGGCCCATTTGGCGTAGACCGGGTAGGGGAAGGTCGCGCCGGCGCCGGTGATATTCGCGGCTGTGGCCGCCGATGCGGCGCAGATCCCCAGCGCCAATAGCGCCGGGGTGAACATGCGATGAGCCAGTTTCATGACAAAGCCTCCAGAAAGAGTTTTCACATTGCTACCCTGGTCACGGGCACCAGGTCGTCATCCTATGGCCGCTTTGTTACATGAATATTACATGTCCATATTCAAGGGCCGGAGCGCGGCGAGTGGCCAGGGTCAATGCACGCCCCGGAGTCCGCCGCGACTGCCTCGAATATCAATTGCGCAAAGCGATGATGCCGAGCACGACCGCGCAGGCGGCGATCAGACGCTGGCGCCCGAAGCGTTCATTGAGAAAAATGCTGCCGAGCAGCGCGGCGAAAATGACCGAGGTTTCGCGCAGCGCCGCAACCGCGGCGACCGGCGCCTGGGTCATGGCCCAGAGCACGATGCCATAGGCGCTGATGAGGCACAGGCCGCCGCCGAGCCCGCGGCGCCAGTTGCGCGCTACGTAGTCCAGCGCCGCGCGCTTGCGCAAGACGGCGACCAAGGCCACGAACAGCAGGCCTTGCAGCCAGAACAGCGACGCCACGTAACCGGCCGGCGTCCCGGAGAGCCGCGCACCTGCGCCGTCCACCAGGGTGTAGCTGGCGATGATCGCCGCGTTCGCCAGCGCCCACAGGGTGGCGCCGCGGTGGGCGCGGCCCCGCTGCAGCAGGCCGAGGCTGAGGATGCCGGCGCTGATCAGCACGATGCCCAGCCACATGGTCGCGCCGGGGTGCTCGTCCAGCAGCGCGACGCCGAACAGCGCCACCAGCAGCGGCGCCGTGCCCCGCATCAGCGGATAGGCATGACCCAGATCGCCGATGCGGTAGGCCGCCACCAAGGTTGAAAAATAGGCGACATGGATCACTGCCGAGGCACCCAGATAGGGCCAGCTTGCGCTCGCCGGCACGGGAACGAAGGCGCTGAGCGGCAGCGCCAGGACGCCCGCGCCCGCGGCCACCAGCGCGGTGTCCAGCATCACGTCGCGGCTCGACTTGATGATCGCGTTCCAGCTTGCATGCAGCAAAGCTGAACCCAGCACCAGCGCGGTCACCAGGGGCGACATTTCCATCTAATTCGGACAGGCCGGAAGCAAACAACGTGTCTCCGGCGGAGGGAAAATCTTGATCGCACGAACAAGGGGGGCGCGCCCCCCTTGTTCCCCGAGGGGACTTCCTTCGGGGCGTAGGTCCCCCGCGCCATGGGCTGGGTCCGAAGGCGCGGCCGCCGCGCGGGCGCCGTCAGGTGGCCAGAACGTGCAGTGGATCATGGTAGGGGTAATCGAGGGCTGCGGCGACCTCACGGCAGGTGACCTTGCCGCGGCAGACGTTGAGCCCCGTGCGCAGGTGCGGATGGTCCTGTAGTGCCCGCTGACAGCCCTGATCGGCAAGCAGGAGCACGTAGGGCAGGGTGGCGTTGTTGAGGGCAAAGGTCGAAGTCCGCGGCACGCCGCCGGGCATGTTGGCGACGCAATAGTGCACGACGCGGTCGATCACATAGGTAGGCTCGGCGTGAGTGGTCGGACGCGAGGTGTCGAAGCAGCCGCCCTGGTCTATGGCCACGTCCACCACCACCGCTCCAGGCTTCATCGCGCTCACCATCTGCCGCGACACCAGCTTCGGCGCAGCGGCGCCGGGCATCAGCACCCCGCCGATCACCAGGTCGGCCGACAGCACATGGCGCTCGATGCTGTCGCGGTTGGAGAACACCGTAATCGCGCGCGCGCCGAGCAGGCGGTCGATGTGCCGCAGCGCGTCGATATTGCGGTCCAGCACCACTACCCGGGCGCCGCTGCCGGCTGCCATCTGCGCGGCGTTCGAGCCGACCACGCCGGCGCCCAGAATGACAATCTTGGCCGGCGGCACGCCGGCTACTCCGCCGAGCAGGATGCCCATCCCTCCCTGGGTTTTTTCCAGGTTGTGCGCGCCGGCCTGCACCGACATGCGCCCGGCGACTTCGGACATGGGGGCGAGCAGGGGCAGGCCGCCGCCCGGCGCGGTCACCGTCTCGTACGCGATGCAGATTGCGCCGCTCTCCACCAGATCAGCGGTCTGTTTGGGGTCGGGCGCCAGATGCAGATAGGCGAAAAGGATCTGCCCGGGCCGCAGGCGCCTGCGCTCCTCTGGCTGCGGCTCTTTCACCTTGACGATCATTTGCGCTCGCGCGAAGACTTCTTCGGCGCCGCTGACTATGTTTGCGCCTGCTGCCTGGTAGAGGCTGTCGGCCGTGTTGATCCCGGCCCCGGCATCGTGCTCGACCACGACCTGGTGGCCATGCGCGGTGAGCTCGCGCACGCTCGCGGGCGTGAGGCCGACGCGATATTCCTGGCTTTTTATTTCCCTAGGCACGCCAATCAGCATCGCTTACTCCTAAGCCGGACAAGCCGGAACCAAGCGAAGTATCTCCGGCGGGGGAAAAGCCCTTATCCCACGAACAAGGGGGGGGATGCATCCCCTCTTGTTGATCCCCCCGCGGATGCATGCTCGCCATTTATCGAAATCTTCGCTATTTCTGTCAACTCTTCACTGCCAGGAGGCCAATCACCGAGTCCGACGGCGCTGCACGGCAGTACGCCAGCGCGCCAAACCCGCCTCAATGCAGCGGCTGGATAAAAGCTCCTCAGAGCGCACTGCGAAACGAGGTGATGCCTCCCCTCATGTTCCTTGGATTGGTCCGATGCAAGGCTCATTTTGCAACGGGCGCCCATTAATCGGGGAATTTTCAATATACCCCAGATCGCCGCGCCAATGAATTGCGCTGTTGTCGCCATCGGCCGGGTACGGCATCGCCTGTCGTCATGAAATGGAGGGCAAATGCAGCGTTGTTCCGGCGGCCTGGGAAAGCGCTTGATGCTACTGTGCGCACATGAAGTTGCGCTGGTGCGGATCGGCAGCCACCGCCGCCGAGGCGGCCAAGGGTCCGATCGGCTGGGCCGGGTTCAAGTTTGCGCAGCGCTTGCCGATAAGCATCAGAAGAGTACAAGCATGTCCGCTGCGGCCCCGCGCGGTGGCGGACCGGGAAAACACGCCTATGGCTGGCACCGCTAGCTTCTCACCATTCGTTACGCCTGCCCGCCTTCGTCCGTGCGCGCCCGGGAGGCGCTGATGCGGCTCGTGCCCAGCATGCGCGGGTATTTCGCGGGATCATTTCGGCGCAAACTGATGCTCGCAATGACGCTCACGGCAGTGTCGGCGTCTGCGCTTGCGCTTGTCGTCTTCCTGTGGGGATTCGGGTTCGACGCCGGGCTCGAGCGCGAGCATCTGACCGCGGGTCGCAACGCCGTCGCAGTGGGTGCGCTCGCGGTATTTGCACTGATGTCTGCGCGTCTGACGCGAGCGCTCGCGGCGCCGCTTTTCGCAGTCGCGGACGCCGTGCGCGCCGTGGCCGCGAACGGGGATTATCGCGAGCGCGTGCCGGTGAGCAGCTCCGACGAGATTGGCCAGGTGGGTGAGGGAGTCAATCGCCTGCTCGATCAGATGCAGGCGCGCGACCGCGAACTTTCGCGCGGCAGCGCGCGCCTGAGCCTCGCGCTGGAGGCTTCACAACTGTCGCTGTGGGATTGGGACATACGCGCGGGCTGGGTCTGCCTTTCGGAACGCTGGTCCGAGAGCCTCGGCGGACCCGCGCAGCCGACACGCATCACGTTTGCGGAACTGATGTCGCAGGTGCATCCGGAGGACCTGCCGCTGCTGCGCGAACAGCTGCGTGGCGTGTTGAAGGGCCAGGCCTCCCACTACCAGGCCGAGCACCGCGTGCGCGGCGCGGCGGGCAAAGAATGGATCTGGGTGCAGACCCGCGGGCACGTAAGCGAGCGCGACGCAGCGGGCCAGGCCCTGCACATGACGGGCATCAATGCAGATGTCACGGAGGCGCACCGGCGTGAAGCGGAACTCATCCAGGCCAAGCTCATGGCCGAGTCCGCAAGCCGGGCCAAGTCGGAGTTCCTCGCGAACATGAGCCATGAAATCCGCACCCCGATGAACGGGGTGCTCGGCATGGCCGAGCTATTGTTGCAGACAGAGCTCTCCGAGCGCCAGCGGCGGCTCGCCCAAACCGTGTGCCAGTCCGGCACGGCGCTGCTCACGGTCATCAACGACATTCTCGATTTTTCCAAGATCGAGGCCGGCAAGCTCGAAATCGATCGCATTCCCTTTGATTTGCAGCGCGTCGTCGAGGACGCGCTGGATCTGCTCGCCGAACCGGCGCTCGCCAAGCGGCTGGAGCTGATCAGCGACCTGGAGCCGGGCCTGCCCTGCTGGCTGCGCGGCGACCCCGGCAGGCTGAGGCAGGTGCTGGGCAATCTGCTGAGCAACGCGGTCAAGTTTACCGACGGGGGCGAAGTGGTGTTGAGAATCGCTGCGGCCAGCAGCAGTGAGCGCGAGGCGGTGCTACGATTCGAGGTGACGGACACCGGGGTCGGCATCGAACCGGGCCAGCGGGAACGCGTCTTCCAGGCATTCCGGCAGGGCGATGCCAGCACCACGCGGCGCTACGGCGGCACCGGGCTGGGTCTTGCGATCTGCAGGCAGCTGGTCGAGCTGATGGGAGGAGAAATCGACGTGCAAAGCCGCTTGGGGCAGGGTTCGACGTTCTGGTTCGTTTTGCCTTTCGAACGCGTTGCCGAAAGCGAGGCCGGGGGGCAGCCGCTGTGGAGCCGCCTGCGCGGATTGCGTGTGCTGGTCGTCGATGACAACGCCACCAATCGCGATATCCTGTGCGAGCAAATGAGCGCGGAAGGAATCTTTGCCGACAGCGCGCCGAGCGGGGCGCAAGCGCTGGCGATGCTGCAGTCGATGGCCATGCGTGACCCGTACCGCATTGCGGTGCTCGATATGCATATGCCACAAATGGACGGATTGGAGCTTGCGCGCCGCATTCGCGAGGACGCAGCGCTCGCGCGCACCGAATTGTTGATGCTGAGCTCGGCCGGGCAGGACATACGCGCGGCGACGTTGCGCAAGCTCGGAATTCGGCGCTGGCTCGCCAAGCCTGTGCGCCAGAAAGAACTGTTGGCCTCGCTCGATGCGTTGCTCGAAAGCGGGACCGGCTTGGCGGTTGCGCGGAATGCGGCGGTGCGACCGCGCCGTGCACGGCACGAAGCGTGCATCCTTCTGGTCGAGGACAACGAAGTAAACCAGACAGTTGGCAAGGAGATGCTGGAGGTTCTGGGCTACCGCTGCGAGGTCGCGCCGCACGGACGCGCCGCGATAGAGGCGCTGCGCGGTGGGCGCCATGCGCTCGTGCTGATGGACTGCCAGATGCCGGAAATGGACGGCTTCAGCGCCACGCGTGCGATCCGCGATCTGGAAGCGCGCGGCGAGCGCTTCACGACCGGCAAAGTCAGGCTGCCCATCGTGGCGCTCACGGCGCATGCCATGGTTGGCGACAGGGAGAGGTGCATCGAAGCGGGAATGGACGGCTACGTCATCAAGCCCTTCGCTCAGGCAGAGCTCGACCTCGAGATACAGCGGCACCTGGCAATTGGCGCGTCGGCAGACGCTGGCGCCGCGGGAGCAGATGTGGCGCCGTTGGCCAAGTCCGGCGAAACCCTGGACGCGAGCGCCCTGGACGCACTGCGCGCCCTGGACAAGGACGGCACCCGCGGGGTGGTTCGGCGTGTGTTCGGCATTTATCTCAAGAACGCACCGCTGTTGATCGCGGAGATACAGGCGGGCGCGGCAGCGGGCGACTTGGACCGCCTGGGTCGCGCCGCGCACTCACTCAAGTCGAGTAGCCGCAGCGTGGGCGCAGCGAATCTGGCAGAAATTTGCCGCGAGCTGGAGCGCTCGGCCAGCGAGGGTCGCGCTGCCGACGCCGGAATCCTTGCAGCTGCGGTTCTGAGCGCGCACGCCGACGCCTCAAGGCTGGTGCGGGAACAACTGGGCGCGGGGGAGGCATGAACGCCGCGCGCGAGGACCTGCCGCTGGTATTGATAGTCGATGACGATGAGGCGGCGCGCTTGCTGATCGAGATCTCGCTTACCGACGAGGGATTGCAGGTTCAGCAGGCCGCGGACGCGGAAGAAGCGCTGGCCGCCTTCGCGGCGCGCCGGCCCGACATCGTGCTGCTCGATGTGAATATGCCGGGCATGGACGGATACGAGTGCTGCCGCGAGTTGCGCCGCCGCCCCCGCGGCGCGGACCTGCCGGTGCTGATGCTCACCGGCCACGAGGACCTGCAGTCCATCCAGAGAGCCTACGAGGCCGGGGCGACCGACTTCCTGAGTAAATCCAACAACTGGGGACTGCTCGCGCACCGCGTGCGCTACATGCTGCGCGCGAGCCGCGCGTTCGTGAATCTGACGGAAAGCCGCCAGCGGCTCGCCTCCGCCCAGCGCATTGCGCGCATGGGGAACTGGGAATGGCGTGCCGATGTGCGGCGCTTTGCTGTTTCGGAGGAGACGCTCGACGTGCTGCAACTGCGCGGCGCGGGCCTGGACGGGACCGGCGAGAGCGCCATCCGGCTGGTGCACCCGGAAGACCGCGAGCAGGTGGTCGACGCAGTGCGGCAGGCCGTCGCCTCGGGCCAGCCCCTGTGTCTGGACTTTCGCATCGTGCCGCCCAATGCGGCCGTGCGCTGGCTCCAGCTCCAAGCCGAGATGGTACGCGACAGCGGCGACGGGGAGGTCGGCTGGGCAGGTACGGTGCAGGACGTCACGGAGCGCTATCTCGCGCAGGACCGGATCCGCTATCTCGCCTATTACGACAGCCTGACCAAGCTTCCCAACCGCACTTTGTTTTGCGAGCAGCTCGGGCGCGCGGTCCTGCGCGCGCCGCGGGCGAGCGACAGGCTCGCGGTCATGTTCCTGGACCTTGACAACTTCAAGCGCGTCAACGACACCCTTGGCCATTCGGTCGGCGACCAGATTCTCGCCTCGGTGGCAGAGCGGATCAAGAGTTGCCTGCGCCAAGGCGACACGACCGGTCGCAACCACGAGGAGCAGCTCGTCGATGCAGACAACCAGGCGAGGCTGGTCGGTCGCCATGGCGGGGACGAATTCACGCTGTTCCTTGCCGACCTGAGGCAGGACAGCGACGCGGCCTTGATCGCGCGGCGCCTGCTCATCGCGCTGGCGCAGCCTTTTGTGGTCGGCACGCAGGAGATTGTCGCCAGTGCGAGCATCGGCATCGCCATGTGTCCGGACGACGGCAGCGACGTCGAGACGCTGCTGCGCCACGCCGATGCCGCGATGTTTCACGCAAAAGAGCATGGCCGCAACAACTACCAGTATTACAGCCATTCCATCGGCGCCGCGGCGTTCCAGAAACTGGAGCTCGAATCGAGTTTGCGCAAAGCACTCGAACGCGACGAGTTCGTTCTGCATTACCAGCCAATCGTAAGAATCGCGGACGCCAGCATCGTTGGCGCCGAGGCGCTGCTGCGCTGGCGCCACCCGGAACGGGGTATCGTGCCGCCGGGCGAATTCATCCCGCTCGCAGAAGAGACCGGGCTGATCGTTCCGCTGACCGAATGGGTGCTGCGCGAGGCCTGCCGCCAGGCGCGCGCCTGGCAACTCGCCGGCCTTGATCCGGTGCACGTCGCGGTGAACATCTCGGCGGCTTACCTGCAGCGCGCGAACCTCGCGCTCGCGGTCGCCAGCGCTCTCGAGGGCGCCGGTCTGGACCCGCGTTGCCTGGGCCTGGAGCTGACCGAAAGCGTATTCGCGCGCGACTTGGAAGCAACATTGACCTTGTTCATGGGTCTGCGCGACCTGGGTGTCGCCCTGGCGATCGACGATTTCGGCATCGGCTACTCATCTCTGAGCTATCTGCGCCGCTTTCCGCTGCACGCGCTCAAGATCGACCGTTCCTTCGTGCGCGACCTGCCGCACGATGAGGATGCGGCGGCGCTCGCCACGGCGATCATCGCCATGGGGCGCAGTCTCAAGCTCGAACTGGTCGCTGAGGGAGTGGAAACGCCGCTGCAACTGGAGTTCCTGCGCGCGCAGGGCTGCGAGCGCTTCCAGGGTTATCTTTTCAGTCCGGCGGTGCCGCAGCAGGAGTTTGCCGCGCTGATGGCGGCTGGCGCCGATCATGGGCGCTTGCTGTGCCGCGCAGGCTCGTAGGCGGGCGGACGCCGCTTGGCGGCGCGCTATTGAACGAGCGCGGCGCCAGGCGCAGAATACCCCTCTCGTGTAGCGGCATTGCGGCAGTGCATGGCACGCGGTGGGCGCTGCAACCGAGCGACAGTGCAGATGAGCCACGGAGCGAATCTATGACCACGGACGAAAACAAGACGAAGGTGACCATTCTGACCGGGACTTACCGCGTCAAGGGCTATATCGACCTGCTGCCCGGCGCCCGGGTGACGGACTACCTGGTCGAGTCGAAGGACTTTATCGCGGTCACGGATGCCGAGGTATGGGAGCTGGGCAACCGCCACGTTCTCAACGCCCCATTCATCAATGTGAGCCTCGATCATATCCAGATTGTCACGCCCGGAGATTGACACGGGAGATCCAATAAGCTGTTGCAAAATGAATTTTGCAGCAGGTCGATCTGGGGGAGCGTGAGCAGAAAAATCCCCCTATTTTGAAGCAGGATCTTAGCCTCCGGCCGTGCTTGAAATCGGCTTGCCCCTGCGCTGCCAGTGGCTTCATTTGATTGACCGGCTTTGCCTAAACGCTGTAAAATCCACCGGTTTTGGCGCTTTAATGGCGGCTTCCTGGAAATCAAGGCAATGCGCAGCCGGCTGGTCGCGGGTAATTGGAAAATGAATGGCAGCCTGGCTGCCAATCGGCGCTTGCTCGACGCCTTGAAGGCTGGTTTGCAGGCGAGTGCTGGGGCGCAGCATACGGTGTGCGTGCCTTACCCGTATCTGGCGCAGGTTGAAACGGTCTTGGCTGGCACGTCCATAGGCTGGGGTGCGCAAAATCTGAGCGAACATACGCAGGGTGCTTACACCGGCGAGGTGTCGGGCGCCATGCTGCGCGATTTCGGTTGCCGCCATGTGCTCGTCGGCCATTCCGAGCGCAGGGCACTGTACGGCGAGACCGACAAGCAGGTGGCGGCCAAGTTTCAGGCGGCGCAGGGGGCTGGATTGATTCCCATCCTGTGTGTGGGCGAAACCCTGCAGGAGCGTGAAAGCGCGGTCACCGAAATCGTGGTCGGGCGCCAGCTCGCAGCCGTGCTCGATTCGAGCGGCGTCGGCGCGCTGGTGAACGCGGTAATCGCTTATGAACCGGTGTGGGCTATCGGTACCGGCAGGACGGCAACGCCGCAGCAGGCGCAGGCGGTGCACGCATTCATACGCGGGATCGTCGGCAGGCACGATGCCAAGCTGGCCGCCGGCTTGAGTATCGTATATGGCGGCAGCGTCAAGGCCGCCAATGCGAAGGAACTGTTCGCCATGCCCGATATAGATGGCGGACTGATCGGTGGTGCCGCGCTGGTGGCGGAGGAATTCCTTGCGATTTGCGCGGCGGCGGGCAAGGAATGAACGGCGTGGGGCTGGGGATGCGGTCTGGCAAATCGGCGCGTCATCGCTGGTGCAGAATGTTTACCATCCGCCATGCGGCGGGTGAGTCATAGCGAGTGAGGAATGGACATCTGGTTTACTTTGATTCTGACGGTACACGTGTTGGTGGCGCTGGGCATTATCTTTCTGGTGCTGCTTCAGCACGGCAAAGGCGCGGACATGGGGGCAGCCTTCGGCGGCGGTTCTTCGGGTAGCCTGTTCGGCGCGACCGGTTCCGCGAATTTTCTTTCCCGCACCACGGCAGCGCTGGCGGCAGTATTTTTTCTCACCAGCCTCGGCCTGGCGTACGTGGCGACGCACAAGCCCAAGACGGGGGCCAGCGTGATGCAGGGCGTGACCGCGCCGCCTGCGCCAGCGGCCAGACCCGCAGAAGAAGTGCCCAAACCGGCCGATGTGCCCAAACCGGCAAGCGCGCCGTCGGGGTCGAAGGCGAACGACGTACCGAAGTAGAACGATGGGGAATGGGCGAGGGTAACCGGGCGTTGCCCCATTGCCGGTCACCCATTCCCCATTACCCGACTAGCCGACGTGGTGAAATTGGTAGACACGCTATCTTGAGGGGGTAGTGGCGAAAGCTGTGCGAGTTCGAGTCTCGCCGTCGGCACCAGTTTAGGATTAATGAATTTCGACCGAGGGTTCTGCGGGATACGCGGACCTGCCCCTTGTTCGAGTCGCGATTGAAAGTAGCTTAGACAAAAAGAGCGCGTTTGATCTATGTCAACTCCGCAACTTGTTCAATGGTAGACCATGTCGCCTGCCTGTATCATTGAAGACACGGCGTACACCAATCCTTTGATCATCGACTCCAGATTCTAACGATCCGTGCTCGAAAATTACTTTCCGGTTCTGCTGTTCATCTTCGTCGGCCTTGCCGTCGGCGTCGGGCCGATCGTAACCGGCGCGTTACTCGGACCGCACCGTCCCGACAGCGAAAAGCTTTCTCCCTACGAATGCGGCTTCGAGGCCTTCGAAGACGCGCGCATGAAGTTCGACGTGCGCTATTACCTGGTGGCGATCCTGTTCATCCTGTTCGATCTGGAGATCGCGTTCCTGTTCCCTTGGGCGATCGTGCTCAACGAAATCGGGCTGTTCGGTTTCGTTTCCATGATGATTTTCCTCGGCATCCTCGTGGTCGGCTTCGTGTACGAATGGATGAAAGGGGCGCTGGAATGGGAGTAGCGACGTGAGCCTAGGAGCAGGGGCCCCGCGCAGCGGGGATGCGACCCGGGCGAGCGGCGCTGGCCGCCGACAGCGCGGACCGTGGCGCTGTCACGACCTTTCGGAGGCGGCGCGAGTGAGCCTAGGAGCAGGGGCCCCGCGCAGCGGGGATGCGACCCGGGCGAGCGGCGCCCAATTGCCGCGGTACAGCGCCGGGGCAACGGAGGTTCGCCATGGGAATTGAAGGGATATTGCAGGAAGGCTTCGTCACCACCTCGGCGGACAAGCTGATTAACTGGGCGCGCACCGGGTCGGTGTGGCCGATGACCTTCGGCCTTGCCTGTTGTGCGATCGAATTTATGCACGCCGGCGCGTCGCGCTACGACACGGACCGCTTCGGCATCGTGCCGCGCCCTAGCCCGCGCCAGTCTGACTTGATGATCGTCGCCGGCACGCTGTGCAACAAGATGGCACCGGCGCTGCGCAAGGTCTATGACCAGATGGCGGAGCCGCGCTGGGTGATCTCCATGGGTTCCTGCGCCAACGGCGGCGGCTACTATCACTATTCGTACTCGGTGGTGCGTGGCTGCGACCGTATTGTGCCGGTGGACATCTATGTGCCGGGGTGCCCGCCCACGGCCGAGGCTTTGATCTACGGCCTCATCCAGTTGCAGAACAAGATCAAACGCACCAATACCATCGCTCGCTAATGCTCGCTCAGACCATCGCTCGTTAACGCTCGCTCAGACCATCGCCCGCTAAATGTCCGGTAAGCTGGAACAACTCAAAAACAATCTGGAAGCCGCCCTTGGCAGCCGCATTGTCAGCCTCACTCAGGCGCTGGGCGAAATCACCATTGTGGTGAACGCGGCCGACTACATAAGTGTGGCGCAGACGCTGCACGACGATGCGCGCCTTGCTTTCGCCCAGCTCATGGATCTGTGCGGCGTGGACTATTCCGCCTACGGCGATGGTGACTGGAAGGGCGCGCGCTTCGCGGCAACATCGCAGCTGCTCTCGATGGAGCACAACTGGCGCGTGCGCCTGCGCGTGTTCGCCGAGGACGACGCTTTCCCGGTGGTGGAGACGCTCACCGAAATCTGGTGTAACGCCAACTGGTACGAGCGCGAGGCGTTCGACCTGTTCGGCATCATGTTCTCCGGCCATCCCGACCTGCGCCGCATTCTCACCGACTACGGTTTCATCGGCCATCCGTTCCGCAAGGACTTTCCGATTTCGGGCCACGTCGAAATGCGCTACGACCCGCAGCAACAGCGCGTCATCTACCAGCCGGTAAGCATCGAGCCGCGCGAGATCACGCCGCGCGTGATCCGCGAAGACCAGTACGGCGATCTGGGCAAGCACTGACATGGCTGAGATTCGCAACTACACCATGAACTTCGGCCCCCAGCACCCGGCGGCGCACGGCGTGCTGCGCCTGGTGCTGGAAATGGACGGCGAGGTGGTAGTGCACGCCGATCCCCATATCGGCATGCTGCATCGCGCTACCGAGAAACTGGCCGAGCACAAGACCTACCTCCAGGCGCTGCCCTACATGGACCGGATGGACTATTTCGCGGTCATGGCGAACGAGCACGCCTATTGCATGGCGGTGGAGCGCCTGCTCGGCATCGAGGTGCCCGAGCGCGCCCAGTACATCCGCGTCATGTTCGACGAAATCACGCGCATCCTGAGCCACCTGCTGTTCCTCGGCGCGCAAGGCCTGGACCTGGGCGCGATGACCATGTTTTTGTACACGTTCCGCGAACGCGAGGACCTGTTTGACGTCGTCGAGGCGGTATCCGGGGCGCGCGTGCATGCCGCCTATTACCGGCCGGGCGGGGTGTATCGCGATCTTCCCGACGTGATGCCCAAGTACGCCGCGTCCAAGGTCCATGACGCCAAGTCGGTGGCGAAGCTGAACGATGTCCGCTCGGGCGGCGTGCTCGATTTTCTCGAGGATTTCACCGCGCGTTTCCCGGCGCACATTGACGAATACGAAACCCTGTTGACGGAAAACCGCATCTGGAAACAGCGCACGGTGGGCATCGGCGTCGTCACGCCGGAGCGGGCCATCGAACTTGGCTTCACTGGCGTCATGCTGCGCGGCTCGGGCGTCGAGTGGGACCTGCGAAAGAAACAGCCTTACGAAGTCTACGACCGGCTGGACTTCGACATTCCGGTGGGCGTCAACGGCGATACCTACGACCGTTACTTGGCCCGGGTGGAGGAACTGCGGCAGTCCAACCGCATCATTCGCCAGTGTATCGACTGGCTGCGCGTCAACCCCGGTCCGGTAATCGTGGACAACTACAAGATAGCGCCGCCCGCACGCGCCGACATGAAAGGCAGCATGGAAGAGCTGATCCATCATTTCAAGCTCTTCACCGAAGGCTTCCGCGTGCCCGCCGGCGAAACCTACGCCGCGGTCGAGCACCCGAAGGGCGAGTTCGGCGTATACATCGTGTCGGATGGGGCCAACAAGCCCTACCGCGTGAAAGTCCGCGGTGCAGGCTTTAACCACCTGCAGGGACTGAAGGAGATGGCGCCCGGCCACATGATTGCCGACGTGGTCGCGATCATCGGCACGCTGGACTTCGTGTTCGGCGAGATCGACAGGTGATCGGTGAAATGAAACGTGGCGGATGACATGCTGAGCGCAGAATCATTGAAAAAAATCGATCGCGAGATCGCCAAATTCCCGGCCGAGCAGAAGCAATCGGCGGTGATGGCGGCGCTTGCCATCGCGCAGGACGAAAAGGGCTGGCTCGCGACCGAAACGATGGATTTCGTTGCGCATTACCTGGGCATGCCGCCGATCGCGGTGTACGAGGTCGCGAGCTTCTACAATATGTACAACCTCGAACCCGGCGGCAGGCACAAGGTTACCGTCTGCACCAACCTGCCGTGCGCGCTCTCCGGCGGGGCAGATGCCGCCGAGCACCTGAAGCAATGCCTCGGCGTCGGTTTCAACGAGACTACCCCGGATGGCCGCATCACGCTCAAACAGGGCGAATGCATGGGAGCCTGCGGCGACGCGCCGGTGCTGCTGGTGAACAACAAGCGCATGTGCAGCAAGATGTCGCAGGACAAGCTCGATCAACTGCTCGCGGAGCTGAAGTGATGCTCGACTACGGTCCCGACGCGATCCTGATGAAGGGCCTGGACGGCGCCAACTGGCACCTCAAGGACTACGAGGCGCGCGGCGGCTATGGCGCGCTGAAAAAGATCTTCGGCGAGAAAATCACGCCCGATGCGGTCATCGCCGAAGTCAAGAAATCGGGGCTGCGCGGCCGCGGCGGCGCCGGCTTCCCGGCCGGGCTCAAGTGGAGCTTCATGCCGAAGCAGTACACGGGCCCGAAGTATCTCGTGTGCAATACCGACGAGGGCGAGCCGGGCACGTTCAAGGACCGCGACATCATCCGCTACAACCCGCACATGCTGATCGAGGGCATGATTATCGCAGCCTACGCGATGGGTACTGCGGTCGGTTACAACTACATTCACGGCGAAATCTGGGCGGAATACGAGTTGTTCGAGCAGGCCCTGGACGAGGCGCGCGCCGCCGGCTACCTGGGCAAGAACATTCTCGGCGCCGATTTCTCGTTCGAGCTGCACGCCGTGCACGGTTGGGGCGCCTACATCTGCGGCGAGGAGACCGGTTTGCTCGAGTCGATCGAAGGCAAGAAAGGCCAGCCGCGCTTCAAGCCGCCGTTCCCAGCAAGCTTCGGCCTGTACGGCAAGCCCACCACCATCAACAACACCGAGACTTTCGCCGCGGTCCCCTGGATCATCAACAACGGCGGCGACGCTTTCCTCGCGCTGGGCAAGCCCAACAACGGCGGCACCAAGCTGTTCTCCGTCTCCGGCCACGTCAACCGGCCCGGCAACTACGAAGTGAGGCTGGGCACGCCATTCGCGACACTGCTGGAGATGGCGGGCGGGATGCGCGGCGGCAGAAAAATCAAGGCGGTGATCCCGGGCGGCTCGTCGGCGCCGGTTCTGCCCGGGCACATCATGATGCAGACCGACCTGGATTACGACTCCATCGCCAAGGCCGGGTCCATGCTCGGCTCGGGCGCGGTGATCGTCATGGACGAGACCACCTGCATGGTGCGCGCGCTCGAGCGCCTGTCGTATTTCTATTTCGAGGAGTCCTGCGGCCAGTGCACGCCCTGCCGCGAGGGCACCGGCTGGATGTACCGCATGGTGCACCGCATCGAACACGGCAAGGGACGACAGGAAGACCTGGATCTGCTCACCAACGTCGCGGACAATATCGCCGGGCGCACCATTTGCGCGCTCGGGGACGCGGCGGCGCTGCCGGTGAAGAGCTTCCTCAACCATTTCCGCGACGAATTCCAGTATCACGTCGACCACAAGCGCTGCCTGGTGAGCGTTCCCGGCGGTTATTTCACCCCGCACAGCGCCGCGGTCGAGCGGGCGGCCTGAGAAACGACATGCCAAAAGTAGAAATAGACGGCAGGCAGATCGAGGTGCAGAGCGGCGCCACGGTGATGGACGCGGCCAACGCGCTCGGCATCGCCATTCCGCATTTCTGCTATCACAAGAAGCTCTCGATCGCCGCCAATTGCCGCATGTGCCTGGTGCAGGTGGAGAAGGCGCCCAAGCCGCTGCCGGCCTGCGCCACGCCGGTCGCCGACGGCATGAAGGTGTTCACCGAATCCGAGTACGCCAGGACCGCGCAGAAGGCGGTGATGGAATTCCTGCTGATCAACCACCCGCTCGACTGCCCGATTTGCGACCAGGGCGGCGAATGCCAGTTGCAGGACCTCGCGGTGGGTTACGGCAAGAGCGCCTCGCGCTACCAGGAAGAGAAGCGCGTGGTATTCCACAAGGCCGTCGGTCCGCTGATCTCGATGGAAGAGATGAGCCGCTGCATCCACTGCACCCGCTGCGTTCGCTTCGGCCAGGAGATCGCCGGCGTGATGGAACTCGGCATGATGGGGCGCGGCGAGCACGCGGAAATCGTGTCCTTCGTCGGACGCTCGGTCGATTCCGAACTCTCCGGTAACATGATCGACCTGTGCCCGGTGGGCGCGCTCACCAGCAAGCCGTTTCGCTACAGCGCCCGCACCTGGGAGCTCGCGCGCAGGAAATCGGTGAGCCCGCACGACAGCCTCGGCTCCAACCTCATCGTCCAGGTGATGGCGAACAAGGTCAAGCGGGTGCTGCCGCTGGAACACGAGGAACTGAACGAATGCTGGCTGTCCGATCGCGACCGCTTCTCCTACGAGGGCCTGAATTGCGACGACCGCCTGACCCGGCCCATGCTCAAGATCGATGGGAAATGGCAGGAAGTGGACTGGCAGCAGGCGTTGGCCGCGGTGGCGAAGGGTCTGAAAAATGTCCAGGCGCAGCACGGGGCGCAGGCGCTGGGTGCGCTGGCCGCGCCGCACTCCACGCTGGAAGAGTTGTATCTGCTGGGCAAGCTGATGCGCGGTATCGGCAGCGAGAACGTCGATTTCCGCCTGCGCCAAGCGGATTTTTCCGCCGATTCGAAACAAACGGGCGCACCCTGGCTGGGCATGAAAATCGCCGACATCGGCGGCCTCGACCGCGTGCTCGTCGTCGGCTCCTTCCTGCGCAAGGACCATCCGCTCGTCGCCAACCGTTTGCGTCAGGCGGCCAAGCGCGGCCAGCAGGTCAATCTGATCCACGCCACCGATGACGATCTGCTGCTGACGCTCGCCAACAAGGCGATCGTGCCGCCGCAGGAATTGCCGGAGATTCTGGCGCAGGTGGTGAAGGCGGTGGCCGAGGCGAAACAGCAGCCGGTGCCCGCCGCGCTCGCCGGAGTCAAAGTCGGCGCGGACGCGAACAACATTGCCGCGAGCCTCACCTCGGGCACGAACACAGGCATTTTCCTCGGCAATCTGGCAGCGCAGCACCCGCAGGCTTTGCTGCTGCGCCTGTTGGCGCAGGAACTGGCCGCACTGCTCGGCGCAAGTTTCGGTTTTTTCGGCGAGGCCGCCAACAGCGTCGGCGGCTATCTGGCCCAGGCCGTGCCCGGAGCGGGCGGCCTGAATGCGGCGGCGATGCTGGCCGAACCGCGCAAGGCCTATGTGCTGCTGAACGCCGAGCCCGAGCTCGATTGCCATGATCCGCGTGCAGCGCTCAAAGCCATGCACGCGACGGAATTCGTGATTTGCCTGTCGGCGTACAAGGGTTCCGCCCCCGACTACGCCAACGCGCTGCTGCCGATTGCACCGTTTACGGAAACCTCGGGCACATTTGTCAACGCCGAGGGCCGCATGCAAAGCTTCAACGGCGTGGTCAAACCCCTGGGCGAGGCGCGCCCGGCGTGGAAAGTGTTGCGCGTGCTCGGCAACCTGCTCGACCTTGCCGGTTTTGACTACGACAGCAGCGAACAAGTGCGCGACGAGATAGCCAAGCCCGATCAGGTTGCCGCAAAGCTGGACAACCGGCTGAACGGGATTGCATTGCAGGCCCCGGTTCCGGCCGCGGGATTGCAGCGCATGGCCGCAGGCCTCCAAAGAGTGGCCGATGTCCCCATCTACGCCAGCGACGCGATCGTGCGCCGCGCTGCGTCGCTGCAACAGACCCGTGATGCCGCGCCGCCGCGCGCGTGGATGAATTCCGCGCTGCTGGCCAAGCTCGGCCTGAAAGACGGGCAGGCGGTGAAGGTCCGCCAGGGCGAAGGCGAGGCCGCGCTGAACGCTGCTTGCGACGACCGATTGCCGCGGGACTGCGTGCGTCTGGCCGCAGCGCATCCGGCGACGAGCAACCTGGGCCCGATGTCGGGCGAACTCAGCGTGGAGCCGCAGTGATGGAGCTGTACGCCAAAATCATCGCTATCGGGCTCGAATTTTCGCAGGGCATCTTCGGCCTCGCGCTGGGCACCGCGATTTTCACCTTGGTCAAGACCTCCGTGCTGATCATGCTCATCGTCGCGCCGCTGCTGGGCGCCGTGGCCTACCTGACGCTGCTCGAGCGCAAGGTCATCGGCTACATGCAGGCGCGCATCGGCCCCAACCGCGTCGGACCCCTGGGCCTGCTGCAGCCGATCGCCGACGGCATCAAGCTGGTGTTCAAGGAAATCATCATCCCGTCCGGAGCCGACAAGATTCTGTTCGTGCTGGCGCCGGTGATCACGCTTACGGTCGCGATGGCCGCCTGGGCGGTGGTGCCGTTCAGCCCGCAGGTGGTGCTGGCCGACGTCAATGCGGGGCTGCTCTATATCATGGCGATCACGTCGATGGGCGTGTACGGCATCATCGTCGCCGGCTGGGCGTCCAATTCGAAATACGCGTTCCTCGGCGCGATGCGTGCGGCGGCGCAGATCGTCTCCTACGAGATCGCCATGGGTTTTGCGCTGGTGTGCGTGCTGCTGGTGTCGCAAAGCCTCAACCTCACCGATATCGTCAGCGGCCAGGAAAAAGGCCATTTCGCCGGCATCGGGCTCAACTTCCTCTCCTGGAACTGGCTGCCGCTCGCGCCCATGCTGCTGGTGTATTTCATCTCCGGCGTGGCCGAGACCCAGCGCGCGCCGTTCGACATGGCCGAGGGCGAATCGGAGATCGTCGGCTTCCACGTTGAATATTCCGGCATGCTGTTCGGCGTGTTCTCCATGGGCGAGTACGCCAACATGATCCTGGTCGCCTTCCTCACCACCATCATGTTTTTCGGCGGTTGGGCCGCACCGCTGGACTCCGCCGTGTTCAATGCCATTCCCGGCTTCCTCTGGCTGTTCGGCAAGGTCCTGTGCGTGCTGATCCTGTTCCTCTGGTTCCGTGCGACCTTCCCGCGCTATCGCTACGATCAGATCATGCGCCTCGGCTGGAAAGTGTTCATTCCGCTGACCATCGTGTGGCTGGTGTTGATCGCCGCGTGGATGCAGACGCCGTTCTCGATATGGAGATAGGCGCATGAGCTTACGAGCAGGGGCCCCGCGCAGCGGGGATGCGAGCAGGGCGAATGCGGCCAACCGCCGACTCGCTGCATGGCTATCGGCACGTTGGTTCGGAGGCGGCGTCCATGGCTGAGAAAATCCGCGAGTTCTTCAACACCTTCCTGCTGCTCGAGCTGCTCAAAGGCATGGCGGTTACCGGGCGGCACCTGTTCGCGCGCAAGATCACGGTGCAGTATCCGGAGGAGCATACGCCGCAGTCGGCGCGCTTTCGCGGCCTGCACGCGCTGCGCCGTTATCCCAACGGCGAGGAACGCTGCATTGCGTGCAAGCTGTGCGAGGCGGTGTGCCCGGCGCTGGCGATCACCATCGAGTCCGAAGAACGCGCCGACGGCACGCGCCGCACCACACGCTACGACATCGACCTGAACAAATGCATTTTCTGCGGTTTCTGCGAAGAGTCCTGCCCGGTCGATTCCATCGTCGAGACGCGCATCCTCGAATACCACGGCGAGCAGCGCAGCGACCTGCACTACACCAAGGAGATGCTGCTCGCGGTCGGCGACCGTTACGAAGCCGAGATCGCCCGCGACCGCGCCAGCGACGCGGCGTACCGGTGATGAATCCATGAATATCGAAGGCATACTTTTCTACTTTTTCTCAGGCGTCCTGCTGATCGCGGCGCTGCGCGTCATTACCGCGCGCAACCCGGTGCACGCGGCGCTCTACCTGGTGCTCGCGTTTTTCACCGCCGCCGCAATCTGGATGCTGCTGCGGGCGGAGTTCCTTGCGATCGTGCTGGTGCTGGTCTACGTCGGCGCGGTGATGGTGCTGTTCCTGTTCGTGGTGATGATGCTAGACATCAACCTCGACCGGCTGCGCGAGGGCTTCTGGAGCTACCTGCCGCTGGGGGCCGCGGTCGGCGTGCTGATGGTGATCGAGATGGTGCTGGTGCTGGGCGGCAAGTATTTCGGCGCGGAGCACCTGCCCAACCCGGCCGATCCGGGCGCGGCCTACAGCAACACCAAGGAGCTGGGCCGGATCCTGTACACCGATTACGTCTATCCATTCGAGCTCGCCGCGGTGATCCTGCTGGTCGCCATCGTCGCGGCGATCGCGCTTACCCTGCGCGGGCGCAAGGACAGAAAGCAGCAGGACCCGGCGCAGCAGATCGCGGTCAAGCGCGCGGACCGGGTGCGCCTGGTTTCCATGCCGTCCGAGAAGAAGGAAGACTGACCGTGCCGTCATTTTCGCTGCCCGTACTATCGCTGTCGCACTTCCTGATACTCGGCGCGCTGCTGTTTGCCATCAGCATCGTCGGCATTTTTCTCAATCGCAAGAACGTGATCATTCTGCTGATGGCGATCGAGCTGATGCTGTTGGCGGTGAACATGAACTTCATCGCCTTCTCGCATTACCTGCATGACATTTCCGGCCAGGTGTTCGTGTTTTTCATCCTGACCGTGGCGGCGGCCGAGTCGGCCATAGGCCTCGCCATCCTGGTGGTGCTGTTCCGCAATCTCTCCACCATCAACGTTGACGACCTGAACACACTGAAGGGCTAAAGGAAGGCCATGGACAAGGACCAACAGGCAGGAATGAGGGGCGGGCGGGCGCGGGGCCGCTCCGACGGCCTGCCGGCCTGCCCGCGTTCATTGCCCGGCACAACGCTATGACATCGATGCAGCAACTCTACCTGCTGGTGCCGCTGGCGCCCCTCGCCGGCGCACTCATTGCCGGCCTTGGCGGCCGTGCCATCGGCCGCGCCGGCGCCCACTGGGTGACCATCATCGGCGTGACGATCTCGTTCCTCGCTTCGGTGGCGATATTCTTCGACGTGCAGAACGGCAATGTCTTCAGGGGCAGCGTGTATACCTGGCTGACCTCGGGCGAGACGCGCTTCGAGATCGGCTTTCTCATCGACCGGCTGTCGGTGCTGATGATGGTGGTGGTGACCTTCGTCTCGCTGATGGTGCACATCTACACCATCGGCTACATGGCGGACGACCCGGGTTACCAGCGCTTTTTCGCCTACATTTCGCTGTTCACGTTCTCCATGCTGATGCTGGTGATGGCCAACAACTTCGTGCAGCTGTTCTTCGGCTGGGAGGCGGTGGGCCTGGTGTCCTACCTGCTGATCGGCTTCTGGTACACGCGGCCGACGGCGATTTACGCGAACCTGAAGGCGTTTCTGGTGAACCGCGTCGGCGACTTCGGCTTCCTGCTCGGCATCGGTCTGATACTGGCCCATTTCGGCACGCTCGACTACGCCGGCGTGTTCGCGCAGGCGCCGGGCATGGTCAAGACCAGCATCGAGATCATCCCGGGCGCCCCCTGGCTGCTGCTGTCGGTGATCTGCATTTGTCTGTTCATCGGCGCCATGGGCAAGTCCGCGCAGTTTCCGCTGCACGTCTGGCTGCCCGATTCGATGGAAGGCCCGACGCCGATCTCGGCCCTGATCCATGCGGCGACGATGGTGACCGCCGGCATATTCATGGTGTCGCGCATGTCGCCGCTGTTCGAGCTGTCGGACGCGGCGCTGTCCTTCGTGCTGGTGATCGGCGGCATCACCGCCTTCTTCATGGCGCTGATCGCCGTGGTGCAGTACGACATCAAGCGCGTGATTGCGTATTCGACATTGTCGCAACTGGGCTACATGACCGTGGCGCTGGGCGCATCCGCCTATTCCGTCGGCATGTTCCACCTCATGACCCATGCCTTCTTCAAGGCGGTGCTGTTCCTCGGCGCGGGTTCGGTGATTATCGCGCTGCACCACGAGCAGGACATGCGCAAGATGGGCGGGCTGCGCAAGTACATGCCGATCACCTACATCACCATGCTCATCGGCGCCCTTGCGAATGCCGGACTGCCGCCGTTCGCGGGATTCTTCTCCAAGGATTCGATCATCGAAGCGGTGCACCTGTCGCACACCCCGGGCGCGGGCTTCGCCTACCTGATGGTGCTTCTGGGCGTATTCGTCGGCGGGCTGTATTCGTTCCGTCTGATCTTCTACGCGTTCCACGGCAAGGAGCGCTTCGGCGCGCATGACGCGGGCCACGGCGCCGCGCACGATGCGCATGGCCATGACGACCACGGTCACGGCCATGCACCGCACGAAACGCCGTGGGTGGTGACCCTGCCGCTCATATTGCTCGCGATTCCGTCGATCGCCGCCGGCTGGACCATAGGCACGGTGCTCTATGGCGGCTATTTCGGCTCCTCCATTTTTATTTCGCCGGAACACGAGGGCCTGGCCGAGATGGCGAAGGAATTCCACGGCGTGATCGGCATGATGCTGCATGCTGTCACCACCTTGCCATTCTGGTTTGCGCTTTCCGGCGCCGTGACCGCCTGGTACCTGTACATCGTCAACCCCGATCTGCCCGCAGTGCTGCGGCGCAAAGCCGGCGTGCTGGTCACCATCCTGGAGGAGAAGTACGGCTTCGACCGCTTCAACGACTGGTTCTTCGCCGGCGGCGCGCGCGCGCTCGGCGGCGGTCTGTGGAAAATCGGCGATGTGGCCATCATCGACGGCTTCATGGTCAACGGCACGGCGCGCGTGGTCGGCTGGATCGGCGGCCTCGTTCGCCTGTTCCAGTCCGGTTACATCTACCATTACGCGTTCACCATGATCATCGGCGTCTTCGTGCTGCTGACGCTGTGGTTCGGCCGGGCTTAGGGGGCACATGATGACTTCCACTCCCTGGCTCAGCCTCACCATCTGGATCCCGATCCTGTTCGGCCTCGTGGTCCTCGCGTTCAGCGACCGCCATGCCGCGCAGGTGCGCCAGATCTCCCTGATCGGCGCGTTGCTCGGCCTGGCGGTGAGCCTGCCGCTGTATGCGGGTTTCAACACGCAGTCGAGCGCGATGCAGTTCGTCGAACTCTCGCCCTGGATTCCGCGCTTCAACATCAGATACAACCTCGGCGTGGACGGCATTTCGCTGCTGTTCATCCTGCTGAACAGCTTCATCACCGTGCTGGTGGTGCTGGCCGGCTGGGAGTCGATCAGGCAGCGCGTGGCGCAGTACATGGCGGCCTTCCTCATCATGTCGGGGGTGTTGAACGGCGTATTCGCCGCCCTGGACGCGATGCTGTTCTACGTGTTCTTCGAGGCTTCGCTGATCCCGATGTATCTGATCATCGGGGTCTGGGGCGGACCCAACCGGGTCTATGCCGCGGTGAAGTTCTTTCTCTACACCCTGTTCGGGTCGCTGCTGATGCTGGTTGCGCTTCTCTACCTGAACGACCAGTCGGGCGGCAGTTTCTCCATCCTCGACTGGCACAAGCTGCCGCTGGCGCTGACGCCGCAGATCCTGCTGTTCGCCGCTTTCTTTTTCGCATTCGCGGTAAAGGTGCCGATGTGGCCGGTGCACACCTGGTTGCCGGATGCGCACGTAGAGGCGCCCACCGGCGGCTCGGCGGTGCTGGCCGCGATCCTGCTCAAGCTCGGCGCCTATGGGTTCATCCGTTTTTCGCTGCCGATCCTGCCCGACGCGAGCCATGCGCTGTCCGGATTCATGATCACGCTGTCCCTGATCGCGGTGGTCTACATCGGCCTGGTGGCGATTGCGCAAACGGACATGAAAAAGCTGATCGCCTACTCCTCGATCGCGCACATGGGTTTCGTCACCCTCGGATTTTTCATATTCAACGCCTACGGCATGGAAGGCGCGCTGGTGCAGATGGTGTCGCACGGTTTCGTCTCGGCCGCCATGTTCCTGTGCGTGGGCGTGATGTACGACCGCATGCACAGCCGCAACATCGCCGACTACGGCGGCGTGGTCAACACCATGCCCAAGTTCGCTGCGCTGATGATGCTGTTCGCCATGGCCAACTGCGGACTTCCCGCCACCAGCGGCTTCGTCGGCGAATTCATGGTGATCATGGGCGCGCTGAAGCACAACTTCTGGATCGGATTCCTCGCCGGGACCACGCTGATCTTCGGCGCGGCCTACACCCTGTGGATGTACAAGCGGGTGATTTTCGGCGCCGTGGCCAACGACCACGTGGCCAAGTTGAAGGACATCGGCGCGCGCGAATTCCTGGTGCTGGCGCTGCTTGCGCTCGCCGTGCTCGGCATGGGCCTGTATCCGCTGCCTTTCACCGAGGTGATGCACACCTCGGTCAACGACCTGCTGCGGCACCTCGCGGTGAGCAAGCTGTGAGGCCATAGAACCGATGAACTTCACCATGCCCAATCTGCTGCCCGCCTACCCCGAGATCTTCCTGCTGATCATGGTCTCGGCCATCCTGGTGGTGGACCTGTTCCTGCCGCAGAGGATGCGCTACTTCACTTATGCCCTGACGCAGCTGGCGCTGCTCGGCTGCGCCGTGCTCACGCTCGACGTCGCCGTTCTTACCCAGGGCCTGGTCACCTATACCTTCAACAACATGTTCGTCGCCGACCTGATGGGGCACGCGTTGAAACTGGGGGCCTATATTGCGCTGTTCACCACCCTGGTCTATTCGCGCGCCTACCTCGCCGATCGCGGCATGTGGAAAGGCGAGTTCTTCGCGCTGGTGCTGTTCGCGCTGATGGGCATGATGGTGATGATCTCGGCCAACCACTTCCTCACGCTGTATCTCGGCCTGGAACTGCTGTCGCTGTCGCTCTATGCCCTGGTGGCGCTCGACCGCGACTCGGCGCGCTCGACCGAGGCCGCGATGAAATACTTCGTTCTGGGTGCGCTCGCCTCGGGGCTGCTGCTATACGGCATGTCGATGATCTACGGCGCCACCGGCACGCTCGATATTTCGCAGGTGGCGCACGCGATCGCCACCGCCAATCCGAACAAGATCGTGCTCACCTTCGGCCTGGTGTTCCTGGTGTCGGGGATGGCGTTCAAGCTGGGCGTGGTGCCGTTCCATATGTGGATCCCCGATGTCTATCACGGCGCGCCCACCGCCGTGACCCTGATCATCGGCTCGGCGCCCAAGCTGGCGGCATTTGCGATGGCGATGCGCCTGCTGGTCATGGGGCTGCTCGACCTCGCGGTGGACTGGCAGCAGATGCTGGTGATCCTGGCGGTGCTGTCGATGGCCGTGGGCAACCTCGCGGCGATCGCGCAGACCAACATCAAGCGCATGCTCGCCTATTCGACCATCTCGCACATGGGCTTCATGCTGCTTGGCCTGCTGGCAGGCGTAGTCAACGGCAACTGGCTCAATGCGCCCGACGCCTACAGCGCCGCCATGTTCTACGTCGTCACCTACGTGCTCACGACCCTGGGCACTTTCGGCATGGTGCTGCTGTTGTCGCGTGCCGGTTTCGAGGCCGAAAATCTGGAAGACTTCAAGGGTCTGAACGCGCGCAGCCCCTGGTACGCGTTCATTATGCTGCTGCTGATGTTCTCGCTTGCAGGCGTGCCGCCCACGGTCGGTTTCTACGCCAAGCTGTCGGTGCTGCAGCCGCTGCTCGCGGCGGACATGGTGTGGCTCGCGGTGGTGGCGGTAATGTTCTCGCTCATCGGCGCGTTCTACTACCTGCGCATCGTGAAACTGATGTACTTCGACGAGCCGACCGACACCGCGCCGATCGCGCCGACGCTGGACGTGAGCGTGTTGATCTCGGTCAACGGCCTGGCGGTGCTCGCGCTCGGCATCATGCCGCAGTCGCTGATGGCGCTGTGCTACTACTCCATTAAGGCCCTGTGAACCCGGGCGCGGGCCTGTTTCTGCCGCTCGCCGCTTTCCCCGCAGCCGCTACGCCTTTACCTGAGCGCCGCAGAGCCTGCGCTGCCGTCGCGGGGCACGCGCGATGAAATTCGTCCAGCGCCTCAATCAAGCTTGGACGGCGCAGCAGACGCTGCTGTGCGTGGGCCTCGACCCCGATCCCGCCCGGCTGCCGGGGCAGCTCGCCAGCTTCGCGCATCCCATTTTCGAGTTCGGCCGGGCGATCGTCGACGCCACCGCCGACCTCGTGTGCGCGTTCAAGCCGCAGATCGCCTATTACGCCGCCGCGCGCGCCGAAGACCAGCTCGAAATGACCATAGCGCACATCCGGCGCCACCATCCTGCGATACCGGTGATTCTGGATGCCAAGCGTGGCGACGTCGGCAGCACGGCCGAGATGTACGCCAGGGAAGCGTTCGAGCGCTACCAGGCCGACGCCGTCACCGTGAACCCGTATCTGGGATTCGATTCGCTGAAACCGTTTCTCGATTTCACCGACAAGGGCGTGATCGTGCTCTGCCGCACGTCCAACCCCGGTGCCCGCGACCTGCAGGACATGGCCAGCGACGGCAGGAAGCTGTACGAGCTCGTCGCCGACAAAGCGGCGCGCGACTGGAACGGGAATGGCAATGTGCTGTTGGTCGTCGGCGCGACTTATCCGGAGGAATTGCGCCGGATCCGCGCCATCGTCGGCGACATGCCGATCCTGGTGCCCGGCGTCGGCGCGCAGGGAGGGGATGTGGCCGCGGTGCTGGCGAACGGCGCGACCGCGGACGGCACCGGGCTCATCATCAGCAGTTCGCGCGCGGTGCTCTACGCCGGCGGCGGCAGCGATTACGCCCTGGCCGCCAGAGCGGCCGCGCTGAAACTGCGCGACGAGATCAACCTTTGCCGCAAGACCAGGTGATGAAGCAGACGGACCTGACCGAGACCGAGGTTGCGAGCGAAACCGTATTCCAGGGCAAGCTCCTGCGCGTCAAGCGCGACACGGTCAGCCTGCACGACGGCAAGGCCGCGACGCGCGAGTACATCGAGCACAACGGCGCGGTCATGGTTATCCCGGTGCTGGATTCGGGTGAGCTGCTGATGGAGCGGCAGTACCGTTACGTCATGCGCCGGCATTGCCTCGAGTTCCCCGCCGGGAAAATCGATCCGGGCGAAGAACCGCTCGCCACCGGCCGGCGCGAGCTGCTGGAGGAAACCGGCTACGTCGCGCGCGAGTGGGTCTATCTCGCCACCATTCATCCCACCGTCGCCTATTCCACCGAACGCATCCTGGTCTATCTCGCGCGCGGCCTCGCGCATCGCGGCGGAAATCTGGACGATGGCGAGCACCTGGAGGTGCTCACGCTACCGCTGGAGGCCCTGCTCGAGCTGGTGCGCTCAGGCGAAATCAGCGACGTGAAAACCGTGATCGGCGTGTTCTGGCTGGAAAAGCTGCTGCGCGGCGAGTGGGCTGCCGGACCGGTTTTGCCTTAATCGGCGGAAATCGCTTCACGCCAAACCGCAGGGGCGAGGGTGTGACAAGACGGCAGCGGCGGCACGCCGTTTCACCAGCCGGCCTTGTCGCAGAGGCGACACGTTAGGGCGCGGCGGGCCCGCACAACGTGACGCTTGAACTATTCAAATATAGTTGTATAATCGCGCTATGGAGAAGACAAGCGCCACCGCTATTTTCGAATCGCTGTCTTCCGCCATCCGGCTCGATGTGTACCGGCTGCTCGTGCGCAAAGGTATGGCAGGGTTGGTAGCCGGGGAGATCGCCAGTGCGCTGGAGATTCCGCCGACCAATCTCTCCTTCCATCTCAAGGCGCTTACCCAGGCGCGCCTGGCGACGGTGGAGCAGGAGGGACGATACCAGCGTTACCGCGCCAACATGCCGCTGATGCTGGATTTGATCGGCTATCTCACCGCGGAGTGCTGCGCCGGAGATCCCAGTCAGTGCGCGGATGTAAGCGCCGTCTTGTCGCGTGCAACGTGTGTCGCCTTACCCGACGCATCCAAGGCGCGCAAGAACGCGAAGGCATGAATATCCTGTTTCTGTGCACCGGCAATTCCTGCCGCTCGATCCTGGGCGAAGCCACGTTCAATCATCTTGCGCCTGCCGGCTGGAAGGCCATGAGCGCCGGTAGCCATCCGACCGGACAGGTGCATCCACGCTCGCTGGCCTTGCTTGCGCGCGAGGGCATTGCGACTGCGGGCCTGCACAGCAAGTCCTGGGACAAGCTGCCAACAACGCCGGACATCGTCGTCACCGTCTGCGCCAGCGCCGCCGGCGAAACCTGCCCCGCTTATCCGGGGCCGGTGCTGCGCACGCACTGGGGCGTGGACGATCCGGCGCACGCCACCGGTGCCGATGCTGAAATCGACGCCGCATTCGAGCGGGTCTATCGCATCCTGCGCAGGCGCATCGAAGCGTTTTTGGCGCTGCCGCTGGACCAGCTCAAGCACGACCGGGCACGCCTGAAAGCGGAACTCGATCGTGTAGCGGGCGAAGTGGCCGGGGTGGAACGCACCGGATGAACGCAGTCCATGACCCTGTCTCTTCTGGAGTGAACCATGTCCGCGCAATGTGAAGTCACCGCCAAGCAGGCCGCCGGCGCGCCGTTGAATTTTTTCGAGCGCTACCTGACGCTGTGGGTGGCGCTGTGCATCGTCGCCGGCATCGTGCTCGGCCAGGTGTTCCCAGGACCGGTGCAGGCGATCGGCGGGATGGAGGTCGCCCGGGTCAACCTGCCGGTGGGCGTGTTGATCTGGGTGATGATCATCCCGATGCTGCTGAAAATCGACTTCGGCGCGCTGCACCAGGTCAAGGGGCACCTCAAAGGCATAGGCGTGACACTGGTTATCAACTGGCTGGTGAAGCCGTTCTCAATGGCTTTCCTCGCCTGGTTTTTCATCCGCGGCGTATTCGCGCCGCTGTTGCCCGCGGCGCAAATAGACAGCTACATCGCCGGTCTTATCCTGCTCGCCGCGGCGCCGTGCACCGCGATGGTGTTCGTGTGGAGCCGGCTGACCAACGGCGACCCGTATTTCACGTTGTCGCAGGTCGCGCTGAACGACACCATCATGATTTTCGCCTTCGCGCCTATCGTTGGGCTGCTGCTTGGCATTTCGTCGATCACCGTGCCCTGGGATACGCTGTTCACCTCCGTCGTGCTTTATATCGTCATCCCGGTGATCCTCGCGCAAATGATGCGCAAACAACTGCTCGCGCGGGGTCAGGCCGCGTTCGACGCCGCCATGGCGAAGATCCAGCCTTGGTCGGTCGCTGCCTTGCTGCTCACGCTGGTGCTGTTGTTCGCCTTCCAGGGCGACGCCATACTCAAGCAGCCGCTGGTCATCGCGCTCCTGGCCGTGCCGATTCTGATCCAGGTGTTCTTCAACTCCTCGCTCGCCTACCTTGCGAACCGTGCCCTGGGAGAAAAGCACAGCGTGGCCTGCCCGTCTGCGTTGATCGGCGCCTCGAACTTCTTCGAGCTGGCGGTGGCCGCCGCCATCAGCCTGTTCGGCTTCGAATCGGGCGCGGCGCTCGCCACCGTGGTCGGTGTGCTGATCGAGGTGCCGGTGATGCTGTTGGTCGTCAGGGTGATGAATGCGAGCAAGGGCTGGTACGAGGCGGGAAGCCGGGTATGAACTGCCTGATGACGGCCTGGCATTGGCACGAAGCCGAGCTGCGTGGCTGGCTGCGGCATCGCCTGGGCAATGCAGTCGATGCCGAGGACCTGCTGCAGGATGTGTTTCTCAAGGCGATGCGCCAGGGCGAGCGCTTTTGCGCGATCGTCAATGCAAGGGCTTGGCTGTACGAGGTCGCGCGCAACGCGCTTGCCGACCGTCTGCGCCTTGCGCACAATACGGTCGAACTGCCCGAGGGCCTGAGTGCCGACATTGAGGAGGCGGCCGCAGTCGATAGCCTGGCGGCGTGCCTGCCGCGCGTGCTTTCCGAGCTGAGTCCGGAGGATCGCGAGGCCATCACGCTGTGTGATCTCGAGCGCCTGCCGCAGGAGGAATATGCGCGCCGCAAGGGGCTGAGCCTGCCGGGCGCAAAGTCGCGCGTGCAGCGCGCGCGCAAGCGGCTGCGCGAGCAGCTTACCCAATCCTGCCAGGTGCACCTGGACGCGGCTGGACAGGTGAGCGATTTCGTGCCGCGGGCGCCGCTCGGCTGAGACGAACCCTACGCATCCGCCGACAGCGTGGCGATAATTGGGCATGAGCGCGGGCGCTTGCCCTCGACACATTGCGCGATCAGGCCCTTGAGCAACCGGCGCATGCGGCTCAGGTCGGCAATGCGCGCCTCGATCAGGTCCAGCTTGTGCTCGGCAAGCAGTCGCGTCTCCCGGCAACTTTGGCCGTCTTCCAGCAGCAATAAGTCCTTGATCTCTTCCAGCGTGAAGCCGAGCTGCTGCGCGCGTTTGATGAAGCGCACGCGCGTCGCGGCAGAAGGGGGGTAGCGCCGATGTCCGCCGAGGGGTTTGGACGGCTCGTCCAGGAGGCCACGCCGCTGATAGTAGCGTATGGTTTCGACGTTCACGTCCGCCGCGTTGGCCAGGCTCCCGATGCTTAGTGGCTCGTTCATCGTCCCCCCATTGATTCCGTACCATAGTACGGAGTCTATGCTACTCCTGCGGCAAACGATTGAGGGGACGCGCTGTGGCTGTATTGAACGCAAAAGGCTCGTTGATCGCCGGCATTCTCGCCGGTATCGGCCTGGTATTGAACCCAGGATGAGCACCGTTGTTCTCGAATCCGTGCTGACCTGCCCGCACTGCGGCTTCGCCAGGCAGGAAACCATGCCCACGGACGCCTGCCAGTTTTTCTACGAGTGCAGCAACTGCGGAACGCTGCTGCGCCCGAAGCCCGGCGACTGCTGCGTCTTTTGCTCGTTCGGTTCAGTAGGCTGCCCGCCTGTCCAAAAGCAAGGTGCTTGCTGCAAGTCAGGCTAGCCGCACGAAATCCCGCCAGATGGGCGTAGCCGCGGCTGCATCTTTTTGCGTGCTCGCCCGTCTTCAGTAACAGGGGCGCAATTCGTGCCCATGTTGAAGATGACAAAGGAAACACCCGCATGAGCGCTGTCCTTGCCCCGTTGCGGCGCTGGCCCGGCCAGCAGCCGCTGCTATTCCTGCCCCTGGCGGCCGCCTGGTTCGGTCTGTATCAGGTTTTGATGCCCGCCTCCGAAGCGCTGGTGGCCGCGCTGCCGGTGGAGCGCGCGAGCCACCTCGGCGGCGCGCTGCAATTCTTCTTCTACGACACGCCCAAGGTGCTGCTGCTGCTCACCGGCATCGTGTTCGTGATGGGGATGATCAACTCCTACTTCACGCCGGAGCGCACGCGCGCCCTCCTGGCTGGGCGCACCGAGGGCGTGGCCAACGTCATGGCGGCGAGCCTCGGCATCGTCACGCCGTTCTGCTCCTGCTCGGCGGTGCCGCTGTTCATCGGCTTCGTGCAGGCTGGCGTGCCGCTGGGCGTGACCTTTTCTTTCCTGATCTCTGCACCCATGGTGAACGAAGTCGCGCTCACGCTGCTGTTCGCCATGTTCGGCTGGAACGTCGCCTTGCTCTACCTCGGTCTGGGCTTGACGGTGGCGATCGTGTCCGGCTGGGTGATCGGCCGGCTGAAGATGGAAGCGTATCTGGAAGACTGGGTGCGCGATATGCCGCACACTGCTGCAGCCATTGGGGAGGACAGGCTCAGCCTCGGCGAACGCCTCGACGCCGGCTTTGCTTCGGTGCGCGAGATCGTGGGCAAGGTCTGGCCCTACATCCTTGGCGGCATCGCCATCGGCGCGGGCATACACGGTTATGTGCCGCAGGATTTCATGGCCTCGTTCATGGGCAAGGATGCCTGGTGGGCGGTGCCGCTGGCGGTGGTGATCGGCGTGCCCATGTACACCAACGCGGCGGGCGTGATCCCGGTGGTGCAGGCGCTGCTTGCCAAGGGCGCGGCGCTGGGCACGGTGCTCGCGTTCATGATGAGCGTGATCGCCCTCTCGCTCCCGGAGATGGTGATCCTGCGCAAGGTGCTCAAGCTGCGCCTGATTGCCACGTTTGTCGGCGTGGTTGCCACGGGCATTCTGATCGTGGGCTACGTGTTCAACGCCGTTCTCTAATCAATAAGAGGAGTTCGATATGAAAGAAATCAAAGTACTTGGCACCGGCTGTTGTGGCAATTGCACCGCCACCATCGCGCTGATCGAGCAAGTAGCGCAGGCCAAGGGCGTTGCCGTCAGCTTGAAGAAAGTCGGGGAACTGCGCGACATCATGGGCTACGGCGTGATGTCCACGCCGGGCGTGGTGATCGACGGCAAGGTCGTGCATGCGGGCGGCGTGCCCAGCCGCGACAAGATCGAACAGTGGCTGGCCGCCGGGAAAGCCTGAACGCCGCATTGCGAAACAGTAGAGGAACCTCCACCATGTCGTATCAAACCCGGGACGTTGGTGCGACCACCACGCCGCGCATGTCGCGTCCGAAATGAAGACATGAATTCCGTGAACCGCGCCACTACCCCGTCTCTTTTAAGCACCGTCGAAGGCCTGAACCAGGGGTGCTATTGCCGCACCTTGAATGCAGAGCGCTTGCGCGAGCAACTGGAAAGCGATCCCAGCCTGGCCGGCCTGGCGCAAAGCATCGCGCAGACGCGACCGCATCTCTTTTCCTCGACGGTCGTGTTCGTTTCGCCCGCGATGGCTGCCACCATCGCGGCCACGGTGGCGGCGATCGAGCGCGTCATCGCTCTGCCTCAATACCAGGCCGCGGCCTTGGCGCGCGCCCCGGCCATAGCGCAACACGCTTTCGGCCCGGCGGGCGCGTTCATGGGCTACGACTTTCACCTGGGCCCGCAGGGGCCGCGGTTGATCGAGATCAACACCAATGCCGGAGGCGCTTTGCTCAACGCGGCGCTGGCGCGCGCGCAGCGCTCGTGTTGCGAAGCGATGCACTGGGCGTTCGCGCCGAATGCCGAACTGCACACGCTGGAGCAAACGTTCATCGACATGTTCATCGCGGAGTGGCGGCTCCAGCGCGGCGATGTCCCCGTGGGCTCGCTCGCGATCGTGGACGACGCGCCCGCAGCGCAGTATCTGGCGCCGGAATTCGAGTTGTTGCAGCAGATGTTCCGGCGCCACGGGCTTGCGGCGAGCATCGCCGACCCGAAAGAGTTCGAGTGGCGCGACGGCACGCTCTGGCGCCAGGGTGCGACGGTGGACATGGTCTACAACCGGCTGACCGACTTCTATCTTGCGGAACCCGGTCATCGGGCCCTGCGCGACGCCTACGAGACAGGAGGCGTAGTGCTGACCCCGCACCCGCGCGCCCATGCGCTGCATGCCGACAAGCGCAACCTCATCGCGCTGAGCGACGATGAAACGCTGGCCGCGTGGAGGGTGGCCGAGGCCGATCGCAACCTGCTCAAGGCGGCCGTGCCGCAGACCCGGATGGTGACGGCAGAGGGCGCCGGCGAACTCTGGGCCGGGCGCCGCCGGCTGTTCTTCAAGCCGGTGGGCGGTTACGGCGCCAGGGCGGCCTACCGCGGCGACAAACTCACGCGCCGGGTTTGGGAAGAAATCCAGGCCGGCGACTTCGTCGCGCAGGCACTGGTGCCACCGGGCGAACGCCTGATCGAGGTCGATGGCATTCAGGCGGACCTGAAGTTCGATGTGCGCGCCTATACCTACGATGGCAAGGTTCAGCTCCTCGCCGCACGCATGTATGCGGGCCAGACCACCAATTTCCGCACCCCGGGTGGCGGTTTTGCGCCGGTGGTCGTGGTGCCGTAGGTCGATGAAGGCCGTGTGCCGCGATCTTCGGATCGATAGGCACATGACTTTTATCAAGATGCTGGAGGACCGGCTGCGTATCGTTGTCACTGGCACCCTTTGAGCAATCGATCCCCTGGCTTGGGTCGAATCTCGACTGGAGCGTGGTGTTGAACCGGATTCCCTTCGTTGCCTTGTGGTGGACTTTCGTTTTTGTGATGCTGTCCGCGGGCTTCGGTGCGATTGCCGGCGAAGGCACCATATCGGGCGAAAGCGCTGCGCCGCCCGCCGTGACGATTCACTACTTCCGCGCCGAAGGCTGTCCGCATTGCGCGCACGCGGGTGCGTTTCTCAAGCGTTACGCCGCCGATGCGCGCATCACAATTCGCGATTACGAAGTCAAGTACGACCCGATCGGCCGCGAGCATTTCATCAAAGTGGCGGACACTCTGGGCGTGCAGGACGCCGGTGTCCCGTTCATTCTCATCGGCGACTGGGCCGTCATCGGGTACCACAGCGACGAGTGGACCGGCGCGGCGATCGAGGCACAGGTCGCGCGCTGTCTGGTTCAAAGCTGCCCGGATAACGTGGCCGCGATTCTCGCTGGAAAGCCGGTTGCGGCGCCGATGCGACTGACCGAAGCCGGGCCGTTGCTGCCGGAGACCATCAAGCTGCCGCTGATCGGCGCGGTCGCCACGGCCGCGCTGTCGCTGCCCGTGCTCACTGTCGTCCTCGGCGCCATCGACGGATTCAATCCCTGTGCCATGTGGGCGCTGGTGTTCCTGCTCGGATTGCTGATGGGCACGAAGGAGCGCAAGCGCATGTGGATTCTCGGCCTCACCTTCCTGTTCGGCTCGGCCCTGGTGTATTTCCTGATTATGGCGGCCTGGCTCAACGTGCTGCTGGCGATCGGATTCTCCTACTGGATCCGCATCGCGGTTGGCATGGTGGCGCTCGGCGCAGCGGCCTACTATCTGTACGATTTCGTCGCCAACCCCGACGCCGCCTGCGAGGCGTCGCACAGCGGCAAGCGCCAGCAGGTGCTCGGCCGGCTGCGGCGTTTCGCGCTGGAGGAGCGCTTGTGGCCGGCGGTCGCCGGCGTGCTGCTGCTCGCCATCGCCGTCAACATGATCGAGCTGGTCTGTTCCGCCGGCATACCGGCCGTCTATACGCAGGTGCTGGCGCTCACGCCCATGCCCGCCTGGCAGTACTACGGCTATCTGCTGCTCTACAACCTTATCTACATGCTCGACGACATCGCGATTTTCGCGGTCGCGGTGGCGACGCTGCAGATGACCGGCATCGGCACGCGTTACGCCCGCGCCAGCCGGCTGGTCGGCGGCACAGTGCTCGCCGCCGTCGGCCTGGTGCTGTTGTTCAGGCCGCAGTGGCTGGCGTTTCATTGAGAACCTGCATGGAACTGCTGTACGCCGCGCTGCAAAGTGGCCTCGCCAGCCTCGCTTCCTATCTTGCGGCCCATGTCCTGCTCTGCCTGGTCCCAGCCTTTTTTATTGCCGGCGGGCTGTCAGCCCTCGTGCCTCAGCAATCCATCGTCCGCTTCCTTGGCCCCAACGCTCCGAAGTACGTGGCCTACCCAGCCGCCGCCGGCGCCGGAAGTCTGCTTGCAGTCTGTTCCTGTACCGTGCAGCCGCTGTTTGCCGGCATCTATAGTAAGGGCGCAGGATTGGGGCCGGCGATCACCTTTCTGTTTTTTGCTCCTGCGGCAAATATTCTCGCGCTGTCCTATACCGGAGTCGCTTTGGGTGCGGATTTCGCCATCGCACGTATCGTGCTGGCGCTGTGCTTCGGTATTGGCATCGGCTTGCTGATGGCGCTGCTATTCCGTCGTGGTGACACGGAGCGAACGGCAGCGAGCGCCGCCGCTTTCGCCGGTGGAGAGGAAATTTCACGGCGGGCGCTGATCTTTCTCGGCACGCTGGTGGCGTTGCTGATTGCCGGGACCTTGAAAGTCGATTGGCTGAACGCCACGCTGCTCAGCACCGTGGTTCCCTGGGATGGCGTAGCAGCGGCACAAGCCCTGCTTGATCGTCTGGTGCCGGCGAATGAAATCAAAGGCGAAGAAGGTCTGAGCCTGCAAGGGCTGACATTGATCTTGCTGCTCCTGGCGATTGGTGCGGCAGCCTGGCATGGACTAGGCAAGGTCGATGAAGGCTTCAACCGACTCACATGGACCGCATTGGGCCTGACGGCAGCGACTCTGGTTTTCGCCGCGCTGGGGGTGCGCGCCAATGAATCCGGACTGGCACTGACCGTTACTGGACGTACCCTGGCGGTTACTGGTCTGTGCGCCGCGATTCTGCCGCCGGCGCGCCGTTTCGACGCCTGGGATATGCAGCAGTGGCTGTGGGAGACCTGGCGCTTCATCAGGATGATCTTTCCGCTGCTGGTGGTCGGCGTGTTCCTGGTCGGGGTGATCCGCAGTTTCATCCAGCCGGAATGGATACAGTACGTCGCCGGCAGCAATACCGTTCTGGCGAATCTGGCCGGCGTTGTGTTCGGCGTCTTCATGTATTTCCCCACCCTGGTCGAGGTCCCGATCGCGAAGATGTTCCTGTCGCTCGGTATGCACCCCGGCCCGCTGATCGCCTACTTGATGGCCGACCCGGAACTCTCGCTGCAAAGCATCCTCATCACCTCGGCCATCATCGGCAAGCTCAAAGCCTGGACCTACGTCGGCTTGGTCGCGCTGTTCTCAACCATCGCGGGGCTGACCTACGGCGCCTGGGTGGATGGCACGCCGCTCACCACCCTGGCGCTGATCATTGGTGGCTTCATCGTCACGCTGGCTGTTGCCGTTCAGTTGATCGAGCGCCGACAACGGTCCACCGCCCGCTAATCCTCAAGGAGATCATCATGCTCATCAAGATTCTCGGCTCTGGTTGCGCCAAGTGTCACCGCCTGGAACAACTTACGCGCGAAGTGGTTACCGAACTTGGTTTAACCGCCGAGTTCGACCACGTCACCGAGATGAACAAGATCATGGCCTATCCGATAATGAGCACGCCGGCCCTGGTCATCGACGAACAGGTCAAAGTAGCAGGCCGAATGCCAAGCAAGGAAGAGATCGCGGGCTGGCTGAAGGCAGGGTAGTTCCTGAAAGCGGCACAGCAGGAGAGGGGTATAAGAGGATGCGTCCTCTTTTCAACAACCTGCCAAGACCCGGCAGGCGAGCGCTCAGTCGAACTCGGCAGTGCGATAATAGCGCCAGGACGTGAGCAGAGAACGCAAAGATGAAGGTGACACGTAGAAGGTTTCTCGGAGCCTGCGCGGCTTTGGCGGTGACACCGCCGCGGCCGGCGTTCTCGGCCAAAGCCCTGCGCGTGGGCATGACGCCGGCGTTCCTGCATACCCAGTATGGTCTTCTGGCCGAATGGCGTGGATACATGGAGGCCAAGCTCAACCGGCCGGTTGAAATCGTGCAGCGCGACAGCTACCGCGAAACCATGGACCTGCTGCAACTGGAGCAACTCGATTTTGCCTGGATTTGTTCCTACCCTTATGTTTACCTCAAACAGCAGCTGCGCCTGGTTGCCGTGCCGCTTTATCTATCGCGGCCATTTTACCGCGCCTATCTTATCGTTTCATTGAAGAACCGGCATATCAAAAGCCTGTCGCAGTTGCGCGGAAAAGTGTTCGCTTACGCCGACCCCTATTCGCTCACGGGGCACCTTGTTCCTCGTTACCAATTGCGCAAGATGGGGGAAGATCCGGAGAAATATTTCTCCAAGACCTTCTTCACCTATTCGCACAAAAATCTCATCGAGGCCGTGGCCGACGGGCTCGCGCATGGCGCCTCGGTGGACGGCTACGTGTGGGATTCATTGAACGCGCTCAAACCGGAAATTACGGGCCGTACTTTCCCTGTGAGCCAGTCGCAAGACTTCGGTTTTCCGCCCTTTGTCGCCCGTCAGGGCGTGGCGGAAGCGGATTTCGCTGCCGTGCAGAATATGCTCATCCGGATGCGCCAGGATCAGCAAGGCAATTCCCTCCTGCAACACCTCAATCTGAATGGCTTCATCCATGGCAGCCCCGATCTCTACGATGCGGTGGCCGAGATGATGCGCGCGTTTGGCGAAGGATAATGTTGTCAGGCGATTTCAGAATTGCCGCGTCGGCGCCGGTTTCCCGGTGTACGAATGGGGGCCCCGTCATTCTGAATTGATTCAAGGCGGTCGATGCGCTTCCTGCTTAATCTGAGTTTTCGTTACAAGGTGCCTTTGTGGGGCAGCCTGTTGATCGTCGCCACAGCGATGATCATCTCGAGCACTCTGCTGCTGCGCTCGTACGGGGAGTTGAAAAGCGATTTGTCGCGCGATGCCACGACCCAGGGTCGGACCATGGCCGCCACTCTGTTTTCGGCGATCCTGCATGATCAGGTGTGGCGGGCGTACGAGATCATCAAAGCGCCGTTTAGCCGCGAATCGGGGGACGGCCCGAGGCAGGTGGAATCCCTCGTGGTGCTGGACCGGCAGGGGCGGGTGTATGTCTCCACCAATCCGGAAAGCGCGCCGATGCTTGCCGATTTCGTGCGGTTATCGCCCGAGTTTGCATCCCTGGCCGGGATCGTCTCCGAGGCGGGCCGGGAAACCAGGGTGCTGGAGCCGGAAGGGTCGGATCATTTATTTGTGGCCACGCCCATCCGCGAAGAACATGCGCACCTCGGAACATTGGTACAGATCTATTCAAAAAAAGTACTGCGCTCGCGTTTCCAGGAAAGCGCCGGACAGGCGGCACTGATCGCGTTCCTGGTAATCGTGCTGTTGCTGCCGATAGGGTGGTACTGGGGGCAGCGCACAGCCGTTCCGCTGGTGCGGCTGACCGAACGCGTGGAGGAACTGGGCCGGCGCCTCCCCGATGATCTTGCGCCCGAGTTGTACGACTACCAGGACGAACTTGGACGTTTGTATCGCGCCTACAACCGAACGCTGCATGAATTGCGCGAGAAAGCGCAGATCGAGCGCCAGATGATCCATTCCGAACGCCTTGCCGCGATCGGGAAGTTGACTGCGGGAATCGCGCATGAGGTCAACAATCCGCTGCTCGGCATGCTGACGGCGCTCGACACTTTGCGGCATCACGATGAGCTGAGCCCGCGCACGCTGAAGACCCTGACCCTGATCGAGCGCGGCCTGATGCAGATCAAGGACACGGTCGGCGCGCTGTTGGTGGAGGCGAAGGTGAAAAGCCGGGACTTCTCCCCGCAGGACGTGGAAGACGTGCGCACCCTGATCGAACCGCAAGCGCGCGAGCGCGGCGTGAACCTGCAATGGGACAGCCGAATGACGGCGCCGCTGCCACTGCCGTCGTCTTCGGTGCGGCAGGTGCTGATTAATCTGCTGCTCAACGCAGTGCAGGCGTCCGCTCCGGGAGGGGAGGTCAGCGCCGCTATCACGGTCGCCGATGCGGTATTGTCCTTGGTCGTGGTCAATGGCGGCCAGACCCTGACCGACAAGCAGACCGCACACCTGTTCGAGCCCTTTGCCAACGCGGACGAGCGCGGACGCGGTCTGGGGCTCTGGGTGTGTTATCAGATCGCGCGCCAACTCGGCGGCAACATCGAGGTTGAAAGCGAACCGCGCGATGGCGCCGGCCGGACTGCGTTCAAGGTCACCATTCCGTTTGGCACGCCTCCATGAGTGCCGCGGTTCGGCCCCGGCTGTGTCTGATCGAGGACGACGAAATCGTCGGCGAGGCGCTTGCGGACCGCTTCGAACTGGAGGGATACGCCTGCGACTGGTTCCGTACCGGCGAAGAAGCATTGCTGGAAATGCCGCGCCGGCACTACGACCTTGTGCTCAGCGATATTCATCTGCCGGACCTTTCGGGGGAGGCCTTGTACGAAACCCTGTCGCGCAAGATGGCGCCGCTGCCGCCTTACCTTTTCATAACCGGCTACGGCGAGATCGATCAAGCAGTCAGGTTGCTCAAACTCGGCGCGACCGATTACATCACCAAGCCGTTCGATATCGTGACATTGCTGCAGAAGATCCGCAGCCTGACCGGCGCAATCGCGGCGGAGGGTGCGGCTGCGCAACTCGGGGTTTCCCCGTCGATGCGGCAGCTCGAGGCGACGCTGGTGAAGCTCGGCTCGACGAGCGGCAACGTGCTCATCACCGGCGAGCAGGGCGTCGGCAAGGAACGGCTCGCGTTCGCGCTTCATCGGCAAAGGTACAAGGATGGCTCGCGCCCGTTCATCGCGCTCAACTGCGGCGCATTCGCCGAAGCTGCGCTGCAGGCGGAGTTGTTCGGACGCGAGAGGCCGGGATCGGGTGATTTGGGCCGCCTGCGCAAGGGCGCATTTGAACTGGCGGACGGTGGAACCTTGTTCCTGGACGAAATCGGCGATGTGCCGCCTGCGCTACAGGGCAGACTGCTGCGCGCGATCCAGGAGCGCATGGTTTTGCGCATGGGCGGCGAGAAGCGCGTGCCGGTGGATCTGCGCATTGTCTGCGCAACCCAGCAGGATCTCAAACAAATGGTGGAGCGCGGTGAGTTTCGTGAAGAACTTTACTATTACATCAACGTGGTTCGGCTGCATGTTCCGCCGCTGCGCGAGCGCAAGGAAGATATCCTGTGGCTGGCGCAGCGTTTCCTCGACGAACAGGCCGCGCAGCGGCGGACCAAGGCCAAGCCGCTTTCTACGCGGGCCGAACGCCTGATGCTCGACTATCCCTGGCCGGGCAACGTGCGCGAATTGAAAAGCGCGATCGAGCGCGCCTGTTTGCTTGGCGCGCCGGGCGCGCTGCAACCGGAAACACTGTTTGAAGAACTTCCGCCCGCATTCGACACGACCAACGAAACCCTGGACGAGCATTTGAAGATTTTCGAACGCCAGTACATCATGCGCGTGCTGGCATCGCATGAAGGGCACGGCCGCATCACGCGCGCCGCTGCGACCCTGGGTATCAGCCGCAAGAATCTTTGGGAAAGGATGAAGCGGCTCGGAATCCCGGCAGGCGGTGAGGCTTGAAAATTGGCCGATAACGTTACTCGCCGGTAACGCTCCCGAGCATAGATCCGGGTATTCCCCGGAAAACTTGACCTGCGTCAAATCTCCCAGTCAGGCGCGGTTCACGCTTGCCGAGAATCAATTTCGGTTCCGCGAAGGAGGCGTTTAGATGAAACTGACAAGACGGGAATTCCTCAAGGTGTCGGTCTATACGACCGGGAGCCTGTTGGTCGTCGGCTGCGCGATGCAACCGGTCACCAGTGCCATGGAGGTGCGCAAGGCCAGGCCCGCGGGCCCGGCCAAGGGCGAATGGGTGTCGACCGCCTGTCAGGGTTGCACGCAGTGGTGCGCGATCCAGATTTACGTGCAGAACGGCCGCGCGGTGACGGTTCGCGGCAATCCCCTCTCCAGGACCAATCACGGCGTCACCTGCGTGCGCGCGCACCTGATCCCGCAGCAGACCTACGATCCGGACCGGATCAAGGTGCCGATGAAACGGACCAATCCCCTTAAGGGCCGCGGCATCGATCCGAAGTTCGTGCCGATCAGCTGGGACGAGGCGCTCAATACCGTCGCCGACAGGATGATGGACTTGAGGAAGAACAACGAGGCGCACAAGCTCACCTATATCCGCGGCCGCTATTCTGCCACCTCCACCAATCTTCTCTACGGCACGCTGCCGAAGATTTTCGGAACAACGAATTATTTTTCCCACAGCGCCATCTGCGCCGAAGCCGAAAAAATGGGGCCGGGCCTGACCCAGGGCTTTTTCGGCTACCGCGACTACGATCTCAACAACACCGACTGTCTGGTCGCATGGGGCACCGATCCCCTCGCATCCAACCGCATGGTGCCCAACGCCATTCGCCGCTTCGGCGAAATCCTCGCCCGCGGCAAGGTGATCGCGGTGGATCCGCGGCTTTCCAATGCGGCGGCGAAGGCGCACGAGTGGCTTCCGCTCAAGCCGGGAACCGACGGCGCGCTGGCCGGCGCTATCGCGCACGTGCTGCTCACCGAGGGCCTGTGGAACAAGGAGTTCGTCGGCAATTTCAAGGACGGCAGGAATCTGTTCGTCGCCGGCAAGGCGGTTGACGAGGCGGCCTTCGCCGAGAAAGAAACGCACGGCCTGGTCAAATGGTGGAACATCGAACTGAAGGACCGCACGCCTGCCTGGGCGGAAAAAGAATGTCTGATCCCGGCCGAGCAGATCGTCCGCGTCGCCCGCGCCATGGGCAAGGCGGCGCCCAAAGTGGCGGTTTGGATGGGGCCCGGCGTGGCGATGAACCCGCGCGGCACTTACGCCGCGATGGCGGTGCATGCGCTGAACGGCCTGGTCGGATCGGTCGACGTCGAAGGCGGCATGCTGCAAAGTTCCAGCGTTCCGACCGGCGCGTTCCCGAAATCCGATGCCTACGTCGATGCCATCGCGAAAGATGCAGGCAAGCACAAGAAGCTCGACGGCCGCGGCGCGAAAGACATGCCGGCGATGATGGGCGGCAAGCCCGGCAGCGGCGTGGTGACCAACAATGTCGCCAACGGCATGCTCAAGGATCCCGGCGCGGTCAAGGTGCTGATCAGCACCTGGAGCAACTTCAACTTTTCCTGCACCGACCCGTCGCGCTGGGACAAGGCGCTGGCCAAGGTGCCGTTCTTCGTGCACCTGGTGACGAACGCATCCGAGATGACGCAGTTCGCCGACATCGTGCTCCCGGCGACGCACAATTCCAGCGAGGGGTTTTCGATCATCACCAACATGGGCAATCTGCACGGTTACGCCACGATCCAGCAGCCGGCGGCAAAGCGGCTGTGGGACGTGAAGCAGGAAGAGACCGAAGTGATGTGGCTGCTCGCCGAAAAACTCAAGGCAAAAGGTTTCCCCAACCTGTTCGACTACTACTCCAAGGAGTTCAAGGATCCGGAGACCGGCAAGACGCCGGCGAACGAGCACGAATTCACCGAAATCGCGGCCAAGATCTCCAGCGCGCCGATATGGAAGGCGAAGGAGCCGCTCAAGGGTGATGCACCTATCAACGGCTGGGCCGATTTCCGCAAGAAGGGCATGTTCAGCGGCGCCAAGTACAGCTTCAAAAAGGGCTGGGGCGGCAAGTTCGCCACGGTGAGCAAGAAGTTCGAGTTCTATAGCGAGACGGCGAAGAAAGGCCTGACCGAACACGCGAAGAAGTACGACACGACGGTCGACGACATCCTCGCCGTTTCCGGCTATGTCGCGCGGGGCGAACAGGCGTTCGTGCCGCACTACGAACCGCCCAAGCGCCACGGCAGCGTCGCCGAATACCCGTTCGACTTCATCGACTACAAGTCGCGCCTCAACCGCGAGGGCCGCTCGGCGAATCTGCCCTGGTACCAGGAGATGAAGAAAGCCGATCCGGGTGATGTCGCCTGGGACGACGTGCTGAAAATGAACCCGGCCGATGGCGCGAAGCTGGGCTTGAAAACGGGTGACAGCGTCAAGGTCACTTCGGTGGCAGGCTCGATGGTCACCAAGCTGAAACTCTGGGAAGGTGTGCGGGCGGGGACGGTCGCGAAGTGCTACGGCCAGGGACACTGGGCCTACGGTCGCGTTGCCTCCAAGGATTACGCCCGCGCGCAGCCGCGCGGCGGCAACAACAACGAGATCCTGGTCGACGACTACGATCGCCTGAGCGGCGCCACCGCGCGCAATGGCGGGTTCACCGGCGTCAAAGTCCAGAAAGCCTAGTCCGCCGCACACCCGAATCGAAGGAGAGAACAAATGTCTAAGTTTGGAATGGTGATTGACCTGCAAAGATGCGTGGGTTGCGGCTGCTGCACGATTGCCTGCAAGGCTGAGAACAACACCCGCAACCGCGCCGACGGCCAGAGTCACAATTGGGGCGACCTCTTGATCAAGTCCGAGGGGACCTTCCCGAACCTGGCGCACGTGGTGATGCCGGTGCTGTGCAACCACTGCAGTGAAGCGCCCTGCGTCGAGAACTGCCCGGTCACACCGAAGGCCATGTTCAAGACGCCGGAGGGCGTCACCATGCACGACCAGGCACTGTGCATAGGCTGCCAGGCGTGCCAGGGCTCGTGTCCGTACAGCAACATCGAGCTCGACGACAGCAGCCTGAACGGCGACACCTACAGCGTGATCAGCTTCAACGCCAAGGATCGCGACACGCAGCCCTACTGGAACGACAAGGCGGAAATGATCCCGGGCTGTACCGGGTCCGGCGCAGAAACCGCCAGGCGGGCCGGTGCCGCGCTTCCGGCGCTGAACCAGTTCGCCGCCGGCGACGTGCAGCCGATTCGTAAGCCCGGCGTGGTGGAGAAATGCACCTTCTGCTATCACCGCACCAGCAACGGCTTGCAGCCGGCATGCGTCGAGGCCTGCCCGGCCAGGGCGCGCATCTTCGGCGACCAGGACGATCCGAACTCCGCGATCGCCAAGGTGTTGAAGGCGCAGAAATCGGTGCGCCTGCAGGAAGACAAAGGCACGCGGCCGAACGTGTATTACGTCGGCAAGTACAGCGCCAGGACTTGATTTCGCCAGTGCGTGTTTGTGTAATAAACTGGGGGCGGAACCGTTCCGCCCCTTTTTCATTCTGGAAATTGGCATGCCATCTTACGACCTCGAACAGGGAATCGCCCGCGAGAACCTGAGCCGCTTGCTCTCCGCCTGCTATTACCAGCCGGGCCCGGAGTTCGCGGAGGAGAAGGTATTCGATTCGATGCTGGACGCGGCGGCGCGCATACATCCGGAACTTGCCGCGGATGCGCGGCGTCTGGGCGAGGATTACACGGCCGAAGGCCACGACAGCCTGCTGCTCGATTACGCGCGCCTGTTCCTGGGCCCCAACCATATCATCGCCAAGCCCTACGGCTCGGTCTGGCTGGAGGGCGGGAGCACCGTGATGGGCGAATCGACGATGGCGGTGCAGGAACTATACGGCGAGGGCGGCTTCGACATGAGCGGGGATTTTCGCGAAGTGCCCGACCACATCGCCGTCGAACTGGAGTTCCTCTATTTGCTCATCTACCGGGAAAATGAGGCGCACCGCAATGGCGACACCGAAGCGCTGCAGGCAAAGGCGGCCTTGCGCAAACGCTTCCTCGACGAGCACCTCGGTCGCTGGGTCGGACCGTTCACCGCGGCCGTGCGCGCCGGCGCGCAAAGCAGCTACTACCGCCGGCTGGCCGGGTTCACCGGCCGATTCATCGACCTGGAGACGGCCAAAGGCCCGGCGGGCTGATTTCATGGCACACTGCGTCCAAGCCGACGAGCGACCTTAGTCCACATTTTGACCCGCATGGATTCGACTGCTGACCAGGAAGTGCTCGATGCGACGCTGACGCTGATACATTCGCGCCAGCACGTTTCGACCAAACGGCTGGGCGATCCGGGGCCCGATGCAGCGCAGATCGAAACGATACTCGGCGCGGCAGGCGCAGCGCCCGATCACGGACGGCTCAATCCGTGGCGTCTGATCGTCATTCCGCGCGAGCGCCGCCATCTCCTGGGTGAAGTCTTTGCCGAGGCGCTCGTTGAACGCGATGCCACTGCGACCGAGGTGCAGCGTCAGGAGGCGAGGGCGAAAGCGCACCGCGGCCCGTTCCTGGCGCTGGTGGTCGCGCGCCTGGATCCTGCGCTGGGAGAGACCCATCCGCAGGAACGCATGATCTCTGCGGGCTGCGCCATCCAGAACATGCTGCTCGTTGCGCATGCGATGGGCTTCGGTGCCGGTCTTTCCAGCGGCAGGGCGCTGTATTCGCGGCAGATGCGCACGCTATTCCGCTTGAGCGCCAATGAACAGCCGCTATGCTTTTTTAGCGCGGGCACGGTGACCACCAGCAAGGCTTCGCGGCCCCGGCCGGCGGCGGCAGACTACACCTCCACACTTTAGGTCCGGCCCGTATCGCAGGCATGTCTGCCCGGCTATGGCATACTTGCGACATGGTATTCATCCTCGGCGTGGCTCAGGGCAGCGCGCTGGCCGGAGCATCGCATCGCCTGTCTCGGCTGCGCAAGCGCCTCGCCGCGGCAAACCGTATTCCTGTCGGTAGCCACCTCTAACCGGGATCCGAAGTTTCGCGGCGCCGCTTGATATGTATCAACTCGGCGAGTTTGGACCGGTCCTAACATTGTCCGCTGAGCTTGAACCCGATCGCCGTTCCTACAAGAAAGCGCACTCCGGACCATGGCTGTTCCGTCCCCAGAGCATCGCCCGAGGCACTTTGTCTCCAGTGGCCTCCCAGGTCTGGACTCGATCCTGGAGGGTTTGCGCATCGGCGACAACGTGGTGTGGCGCGTCGACAGCATCGACGATTATCGCGCCTTCGTCGCGCCCTACGTGGCGGCGGCGCTGGCCGCCGGCCGCCGCGTGGTGTACATACGCTTCGCCTCCCACGCGCCCGTGGTGGAAGCCGCGGCCGTCAGCGCCGTCCACAACCTCGATGCCCACAGGGGCTTCGAGTCGTTTACCGTTCATTTGCACACCATCATCGGCAAAGAAGGGACGGAGGTTTTTTACGTATTCGACTGCCTCTCGAACCTGCTCGATGCCTGGGCCACCGACAGCATGGTGGGAAATTTCTTCCGCGTAACCTGCCCCTACCTGTTCGACTTGCGCACCGTGGCCTACTTCGCGCTGGAGCGGGGCGCGCACTCCTTTGCGACCATCGACCGGATCCGCGCCACCACGCAGCTGCTGCTCGACCTCTACAACAAGGAGGGTGTGCTCTATCTGCACCCGCTCAAGGTGTGGCAGCGCTCCTCCCCCACCATGTTTCTGCCGCATCGTCACGCGGCCGGAGAATTCACGCCGATCACGGTCAGTTGCGAGGCGACCAGCCTGTTCATGGGCTTGCGCGGCAGTGCTGCCGGGGAGGTGAAGCGCCATCTGGATTCCTGGGAGCGTTTGTTCATTCGCGCCGCCGATCTGGACGCTTCCGCAGCGCGTGCCGGGGAACGGCAGGCGATGGTGGAGCAACTGTGCCGCCTGCTCATCGGGCGCGACGAGCGGATTCTCACCCTGGCGCGCCGCCACTTCAACCTGGACGATCTGCTCGAAATCCAGGAGCGCCTGATCGGCACCGGATTCATCGGCGGGAAGTCGGTCGGGATGCTGCTCGCGCGCGCGATCCTGCGTTCCGATGCGAACGGCGAGTGGGGCGAGGTGCTGGAGCCGCACGACTCGTTTTTCATCGGCTCGGACCTGTTCCATTCCTACATCGTCGATAACGGCTGGTGGCAGCTTTTCATGTGGCAGCGCAGCGAGGCCGGCTATCTTGGCGGTGCCGAGCAACTGCGCGAACTGTTTCTGCAGGGCACTTTTCCGGTCGAGATTCAGCTCGAGTTCCAGAAGATGCTGGAGTACTTCGGCCAGTGTCCGATCATCGTTCGTTCCTCCAGCCTGCTCGAAGACGGGTTCGGCAACGCCTTTGCCGGCAAGTACGACAGTTTTTTCTGCGTAAACCAGGGTTCCCCCGAGGAGCGCCTGCAACAGTTCATGGACGCGGTGAAGCGGGTCTATTCCAGCACTCTGAGCGAAGAAGCTTTGCAGTATCGGCTGCAGCGCGGTCTCGCGCGCCAGGAAGAACAAATGGCGCTGCTGGTGCAGCGCGTCTCGGGCGCTTACCATAACAAGCTGTTCTTTCCCGCGCTCGCCGGCGTGGGAGTTTCTTACAACACTTTCGTCTGGCGCCACGACATCGACCCGAGCGCCGGGATGCTGCGTCTCGTGGCTGGCCTGGGAACCCGGGCCGTGGACAGGGTGGAGGGAGATTATCCGCGCATCGTCTCGCTCGATAAGCCGCTGCTGGTTCCCTATGCCGATCGTGACGACCGACGCCGCTTTACGCAGCGCGATATAGATGTGCTCGATGTCGCGCAGAACAGTTGGGTGACCATTCCAATTGGCGAACTGCAGGCGGAGGAACCGACGCTTCCGCTCGAGCTGCTTGCAGAATTCACGAACGGGAGCTGGCTGTTCACGTTCGAGCGCCTGCTCACGCAGACCGGGTTTGCCGCCACCATGCGCCGCCTGCTGGCGACACTCGAAGCGGCCTACGATTACCCCGTCGATGTGGAATTCACCGGCACTTACGCGAGCAATGGCCGGCTCTACCTCAATCTGATCCAATGCCGTCCGTTGCAGACGCGCGGAATCCAGTCGAAGCGCGTCGAGATACGCGAAGTCGACGATGCGCAAGTCCTGTTCAGAAGCATCGGCAGCTTCATGGGGGGCAGCATCGTGCAGCCGATTGCGCGCGTGATCGCAGTCGATGCGCAAGGCTACATGGGCCTGACGCTCACCGACAAATACGAACTCGCGCGGATCATCGGCCGCCTCAATCGTGTCATCAAGGCGCGCGATCAACTGCCGAGCCTGCTGCTGGGGCCGGGACGCTGGGGAACCTCGACGCCGCGCCTGGGCGTGCCGGTTCGGTTCGCCGAGATCAATACCATGACCGCGATCGCGGAGGTCTCCTTTTCCGCGGGCGGGCTGCAGCCGGAACTGTCCTTCGGCACGCATTTCTTCCAGGACCTGGTGGAGACGGGAATATTCTACGTCGCGCTCAATCCCGAGAAGCAGGGCTGCCTGGTGAATACCGCAGTGCTCGCGCTGCTGCCGAACCGGCTGGCCGAACTGCTGCCGGACGACGCGCGCTTTGCCGAGGTGCTGCGGGTGGTGGACCTGCCACCGGGCTATCAGCTGCTGGCCGACATCATGAGCCAGCGGGTCGTTTGCGCCCGCGCCGCGGGTTCGGCGTGATCTGCGGCGCACCGCGGCGCTGCCGGTGGTGGCGCAGCGATAGCGCCTGAAGTTTTTCGCTCTCGGGAGGCTTGCGCGAGCGGACATGTTTTTTTCGTATGAGGAGGCAATATGGCAATGGCATTGGAAGAGAAAATCGAAGCGATTTACCAGAAGGTCAAGGCACGCAACCCGGGTGAAGACGAGTTTCACCAGGCGGTAAAGGAGGTACTCGAGTCCCTGGGGCCGGTTCTGGTGAAGTATCCGGAATTCGCGGAGCAGAAAATCATCGAGCGCATCTGCGAGCCGGAGCGGCAAATTATTTTTCGCGTACCCTGGCAGGACGATAAAAACGAGGTGCACATCAACCGCGGTTTCCGCGTCGAATTCAACAGCGCCATCGGTCCGTACAAGGGCGGCCTGCGCTTCCATCCGTCCGTTTATCTCGGGATTATCAAGTTTCTCGGCTTCGAGCAGACGTTCAAGAATGCGCTCACCGGCATGCCCATAGGCGGCGGCAAGGGCGGATCGGATTTCGATCCGAAGGGCAGATCGAACAACGAGATCATGCGTTTTTGCCAAAGCTTCATGACCGAGCTGTATCGCCACCTGGGCGAGTATATCGACGTTCCCGCGGGCGACATTGGCGTGGGCGGCCGCGAAATCGGTTACCTGTTCGGGCAATACAAGCGCATTACCAACAAGTATGAGTCCGGCGTGCTTACCGGCAAAGGCATAGGCTGGGGCGGATCGCTGGTGCGCACCGAGGCGACCGGATACGGCGCCGTGTATTTCGTGCGCGAAATGCTCAAGGTGCGCAAGCAGTCGCTGGATGGCAAGACCTGCGTCGTTTCCGGCTCGGGCAACGTCGCCATCTATACCATAGAGAAAATGCACGAACTCGGCGCCAAAGTCATCGCCTGTTCCGACTCCAACGGCGTGATCATTCACAAGAAGGGCATCGATCTCCCGTTGCTCAAGCGGCTGAAGGAGGTCGAGCGGCGCAGGATCGCCGACTACGCCAAATACCATAAGGACGCCAAGTACATCGCGGGGGGCAACATCTGGGAAGTTCCCTGCCAGGTGGCGATGCCTTCGGCGACGCAGAACGAGATCAACGGCAAGGACGCGAAATTGCTGGTGAAAAACGGCTGCATTGCCGTCGGCGAAGGCGCCAACATGCCGACTACGCCGGAAGGCGTGCGCGTTTTCCTCGACGCCAAGATCGCCTATGGCCCGGGCAAGGCGGCAAATGCGGGCGGCGTGGCGACCTCGGCGCTGGAGATGCAGCAGAATGCGAGCCGCGATTCATGGACGTTCGAGTACACGGAGAAAAAACTCGACCAGATCATGACCGGCATCCATCAGGCGACCTATGAAACCGCGGAGGAGTTCGGTGCGCCGGGCAACTATGTCATCGGCGCCAACGTCGCCGGCTTCATCAAGGTGGCGCAGGCGATGCTGCCGATGGGCTTGATCTAGAACAGAGGGCGCGCGATTTTGCGGTAGCGCCGGGCGTTTTGCGCGGACGGGAAGCCGTCCGCGCGGATCGTCGATTGCGCACGGATAAAGAACCATCCGTGCGCAATCGACGATCTCGTATGAAAGCTCCACGCCGCCTTTGTTGTTAACCGTAACCGTGGTTTCTGTCCGGATGGGTCTTATCCGTACAGATAACCACGGTTGGCGCGCGCAGCGCGCAATGCTGCTGGTGGCATGCGATAGCATTTGAGACGCTGTATTCAATAGGTGAAACCGTGAACGAGCCCGGCAATTCCCAGGCATTGGGTCTGTACCACCCCAGGCACGAGCACGATGCCTGCGGCGTCGGCTTCATCGCTCACATGAAAGGCGAGAAGAGCCACGGCATCGTCGAGCAGGGGCTGCTGATTCTCAAGAACCTGAATCACCGCGGCGCGGTGGGCGCCGATCCCAAGGCGAGCGACGGCGCCGGCGTGCTGATCCAGATGCCGGACCAGTTCCTGCGGGAGGAAATGGCGAAGCAGGGCGTCGCGCTGCCGCGCTTCGGTCAATACGGCGTGGGCATGGTATTCCTGCCGCAGGAGCCGGCGTCGCGCTTTGCCTGCGAGTACGAGATCGAGCGGGCAATCAAGGAAGAAGGTCAGGTGCTGCTCGGCTGGCGCGATGTGCCGGTCGATAACAGCGACCTCGGCGATTCGGTCAAGCGCATCGAGCCGGTGATTCGCCAGGTGTTCATCGGCCGCGGCAGCAGCGTGACCGTGGTCGACGCGCTGGAGCGCAAGCTTTACATCATACGCAAGTCTTCCGGACACGCGATCCAGGCGCTCAAGCTCGCCCACGGCAAGGAATTCTACGTGCCCTCCATGTCGGCGCGGACCATAGTCTACAAGGGCATGTTGCTCGCCGATCAGGTCGGCCGCTACTACCTGGACTTGCAGGATGCGCGCGTCGTGTCCGCGTTGGCGCTGGTGCACCAGCGCTTCTCCACCAATACTTTTCCCACCTGGGATCTGGCGCACCCGTTTCGCCTGATCGCGCACAACGGCGAGATCAATGCGCTGCGCGGCAATGTCAACTGGATGCGCGCGCGCCAGGGCGCCATTTCGAGCCCGATACTCGGCCGCAGCCTGGACAAGATCTGGCCGCTCATTTACGACGGCCAATCCGACTCCGCTTCGTTCGACAACGCGCTGGAACTGCTGGTGATGGCAGGCTATCCGCTGGCGCACGCGGTGATGATGATGATCCCGGAGGCGTGGGAGGGAAACGCGCAGATGGATGCGGGGCGCCGCGCCTTCTACGAATACCACGCGGCGATGATGGAGCCCTGGGACGGGCCGGCGGCCATCGCTTTCACCGACGGCAGGCGCATCGGCGCCACCCTCGATCGCAACGGCCTGCGGCCGGCGCGCTATATCGTGACCGATGACGATCTGGTGGTCATGGCGTCCGAAGTGGGCGTGTTGCCCATAGCGGAGGAGCGCATCGTCAAGAAATGGCGCCTGCAGCCGGGCAAGATGTTCCTGGTCGATCTGGAGAAGGGCCGCATCGTCGATGACAGGGAATTGAAGGATGCGCTCGCCTTGAGCCGGCCCTATGCCGAGTGGATCGAACGCATCCGCATCAAGCTCGACGACATCGAGAGCGACTCGCTGCATGCCGGGCCCTCGGACGTGCCCTTGCTCGAGCGCCAGCAGGCTTTTGGCTACACCCAGGAAGACATCAAATACATCCTGCTGTCGATGGCGGCGAACGCAGAGGAGCCGGTGGGATCGATGGGCAACGATGCGCCGCTGGCGGTGCTGTCGGGCAAGAACAAGACGCTCTATCAATATTTCAAGCAGCTTTTTGCCCAGGTGACCAATCCGCCGATCGATCCGATACGCGAGGAGCTGGTGACTTCCCTGGTTTCGTTCATCGGGCCCAAGCCCAACCTGCTCGGCATCGACGAGAGCAATCCGCCGCTGCGCCTGGAGGTCAGCCAGCCGGTGCTGGATTTCGAAGAGATGGACAAAATCCGGCATATCGACCGCTATACCGACGGCAGGTTCAGTTCCTGCGAACTGGATATCTGCTTTCCTCTTGCCTGGGGCATGCAGGCGATCGAGGCACGCCTGGCGAGCCTCGCCGCCCAGGCCGAGGACGCCGTGCGCTCGGGTTTGAACATCCTCATTCTCTCCGACCGGCGCGTGGATCGGGACAACGTGGCGATTCCCGCGCTGCTGGCACTCTCGGCGATACACCAGCACCTCGTCGGCAAGGGCTTGCGCACCTCGGCGGGCATTGTCGTGGAGACGGGCTCGGCGCGCGAGGTGCACCACTTCGCCCTGCTCGGCGGCTTCGGCGCCGAGGCGGTGCATCCTTACCTGGCGATGGAGTCCTTGCTGGAAATGGCGGACTTGCTGCCGGCGTCGATGTCGGGGACGCAGGCGATCAGGAACTTCGTCAAGGCCACCGGCAAGGGCTTGAAGAAAGTGATGTCGAAGATGGGAATTTCGACCTACATGTCGTATACGGGCGCGCAGATTTTCGAGGCGGTGGGCTTGTCGAGGAGCCTGGTGGACAAGTACTTCACCGGCACCACCTCCAACATCGAAGGCATCGGCATCTTCCAGGTGGCGGAGGAAGCGATACGCGTGCACCGGGCCGCGTTCGGCGCAGATCCGATGCTCGCCGGCGCCCTGGACGCCGGCGGGGAGTATGCGTTCCGGGTGCGCGGCGAAGAGCACATGTGGACCCCGGAAGCGATCGCCAGGCTGCAGCATTCGACCCGCACCAACAGTTATGCGACCTACAAGGAATATGCGCGCATTATCAACGACCAGTCGCGCCGGCACATGACCTTGCGCGGTCTGTTCGAATTCCGTTTTGATCCGGCGAAGTCGGTGCCGCTCGAGGAGGTGGAGCCGGCCGCGCAGATCGTCAGGCGCTTCGCCACCGGCGCCATGTCGCTGGGCTCGATTTCGACCGAGGCGCACACGACGCTGGCGCTCGCCATGAATCGCATCGGCGGCAAGTCCAATACCGGCGAGGGCGGCGAGGACCGCAGGCGCTATGCACCGGCGCAGGCGGGAGAGACGCTGGCATCGCGCATCGGCGCAAACCGGATCGCGATCGATCTGCCGCTCTCCGAGGGGGATTCGCTCAAGTCCAAGATCAAGCAGGTCGCATCCGGCCGCTTCGGCGTCACCGCCGAATATCTCGCCAGCGCCGAGCAGATCCAGATCAAAATGGCGCAGGGGGCGAAGCCGGGCGAGGGTGGCCAGTTGCCCGGGCGCAAGGTTTCGGAATATATCGCGGAACTGCGCTATGCCACGCCGGGCGTGGAGTTGATTTCTCCGCCGCCGCATCACGACATTTATTCGATCGAGGACCTGGCGCAGCTGATCCACGACTTGAAAAACGTCAACCCCGAGGCTTCCATCAGCGTCAAGCTGGTCTCCGAAGTGGGCGTGGGCACGGTGGCGGCCGGCGTGGCCAAGGCGAAGGCGGATCATGTCACCATTTCCGGCCATGACGGCGGCACCGGCGCTTCGCCCTGGGGATCGATCAAGCACGCGGGCACCCCCTGGGAACTGGGCTTGTCCGAAACCCAGCAGACGCTGGTGCTCAATCGCCTGCGCGGCCGCATCGCGGTGCAGGTCGACGGGCAGATCAAGACCGGACGGGATGTGGTGATCGGGGCGCTGCTCGGCGCGGACGAGTTCGGCTTCGCCACGGCGCCGCTGGTGGTCGCGGGCTGCATCATGATGCGCAAGTGCCATTTGAACACCTGCCCGGTCGGGGTGGCCACGCAGGATCCGCTGCTGCGCAAGAGGTTTGCCGGCAAACCCGAGCACGTCGTCAATTACTTTTTTTTCATCGCGGAAGAGGTGCGCGAACTGATGGCCATGCTCGGCATCCGCACGTTCAGCGAACTGATCGGCCGTTCCGATCTGCTGGAGACGAAGAAAGGCATAGCGCATTGGAAAGCGCGGGGCCTGGATTTTTCCCGCGTCTTCCACCTGCCGGACATGCCCGCCGACGTGGCGCGGCGCTATTGCGAGGCGCAAGAGCATGGGATCGAGCGGGCGCTCGATGTGCGGCTGCTCGATCTGGCCAGACCCGCGCTTGAGCGCGGGGAGCGGGTTGCGATCGACATGCTCATCGGCAACGTCAACCGGACCGCGGGCGCGATGCTTTCCGGCGCCATCGCCAAGCGCTTCGGCCATGAGGGCCTGGCCGAGAACAGCATCCGCGTGCGTTTTGCCGGCTCGGCCGGGCAGAGCTTCGGCGCGTTTCTCGCCAGGGGCGTCAGCTTCGATCTGATCGGCGAGACCAATGACTATTGCGGCAAGGGGCTGTCCGGCGGGCGCATTTCGGTGCAGCCTTCGGCGAAATTCTCCGGCCCGCCGATGGAGAACATCATTACCGGCAACGTGGTGCTCTATGGCGCCATCGCCGGGGAGGCGTATTTCCGCGGCGTCGCGGGCGAGCGCTTCGCGGTGCGCAACTCCGGCGCCGACGCCGTGGTCGAGGGCGTGGGCGATCACGGCTGCGAATACATGACCGGGGGTACGGTGGCGGTATTGGGCAAGACCGGCCGCAATTTTGGCGCCGGCATGTCCGGCGGCATCGCCTACGTCCTGGACGAGGACGCCAGCTTCGCGGCGTGCTGCAATACCGCCATGGTGCGCCTGGAGCCGGTGCTCCCGGCCCTCGAGCAGCATGACAGCCTGCCGCGCGAGCTCTGGCACCGGGGCGAGGCGGACGAAGTGATTCTGAGACGCCTGATCGAGAGGCATCTCGCCTGTACCGGCAGTGCGCAGGCGCAGCGCATCCTGGATGACTGGAACGCGATGCGCGCGAAGTTCGTCAAGGTCTTTCCGAACGAATACCGGCGTGCGCTGGGCGAGCTCGCCGCCGCGAGAACGGCCGATGCGGTTGGATGACGCTGCTAGCGGCGTTGCACCTTGACCAACTGAACTTTCGCTGCCTCCGCGGCGGGGCGCCTGAGTTCGGTCACCGCGCCTTGCAATACGCGCGCTGCCGAGCGCAGGAAAAGCAGCGCCAACAGCAGCCCGACCAGCAGATCGGGCCAGCCGGAGGCCGTGAGCCAAACGCCGCCCGCCGCAACAAATACCGAAATATTGGAAGCGATATCGTTTCTTGAGCACTCCCATACCGAGGACATGTTGATGTCTTCGGCGCGGTGCTTCCACAGCAGCGCGAGGCAGGCGCCGTTGGCCAGCAGCGCCAACAGGCTTATCGCGCCCATGGTTTCAAACAGCGGAAGCGCAGGATTTGCGCTTCGGTAGGCGACCTGCCCCAAGACAAACAGGCCGGCGGTCAGGATCAATCCGCCCTTGAACAACGCGACTTTCGCCTTGGCGCGCGCGCCGCGTGCAACCGCGTACAGGCTGAGGCCATAGGTCAGCGCGTCTCCCAGATTGTCCAGCGAATCGGCGAGCAGCGCGGTGGAACCGGCGATCAAGCCCGCTGCCAGTTCGACCACGAACATGACCGCATTGATCGCCAGAACCAGCTTCAGGGTCGAACTCTGGCGCTCCTGCAGCGCTTCGATCGCACAAGCCTTGTTTTCGCAGCAATCGGCCATGGCCAGGAATCTCCTTCGGGTCCCCACTGAATCGGCACCAAACACGCGAACAAATGATACTCCGCTTCGCGCCATAAACATTTGGCGGATGCGGTTCTTGCGGGCACCTCTGCTGCCTGTTTCGCGATGTTCCCCCTGCGCGCCAGCCGCGGCAGTTGCGCTCTCGCGCACCCGCGTGGCCGTGCCGTGAAAGCGATAATTTTCTCTCGGCTTCGTGCGGCAATCAAAGTAACATTGCGATTCAGGCTAACATTCGTCAATGCATACGGCTAACTTACCCATGGAGCCCGGGCAGCGCGCCCGTCTGAAGGCGATCATCGACGCGCTGGAGCGCGGATTGGTGGAACGCCGCCAGAGCGTGCGCCTCTGTCTGCTCTGCGCGCTGGCCGGCGAGCACACGCTGCTGATCGGCCCCCCCGGCACCGCGAAGAGCGAACTGGCGCGGCGCCTGCACACGGTTTTTCGCGATGCGCGCTACTTCGAGCGCCTGCTGACCCGCTTCACCGTACCCGAGGAGCTGTTTGGCCCGCTGTCGATCAAGGCGCTGGAACAGGACCGGTACGAGCGGCACACCGACGGATTCCTGCCCGACGCTTCGATTGCGTTCATCGACGAGGTGTTCAAGGCCAACAGCGCCATTCTCAATGCCCTGCTAACGCTGCTCAACGAGCGCGAATTCGACAACGGTGCCGGACGCCAGCACTGCCCCCTGATCAGCGCCATCGGCGCCACCAACGAAGTGCCGGAAGACGAGGTGGGCGATGCTTTCTTCGACCGCTTCCTGGTGCGCCTGCCGGTGGCCGCAGTCAGCGCGGCCGGCTTCGGTGCGCTGCTCGAGGTCGGCCTCGACTGCGGCTGGACACCACTGCCGCCAGAGCTTGCCCTGGACCAGAAAGATCGCACGGCGCTTGCGCACGAAGCAGCGGCGGTGGAGGTTTCAGCCGCGCTGGTCGCAGTGCTGGCCGAGCTGCGCCAGCACTTCGCCGCCGGGCAGATCCATCAGATCCATGTATCCGACCGTCGCTGGGTAAAAATCGTCTGGCTGTTGCGCGTGGCCGCAGCGACTGAAGGCAGATCGGCGGTAGCGCTGTGGGATCTGCTTCTGCTTCCCTGGCTTACCGCGCCCGACGCACCGCGCCAGGCGGCGGTGGCCGACTGGCTCTGTGCCCGGCTCGGGGTGCGTGAGGCTTTCTCGCCCGAGCGCCTGACGCGGGTAGTCGAGGCATTCGAGGCTCAACTCGAGGCGGAACTGAACGCCAACGATCTGGATTATGACGAATCCGGTCGCCTGAGGTTTTCCGCCGCCGAACTGGCGGAAAAGGTCGGCGACGCCAAGCAGGGCGCAGCCGCCCCGCGCATGACCTACAGTCGCCGCCGCCGCTACGGCGAGATTCATGTCGGCGCCCGTGTCAGCCAGATCGACGCATTGCTCGCGCGCATTGCGGACTACGCCAAAGAAATCTCCAGGCAGCGCGAAAGCCTCGCCGCCTACCGCGCGCAGAGCCTGTGGCTGGATGAGAGCCTGACTGAACGGGCAGCAGCGGTTCTGGCTGCCATCGCTGCGGCGATTGCGAGCCTGGCCGAGCGCACCCGCTCGGCGCGGGCTGGATTCCTCAGCCTGCCGCGGCTGCAGGAAGACAATGGCGTGGTGCCGGAACCCCCTGCGCACGAGTCGTTCGTCGAAACTTGAACGCTCGAGTTCCACCGCCGCTGTTGTTCCAGGCCGAGGAGGGCCGCCTGGCGGCGCTCGACGCTCTGGCGCGCAAGCTCTGGCTGGGCGGCCTGACAAACTCACAAGGCCGCCTGGAACCCAGGCTGGGGTCGCTTGCCGCTTTGCGCGAGGGGCTGGTCATCGGCCTGCCGCCTGCGGCAATCGGGCGCTGGCCGCCGCCTCCGATAGCCGACGCGCTGAACCAAGCCATCAGCAGCCTCGGCCTCGCCCGCTATTGCACCGGCGAGGAGGAGCTTTCGGATACCATCGTGATGAGCATATTGTTTCATCTGGATTTCATCGTCGACTACCGCGACCGCGGGGCGAGCGAGGCCGAGGCTGTGCGCATGGCGATAGAAGCGTTCGCCTCGGAGTGGCAGGAACGTTGCGGACAATTCGACGAATTGGTCGAAGTTTTCGGCCTGCTGCCCGATGACGCCAACAGCACCCGCTGGGATCGGATGCGCGGCGTGCTGCGCTCCGCGGGATGGCAGGAAGTGCTGCGCATTCGCCGGCTGCTCGGGCGCCTGCCGGAATTGGCGCGCATCATCCGCGCACTCGGACGCGCGCGTGCGTCCGAGGAGCCAGACGCGACAAACCAGACGACTGCAGAGGTCATCGATCAGGTCATTGCCCAGCATCCACGGCGCCAGACCGTGCGCGTGCCCGACATGCCGGGAGAGACCCGGGGCGTGCATCGCTCCGACCGGATCGCGCGCATGCTGCCGGCCGAAGCCATGCTCCTGGGCCATCCGCTGCTGCGGCTCGTGTGGCATGCACGCCGGGCCGAACGCACGCTCCTCAGCTACGAGGACGACGATCGAATGGAAGAGCTGCGCCTGCATCGGTCCCGGGTTGCGCGCCCCCGCATCGGGCCGCAACCAGGGAGGCGGCCGGAAATGGGGCCGATTCTGGTGTGCGTCGACACCTCGGCTTCCATGCAGGGAGGCGCCGAAGCGGTGGCGAAGGCCGTCGTGCTGGAGGCGATGCGCACGGCCCACGCCCAGCAGCGTGCCTGCCATGTGTTTGCGTTCGGCGGGCCCGAGGAGTTGGTCGAAATGGAACTGGCCGTGGACAGCGACGGGATCGACCGCGTTGCGCGTTTTCTCGGGCAGGCTTTTCACGGCGGCACCGATATCTGCGCCCCCCTGGAACAGGCGATGGCGAAACTCGAACATCAGCGCTGGCAGTTAGCCGATCTCCTGATCGCCTCCGACGGCGAATTCGGCGCCACGCCCGAGACTGTCGCACACCTGGCCAGCATCAAGCGCAAGTTCGGCTTGCGCGTGCAGGGCGTGCTGATCGGAGACCGGGAGAGCGTCGGCTTTCTGGAAATTGCCGACAACATTTACCCTATCCGCGACTGGCGCCGCTACGGCGGTTCCAATGCCGATTCGCCGATACATTCCCATCGCCTTACGGCCATGTATTTCCCTGGGGCGCTGCGCGGCGCGCAAAACCAGCAGCCCGCGGTCTCCGGCGAAACCGCCTCGGCCGCCGTCCGCGCCGGTCTGCGCAGCGGCGCGCCAGGGCCGGACTCTCCCCTCCCCGATAGTGCCGCCGAAAACGACAACAGCCGCCGATGAGCTTCACCACCGAATACCTGGCCCAACTGGAAGCCTTTGCGGGGCTAGGCCCGTTGCCGCGTGTGCGTGCGCTGCACCTGCCGCCGCTCGGCCACAGCCAGGACAACAAAGGCGAATTCTGCGCCGTGGAACTCGATGACGGATCTATCGGCCTGTCCTACGTCCTGCTCGACGACACCCTGGAGCGGCTGCACCATGGGGCCGATGGCTTTGGCCTTGCCGGCGCCGATGCGCTCGCGCTGGCCCGCCGCTATGTCAGCGACAAAGACATCTGGAAGACCCTGGGCTTCGCCGCTGCCAACGCGCTCACTCGCTGCCTGTTCGACCGGGCGGGATTTCGCCCCGGCGGCAGTTCCGACTCGATCGGGCATCTGCATCCGCAGGCGGGCGAGCACATCGGCATGATCGGACACTTCACGCCGCTGCTGCGACGGATCACAGCCAGCGGCGCCCGGCTCACCATAGTCGAATTGAAGCCGGAACTCGCCGGCGAGCATGACGGCTACCGCGTGACGCTCGACGCCGAGGAACTCTCCGACTGCAGCAAGGTGGTGTCCACCAGCACGCTGCTCCTGAACGACACCATCGACCGCATGCTCGCTTGCTGCCGCAACGCCCGCTGGTTCGCCATGGTCGGACCGAGTGCCGGTTGCCTGCCCGATGCGCTCTTCGCCAGGGGCGTGACGCTGCTCGGAGGAAGCTGGATCAACGAGCGGGATGGGTTCGCTGCCGCGTTGAGGAGCGGTGAACCCCTGGGCGACTATGCCAGCAAGTTTGCACTGACCGTTGACAGTTATCCAGGATTCGACGCGCTGCTGGCGCGCGCTTCCGGCGCTGGAACGGCTCATGCAGGCATATCGACGCCGTCCGCTCGAGGCCAGCGTTGAGGGACCGCTTTCGGGAAATCGAGCTGACTGCCCGCCGCCGGCGCTCCGGGATGGCGCGCGGCTATGGCATACTTGCAGCACTGTATTGATCCTTCGGTCTTCAACCTCTGGGTGGACTCATGGCTGACGATTTTGGAATTCTTTCCTACGGTGCCTACCTTCCCCGCCGGCGTTTGCAGCGCAAAAGCATCGCCGCGGCCAATAGCTGGTTCGCTCCGGGGCTGCGCGCTCTGGCCAAGGGCGAGCGCGCGATGGCGAACTGGGACGAGGACACGGTGACCATGGCGGTGGAAGCCGCGCGCGACTGCCTTGCCGGGCCGGCGCCGGCGGATCTGGAGCAGCTGATCCTCGCCTCGACCACGCATCCTTTTGATGACCGGCAGAATGCCGCGATCATGGCCAATGCGATGCACCTGGGTTCGGCTCTGCGCGTGCTCGACGTCACCGGCAGCCAGCGCGCCGGGACCTCGGCGCTGATCAGCGCGCTCGCCGGCGGCGCAAGATCGCTGGTCACAGCGAGTGAGCACCGCCTGGCCAAGGCGGCGAGCCCGCAGGAAATGCATTACGGCGACGGCGCCGCAGCGCTGCTGGTCGGGCGCGGCAAGCCGATCGCGCGCCTCATCGGTTCGCATAGCGAGACGGTGGATTTTGTGCACCAGTTCCGCTCGAGCGAACGCGCCCATGACTACGCCTGGGAAGAGCGCTGGATCCGCGACGAGGGCTACCTGAAACTCGTGCCCGCCGCGCTCGCGGCGCTGTTCAAGGCCAGCGGCGTCGCGCCGGCCGCGGTCACGCACTTTTGCCTGCCGTGCACGCTGCCGCGCGTGGTGCCCGGCGTGGCCAAACGCGCAGGCATCAGCGAGACGGCGGTGCGCGACAACCTCGCCGCCGTCTGCGGCGACACCGGCGCGGCGCATGCGCTGCTGCTGCTCGCGCACGCGCTGGCGCAGGCGAAGCCGGGCGATGTGATCGCGGTCGCCGCGTTCGGCCAGGGCTGCGACGCGCTGCTGTTCGAGGTCACCGACGCGATCGGCGCGCTGCCGCCGCGCGGCGGTGTCGAGGGCGCGCTGGCGCGGCGCAAGGAGGAGACGAACTACCTGCGCTTTCTCGCTTTCAACGACCACATCGCGCTGGAGCGCGGCATGCGCGCCGAGGCCGACAAGGGCACGCCGCTGACCACGCTGTATCGCAACCGCGACATGATCACGGGTCTCATCGGCGGGCGCTGCCGCAACTGCGGCACGCTGCAATTTCCGCGCGGCCGCTATTGCGTGAATCCGGAATGCAATGCGCTCGACAGTCAGGACGACCAGCCGTTCTCCGACGCGCGCGCGAAAGTGATGTCCTATACCGCCGATGCGCTGACCTACAGCGCCGATCCGCCCGCGTATTATGGCATGGTCGAGTTCGACGCCGGCGGCCGCATGATGGCCGATTTCACCGATGTAGACGAAAGCAAGGTCGAGGTGGGCATGCCCATGCGCATGATGTTCCGCATCAAGGAGCAGGACGCCGCGCGCGGTTTCGTGCGCTATTTCTGGAAGGCAGCGCCCGTCTGACCGACGCGATTGCGTGTCTGCCGCAGCGCGGCGGCTCAAGCCGAACCCGACAAGGAGATCGATATGGCAACTGGAATTCGCGACAAGGTAGTGATCCTCGGCATGGGCTGCTCGAAATTTGGCGAGCGCTGGGACCGCAATGCCGAAGACCTGATGGTCGAGGCGTTCGAGGAGTGCATGCAGGACGCCGGCATCGAGCGCAAGCAGATCGAGGCCGCCTGGTTCGGCACCGCGATCGAGGAGCAGCACGTGGGCAAGTCCGGCGTGCCGCTGGCGATGACGCTGCGCCTGCCCTATATCCCGGTCACCCGGGTCGAGAACTACTGCGCCACCGGCACCGAAGCGTTTCGCGGCGCGGTCTACGCCGTCGCCTCGGGCGCCGTGGATATCGCGCTCGCGCTCGGGGTGGAGAAGCTCAAGGACACCGGCTACGGCGGTTTGCCGCAGCGTGGCCGGGGCGGTCTGAACAATATGTTCTGGGCGAATATTTCGGCGCCGGGCTCGTTCGCGCAACTCGCCGCCGCCTACCGCGCCAAGCATCATATCGATGCCAAGGACCTGAAGCGGGCGATGGCGCATATCTCGGTCAAGAGCCATGACAACGCCGCGATGAATCCGAAGGCGCACCTGAGGAACAAGATCACCGAGGACGACGTGATCAACGCGCCGATGATCGCCGACCCCCTGGGGCTGTACGACTGCTGCGGCGTGTCCGACGGTTCGGCCTGCGCCATCGTCACGACGCCCGATATCGCGCGCGGACTGGGCAGGAAGGACCTAGTCGGGGTGAAAGCGGTGCAGCTCGCGGTGTCGAACGGGCAGGAAGTGCAGTTCGGCGAATGGGACGGCTCCTATTTCGCCACCACGCGCGTCGCGTCCGGGCGCGCGTACAAGGAAGCCGGCATCGACGATCCGCGCAAGCGCATTTCCATGTTCGATGTGCACGACTGCTTCTCGATCACCGAGCTGGTGACGATGGAGGATCTGGGCATCTCGCAGGAGGGCAGGGCGATCGGCGACGTGCTCGACGGCTTCTACGATGCCTCCGGAAAAATTCCCTGCCAGATCGACGGCGGGCTGAAGTGCTTCGGCCATCCGATCGGAGCCTCGGGGCTGCGCATGATCTACGAAATGTATCTGCAGTTGTCGGGCCGCGCGGGCGAGCGCCAGCGCGCGGATCCGGTGCTCGGCATGACGCACAACCTCGGCGGCTTCCCCAGCCAGAACGTGTCCGCGATCACCATCGTCGGCCGCTACGGCGCCTGAGCGCGGCTTCGCGATTAGCCCTGACCGCGCCGCTTACGCGCTTTCGGGCATGCTTGTTTGATTAAAATCAAACCCGGATCGCGGCCTTGGGAGAGCATGAAAATGTCGCCCCCCTAGAGCTCGACCGGGCTGTATCCGACCATGAAGGCGCCAAGTCCGCTTACCCTCGATCTGGTCCCATGCGACCAGGCGCAGACTTTGCCCGGCCTGTTCCTGCGCCGTTGTGAAAAAACGCCCGAGGGCGAGGCCTATCGCCAGTACCAGCCCGCCACCGCACAGTGGCAAAGCTACACCTGGCGCGACATGCGCGCGCTGGTCGCGCGCTGGCAGGCAGCGCTGGCGCGCGAGCGGCTCGCGCCCGGCGCGCGCGTCGCCGTGCTGCTGAAAAACAGCGTCGAGTGGGTATGCATGGATCAGGCGGCGCTGTCGCTGGGGCTGGTGGTGGTCCCGCTCTACACCACCGACAATCCCGGGAACATCGCCTATATCCTGGGCGACTGCGGCGCGCGCCTGCTGCTCGTGGGCGAGATCGAGCAGTGGCGGGGGCTCGCGCCGCTGCGCGCACAGTTCCCGCAGCTCGCGCGCACGCTATGCGTGAACGCATCGCCGAATGTGCCCGCGACCGAGGGCGTGCAGTTGAGTTTCCTCGCCGACTGGCTGCCCGACACGGCCGACGCGCTTACCGTCCATGCCGCCGATCCGCGCGCGCTGGCCACCATCGTCTACACCTCGGGCACCACCGGCCGGCCCAAGGGCGTGATGCTGTCGCACCGGAATATTTTGTGGGATGTGCAGGCGGTATTGAAGCTCGTTCCCGGCTACGTCGAGGACATCTACCTGTCGTTTCTGCCCCTGTCGCACAGCTTCGAGCGCAGCGTCGGCTACTACCTGCCGATGATGACCGGCAGCGCGGTCGCCTTCGCCCGCTCGGTGCAGGAGCTGGCCGAAGACCTGCTCACGATCCGGCCCACCATGCTGGTGTCGGTGCCGCGCATCTACGAGCGCGTGTATGCGAAGCTGCAGCACGGGCTGGAACAGAAGGGCGCTCCGGCCAGGGCCCTGTTCCGCTGGGCGGAGGACATCGGCTGGCACCGCTTCGAGGCCGCCCAGCACCGCGGTGTAGCAGCGGGCCCGATCGCGGAACTGATGTGGCCGGTGCTGCGGCGCCTGGTCGCCGACAGGATACTCTCGCGCCTCGGCGGCCGGCTGAGGCTTGCGCTCTCCGGCGGCGCGCCGCTCTCGCCCAGGCTGTCGCACTGCTTCGTCGGCCTGGGCCTGCCGCTGCTGCAGGGCTACGGGCTCACCGAGGCCGCTCCTATCGTCACCGGCAACAGCCCCGAGGACAACGTCCCCGAGTCGGTGGGCGTGGCGCTGCCGGGCATCGAACTGAAACTCGGCGACAAGGACGAACTGCTGGTGCGGGGTCCGAACGTGATGCTTGGATACTGGAACCAGCCGGAGCAGACGCGCGCGGCGGTCGACGATGAGGGCTGGCTGCACACCGGCGACGTGGCCCGCATCGAGGACGACGGCCACGTATTCATCGTCGGCAGGCTGAAGGAGATACTGGTGATGTCGACCGGCGAAAAGGTGCCGCCGAACGACCTGGAGCTGGCGATCGTCGAGGACCCGCTGTTCGAGCAGGCGATGGTGGTCGGCGAAGGCAAGCCGCATCTCGCCGCGCTGATCGTGCTCAACGCGGAAGCCTGGCGCGAGTTCGCGCGCTCGCTGGCGCTGAATCCGGCCGACCCGCACTCCCTCGCTGCGCCGGCGGTGGCGCAATCCGTGCGCGACAGGGTGCGCGATATGCTGCGCAGCTTCCCCGTCTGGGCGCGGGTGCGCGAGGTCTGGCTCACGCTCGAGCCCTGGACCATAGAGAACGGCCTGATCACACCGACGCTGAAGCTCAAGCGAGCGGAGCTGGAGCGGCGTTACGCCGGCGAGATTCGCGGACTGTATGCGGGGCACGATGTGCCCGACTGAGCCCTGCCCCGGAACGGCCCGGTTGCGGCTGCGCATGCGCACGGGAATCGAACGCGGATGCGCACGCCGGCTCTGGCGTTGAGCATGCTGCTGCTCGGCGGTGCGCAGGCGGGCGCCGCAGAGCCGCTCGCCGCGCGGCTGCACGCCCACGTGGCCAGGCTGGCGGGCGAGATCGGCGAGCGCAACGTCTGGCGGCCGGGAGCGCTGCATGCGGCGGCGGACTACATCCGCGGCGAATGGCGGCGCCAGGGCCACATCGTGACGGAGCAGCGCTATAGCGCCTACGAAGTGGCCAGCGATAACCTGGAGATCGCGCTCGCCGGCGCCGCAGCTGCGTCGGAGATCATTCTCGTCGGCGCCCATTACGATTCGGTGGGCGGCAGTCCGGGCGCCAACGACAACGCGAGCGGCGTCGCCGCCCTGCTGGAGCTCGGCCGCATGCTGAAGGACGCTGGCCTGCGCCGAACGGTGCGACTGGTCGCGTTCGTCAACGAGGAACCGCCGTTCTTCTATTGGGGCGAAATGGGCAGCGCAGTGTACGCCAAGGCGGCACGCCGGCGCGGCGACGACATCCGCATGATGATGTCGCTGGAAATGCTCGGCGCCTACGGCGAGCTGCCGGGAAGCCAGCGTTACCCGCCGTTCCTCCGCTGGTTTTATCCCGACCGCGCGAACTTCATCGCCTTCGTCTCCAACCTCGGCTCGCGCCGGGTGCTGCGGCGCGCGGTGGCGGCCTTTCGCGCCGCGTCGGCCTTCCCCGCCGAAAGTCTGGCTGCCCCTAGTCTTGTTCCGGGCGTGTCCTGGAGCGACCAGCTTTCTTTCTGGCGCGAGGGCTATGCCGCGATCATGGTCACCGACACCGCCTTCTACCGCTACCCCCACTACCACAGCGCGCAGGATACGCCGGAGAAAATAGACTACGCGCGCATGGCGCAGGTGGTGGAAGGGCTGGCGCGGGCTATCGTGCTGCTCGCCAACGACGCGGAAGAACTATAGCGCGGCGGCGCCGGCCATCCGGACTGGGATGGTCAGTAGCGCGCGCTTCCCGGCGTGCGCGGAAACGGGATCACGTCGCGCACATTGGCCAGGCCGGTGATGTAGGACACGGTGCGCTCGAAGCCGAGGCCGAAGCCGGCGTGCGGCACGCTGCCGTAGCGGCGCAGGTCGCGATACCAGCCGTAGTGGAGCTTGTCGAGCCCAGCCTCGTCCATGCGCGCATCGAGCACCGCCAGGCGCTCTTCGCGCTGGCTGCCGCCGACGATCTCGCCGATGCCGGGTGCGAGCACGTCCATCGCCGCCACCGTCCTGCCGTCGTCGTTCAGGCGCATGTAGAACGCCTTGATCTCCTTCGGGTAGTTCATCAGCACCAGCGGGCCGGCGACGTGCTTTTCGGCGAGGTAGCGTTCGTGTTCGGATTGCAGGTCCATGCCCCATTGCACCGGGAACTCGAATTTCGCCTTGGCTTTGCCGAGGATCGCGATCGCCTCGGTGTAGTCCATGCGCACGAACGCCTTGTCGACAATGCCCTGCAGTTTGGCGATGACGCCTTTCTCGATGCGCTCGTCGAAGAAGGCCATGTCGTCGCCGCGCTCTGTCAGCACCGCGGCGAGCACGTATTTGAGCAGGGCCTCGGCCAGGGTCGCGTTGTCGGCCAGATCGGCGAAAGCGATCTCGGGCTCGACCATCCAGAATTCCGCCAGGTGGCGGCTGGTGTTGGAGTTCTCGGCGCGGAACGTCGGGCCGAAGGTGTAGACCTTGGACAGCGCCAGGCAATAGCTCTCGACGTTGAGCTGTCCCGACACCGTGAGGAACGTCTCGCGGCCGAAGAAGTCCTGCGCGTAATCGACCTTGCCCGCGGGCGTGCGCGGCAGATTGGCCAGGTCCAGCGTGGAGACGCGGAACAGCTCGCCCGCGCCTTCGGCGTCCGAGGTGGTGATGATGGGGGTGTTGACCCAGAAGAAGCCGTGCTCGTGGAAAAAGCGGTGGATCGCCTGGGCCACGCTGTGGCGCACGCGCGTCGTTGCCCCGATGACATTCGTGCGCGGCCGCAGGTGCGCCACTTCGCGCAGGTATTCCATGGTGTGCGGCTTGGGCTGTATCGGATAGGTGTCGGGATCTTCCACCCAGCCGAGCACCCTGATCTCGCTCGCCTGCATTTCGAACGGCTGGCCCTTGGCCGGGGAGGGCACGATGCTGCCTGTTGCCTGCGCAGCGCAGCCGGCGGTGAGATGCATGACCTCACCGGCGTAGTTGGCAAGCGTGTTCGGCACCACCACCTGCACCGGATGAAACGAGGAGCCGTCGGAAACGTGCACGAAGGAAATTCCCGCCTTGGAATCGCGCCGGGTGCGTACCCAGCCCTTGAGCGTGACCGGGGTATCCGCAGGGGCGCGGCCGGAGAGAATGTCGAGGCAGGTGCAGATGGTCATGGTCTATGTCGAATGCAAAAAGAAACGCTCAATTCACGGCCGGGCGATTGCCGCATCAGGGCCGCGGCCGGCGGAACGGATGCGTGCTCGACAGCCCGCCATCCACCGCGATCGCCTGGCCGTTGACGTAGGACGCCTCGTCGCTCGCCAGGAACGCCGCCATCGCGGCGATTTCTTCCGGCTCGCCGTAGCGTCCCAGGGGGTTCAGCTGACCAAGATTCGCCTCGGTACCGCGCCCCCTGGCGTAATCGAAGATCGGTTTGGTCATGCCGGTCTCGATCAGGCCGGGACAGACGGCGTTGACGCGCACGCCGCTGCCGAAAAACGAGTTGGCCGCGGTCTGCACCAGGCTGATGATCCCGGCCTTGCTCGCGCTGTAGGGATTGCCTCCCGCATTCGCGCGCAAGCCCGCCACCGAAGCGGTACAGACGATGGAGCCCGATCCCTGCTTCACCATGTGTGATCCGGCATGCTTGAGCGCGAGGAAGGGGCCGATCAGGTTTACCCGCAATATCTCCTGCCAATGCTCGACGGTCTGCTCGAACAGCGGCACCAGGCCGCCGCTGATGCCGGCGTTGGCGTACACCACGTCCAGGCCGCCGAACTCGGCGAGCGCGCGCGCAACGTAGGCCTGCACCTCGGCCTCGTTGCCGGCGTCGGCCGTCATCGCCACGCCCCTGCCGCCGGCGGCGGCGATCTGCGCCGCGGTTTCCTCCACCGCAGCGCGCGTCCTGTCCACCGCCAGCACCGCGGCGCCTTCGCGGGCGAACAGCAGCGCGCTCGCGCGTCCGATGCCGCTGGCCGCGCCGGTAACGATCGCGCGCTTGCCTTCCAATCGACCCATGTCCTGCCTCCGAATGTTGGTGTTGCGGAGATTGCGGAACTCCGCCGTCGCCATTGTAAACGCTGGCGCGGGTGCAGCGGTGCTACTTCGGAATACGGGGACGTGGAGGCTTGTGTTAGTGTTCCGATTCCTGTCCTCCCCCGGGTTCTAACGATGACCGTGACCATACGCAAGATCGAAGCCCACGACGAGCCGCGCTGGCGCGTGCTGTGGCAAGGCTATTGCCGGTTTTATGAGCACGACGTGTCCGAAGACGTTACGCGCCATACCTGGGCGCGCGTCATGGACCCGGCCGCGCCGGTGCATGCCATCGTCGCCGAGCGCGCGCCCGCAGGCGTGATCGGCATGGCCAATTACATCCTCCACGAAAATACCTGGACGCTGACCCCGGTGTGCTACCTCGAAGACCTGTACGTCGATCCGGGCGAGCGCGCGGCCGGCGTGGGCAGGCAACTGATCGACTGGCTGGTGGCGCAGATGCAGGCGCAGGGCTGGTCGCGGCTTTACTGGAACACCAGGGAGAACAACTATCGCGCGCGCGGCCTGTACGACAAATACACGCCGCATAGCGGCTTCCTGCGCTACGTGATCAGCAAGCCGCAGGCGTAGCGGAACGCTGCGCGCCGATTGCCTATTTCCTGACTATGACCTCGGGGCCGCCGCTGCCCGCGGTCCTCTCGTAGACGCCATCCCCGGCTTTTTTGTACTTGGTGAGGCCGGAGTTCCTGATCTTGTCGTCCGAGACCGAGTAGGCGCCACCCAGTGCCACCACGCTGACGCGCCGCTCGCACGGCTGGCCGCAAGTCGGGCAGGCCGTGAGCCTGGCGTCGGCCATGCGCTGCATCACCTCGAACAGGCCCTTGCATTTATCGCAGTGGCCCGACGTGGGGGCGTATTCGTAGATTGGCATCGCCGGATTTTACCGCGGACGCAAGGGACGGTGCGCGCTCAGCGCGCCGCCCCGCTTGGCGGCGCCGGCGCGCCGTTCCGGCTTCGGGTGCCTGTTTGGGGGCCAGGGACGAAAAAAAACTAAACTTTGACGCGCAGCCGTCGTTAACCTAATCAGCTTCAGCTCTTCTGGTCGGGGTAGATTCTTAAGCCAAGGATAAACCGACCGGTTGTTGCCCAAAAAATTCGCTGTTGTGCGCGCCCCTGATGCGGGTGTACCTGATGCGGACGGGCGGCGACCACCCTAGACCCGATGTTTGGGGATTACCTCTGCCGGAGGGCTGAAGCGAACCTCAAAGGGCGAGACGCGAGTCGCGCCCTTTGTTTTTTGCATGCCTGAATTTCGGCCCCGATTTTGCCTTGTGCGACGGATCGACCTCCACGACCTGCTCGAGGCCCGCATGTACTCCCGGCAGGATTTGCCTCGGCGACAACAAGCCGCCCGCGGGCGGCTTGTTGTCGCCGCGATCACTATTCCATGAATACGCTGCTGAAGAACTTGGACGTCTCGGCCTTGGACTGCTTGTCCGCTTCCGCGTCATACGCCAGGGGCAGGTTGAATTGCTTGCCTTTCTCGGTTGCCTCCGGGTTGGTGAAGGCGTGCACCGCGCCCGGATAGTTGATGTAGCGGTAGTCGACGTTCGCCGCAGCCATCTCCTTTTTGAAGGCGTCGATCGACTCCGGCTTGATGAACGGGTCGGCCTCGCCGTTCAGAACCAGTATCTTGGATTTCACTTTGCCCGGCGCCGCCGGCGCCCCCGCGGCGCCTAGCCCGGCGTGAAATGCCGCCACGCCTTTGAGGTCCGAGCCGGCGCGCGCCATGTCGAGCACCACCGAGCCGCCGAAGCAATAGCCCGCGGCGCCGATTCTCGAGGCATCCACGCTGGCGTGCTTCAACAGCGTGTCCTTCGCGGCGTTGAAGCGCGACTGCATCGCCGCGGGATTCTTCCGCACCGCCCCGGACAGCGCGCCGGCGTCTTTGGGATTGTCGGCGGTCTTCGCGTCGCCGTACATGTCGGCGACGAAAGCGGTATATCCCTGGCTGGCGAACTTGCGCGCCTCGCCGTGCACGTGCCTGGTGATGCCCCACCATTCGTGCACGACAATGATGCCGGGTCGCTTCGCCTTGTTCGCGTCGTCGTAGACGATGAAGCCCTTCATGACGGTGTCGCCGTCCCTGTAGGTGACCGCTTCTTCCTGGATCGCGGCATGGGCGATGCTGCCAAACGACAGCGCGATTGCCGCGCCGGCTATTAAAGTACGCATATTTGATCCCTCCTTCTGTGGTTTTGTATGAACGCCCGGCGCGTGTGTTGTGGCGTCCGCTTCGCGCTGCCGGGGGCTATGCTGCGGACGTCGCGGCAAATTATGCGGTCCGCGGGCGAGCCAAGTCAAACTATTGGCGATCTGCGACGCAGTCTGCAATACGGGCATCAACTGTGTTGGCCACCCGGGGAGACGACGCAGTGCGAATTCCCGTTTTTCCCAATTTCGGCGATGTAGTTCGGCGCCTACAAAGCCACAGGCAAGGTGACGCCGAATTTTTCCGCCCACGGGGTCAGCGCCGGCAGGATGGACGCTTCCAACCCGACGCCCTCGCGCAATTGCCGCTCCCGGCGCAGCAAGCCGTTCTGCCCGGGCAGGCGCACGCGGTCGAAACCCGGGCGCGGCGGGTTGTCCAGGCAGGCCTTCGCCACCCAATCCATCTGGCGGCGGAATGCTTCGCCGCCGCTGAACGCTTCCGGATCCAGAATCTGCAGGAAGATGCTGGCCCCCAAGGGCTCCAGCGGATCGGCGCGGCCATGACCGGCCAGACCCGCCGTGAGCGCTTCGACCAGCAGCGCCAAGCCGTATCCTTTATGCCCCGCGTCGAGTCCACCCAGCGGCAGTATCGTTCCGCGGCGCGGCGCATGCAGCACCCCTGGGTCGTCGGATGGCTCCCCATTTTCGTCGATCAGCCAATGCTGGGGCAGGCGTTTGCCTTCTTTGCGCAGGCGATTGGTCAGGCCGTTGGTGGTGATCGAGGTGGACACGTCGACCAGCACTGGAGCGTCGCCTGTCGGAAAGCCGATAGCGACCGGGCTGGGCGAAAATACCGGCCGCAGGCCGCCATGCGGGGCGACGCTGCCGCCGCCCGGCGCGGAGGACAGCAGCAGCATCACCAGGCCCTGGTCGGTGGCGCGCTTCAAGTAGGCGGCGAGGCAGGCGATGTGATGGCTGCGGCCGATGGTCACGGTGCCGCTGCCGTAAGTTTTCGCTTTCTGCGTTGCGATCTCCATCGCGCGCAACACCAGCCAGGGGCCGGGCAGGCGCTGGCCGTCCCAGGTCACCACCGCGCCATGATCGGCCAGCGTAATCGGCTCGCCCTCGAGTTTCATCTGGCCAGCTTCGATGTGCTGCAAATAGGAGGGCAGAAGCTGCAGCCCGTGCGTGTCGTGGCCGAGCAGATCGCCTTCGACCAGGATGTCGGCGACGTCGGCGGCACGGTCGCGGGGCATCCTGACGCCGGTGAGCAGCGTCCGGGCGAACTCGATCAGCGCGGGCGCGTCGTAGCGTGCCGCGGGAGTGGCGGCAGTAACGAGGGAAGATACGAGGCTGGGCACGAGGCGATTTTAGCGCGGATGCAAGCGGTGGTGTGCGGTTGGCCGGTGGAAAACCGGCTGGAACGGCGGTATCCATGCATGCCTCCGGTTTTGCTCTATGCAACCGCTGGTTTTCGTTATACTTAGCGGCCGTCTCAGGCTAACTGGAACGGTCCCTGACGACGTGAGGGAGCATGCGGCCATGCATCCTCTCATCCTGTGTGAATTCTTAGGAGATTTGATCGATGAAGACGCTAGTCGCAATCCTGTGCATGCTCGCCGCGCCGCTCGCGCTGGCGCAAACCTGCCCGGCGAAGAACCTCAATTACTATCAGGCCTTCCCCGCGGGCGGCGAGTCCGACCTGTCCGGTCGCCACCAGCAGATGGTGCTGAAGAAGCGCTGCCAGGCGATCGAGACCATCATCCAGTACAAACCGGGCGCCGGCGGCGGGCTGATGTGGGCGCAGATGAATCAGCTCGCGGGCGACGGCTCGAACATCATTGGCATCAACCTGCCGCATATCGTGTTCCAGCCCCTGGAAGGCCAGGTGCAGTACAAGACCGAGGATGTCACGCCGGTGTTCTGGTTTCACTACACACCGGATGCATTGGTGGTGCTGGAGACCAGCCCGATCAAGACCTTCCAGGATTTCGTCAAGGCGGCGAAGGCGGACCCCGGCAAGATCTCGCTCGGCGGCTCCGGCCTCAATTCGGCCAACCACGGCGCGCATGAGCGCCTGAACGCCGCTTTCGGCATCAACACGACCTACATCCCGTACAAGGGCACCGGCGACATGACCACCGCCGTGCTCGGCGGGCATGTCGGCGGCGCGATGTCCTATACCGCGTTTGCGATCAACAACAAGGGCAAGATGCGCGCGTTGGCAGTGGCGATGGACAAGCGCCATCCCCTGCTGCCCGATACGCCCACCTTCCGCGAGCTGGGTATCGACTGGGTGGACGGCGCCTACCGCGGCATCGGCGTGCCGAAGTCCACGCCGGCGGATGTGAAGAAACGCATTGCGGACCTGTGGATGGCGCTCAACAAGGACCCGGAAATGAAGGAGCTGGCGGCAAAGAGCGGCTTCGAGCTGGTCAATGTCGGCGTCGACGAGATGGACGCCTTCATGAAGGAAAAGATCAAGCTCTACACCGACAGCGCCAAGCGCCTGGGGCTGGGAAAAAAGTAACTGGCGACGCCCGCCTGTGCCGTGCATGCGGGCGTAACGCATCCGGCGCAGCGTAGGCGGGCGCGGTGGCGGCAGTCACAGCCGGTGCATACCGGCTGGAAAGTCAATATCCGTGCGGGTTCCGGGCCGTTTCCCCCTGTGAAACGGTGGCATTTCGTTATACCTAAAGTGTCTGTACTTTAGGTATAATGCGCGCATGCTCCGCCAATCCGCTGAAACGCAGACGCTGTACGCCGAACTGTCCGAACGCTTGCGCGCGCTCGAGGCGGCGCGTTCGTTCGCCAGCCTTTCCGGCGCGTTCGCGAAAAAGCGGGTGCGCGACGGCGACTATTGGTATTTCAAGACCAGCGCGGGCGCCGCAGGACAGCGCGAGTATTTCATCGGCCCGGACGACCGCGCGACACAGGCGGTAATGAAAGCCTACTCCGCCGGGCGCGCGGAGGCGCAGGCCGCGCTGGCAGAAGTCGAGCGCCTGTGCGCCATGCTGCGGCAAGGCGGTGCGATGCTCACCGATACGCCTTCGGCGCGGGTCATCGCCGGCCTCGCCAGCGCGGGCGTGTTCCGGGTGGGCGCGGTGCTGGTCGGCACGCACGCCTTCATCGCCCTGGGCAACTTGCTCGGGGTGCGCTGGGAGTCGGCGCTGCGCACGCAGGACATCGACCTCGCCGCTGGCCGCGTGCTGCATGTAATCGTGCCGCAGACCGAAGCCGATCTGCCCAAGGCGCTGGATGCGCTCAACCTGGGTTTCCTGCCTGTGCCGGGGCTCAATCCGAAGTCGCCGGAAACCTCATTCAAGGTGCGCGGCAAGGCGCTGCGCGTGGACCTGCTTACGCCTGCGCGTGGCGCCCGCGATGACCGGCCGGTCAGCATTCCGCGGCTCAAGGCGGCCGCGCAACCGCTGGAACTCCTCGACTATCTGCTCGAGGCGCCCGTCCCCGTTCCACTGGTGAACGGCGGCGCGACGCTCGTCAACGTTCCCGATCCGGCGCGCTTCGCGCTGCACAAGCTCATGGTGAGCGGACGCCGGCAAGTGTTCGAGCAGACCAAGGCGGGCAAGGATCGGCAGCAGGCGGCGGAGATCCTTGCGACGCTGTACGAGGACAGGCGCGGGGATATCGGGCTGGCCGTGAAAGCTCTGAACCAGCGGCCGGCAGCGTGGCGGACCCGGCTCAGGCGGGAGCTGGCGAAGCTGCCTGATGCGCTGGCGGCCGCGCGTACTCTGATTGTGCGCGGCCTCGCCAACTAGAGAACTTGGTTCAGCCCTGTGTGCCAGGCGCTTTCCGGCGCCAGTCTTTCTGATATCCGTATTATGGAAGCGAGTCCCTGCCGCCGCTTTGTAACTTGAGGCAGCCCGATGAGGAACCAGTGGATGTGCCGTCGCGCGCGCCCGGGTAGGGCGTGCTGCCGATGCACGGCGTTGTCAAGCGGCAACGGTTGTAACTTCCGATGGCAGCTTGTTGACCAGCAGGTGCTCGAGTTGAACTTTTCGGCTTGCGTTATCGATATCGATTCCGACGAGGTTACCCTTCGAATCGTAGTCGAGCACGATCCCTTCGGAAATCTCCCGACTTTCCACACTCGGTTGCTCAGAAAGGTCGATATACAGCGAATCGGTCGCGGCGTAGTAATTCAGCTTCATGGCTTAAACCCTCGGTCCGGGAAAGCGTTATGGATTGTCACCTTATCTTCTAACGTGACGACTCGCAAGTGGCGTCCGTCGAGTTCGGGACAGGCACCCCAGAAGCGGAAGCGGTTGTTCTCCTGTGGCTCGTCGCGAATCGGGTTTTCAACAACGCGAATGCACCACTCTTTCTTGAGATATGGCCGTTTGCGAAGAACCTCGTTCTCGAAATATTCGGTGAAGCGGTATTCGGTCATGGGGCAGCAGGTGTCGCAATGACAGCGCCACTCGCAGTGGTCAGAGCGGAATGCCTTTTTCAAACCCTACCCGCACACCCCCACATACCCGCACGCACTGCAAAAATCGCAGCCGTCCTTCCTGATCACGGCGTAATTGCCGCACTCGGGACAGCGCGCGCCCTTCATCATCGGCGCGGCGCCGCGCTCGGGGGTTTCGAGAATGCCCATGGTCTGCACCGGCATGCCGTCCTCGGTGAGGATGCCGAGCATGGCGTAGCGGTGGATGATCAGGCGCGCGAGGTAGGACACGGTCGAGGGCCAGTTCTGCTGTTTGCGGCTGCCCGGCGTGAACGCCATGAAATCGCCGAGCGGCTCGGGATAGTTCAAGAGCTTGCGCAGTTTCATCCCGATCCAGGCCGGGTCGATGATGCGCATGTCGAGCGACAGGATTTTGCACAGTCCGTCGAGCGCGCGCGGATACTCGCCCGAGAGCCACATCGAGTAAGGCCGGGTGACGCCGTCGGGCAGGGTGATTTCCTTCAAGCCGAGCACGAAGTCGTCGCGGGTGCCGGGGTTGAGCACGTCCACGGTCCAGGACATGGTGCCGTCGGCGCCGGTCTTGGGCTCCTTCAGGCTGAACATGGAATCGAGCACCTGCCCGTGCTTCACTTCGGGCAGCGCGCCCAGGCGCTCGCAGCGCCAGCGCACCAGCTGGGCCACGGCGGAGGTGACGCTGGGCATATGCATTTTTTCGCCGTGCGGCGGAAACGGCATGTCGAAGGCATCGTCGCCCATGGTCTTCGCCAGGGTATCGAGCTTCAGCCGCAGCCAGGCCGGATCGTCGGCGCGCATGTCCATCGACAGGGTCTTCGCCACCGCGCCGAGTCCGCGCGGCTGCTCGCTGCCGTTGACCCAGACTTCGAACGGATGCGGGGTCCCGTTTTCGACATGGCCGACGAACAGCGCGAAATGGCCGTGCGGGTGCTCGATCATATAGGTCCAGGCCGGATTGCCTTCGGCCAGCTTGGGCCGGCCCGGCCAGCGCAGGCTGGCGAGCACGGGTTCGGGCACCGCCTTGATTTCGATGCGGCGGTTGACGTCGCTGCTGACGAAATCCTGCGGCTGCCGCAGGAGGGGAAGTGGCCCCTCCGTTCCAGCGGGGACCTGAGCGCTGTCCACCGACAGCACCGAGCCGAGTACGCTGTTCGGACGGTAGGTGGCCAGCCCCTTGAGCCCCGATTTCCACGCGGCCATGTACAGGCCCTGGAAATCTTCGTACGGATAGTTCTCCGGCACGTTCACCGTCTTGGAGATGCTGGTGTCGACATAGGGCGCGACCGCCGCCACCATGGCTTCGTGCGCTGCCGCCGAGATCGCCAGCGCGGTGACGAAATAATCGGGCAGGGCGTCGCCGCCGGCGGCGGCGGGCAGGGCGCCGTTGGCGACCAGATGGCGGTACAGGCGCCAGGCGTAATCCTCGACCGGGAACTCCTGCAGCGTGCCGTCGGCCATGCGCTTCTTGCGCGTATACGTCCAGGAGAACGGCGGCTCGATGCCGTTTGACGCATTGTCGGCGAAGGCGAGGCTGATGGTGCCGGTGGGGGCGATGGACAGCAGGTGGCTGTTCCTCAGGCCCTGCTTTCTGATCAGCGCCTTGATTTCCGGCGGCAGGCGCGTGGCGAAGCTGGTGCCGGACAGATACATGTCGGCGTTGAACAGCGGGAACGCGCCGCGCTCGCGCGCGAGGTTGCTCGAGGCGCGGTAGGCGTAATCGCGCATGACCTCTGAGATTTTCGCGGCGGTCGCGCGCGCACCTTCGCTGTCGTAGCGCTGGCGCAGCATGATCAGCGCATCGCCCAGGCCGGTATAGCCCAGGCCGACGCGGCGCTTGTTCATCGCCTCTTCCTGCTGCTGCGGCAGCGGCCAGGCGGTCGCATCGAGCACGTTGTCGAGCATGCGCACCGAGGTCTCGACGGTCGCGCCGAAGCGCTCGAAATCGAAAGCGGCGCGCTCGGTGAACGCGGCGGAGACGAAGTTGGTCAGATTGATCGAGCCCAGGCAGCAGCAGCCGTATGGCGGCAGCGGCTGCTCCGCGCATGGATTGGTGGCCTCGATGGTCTCGCAGTAATTGAGGTTGTTGTCGCGGTTCATGCGGTCGAGGAACAGGATGCCCGGCTCGGCGTGGTCGTAGGTCGAGCGCATGATCTGGTCCCACAGCTCGCGCGCACGCAGCTTGCGGTATACCCACAGGCCGTCGTCGCGTTGGTACGCGCCGCTCTCCATCAATTCCTTATGCGGGCGCGCCTTGTGTGCGAGTTCCGTCTCGAGGTCGGCTTCGACCGCCTGCATGAAGGCATCGGTGACGCCCACGGAAATGTTGAAGTTGGACAGGTCGCCGCGGTCCTTCGCGTGGATGAATTCCTCCACGTCGGGATGGTCGCAGCGCAGCACGCCCATCTGCGCGCCGCGGCGCGAGCCGGCGGATTCCACCGTTTCGCAGGAGCGGTCGAACACGCGCATATAGGACACCGGCCCGCTCGCGCGCGAGTGCGTGCCCTTCACTTCCGAGCCTTTGGGGCGGATGGAGGAGAAGTCGTAGCCGACGCCGCCGCCGCGGCGCATGGTTTCCGCCGCCTGCTGCAGCGCGGTGTAGATGCCGGGCTTGTCGTCGACGATTTCGGAGATCGAGTCGCCCACCGGCTGCACGAAACAGTTGATCAGCGTCGCCTGCATCTGGATGCCGGCGGCCGACATGATGCGGCCGGCGGGGATGAAGCCGGCTTCCATCGCCTGCAGAAAGCGCTTTTCCCACGCAGCGCGCTTGTCTTCAGGCTCGACTGCGGCGAGCGCATGCGCGATGCGCGCACGCACATCACCGATGCTCGATTCGGTGCCCTTGGCATATTTCTCCAGCAGGACTTCGCGGCTGATTATTTGATCGGGCAGGGACGGGACTGCTATGCTTGAAACCTTGTTTTCTTTTTTTGTAATGTCCATTTTATCAATACCTTATAATGGAATCTTGTGGTGATGTGTAATCAGCATACTACAATTTGGGGCGATTTGCAGCCCAGCAAAAAATATTTTTTTGTGGTATTTACGGGCCCGAATATTGCGGCGGGGTGGCTTAAGAATGGCCCGGTATCCGGGCTGATTCTGGGACGTATCTCCTCGTTTTTAATGCGTTTTTGCCGACCGCCCGGGGCTGGCCGGGTGGGGGGCTCAGGGCGGCGAAAGTCGACTTTCCCGAGAACTAACGGGGTTCCGGAGCGCTGCATTGGCCACCACATTGCCCGCGCGCAGTCGCGGGCCGCGCACTCTGCGCCTGTCCGGGCGGCGCATGAATCCTGCGTGACAGCGCGGCGTTTCCGCGCAGTGCCTTGACTTTGATCAATCGAAGCGGCGCCTGCGGCGGCATCATGGCTTCAAGGCACAGGCGGAGCGCGCAAATTTCGGCGCGCCGCCCCAAAGATCAATATGGGCACGAAACAGGAAATCATCAGTTCGCTGGGCGAGAAGCAATTGCTCCTGCCGGGCCTGGTGCAAAGCGGCCTCGCCGCAAACGACCGGGTCAAATATCTTTTCACCCTGCTGCAGCTGGCCATGGAGCAGTGCGCGCAGCCTGCGCCGAATCCGCCCGATCTCGCGCGCGAGCGCGAAGCGAGCGGCGTCGCCGATGCCGGGTTGGACGGCGTGATCGGCGCGAGCCGCGGATTGCCGGGGGGGCGCTGCCGCATACCCGGCGCTGCGGCATTGCTCGCGCAGGTCATGAGCTGCCTGAACGAAATGCTGGCCCCGGTGGAGTTAGCGCAGGCGCTGGACCTGGAGCGCGGCGCGGACGCCTATCGCAAGCGCGTCGCGGCCGTAGCCAAGCGCGCATGCGGCGCGCGCAAGGATATCGTGCCGGCGGCGCTGATTTCAGCCCTGACTTCGGGTGAGCGCAAGCGCGGCGACACGGCGCACCTCTTGGTGATGGATCTGCACAAGGCCCTGAACCGGCTGCAGGGGGAGTTATCGCGCGAGAGCGTTGACGGCGCGCGCGTCTACGGCTTGCGCGCCCAGGACAAGGAACTGGTGCGCACCTTCATGCGCGGCCTGAACTCGACCCAGGCGCTCAAGCTCGACCATCCGGGACTGGGGACCACGGCTGCCCTGAGCGGCAGGCAGCTGGTGCTGCAAAACGACATCGGCACCACCGATGCGCATGTGCTGGTGGTGCACGTCGAGGGTCTGGTCGCCACCGTCACCTATTCCGACGTGCACCTGGAGCGGCTGTTGTTCTTCCAGAGCCTGTTCGAAAAATTCGCGGTGCGTTGGGAGGAAACCCGCTCGCGCCGCGAAAGCGGCCTGAACCAGGGCGGCATCTACCATTTGTGTATCGGCGGCTACAATGCGCGCGATCGCGGGCAGCTCGCGCAATACCTGGAGTTCCTCGGTTCGCGCCTGGTGTTTCTGATCGACTGGAATCGCGCGCGCAAGCGCCTGCGAGCGTTCGTGCGCAAGCGCGACGGCATTGCGGTGCTCAAATGGGCCGCGGACAACGGCTACGGCCACATGGCCTTCCTCAAGGTCGGCGGCGACGTCCTGATCTACGACGCGATGCAGTTCGCGATCAAGGGCGCGCCGCGCTTCGGCGAGGATTTGCGCGACATGCTCGGCCGCGAGCGTGCGGGGGCGTTCCTGAAATTCGTCGTGCGCACCTGTGCCGAAGGCGTGCTCACGGCCAAGCCCGATTCCCTGATCCGCGACGAGGTGCGGGCCGAGCTGGCGAACTATTTCCATAGCGCCGAGCGCGACCTGTTCGAACTGGCGTGCGAGCACGCGGCGCTGCTGGTCGAACTGGCCTCGGGCGTGCGCGACGGCGTGCTGCAACTGCAGCTCGCCGGCGCCGACGCCGCCCTCGCGCGCATCGCCGGGCGCGCCAAGGCTTGGGAATCCGCAGCCGACGGCCTGCTGAACCAGGTGCGCGCCGCGGTCGATCATTCCGCCGGCGCGGTGTTTTTCAAGGTACTGCTCGAAGCGGCCGACGACGTCGCCGACAGCCTGGAGGAAGCGGCATTTCATTTCACCCTGTTCCCGCCGCGCACCGCGCCCGAGGACGCCCACGCGCGCTTGCGCGCGCTCGCCGACCTGCTGGTGGACGGGGCGCAGGAATACCTGAAGGCGCTGACCACGGCGCGCTTCGTGCGCCGCGGCGGCGACCGCGACGACATGCGCGATTTTCTCGAGGCCGTGCACCGCATCACCACGGTCGAGCACGAAAGCGACCAGGCGCAGCGCTCGATCAAATCGGCGCTGCTCGCGGCGGAGAGCGACGCGCGCGGCCTGTTCGTGGTGGCCGAAGTCGCGCGCAACCTGGAGGAAGCTGCCGACGCCCTGATGCACAGCGGCCTGGTGCTGCGCGACCACGTCATGGGCACGGTGGCCGCAAGTTAGGTCCCGTTGCAAAATGAATTTTGCAACGGGCCGATCTGGGGAGCGCGAGGGGCCAAGGAAGGGGAGGGACCCTTCCTTTCCCTCCCCGCTCTCCTCGTATTGTTAGGGACTCTTAGCCATGGGCTCACGCAATCGACGCGGCGGCAAGGGCGGCAAGGGCGGCAAGGGCGGTGAACGGCGGGTGTACCTGATCGGCCCGGGCGCCGCGCTTGCGGGCGGTGCCTCGCCCGAGGAAATGGGCTTCAAGGCCTACAACCTTGCGCGCATGGCGAACGTGGGTATGCCGGTGCCGGCTGCGTTCGTTCTGTCCACCGCTTTCTGTCGCGACTACTACGCCGCCAAAGGCGCGCTGCCCGAGGGTTTTCGCGATTTGTTGCGCGGCAATCTGCGCGAACTGGAGCGCCTGTCGGGTCTGTCCTTCGGTGGCGAGCGCCGGCCGCTGCTGGTGTCGGTGCGCTCCGGCGCGGCGGTGTCGATGCCCGGAATGCTCGATACCGTGCTCAACGTGGGCTTGAACGACGTCACCGTCGCCGGCCTGGTGCGCATGACCGGCAATGCGCGTCTGGCCTGGGATTCCTACCGCAGGCTGATACAGTCATACGCCGAGGTGGTGCATGGCGCCAAGCCGGATGCCTTCGACGCGGCGCGCGCGCGGCAGCTCAAGGCGGCGCGCCTGGCCGATGCCAGCGAGCTCGATTTCATCGCGCTGCGCGAACTCGCCACCGAGCATCTGGAAATTTACCGCGAGCTTGCGGGCGAAAGTTTCCCGCAGTCGCCACTGGATCAGCTGGCGGCGGCGACGGAGGCGGTGTTCCGCTCCTGGTCGGGCAAGAAAGCGCTGGAATATCGCCGCATCCATCGCCTGCGCGGCGCAGCCGGCACTGCGGTCTGCGTGCAAACCATGGTGTACGGCAACAGCGGCGGCACCTCCGGTTCCGGGGTCGCCTTTACCCGCGATCCGGCTACCGGCGAGAACGCTCTGTACATGGATTTTCTGTTCAATGCCCAGGGCGACGACGTGGTGTCGGGCCGGCATGAGCTCGGCGAGCGTGCGCAAATCGGTGCGCTGCTGCCCGAGGTGACGCAGCAAATCGAAGTGCTGCGCCAGCGCCTGGAAGCCGAGTTCGGTGACCTGCAGGAGTTCGAGTTCACGGTCCAAAACGGCCAGCTGTTCATGCTGCAGACGCGCAACGGCAAGCGCACGCCGCTGGCGGCGCTGCGAATTGCGGTCGAAATGGTTGCACAGGGTCTACTCGATCCGGCGGCGGCACTCAAGCGGCTGCACGGCTGCAAACTGCAGGCGATTCAGACCGAGGCGATCCGCGCCAAAGACGGACAGGCGCCGCTGGCGCGCGCGACCTCCGCCGGCGTCGGCGTCGCCGTGGGCGAAATTGCGCTCGACTCCGAGGCGGCGCGCCGGCGCACGGCAGCTGGAAAAGCGGTCATCCTGGTGCGCGAGGATACGTCGACCGAAGACGTTATCGGGATCGCCAGCGCCGCCGGCATACTCACCGCGCGCGGCGGCCGTACCGCGCATGCGGCGGTGGTCGCGCGCCAGCTGGGCAAGGTATGCCTGGTCGGTTGCCGCGAGCTCGCGATTGACCTTGCCAAGCGCAGCTGCAGCATCGGCGGCAAGCTGCTGCGCGAGGGCCAGGTGATATCGCTCGACGGAGGCGCCGGCGAAATATACGCGGGCGCAGTCGACATCGTGCGCGCGAAGCCCGAGCGCGAACTCGCAGTGGTCGCCTCCTGGCGCGGCGAGGCGCGTACAAAGCCGGCGCGGCGCGCCGGTTGAGCGCGACAAGCGCGAGCGGCTAGCATTGCGGCCAGTTTGCGATGGGGGTATCCTTGGCCGCGTTGCGTTCGAAAAGCGCCGGAGGCCATGTGCAAAAGAAAATTGCGGTGCTGGTGCGCGAGAGGCAGGACGAGGCGCTCAGGATGTCGTTGGGCCTGATCCTGGTGGACGACCTGGTGGACGTGTACGTGCTCGACAGAAAACTGCAAGCCGCGGGGGAAGCCGCCCTGCACCTCGAGACCCTGAGGGAAATGGACATGCAGATCCGCACGAACTGCCGCGATAACGAAGGCATGGAATATCTGCCAGACGACGAAATCGCCCTGAGGTTGCCCCAGTACGACCATATACTCGCGTATTAGCCGACCGATTCGAAAGGAGAAGCCCGTGAAGCTCGGGATGCTGATCAATACGGCGAAGCACCTGGACCAAGTCGTCGGAATTTGCCGCGCCGCTTTGGCGAAGAACCATCAGGTCATCATTTTTGCGATGGACGAGGGTACGCGGCTGCTGGAGAACGAGGTTTTCGTTTCGCTCGCCGAGCTCGATGGTGTGTCGATGAGCCTGTGCGATCACAGCGCCAAAATGTGCGGCGCCAGGGTCGAAGGCCTGCCGCCGAAGATCGTCTGCGCAAGTCAGTTGAACAACGCCATGATGAATCACAACGCCGACCGGGTAGTCGTGCTCTAGGCGGTTTGCGTTGATCGCGCGCTAGCAGGAGGGAGGGGATGATCAAGCTGCTGTTCCTGTTGAACGACGGACCGGATGCGTCCTCCGGCGTGTGGATCGAGGCTTTGTCGCGGGATTGCGATGTGGAGGTGATCGACCTCGCGCGCAAGGGCGTGCCCTACGATGCGCTCGTGGACAAGATCTTCGCGTGCGACAAGCTGATCTCCTGGTGAGCGCGTTGGCATAGACCGGCGCATTCCTTCGCCGTGCGGGTGCCGACGGGGAACGAACCAGGCGGCGCGCAGGGTTTTGCGCGGCCCGCGTTTTCGGCGGCCCATGCGGCAGCGGACCGGGCTGGTGGTACTCTAGGTCCTTCGTTTTTGCCCCTTTTCTGCGGCAAACCAGCGCCATGAATTTGCAGCATGCGGGGAAGCAGTTCGATTCCTTGGACGCCTCGGAGGTCGAGGTTAGTGCATTGCAGCAAGCGTACGCGCCGGTCAATCCAGCCATCTCGGTGCCCCTGCTGGATCGTCATACCTCGAAGCGTTTGACCTTTCGCCCGGATCCACTCGTCCCCACCGGAGAACGTGCAGACGAGCCGTCCCTGCGTTCCACCTGGGAACACCCGAACCCGAAATACTGCGACGCGGGCGCCGGCGCGCCTGGGGTGGTGGTCATCGCCGGCGATGACGCGCAGCCCTTGCCCGATGGCATTGCACAACGGCGCATCGATTATCGTCTGTCGCGGCAGTTTATCGGGTCAGAAAATGTTTTTGGGTATAAAAGTATTGTTAAAGCGTACTTGCCGGCGCATTATCCACAAAGGAGATAGGGGTATAGGGGGGGCAATGCAAGCTGCCGGGAAGAACAACCAGTTCTGGGCTTTCCTCATCATCGGTTTTTTCACCTTGCTGACCGTGGTGAGCTACTCTGTCAACGAATATTACATCTATCTCGGGGCCTATCTGTGGTTTGGCTTCGTCTATGGCATGTGCCTGCAGTACGGCCGCTTCTGCTTCTCCTCGGCGTTCCGCGATTTGTTCGCGGTGGGCGTGCCGCGCATGGCGGTAGGCATCATGATCGCGATGGTGCTGTTCGGCTCGGTCTCGGCCTTCGTCACCGCCACCGGCAACAGCACTTACCATGCCGCACCCTACGGTTGGCATGCGGTGATTGCGGGTCTGGTCTTCGGGGTGGGCATGGTTCTCACGGGCGGTTGCGCCTCCGGTTCGCTGTACAAAGCCGGCGAGGGTAATGTGACCGCGATGCTGGTGTTCGTGTCGATCAGCACTTCGCTGGCGATTTTCGTCGATATCGGCGGTTGGCTGAACGCGCTGGTGCCGAACTCATGGCACGAGTCCGCGCTGGCGAAGGGACTGCCGGCGCAGATCAATGTCGGCGACGGCTGGCTGGACCAGTATCTCGCCGGCCATGTCTGGAACCAGCCGATCCTGACCTACAGCGAGTGGCTGGGCTTGAAGGGTCCGTGGGTTTCCGCCTACGTTGGCAGCGTCCTGGTCGGCATCGTGCTGCCGGCGTCGGTGCTGCTCGCGGTGGTCTATGCCGTGTGGTATCGCAAGGGCTACCTGCGCAAGCGCGCCGAGGAAGGCCGGCAATATGAGGGGTTCGCGACCGAACTCAGCGGTTACTGGAGCATGATCGCGGCATCCAAACGCACTGCGATCGCGGGCCTCATCCTCGGCATCGCGGCCGGCCTGCACATGTACGTCATGAACGGCATGCAGCTCAAATTCGGGGTGCAAAATTTCGGTTCGATCCTGAAGGAACTGGGCTACACCTCGGGGCTTTCGTACAAGGGCACGGTGTTCGATCCGGGCTATTGGTACGTGACCACCCAGGAGGCGCAATGGTTCGGCTGGCTGTTCAACAAGCTGGGCTGGGACAATACGCACAACATATTTTTCGGGTACGAAAACGGTCTTCCCAATCCGCTGCTCAATCCGGCGGGCTGGATGTCGATCGCCCTGATCGGCGGCGCGGCGGTGATGGCCTTGCTGAACAACGAATTCAAGTGGAAGAACACCACCCCGGAGCTCGCCATGTGGGCGATCATCGGCGGCACGCTGATGGGCATCGGCTCGCGCCTCGGGCTGGGCTGCAACGTGGGCGCGTTCTTCGTGCGCGTGTCGCAAGGCGACGTGTCCGGCTGGCTGTTCGGCGTCGGCATGGTCGGGGGCGCCTATCTGGGCGTGAAATTTTTCAACTGGTGGACCGAAAGAAAGATGGCCAGGGAAATGGCCGCGTTCGAACTTTAATACCGGTAAAACCGGAGGAGGTGGTCGATGAAATTCGAAAAGAAAAGTGAAGGCCTGTATGCGCTGGACGTGTGCGGATATGTTTGTCCTCATCCGCAGCTCTATACCAAGAAGGCGCTCGAAAAAATGAAGGATGGAGAGCTGCTGGAACTGGTGTTCGACAATGCCTCGTCGGGGGAGTCCATTGCCGCCATGTGCGAGTCCAAAGGCAACGAGGTGGTCGAGAAAAATACGGACAGCGGAAAATACACCTGGAAAATCAAAAAGCTTGCGGCCTGAGGAAAGGAAGCCATGAGCAAGACGAGCCTCTGGATTGTCGTCGTCGTGGCGGCCTGGATCGGGTTCATGCTGGGTTACTCGATGTCGGCGCATACCGGTGCCAAGCCGGCACAGGCCGGAATGCCTGCGGCGGCGAGCGGGGGTTACGGCGGAAACCAACCCGCGACGGGTGCAAAACCCGCGGCCGGCGGCTACGGGCGCTGAACCAGTCATGGAGAAATGACTATGAACTGCGTACTTGTTGCAGTGGATGGCACGAAAGGCAGCCGGGCCTGCATCGCGGCGTGCGAACGCCTGTTCGCCGGCCGCTCGCCGCCGGCCGTGGTCCTGCTGCACGTGATGCAGTACGGCGGGCCGACTGCGGTGGATGGTCTGAGCAACGACGCGGAGCTGGCGGAGTTGCGCGAGGCGCTCGAAGGATCGTCGCAGCTGGAGGGGCTGAAGGCGAAGGCCGAAGCGATCCTCGCCGCCCCGCGTGAGTTTCTCGCGGAACACGGTTTTAGCGACGTGCGCACGGTGATCAAGAGCGGGCGCCCCGCCGAGGAGATTATCAATGGGGCGGCGGAATACGGGGCGCAACTCATCGTCGTCGGCAACACGCGCAACCTGATCGCCAAGCTCATGCTTGGCGACGTGGCGCAGCAGGTAGCGAACGGGTCCGCTGTTCCGGTACTGCTTGCGCGTTAGCGCGGCCCGCGACGGGCCACGAGCATGGAAACCCTGATTCTCGGCGGCGGGCTTGCCGGTCTGGCGGCCGCCTGGTCGCTTACCCAGGCCGGCCGCCGCGTGCAACTGCTGGAAAGTGGAGACGCCGTCGGCGGACTCGCGCGCACCGTTGCGCGCGGCGGTTTCCGCTTCGACCTCGGCGGGCATCGCTTCTTCACCCACGACGAGCGCGTCGACGGATTCGTGCGCGAATTGCTCGGCGACGAGCTGGTCACAGTGCCGCGCGCGAGCCGCATCTACCTGGGCGGCAAATGGATCGAGTATCCGCTGCGACCCGTCGGCGCGCTGTTCGGGTTGGGCCTGCGTACGAGCGCGCAGATCCTGTTCGGCTATGCTCGGGCGAGCGTTGCGCGGCGGCTGCGGCCCGCCCCGCTGGTTTCGCTGGAAGACTGGGTCGTGGCCCATTTCGGGCGGCCACTGTTCGATCTCTATTTCCGCGACTACAGCGAAAAGGTATGGGGCGTCGGCTGCCGCGACATCAGCGCCGAGTGGATGGCGCAGCGCGTCCAGGGCCTGTCACTGGGCGCCGCCATCCGCCATGCGTTTCTGCAGCGCGGCGCCGCGCTGCCGACCCTGGTGGATCGGTTCCTGTATCCCCGGCTCGGGATCGGCAGCATAGCAGAGCGCCTGCGCGCGGGAATCGAGAGCTCGAATCCGATTAGCACCGGCAGCCGGGTGGTGCGCATGCGCCATGACGGGCGGCGCATCGAAAGCGTGACCGTGCGCCGGCGGGACGAGATGCACGAGCTTCGGGGCGACGCGTTTTTGTCCACCATCCCGCTAACCCAGGTGATCCAGGCGCTGAGCCCGCACGCGCCGGTCGAGGTGCGCGCCGCTGCGGCGCGGCTGCGTTACCGGGACCTGGTCATCGTGGCGGTGATGCTCCGCCGCGAGCGCGCGACCGACCAGACCTGGATCTACTTTCCCGGCAAGGACATTCCCTTCGGCCGGCTGCACGAGCCGACCAACTGGAGCGCAGCGATGGCGCCGCCGGGGTGCACGCTTCTCGTGACCGAGCGTTTTTGCTTTCGCGGCGACGCCAGCTGGAATGCAAGCGATGCCGAGCTGATTGACACGACCGTGCACCACCTGGAAGAACTCGGGTTCATCCGCCGCCGCGAGGTGCTTGACGGCATGGTGCTGAGAATACCAGCGGCCTATCCGCTGTTCGAAGTGGGTTATCAGGAGCGCAGCCGGATCCTCTGCGATTACCTGGAGCGCTTCGACAACCTGCAGCTCGCCGGCCGTGGCGGGCTGTTCCGCTACTACAACATGGATCAGGCGATCTCGTCGGGGCTCGCGGCGGCAGAGGCGCAGATCGCGCGCGACACGCGCGACGCGCGCGACGCGTCGATGCCTGCTGCGGTCGCAGTTGGAGATGTGCCGTGAGGTGCGCGCTGATCGTTCCGGCCTGGGTGCCACAGGAACTGTTTCCGCGCCAGACGGCCGGCTCCCAGATCAATTATTGGCAGCCCCTGGGCATGCTCTACATCGCGGCGGCGCTGCGCCAGGCCGGGCACGAAGTGCGCTTCTTCAACGGAGCGTTTCTCGCTCAGGAGGAAATCCTGCGGCAGGTCGGCGAGTTCGGTCCGCGCTTCGCCGGCATCTATTCCACGACCTTCGGCTGGAACAAGGCGATGCAGACCGCGGCGGCGGTGAAGCGGCTGAACCCGCAGATCTTCACCTGCGCCGGCGGCCCCTATCCGATCGCGCTGCAGGAGCGTTGCCTGCGCGACTGCATGCACTTCGATGCAGTGGGCACCGGTGAGGGGGAACTCACTGTTCCGGAGATGATCGGGCGGCTGCAAGCCGGGCAGGGCCTCGAGGGCGTGCTCGGGGTGGCGTTCCGGCAGGGCGCCGGGATCGTCAAAAATCCGCCGCGCCCGCTGATCGAGGATCTGGACGCGCTGCCTTTCCCCGCGCGCGACCTGCTGGGCGAGGCCGATCGCTACTTGCCGCCGCCCGGCACTTATCGGCGCAAGCCCGTCACGGTGATGCTGACCGCGCGCGGCTGCGACCGAAAGTGCCTGTTCTGCTTCCAGATCGACAGGCAGCGGCGCGCGGGTGTGCGCGGCGCGCGCTTCCGCTCGGTCGAGAACGTGCTCGCCGAAATCGAGCACTGCATTGCGCTGGGCTACCGCGAGATCAAGTTTCTGGACGACACGCTTGCTGCCGATTACGACCGCGCGCTGCGGCTGGCCTTGGAAATCAAGGCGCGCGGGCTCGACTTCAGCTGGTTCGCCTCGGCCTGTGTGAACCAGGTGGACGAGCCGCTGCTGCGGGCGTTCAAGGAAGCGGGCTGCTGGGCCATTCTGTTCGGCGGGGAGAGCGGTGCGCAGGAGAACCTCAACGCTGTGCGCAAAGGCTCGACCCTGGATCAAACCCGCGCGGCGGTGCGCGCGGCCAAGGCGGCAGGCCTGCGGGTGAGCATGCCGTTCATGTTCGGGATCCCGGGGGAGACCTATGCGGATGGTCTGAAAACCATCGAGTTCGCGCTCGAGCTCGATCCCGACCTTGCGAATTTCCACGCGCTCACCGCGTTCCCCGGGACCGATCTGTACGACCATCACGCGAAGTACGGCACGATCTCGGGCGACCTCAGGGACTACACCTACCAGGGCGCCGCGTTCGTGCCCTACTCGATGACGCGCGAGGAAATACACGCGCTGCGCCAGATCGGCTTGCGCCGCTTTTACTCGCGGCCGGCGTTCCTGTTGCGCCAGCTCGCGCGGCTGCGCAACGTCAACGACCTGCGCGCCGCGCTGGCGGGCGTCAGGAGCCTCGCCTGGCTGTGGGCGCGGCGGGGGTTGTTTCGCCGGCGCCCGCATCCGGACGCGGGCCCGCCGGTCGAAGCCGCAGCCACTCCTGTGCGAGCGCCGGGTAGCAGCGCGGGTTGAACAGGATATTGGTGATGAAATAGCACTCGTGCGTGCAGTGGCACTCGCCGCGGCCGATCGAGCCCAGGGTCGCGCGCGCGGCGGCCGTGCGCAGGACCGAATGCAGGTCGTAGCCGTGCGCGCGCACGTTGCCGAAGCTTTCCGAACGGGTTTCGCAGGGATACACTTCGCCCGTCTCGTTCAACACCAGGTTGATCCGGCCGGCGTAGCACGGTATCTGCCTTCTGTGCTCCAGCAGGGTGCGGTGGATCAGGCGGCGCTGCAGGATGTCCTGCGCCGCCTTCAGGCGCGCGCCGCGAAAAGCGTAGGTCGGCGCCTTGCGCTCGCGCAGATTCGCGGCAAGCCGCGCGATGGCGCGTTCGTATTTCGCGTGGTCCACCGCCTTGTGGCTCGCGTCCGCCAGTTCGCCGCGGGCAAGCGAGATGGTGTGCGTGCGGACATGTTCGAGGCCCTGCACGAAGTCGATGATTTCATCCATGCTGTCCTGATTTCCGGAACAGAAGACCGTGTTGATGCCGAGTTCGAAGTTGGGATGGCCGTCCAGCAGTCCGGCGAGCAGGTGGTAGGTCTGCATCAGCTTGTCGAAGCCGCCCGTTGTCTCGCGCAGCGCATCGTGGGCCGCGCCGACGCCGTCGAGCGAAAGCTTGACCACGACGATGCTGTCGCTGCATTGCCGCAGAATCTGCGCCATCGAGTCGTGAATCAGCTGCGGCAGCAGGCCGTTGCTCGGATAAAGCATGATCGCCGGGCGATTTTGCCGGTGGAACAGGCGGCTGATTTCGACCAGGTCTTTTCTCAAGAAGATCTCGCCGCCGGAAAAGGCGAGCCACAGCAGGCTGCCGAGCGAGCGCGACACTTTGCCGATCTCCTCCAGCGTCAGCTCGGCCGCGTCGGACTCCGCCATCCCGGCGCCCTGCAGATAAAAGCAGTATGGGCAGCGGGCGTTGCACCTGCGCGTGACGAAGAAAGTGAGCTGGATCGGCCGGCGCTTCCACGCGATCGCATCCACATGGCGCAGCCAGGAAACCATCAAGGAATCTCCTGCGGGCGGGCGTGGCTCGAAAACAAATGCCGCAGTATGCCGGCGGTGGCGCCGGCACCTACTGCCAGGGGATAGAGCGACAGGTAATACAGGGTAGCCAGGAGCGCGAAGCCCGAGCCTTCGGCGCGCTGATACGCCAGCAGCAATCCCCGGTTCACGAACAGACTGAAGCCGAGCGACAGAGCCATGAAAACGAGGAAAATCATCTTTCCCGTGAGCAGGAAAGCGGACAGCAGGCCGGCGTTACCGGCAAGAACGAGCACGTTGAGCTTGAGTCCCACAGAGGCGGTACCGGAGTCCGCCAGCAGATCCCGGTTGCGGATGGCATAAGCTGTCCAATAAAGGGATTTTGTAAATGCATTGCGCAGCGAGCGGATCAGGGAATAGTTGAAAATATGCTGCACCTGGATGGCGGGGTTCATCACCAGGCGGCAACCGGCGCAGCGCAAACGGTGGCTGAACTCCACGTCTTCCAGAATCGGCCGAACGTCCTCGGCAAAGCCGCGGTTGCGACGGAAGACCGACGCGTCCATGGCGAGCGCGTGCGTGGCGATGTAATCGGCCGCGGGCGCGTGCCTGGTTTCAAAGTAATGTATGAAAATCGACTGAAAGCGGCTTAACAGGCGCCGATCGTGCGGCGCCGGCGTGTAGGTGCCGCCGATGATCGCATTCGCGCCCTCGAGCGCCAGCGTTGTGGCCGCCAAGGCCAGGGTATCGGGCTGCAGCAGGCAATCGGCGTCCGTGAAAAACAGAATTTGACCCCGGCTGTGGCTTACGCCCGCGTTTCTTGCGCAAGCCGCCCCTCGATGCTGTTCGAGGCGCACCAGCTTGCACGGATAGCGTTCGATCACCTCGATCGAATTGTCTTCGGAGCCGTCGTCGACGACGATGATTTCGAAATTGCCATGCTGCGACGCTTGGGCTGCCGCCAGGCATTTGCCGATGGTGGCGGCGCTGTTGCGGTTGGGGATGATGACCGAGATCAGGCCGTTCATTTGCACATGTTAGCCGCTATTTTGCGCGCCTGCAGGTTGCGGCGTTCGGTGCCATGCCTGGCAAGGCAGGTGGCGGGCATAGGGCGGTGCCGGCGGTAATTCTGAGCATAAGAAAAACAAATTCGCTCATACATTCAATCACGGTTGACGAAAGACCTGATCGGGAACATGGTTATCTCGCGAGCAGCCGGCCGAAAACAAATAAGTGGCGCGAATAAATTCGGTGGCACGCGGGAGGAATCGTCTGGTGTGCAGTGCAGGAGCTTTTTTTACGCGTGAGAAACGGGGCAACGCCCACCCGTCGCGCGGTGACAAGCAATATTGTCGGCAGAAACTTGCACAAAAGGAGGATTCAAATGAACGAGAACAGAAAGTCCCGATCGCTAGTCTCATTCGAAAACGTTGTCGCGGCCGCTGTCCTTGCCGGGTCGATGTGGCCCATGGCAGGCGGGGCCGCAGACACCCACTCTGGCACGCTCTACATTGCGGGAATGGGCGGGCACGTGGCCACGGTAGAGGTGAAAATCGACCCGAGCCGGCCCGATCCGATCACCGTGGTGAACCTCGGCCGCATTACGCTGAACGATGATCCGGCCCTGTCCAAGAAGGCGTATCCCGTCCATGACGTGCGCATCGACCACGCGACCAACGTTATGTATTGGTCTGCCTTTGTCCCGGATGGCGACGGCGTGCGTGCCGGAAAACTGAGTCTCGCCAGCGGGAAAATGCTCGCGGACGTGAAGCTGTCCAAGGACCCCAAGCTCACCCAGGCGCCGATGTATTGCGGCTCGGGGCAGACCAAGAGCAAGTTCCTGCCGGTCATCATGGGGCACCAGGGATACATCGATGTCATCGACAAGGACTCGATGAAGCTGGAGCACCGCGTGTCCCTCGATCACCCGAAGATCCCGAAGAATTATGTCTGGGCGCACGGGGTCAACTCCCCCGACGGGCAGGAGTTCGCGCTGTGGATGAGCCTGAGCGACACCCCGGGCAAGTTTCCGCGCGGGAATGAAAAGCGCCAGATGGTATTTATCCTCGACATGCCGGCACTGGTCGCCGGCACGGTCAAGATTGTTCGGGAGACGACGCTGGAGAGCAATCCGATGAGCGCGTTCTTCCGCGGCTACTACACCTCGGACGGCAAGCAACTGCTGATCTCCGGCCGCGATCGCAATTGGGTGCTGGATGCGAAAACGCTGAAGGTTGTGGCCGAGACCACGAATCTTCCCGGCGTCGAGACCCACGACTTCCAGCCCTTGCCCGGCAACCGCTATGCCGTGCTCACGCAGCGGACGCCGATGGATCTCGCGCCCGGCAAGAAAGGGGTGGATGGACAGATCGAACTCTACGACATGGTGAAGAAGCAGCGGGTCGGTAAAACCGTTTCGGTATGCGACTCCTGCCACAAACCCGCCAACATCACGACCACTGCGGTCCTGTGCGGGATCGACAGCGTCTGGAAGCTGTAGGGCGCAGCAGGGGTAAGGCGTGATGGCGAGCGCGCGGGCACTGCTGTGCGGCGTTCTTTTCGCGCTCGCCGCTTGCCCGCTGCTTGCACAACCGGCACGGGCGACCATAGAGTTTCGCGGCGAGATTCAGGCTCAGTGGGAACTCGTCCCGAAGCGGCGCTCCATCACCGTGGCTCGCGGCGAGATCTTCGAGGCGGAGGTCAGGATCCGCAACAAGTCCGGGCGGGAAGTGCTGGCCGGAGTCTTGACCGAGGCCAGCCCGGACGGCTCCCTCGTACATCTGGGCTGCGGGCCGGACTTCTCCCTGATCCTGCAGCCGGGCGAGGAGGCAGTGATTCCCGCGACCTACTTCGTCCCCGAAAACGCACCGGAAAAGGCCGGTGCGTTTCATTTGAACTACACCGTCTATTCCTTCGAAGCCCTTACTTTCGACCCGCGGCAAGTCGGCAGGCAGATCTACGCGTCGCGTTGCGTGAGTTGCCACGGGAGTCGGGGACTGGGGGACGGTCCCATAGCACGCTTTCTCGCCGGTGGGGTAGGCGACCTCACGCCGGCACTGAGGCACAAGGGGGACGGTATGCTACTGGAAGTCATCGCCTCGGGCGTGGGCCCGATGCCTTCGTTCGCATTGGCACTGACGGAGTTGGAGCGCCAAGCCTTGCTTGTGCATCTCCGGGATCTGGTCCGGGTGGCGCCATGAGGCGATGGGGCCTGCTCCATGCAGGGCTGGTTCTGGGCATCTTCAGCGGAGTGGTTCTGGGTGCAGACCCTGACGGGTCCTCGGCGCACCCTGCGACCACGGCGCCGTCTCCGCCGATGGCCAGGGCCCAGGTCGCGACCGAGACCCCGGATAGCGTTCTCACCGATCAGGAAGGGCGGCGCTTTGCCTTCCGCGATCTCAGGGGCAAGGCGGTGCTGGTCTCATTCATCTACACTTCCTGTCCCGACGTCTGCCCGGTCATGTTTTACGTGGTGACCGAAGTCCAGAAACGCGTGCAGGCCGAGGGCCGCGGCGATGTGGTGTCCGTTTTTGTGACCGCCGATCCCGAGATCGACTCGCCGCCGGTCTTGAAAGCCTTCGCCCTGCGCCGCAGCGTGGATCTTTCTGCCACTTACTTGCTTACGGGGAAACCCGATGAGCTCCAAGCGGTATGGACCGCGTTCGGAGCCAAGGTCAAGCGGCGGTCCAGAGGGCTGGTGGACCACTCTCCGCTTACTGTCCTGATCGACGCGCGCGGGGTCATGCGCTACCGTTACCTGAGCGGATTTCCGGATGCCGAGATCATCGCAGCCGATGTCCGCAACGTCCTGAAAAGCCGCGCGACAAAATGATGCACCCGGCAAAAGCCAAAGCGGAGCGCGCCCTTTGTCCTCCGCCACGGCTAATGCGCCCGTTCGGCATGCCGCTTTCCTGACAAATGGGGAAGGCCATGAACGTCGGGAAGACCGAGCAGATCCTGCTCGTATCGTTCTGCGCGCTGATGGTCATCGCGCTGCTGCACATTGGTCGTCTGGCAGACGACAATGCGCTGACAAGCTGGAAATGGGCGTTCCCCGCGACGGTCATCCCGCAGGTGTTCCTGGTTCTCGTCCCCACCCTGCTGTGCGCGTACGTTCTGTCCGGGCTGCGTCTCGCCCGAGCCCGCGCCCATGCGCTTCTCCTGGCACTGTCCTTCCTGTCCATCCTACCGCTGTGGCAGGCGCCCGAAACCGTGATCGATGCGTCGCGCTATTTTGTCCAGGCAAAATCTCTCAGCGAATACGGAGTGGCTTATTTTTTCGAGGAGTGGGGCCGGGAGATTTACGCCTGGACCGACACGCCGCTGATAGCGCTGCTCTACGGCCTGATATTCAAATGGCTAGGCGAAGCGCGCATTTTCATCCAGTTGTTCAACACGCTACTATTTGCGCTTACCTGCTATCTGACATTTCTGATCGGCAAGAGCTTGTGGAACGAGGAAACGGGGCTGAACGCCGGCCTGCTCCTGATGGGCATTCCCTATCTTCTTACGCAGGTGCCGCTGATGCTCGTCGACGTGCCGGCCATGTTCTTTTTGAGCCTTGCGATATATGCGTTTCTGAACGCGATCGAAAAAGGGGGGGGCTGCTGGATAAGCATTTCCTCCGTTTCGCTATTCATGGCCTTGTTTTCCAAGTACTCAGCCTGGCTGATGCTTGGCGTCATTCCGGTCATATCCTTCGTTTATCTGGCAGAAGACGCGAAGGCCACCGTCAGGAGATCGGCCATCGTCCTGCTCCTGGCCGGGCTTCTTGCAGGCGCGGTAGTTTCTCTTCGCTTTGATTTGTTCAGGGAACAGATGACTATCCTCGGAACCTACCAGTGGCCGGGCCTCGGTCGTTGGCAGGAGGGGTATATATCGACCTTTCTGTTTCAGTCTCACCCGTTTCTTGCGCTGCTTGCTCTGCTCGGCGTATATCGAGCTCTGAGGCAAAAGGACCGCCGCTTCCTCATCGCAGGATGGTTCGCTGTCTTCGTCTTTCTGCTTCAGATCAAGAGGATGCGCTATATCCTGCCGCTGTTTCCGCTGTTTGCCCTGATGGCGGCCTATGGACTGAATGCGTTCGGCGACCGCGACGTCAGGCGCTTCATTTGCCTATGCGTCGTGGCGTCGTCTGTGGTCATCGCTTACCTCGCCTATCTGCCATTTCTGAACAGCACCAGCATGGCGAACCTGCAGCGCGCAGGCCGATACCTGGACAGCCTGGAGTGCAATTCCGTCGAAGTCTACGCGCTGCCGCAGAAGGATTCCTCGGGCAGCACGTTTGCTGCAATTCCAATTCTTGATTACCACACGGTAAAGAAGATCCTTCCATTCCAGGAGTGGCCGGGGCATCCCGAAAATGGCGATACGAGGCAGTCCTCCCTGAGATTCACCTGGGAGGCGAGGAAGCCCGAACTGTATTCAAAAACCGATGCCGCGGGAGGCTGCGCACTGGCAATTATTTCGAGCGAAACCGTAGAAGCTTTGCCGGCAGCATTGAGCGGAAGGAGCCGGTTCGAGGAATTGAAGCGCTTCGATCTCGCTTCGGGGGTATTCAAGTACCAGACTTTCGTTACCGTTTTCAAGAAACAATAAAGCTCCAAACGGGGCGCAAAAGTGTTTTTTGCTGTCCGTTATGGTTCGATGCAGGTACACAAGAATGAGGAGGAGTCAAGGTGGACGTCGAAGCTAAAAGGAAAAAAACATGGGCGCTGGGTATAGTCGGTTTTTTCGCCCTCGTAAGCGTGCTCACGTACGCTTATAACGAGTACTACATATATCTGTCCGCCTATTTGTGGTTCGGCCTGATCTACGGCATGTGCCTGCAGTACGGCAGGTTCTGTTTTTCCTCGGCTTTCCGGGATCTTTTCGCCGTGGGCGTGCCGCGGATGGTGGTCGGCATCATGACCGCCACGCTTTTTTTCGGCTTCGTGGCGTCCATCGTAACGGCGAGCGGGTTCAGCACTTTTCATCCTTCCCCTTCAGGAATGCATTCGGTCATCGCCGGTGTGATATTCGGGGTCGGCATGGTGCTTGCGGGAGGGTGCGCATCGGGTTCGCTGTATAAGGCCGGGGAGGGGAACGGGGTTGCCCTGCTCGTCATATTATCGATCAGCGTAACCCAGTCCTTTTTTGCCTCGACCGGCGGATGGCTGAACGATCTCGTTCCGGCTTCCTGGCATGCTTCGGCGGTATCAAAGAACCTCCCGGCTTCGATCAATGCCGGCGACGGCTGGCTTGACCAGTACCTTGCCGGCTACGTCTGGAACCATCCGACCTTGACGTTTGCGAAGCTCATCGGCCTGAAGGACGAAACGATCGCCGGCGCGTTTCTGGGCAATCTCGTCATCGGCGTTTTTATTCCGGCAATGCTTCTGCTCGTGGTGGTGTACTTCATCTGGGCGAGAAAGAACTTCACCAGGGAGTGGCTGAAGAAAGGAAAAACGGTCAGGTTAGGGGATCACCTCAAGGGATTCTGGCAAATGCTGCTCTCGTCGAGGCGGACTTCGATTGCCGGACTGATCCTCGGCGTCGCCTGCGGCCTGCAGATGTTCGTTATCGAGGGACTGCGCATAAAATTCGGCGTCAGGAACGCGGGCGAGATTCTCACCCGGCTGGGATCGGATTTCGGCATATCCGTTCGCGGCACCGTATTCGATCCGGGATACTGGTACGTGACCACCCAGGAGGCGCAATGGGTGGGATGGGTGATGCAAAAACTCGGCTGGGAAAACATGGACAACATTTTTTTCGGCTATATCAACGGCATCCCGAACCCGGCGCTGAACCCGGCCGACTGGATGTCGATTGCGCTGATCGGCGGAGCCGCGGTGATGGCGCTGCTCAACAACGAGTTCAAATTCAAGCGGCCGACAAAGGAGCTCGCGGTCTGGGCGATCGCCGGCGGTTTCCTGATGGGCATAGGCTCCAGGCTCGGCCTGGGCTGCAATGTGGGGGCGTTTTTCGTGAGGGTCTCGAACGGCGATGTGGGCGGATGGCTGTTCGGCATCGGCATGATCGGCGGGGCTTACATCGGGGTCAAGTTCTTCAACTGGTGGACGGAAAGAAGAATGGCAAGGGAATTCGTCGGCGTGCAGTTTTGATGAAGGAGTGCAGGCATGAACAGGACATTTTTGATCGCGGCGCTGGTCGTAACGGTCTTCACCGGTTTCCTGATCGGCTACAGCGTGCCGCCCTTCATCAAGGCCGGCGTCTTCAGCGAACGCCAGGAAAAGGGAGTGGAATCGCAGATCGACAAGAATCTGGAACAGCACTACAAGAAGTTATACGAGACCGACGACAAGTAGCCCGGCCACTCGGTGGCGGCGCAGGGAGGAATGGCGATGCATAAGAACCGGATTGCAATGTTTGTGGCGGCTTTTGCCGCGGGCGCCTCGCTCGGATTCAGCATATCCGACGCGACCGGCATACAGCCAGGCTATTTCGAGAAGCAGGAGGCGCCGGCTTACGGGGTTTCCGAGGTCAAGGCGCTAGGCTCGGACCTGGGCAAGAAGTACGAAGAACATTTCAAGCGCCTGTACGAGGAGTAGCAAAGCAGGCCCAATGCGGATCGTTCTTGGGCATGGAAAAAAGGCTGGATGAAAGCGGTTGCTGTGACTTCGATTTTCTTCGATGAACGCAAAACTGAGAGGGGGAGACGTCATGTATAAGAGAACAAAACACCTGTTGATCGCTGGTTCGGCCCTGCTGGCCCTGGCGGACATGTCTCATGCCGCAAGCTGGGCGCATCCCGAGTTGCTGCTTACGCCGGAGGCGGTCGAGAAAAACGCCGGCAAGGCCGACTGGGTCGTGGTCGACTGCAGGGATCTCAAGGATTATGCAAAAGGACACGTGCCCGGTGCCATCAGTCTCGGCAAAGCCTGCAAGTCGGCACTGAGGGACAGTACCGCGAGGGCGTTCAAGGACCCGAAGAAATACGAGAATATCTTCGGCAAGTCCGGAATAGGCAACGACACGCACGTCGTGTTTTACGGGGAACACAAGGTCACGGACACCTTCAAGGATGTGGCCGTGGCGTTCTGGATCATGGAGTATGTCGGACACGACAAGGCTCATGTGCTCAACGGCGGCCTGGACGCGTGGCTGAAGGCGGGCAAGAAACTCACCAATGAGCCGTCGATGAAGCCGGAAAAGCAGTTCAAGGCAAAGTTCGTGGCAAGCCGGATCGCTTCCAACGAGGAAATGCTGCAGATTGCGGAGGGCAAGAAGAAAGGGATTACGGTCATCGATTCCCGGACAAAGGCGGAGCACGACGGCCAGGACATCCGCGCGCTGAGGGGAGGTCATGTGCCAAATACGACGGCCAATATCTCGCATAAGGATACGATGGATCAGGAGAAGGATCCCAAGACCGGCAAGGATGCCGACAACGGCTATCTTTCGCCAGACCGGGTCGAGGGTTTCTTCAAGGATTTCGACAAGAACAAGCGCACCATCGCATATTGCCAGACCGGCACCCGTTCGACCCTTACCTACCTGGAATTGAGGCTGCTGGGGTTCAAGGACCCGGCAAACTGGGACGAGTCCTGGGTCGTCTGGGGATCGAACGTCAGGTACCCGGTCGCCAACGAACAGTGGATCAATTTCGAGAGGCTGCAGAGCGCTGAAGCTAACCTCAAGAAACTTCAGGAAGCCATGCCGAAAAAGGAGGAGGCAAAATAGGGGGGCGGCGCCAGCGCCCGCACAGTCGGGAACAAACGCCCTGACCGCGCCGGCCGGCGCGGTCGGCGGATTCAAGGGTCCGGGCGGGTTCCGGTACGGACGCCGCTTCCTCCGGGATCGCCGCGCTTGCCCGCGAGAAAAGCCGCAAGCTCCTTGTCCGAGAACAGGATGTGAAATACCAGCCAGACTTCGGGGAAGCGCATCAGGTCCGCTCTCGATGCGGCGGAGTCCACATTGAATCTGCGCCGGTAGTCCAGCGCCTGGTGGATCAGCATCGCATGTTCGGCCGCGTGTTGTTCGGTCTTCGGGTACCGATGCTGCGTCATCAGGCGCTGTTCCAGGTCGAAGTGTGTTTTCGCGTGCCGGATGATGTCATCGAGTGCCTTGGCGCAGGCGGCGTTTCCCTTGTCGCTGTCCACCGCGTCTCGCAGCAGGTCGAACAGTCCGGCCAGCTGCGTATGGTCAGCGTCCATGCCGGCGTGCCCGGTGTCCAGGGTGTCGTCCCATGCAATCCAGTCCATGGCGCATTGCTCCCGTGCATGTCGCCGCTCGGCTCGGCCAGCGGACAATTGCCGCTATCTTACTATTTTCGCGCGGGCGCACCGACGCGGGTGTTTCTCTGCGCGCGCCATGAGCGGCTACAATACGCAATCGAGTTGCGCTCACGGCTTTGCCATGAACCTCATCACCTGGAACATCCAATCCTGCCGCGGCTGCGACGGCCGCGTGGATCCGCGGCGCATCGTCGAGGTGTGCCGCGGCATGGCCGATTTCGACGTGCTCTGCCTGCAGGAGGTGGCGCGCAATTATCCGGATCTGCCCGGATCGTCGGGCGAGGACCAGTTCGCCCTGCTCGCCGGCCTGCTGCCCGGATTCACCGCGGCGGAGGGGATTGCCACCGATGTACTCGGCGCGGAGGGCAAGCGGCGCCAGTTCGGCAACCTGATCCTCACGCGCTACCCGGTGATCCAGGCGTTCGCGCATCTGCTGCCCTGGCCGGCCGACCCCGCCGTGCCGGGGATGCAGCGCGTCGCGCTGGAGGCGGTGCTCGCCGCGCCCTTCGGTGCAGTGCGGGTGACCACCACGCACCTCGAATACTATTCCGAGGTGCAGCGCCGGCAGCAAGTGAACCGCCTGCGTGAGCTGCATGCGGAAGCCGCCGGGCACCGCGGCGATCGCAACCACGCGCACAAAGAGGGCGGGCCGTTCCAGACCATGCCACGGCCGGCCTCGGCGATACTCACCGCCGACTTCAATTTCCGCGCGGACGATCCGCTGCACGCGCGCATCACCTTCCCCTACAGCGACGGCACGCCGGCGTATCGGGATGCGTGGCAGGCGCGCCATGGCGACCGGCCACACGATCACACCCTCGGCGTGCACGACCACGAACAGTGGCCGGAAGCGTTCGCCTGCGACTTCATTTTTCTCACCGAGGACATCGCCGGCCGCGTCGAGGACGTGGCGGTGAATCTCGATACGGATGCGTCCGACCACCAGCCGGTGCTGCTGCGGCTGAAAGACTAGATTGTGAGCGACGGACGCTGGATTGCATCGCTATGCCTGGCGCGCGTCGGCTTCGCGCTGATATTCGTCGCCTATTCGGCGTCGCTCGGACTGCTGAAGCAGGACTGGGGTCTGTCCTCGGCGCAGGCCGGGCTGATCCAGTCGGCCTGGCATGCCGGCTACCTGGTGTCGCTGTTCGCCATCGGCTTTCTCGCCGACCGCTACGGTGCCAAGCGCACTTTTCTCGCAACCAGCATTGCCGCCTGCGCCAGCGGCCTGGCATTCGCCCTGTTCGCCGACGGTTTCGCCTCGGCGCTGCTGCTGCACGGCCTGGCCGGGCTGTGCTCGGGCGGGTCCTATACGCCCGGCATGACCCTGGTTGCCGAGCGCTTCCCGGCGGTGCGGCGCGGCCGCGTGATGGGTTACTATCTTGCCGCCGCATCGCTCGGCTATGCGCTGTCGCTGTGGCTCTCGAGCGTGCTGGTCGTCACCGCGGGCTGGCGCACCGCGCTCGTCGCCTGCGCGCTCGGCCCGGTCGCCGCCAGCCTGCTCTCCGCCTGGGTGCTGCGCGGCACGCGCAACGTAGTGCATCCTTCGGGGTATTCGAATCCCTTGCGCGCGCTGGCGGAGGTGTGGCGCAACAAACCCGCCATGCTCGCCGTCTGGGCCTACGTGTTCCATTCGTGGGAACTGCTCGGCATGTGGGCCTGGCTGCCGACCTATCTCGGCGTGGTGCTCGCCTATGGGCGCGAGGGCGGCACCGGCATGGCCGGCCTCGGCATCGCGTTTGCCGCGCTCACCTATCTCATCAGCATGGCAGGCAGCATCGGCGGTGGCGTGCTCTCCGACCGCTGGGGACGTACGGCGGTGATCCTGCTGATGTCTCTCGCGAGCCTGGTTTGCTCGTTTACATTCGGCTGGCTGATCGCCGCGCCGGTCTGGATCGTGGTCGCAGTGGCCATCGCCTACAACCTCACCGCGATCGGAGACTCCTCGATCTATTCCACCGCCCTGACCGAACTCGTGCCCGGACACTGCCTCGGGGCGGCGTGGGCGCTGCGTTCGGTGCTGGGCTTCGGTTTCGGCGCGATCAGCCCCTGGGTGTTCGGCCTGGTGCTCGACCTGGGGCAGGGCGGCGGCGTGCGCGCGGACGCCGCCTGGGGCTGGGCCTGGACCGTGCTCGGAATCGGTGCGATGCTGGGTCCGATCGCGACGCTGCGCTTGCGCGCGCTGCGCGCGAGCGTGCAGATGGCGGGCGGGAAACGCTAGCGGGCTCAGCATCCCCTGGTCCATCGTTCGAGTCTGGGCCAGCGAGAAGACGCGGGCCGGCGACTATCCACCTTTAGCAGGAATTCGTCAAAACGCAATGGGGCCTTCGCCTGCCCGTCCATTACCCACTGCCTTTGCCTACCACCACGAATGTCGACCCGACGCCTCTCAGGACTCGCGCCATCTAGGCGACATCGGCATTGCAATCGGCCGGACGCAGGCGCAACATACTCTCAGCGCAATTTTCGGCGACGCCAAACTATCGCCATCGGCCAGACGCGCGAAACGAGGCAGGATTGAATTTCCTATCAATAACGACCAAAGGAAAACAAGATCATGTACGAAGATTCGGCGATAAACACGGCAGCGCGATTTGGTGAAATACCCTTTGCTGAGTTTACAAGAGACTTGATTGTAGACACATTCAACGCATTGGTAAGCGCGAATAGTCAGCAAATGCACGAATACGTTGACTACCTTCAATCACTTTCAATGAGTTTGACAACTTATATAAATAATACAATCGATGACGTTTCTCTATCTGAAATATCGGATTTCGTCGACAAACTAAATTTGCCCTCGGCAGCCGATGCAGCCAGTTTAATGACCGCGATGGAAGCAGGACATCAAGCGCAGCAGAGTGGTGGTGCACCCACAACAACAACAACCGCACTTCCTGCGCTTCCCAATTCTAGTGGGGTAGTCGCGGCGATTATTGGTGCCGTCGCCCCAATTGTTCAAGGCGTAATGACCCATCTAAACCCTAATAATGATATGAATGGCGCCTCCACGCTTGATAGCACCGCAACGGATCTGCCCTTCATGAGTGCCGCTGCAACCGCCTTCCCTAATTATCAGGTTATATACAAAGCAATAGCCGCGACAATTGGGAGCAACAAATACGCGCTGCTTCAAAATATGGCGAGAATGGGGCTTATGCGCTTGGTGGTTACCGATGGTGAAATCGAAACGAGAATAACGTTTTCAACCTTTGAAAACCACACCGACAGCCATGAAGATTCCGAATCACTAAAGGCGAAAGCAAAAGACACAGATAAGAAGAAGCTCAGCTTCCCAGTATTGTTCAACAAGAAGATCAAAAGCATGAGAAAGACCGTAACCGTCAATACGGCAAAAAATATTCATAGAGACACAAGCGGTTCAAGCGTTCAAATCTTCGGGCGCGTACTTGTAAGGTTCAAGACGGATTACCAGCCCCTGTCGCAATCATAAATGCCTGAACGCCTGATACCCGTCAATTTGGGCTTTGCTGAATTCGTTTCCCTTTTGGTAAGGGAGACGTTTGATTCCATTGTCAATTCCCAACTAGAACAAATAATCAAGATTGAAGAATTCAATGCCGTTTTGACCTCGAATGGCGACTCATTCGCCCTGCAGTTCATAAAGGATGACGACATAAAATCAGAAATCGAACAGGTGTTCTCGACGGATATTCTTTCAAATACGATCGAATATTCCGCGGAAGAAATTAAGGAGATAACGGATCTAACTAGCGAAATTACCACCGCCGATTTTAAGAACGGGAAGATGCTTGACTCTGGAAAATCCAAAGTGGTGAAGTATGCGACGTCCAGGATTATTGAAAGAAAGAAAGCCGTTATTCAAGCGGCCCTAATGAGCAGTCTTATTCCCAAGCTCCAGATAGACTCTGGGGAAATCACGGCGAAACTGACTTTTTCGGTTTCACAAATAGAAGCGGCACGTCCTGATAGCGCTCCCAACAAAAGAAGAGTGGTGCGAAGGGGGTTATCCATAAACACATCGAATCTTTCTTCCATTTCGGCGCTCAAGAATTTGGGAAAGGAATTTATTGATCCGAGAAGCAAGGAAAAATTCATCCTCATCGACAAGAATCAATTAATGGCCAACAACGAAGCAATAAAGAACCCACTGCCGAATATAAGACTTACCGTGCGCCAAGCGGAAACAGCAACCTCAAATGCGAACGTTTACAGTGAGGTGACAATTAAGTTCAAATCGTTGTAATGGAAATGGCGGAAGAAAACTCTATCCGAGGCAAGGGGATTTCTCTCCAAAGAGCTGGCGGAACGAATCTTTTCCCGGGACAAGTTGGAGCCGACGATTTAGGATCGGAGTTGATTCTCCTGTTGACTATGCTAGGTGAACTTCAATCGAAATACCAAATTGAAGTCATTGAGATATCGATAAAGAATATTGGAGGGAATGACGTCGTCTTGAGATAGGGTTGACGTTCCCTCGGTTTTCCACTTTCCAAGGGCATTGCGTCAAACCGCTATTACCCGCGCATGCAGCCTTTGAACAGGTTGCCGAGGGTCGCACGCATTCCATCCGGCGTCGCCCAGGTTGTCGGTACCGGCGTCCCTGCATCGGCCTGCTTGAGAAGGCCGATGATTTGTTCTTCCGTAAATCTGCTCTTCCTCATGTCCGTGATTCTCCATTATTTGACGGACTTCTCTGCTTTAGATTGGTACGGCTGGCGGGGAGCAAGCCGCACCGGCCGTATCGGGAATTCCGAAACCGACTTCTAGGCGTTACTTCAAGAACGCGAACAGCGCATCCAGCACCTCGTCCGGCTTCTCGCCCATCATGTTGTGGCCGCTGCCTTCGATCATGACCACGCGCGCGCCCTTGACCGTCTGCGCGAAGGCCTGGGCGGAGCGCGCCGCGGTCATGGCGTCGCGCCGCGCGATCAGGAAAAGCGCCGGACAGTTCACTTTCGCCGCGGCCTGCTCGCCGCCGGTATAGGCGTTGCAGGCGGAAAAGTCCACGTGCATGACGCCGGGTTGTTGCCGCTGCATCAGGCGCAGGTTCTCGCCGATGAGCCAAAAGCCGGGGCCGGGGTTGTTGGGGTACTGCGCGTAAGCGAGGTGCGACCAGATGTTGACCATGTCCTGCGCCGCGGGCTCGTCGTCGCGCGTCGCCTCGATCAGTTCGGGCGAAACCTTCATCGGGTAGGCGCTCGCCAGCAGTGCGATCCTGGATATGCGCGCGGGATGGCGCGCCGCGCATTCGAGCGCGATCAGCGAGCCCATGCTGTGGCCGACCACACTCGCCTGCTTCGCTCCTGCGGCATCGAGCACGGCGACGATCCAGTCGGCGATGTCCTCCACGCGCGCGAGCGGCGGCCCTTCCGAGCGACCATGGCCGGGAAGGTCGAGCGCGAGCACGCCGTAGCCGTGGTGCGCGAGATAGCGGCTTTGCAGGATCCACACGCTGTGGTCGCACTGGGCGCCGTGGGAGAAGACCACCGTGGGCAATGCCGCATCGAAGGGCTTGCCGCCGGTGTAGGCATAGGCTTTGCTGCCGTTGACGTTCAGCTCCATGATGGTGGCCGTCCTATTTCGTTTTCTGCGACGCGCGCAGGCCGTTGGCGAGGTCGTCGACCAGGTCGGCCGGATCTTCGAGTCCGATGGAGAGCCGCATCGTGCCTTCGGTGATGCCGGCAGCCGCAAGCGCCGCGTCGTCCATGCGGAAATGGGTGGTGCTCGCGGGGTGGATCACCAGCGACTTGGCATCGCCGACGTTGGCCAGATGCGAGAATATTTTCAGCGCCTCGACGAAGCGCCGGCCGGCGGCGCGGTCGCCCTTGATGGAAAAGCTGAACACCGCGCCGCAGCCGCGGGGCAGGAGTTTCTTTGCCAATGCGTAATCGGGATGCCCGGGCAGTTCCGGATAGGACACGGACTCGACCGCCGGATGCTTCACCAGGAACTCCACCACCTTGCGCGTATTCTCGACGTGGCGTGCCATCCGGAGCGGCAAGGTCTCCACCCCCTGCAGAATCTGGAATGCCGTGGCCGGGCTCATGCAGGCGCCGAAGTCGCGCAGGCCCTCGCGCCGCGCGCGCAAGGCAAACGCGGCGACCGTGGACTCCTCCGAAAAATTCATGCCGTGGAAGCCCTCATACTCGCCGCTGAGTTCGGGAAACTTCCCCGACGCGGCCCAGTCGAATGTGCCGCCGTCGACCAGGACGCCGCCGATGGCCACGCCGTGCCCGCCGAGGAACTTGGTGGCGGAATGGAATAAGAGATCGGCGCCATGGTCGAAGGGCCTGAGCAGATAGGGCGTGGTAAAGGTGGAATCGACCATCAGCGGCAGGCCGTGCTCATGCGCGATCGCCGCGACCGCGGGGATGTCGAGCACGTCGAGGCCGGGGTTGCCCAGCGTCTCGGCAAACAGCGCTTTGGTATTGGGCCGGATGGCGGCGCGCCAGGCGTCCAGATCGCGCGGCTTGACGAACGTGGTGTCGACGCCGAAGCGCGGCAGGGTGTAATGCAGCAGGTTGTGCGAGCCGCCGTAGAGCGCGCCGGAGGAGACGATATGCGCGCCGGCGCCGGCGATGGTCGCGAGGCCGAGGTGCAGCGCCGCCTGGCCGCTGGCGGTGGCGATGCCCGCCACCCCGCCTTCGAGCGCCGCCATTCTTTCCTCCAGCACCGCGTTGGTCGGATTGGAAATGCGCGAATACACATGGCCGGCGCGTTCCATGTTGAACAGCGCCGCGGCGTGATCCGAGTCGCGGAATACGAACGACGTGGTGAAATAGATCGGCGTGGCGCGCGCGCCGGTATGGGGGTCGGGCGCCTGTCCGGCGTGCAGGCTGAGCGTGTCGAAGCCTAGATACTTGGGTTGGGCCATGGATCCTCCGCTTATCGAGGGCATCATCTTATCAGCATGTTCGCACCGGGCCGATCGCGTATCATCGCCGCTTGCCATGACAGCCCAAAAAAACGTAGCGCTGCCGTTCGAACTGCTGTTGAAGGTGTTCCTGCCTTTCGCCGGCGGCTACTATCTTTCCTATCTCTACCGCACGGTCAATGCCATCATCTCGCCCGACCTGGTGCGCGAGTTCGGCCTGGGCCCGGCCGATCTGGGCCTCTTAACCAGTTCTTACTTTCTGACTTTCGCCATTTTCCAGCTGCCGCTGGGCATACTGCTGGATCGCTATGGGCCACGTCGCGTCAATGCCGGATTGCTGATGCTGGCCGGAACCGGTGCCGCCTTGTTCGGGCTCGCCCAGAGCCTGGGCGGACTGATCGTTGCGCGCGCTTTGATCGGACTCGGCGTATCCGGCTGCCTCATGTCCAGCATCAAGGTGTTCACCCTGTGGTTTCCGCTCAATCGCCTGGCTACGCTCAACGGCTGGCTGCTCTCCTGCGGCGGTCTGGGCGCGTTGTCTGCGTCCAAGCCGGCGGAAGAACTGCTGCGCGTCGCCAACTGGCACAGCGTCTTCCTGCTGCTGGCGGCACTCACATTTGCCGCTGCCGGCGCAATATTTCTTATCGTGCCGGAGCGCAGGGCGCCGCATGCGCCGCAGAGCCTGATCGAGTCGCTGCGCAGTCTGCCTCCGATTCTGCGCAACGCCAATTTCTGGAAGCTGGGCTCGCTGGTGATCGCCGGCCAGGGCGTGTTCATGTCGCTGCAAAGCCTGTGGATCGCCCCCTGGCTCAAGGACGTGGCCGGCCTCGCGCGCGCAGAGGTCGGCACACATTTGCTGATGGCGGCCCTGGGCATGATCGTGGGAGCCGCGCTCTGGGGTATCGTCGCCGATTGGCTGTCGCGCCGCGGCGTCGACACGGTCAAGGTCGTGCTCGGGGGCGTCGGTGCCAATCTGGTGATCCTCGCGCTGCTCGCACTCGGCGTGACTGACGGCTCGCTCGCGCTGGTGTTCGCGCTGACCCTGTTTGGCCAGGTGCAGCCGCTGGTCTACGCCATACTTTCCAAGGAGTTTCCGCTGGCGCTCTCCGGCCGTGTCATCAGCACGCTCAACTTCCTCGTCTTTCTGAGCGCATTCGCAGTGCAATGGGGAACGGGCCTGATCATCAATCTGTGGCCGGTGCAGGCGGGCAAGTATGACCAGGCCGGCTACACCACGGCGTTCGGCGCCTGCGTCGCGCTGCTGCTCGTGCCGTATGTACTGCTGTTGCTGTCGCGCCGGGGCACGCCGGCGCGCGCATAAGCGCCGATTGCAACCCCAGGGGATATGGATATGGCTGGGAGCGGCAGGGTTGCGCCCCATTTTCCTATTTTGCCCCGGCCTTGGCCGCTTCTTCCTGTGCGAGCAATTCCTGGCGCGCTTTCTTCAATACGTCCGCGGCCGCGCCGTGGCCCAGTTTCAACGCCAGCTCGACGGCGCTTTCGCCATCCTTGCTCAAGGCGGCCACGTTGGCGCCGTTGCGGATGAACAGCTCGACCATCTGCGCATTGCCGCGCATGGCCGCATACTGCAGCGGCGTGTAGCCGTTGTCGCTGGGCAGGTTCGGATCGAAGTTCATCGACAGGACTTTCTGTGCGTACACCAGGTTGTCCTTCTCGATCGCATAGAACATTGCCTTGATCCCTTCCGGGCTTTTATCCCGCGGCTTCGCCTCCAGACCGGTGGGCAGAATGCTGACGACGTAATTGATGAGCGAGATGCCGACCATGGCGACCAGCGCGATGATCAGCGGAAGCTTGGAGATGCCGAGCGTGTCGGACCAGGCGTCGGTCACGTTGGCGCCGATCACGAGCAGGGCCACCATGATGAAAAAAGCGAATTTCAGGTAAAGGAACAGCGCGATCACCAGCAGGATGCCGAGGATGGCCGCTATGTAGCCGCGGTCGATGCTCAGCTGCTCGGCGATCTCCGTTGGGAGCAGGGCGAAGATGGTGGCGAGGCCGACCAGACAGACCAGCGCCCATTCTCTGTATTGTTTTGCCTGCAGAAAGTCCATGACTTCCTCCGCTTGGAGTTTGTAACAAAACGAGGGGAAACCTCCCTTCGTGCTCCCCTGAATCGGCCCGTTGCAACTGCAACTTCGCAACGGGTTCTTGGCGTCGGTCCCGCGGTATTGTGGGCAAGCGCGCTGCGATTGGCAAGGGCCGATTGCCCAGACTAGTATAATCGAATGGTCGAATCAGCGGTCTGCAACAGGGGCGGGGAGTAGCGTTGAGCAAAGCGTTTACAAAGGAGCAAGACGGCGCGCAAGAGGAGGAGTTGGCGCCCGAGGCAGAGCAGCCGCAAGGGGTGAAGAACTACATCACTCCGGCGGGGTACGCGCGCATGCGCGCCGAGCTGCAACGGTTGCTGGACGTGGAGCGTCCGGAGACGGTCAGCATCGTGCACTGGGCGGCCTCCAACGGCGATCGCTCCGAGAACGGCGACTACATCTATGGCAAGAAGCGCCTGCGCGAGATCGACCGGCGCATCCGCTTCCTGATCAAGCGCCTGGAAATCGCCGAGGTGGTGGATTCCGGGGGCCAGGAGCAGGACCAGGTGTTCTTCGGCGCCACGGTCAGCGTGCGCGACGGCGCCGGCCGCGTAAGCAGCGTGAGCATCGTCGGCATGGATGAGGTCGACCCGACGCGCGGTCGCGTGAGCTGGGTTTCGCCGATCGCGCGCGCGCTGCTCAAGGCGCGCGAGGGCGATACGGTGATCCTGCGCACGCCCTCCGGCGTGGAGGAGCTGGAGGTCGAGGAAATCCGTTACGAGGCGTTGCCGTAGGCCGGCATCGATCGACGCAGGACTGCACATCGATCGGCAGCGATGAAGCTTGCGCGGTCGGCGTCCCGTCCGCGCGGATCGGCGATCTCGGATTGAAACAACCCCAGCGCGCAATTGTTTTTATCCATAACCGTCTTTTTGGTACGGACACGCTTTATCTCCGTACCAAAAAGACGGTTGGCGCGCGCAGCGCGCGATGGCCGATCCCTGAACCTGACCGACGCAGGGACACACTTCGAGCTGCAGTGACAGAGCTTGCGCGGACGGCGTCCCGTCCGCGCGGATCGCCGATTGCGCGCGGACGAAAAGCATGTCCGCACGCAATCGGCGATCTTGAATAAAAGCAACCCCTGCCTTACTTGTTTCTCAACCGCAACCGCGCATAAACGCCCTCTAATTCTTCTTGTCTGCGCCGACACTGCTTTCGGCGATGCTGGTGAAATCGCCGGCCTTGACGATCGACAACTTCTTCGGGTCGAGATATTTTCTCAGCGCTTCCTGGATCTGCTGCGGCGTCAGCGCGGCGATCCTGGCCTCGAACTGCGCATCCCAGGCAAGGCGGCGGCCGAGGTAGAGATTGTTGGCGAGCCGCGCGGCAAGCGCGGCGTCCTGGGTGCGGCCGAGCTTGCGCAATGCGAGGTAACCCTTCCTCGCTTCGGCCACCTCGTTCTCGCCGAAACCCTCGCGCAGCGCCTGCTGCAGCACCTCCAGAATCTCGGTCTCGATGCGCGCGCGGTTCTGCGGCGCGTAAATGGCGCTGACGCCGAATTCGCCCACGGCGTCCAGCGAACCGGCCGTGAGCCAGGAATTCACGCTGTAGGAAAGCCCCTCCTGTTCGCGTATGCGCCGCCACAGGCGCGAATCGACGGAGCCGCCGAGCAGGTAATTGCCCAGCGCCAGCGCCGGGTAGTCGGGCTGGTCGTCGCGCAAGCGCAGGTTCAGTCCGGCCCGAAATACCGCATTGGCTTTGTCGGGCGTGTCCAGGCTGCGATTGATCGGAGGCACATCGCGATAGCTGCCAGGTATGCGCGTGAATGGCCGCGGACTGGTCCAGTCGCCGAAAAGCGCTTGCGCGAGGCTCGCAATTTGCGCCGCATCGAAGTCCCCGACCACTGCCAGTTCGCTGTTGTTCGCGCCGTAAAAATCATCGTGGCAGCGCCGTATGTCCTCGATGCTCACCGACTGCAGGCGCTGCAGGCGCTCCTCCAGCGTGGGCGTGTACAGCCAGTGCTCGGGCGTGTACGGGTTGAGATGGCGCTCGAGCTGCAATCCGGCCAACGCATTGGGTTCGCTTCTCATGCTCTCCACCCGGGTCAGGGCGGAGCGCTTGAGCTGTTCGAATTCGCTCGCGGGAAAGGCGGGCTCGCGCAGCACTTGCGCGACCAGGCGCAGTACTTCCGGCAGATTGGGGCGCAGCGTTTCTATCGAGGCGCCGTCGCCGCTGACGCTGACGCTCGCCTTCAGGCGGTCGAACTCGTTGCGCAGTTGCTCGCGCGTGTGTTTCCTGGAGCCGCGCATCAGCATGGCGGAGGCGAGGTTGCACGCCGCGCTGCGGCCCATTTTGCTCTGCTCGTCGCCCCAGTGCAGGGTCAGCCGCGCCACTACGGTGCCGCCGCGCGTCTTCTTCGGCAGCAGCGCGAGCTTCATGCCGCCCGGCAGCTGCTGCACCATGGTGCGCGCATCGATATTGGCCGCGCTGGGTTCGAACATCTCGCCCGCGGCCACCGGCGCCGCGCCCTTGTAGTCCCTGACCAGCGCGGCGACATCGGGCGCCGGCGGAATTTCAGCACGGTCCGGCTGCGATGTCGGCACGAACATACCTAGGGTGCGGTTGGAGTTCTTGAGGTACTGTGCCGCGACCCGCTGCACGTCCTCGCGCCTCGCCTGGCGCAGACCGTCGCGGTAGAGGAAGAACAAACGCCAGTCGCCCATGGAGATGAACTCGGACAGCGCGATGCCGAGTTCGCGCGGATTGGTCAGAGCCATGTCGATGTCGTTGAGCAACTGCGTGCGCGCGCGCTCCACCTCGTCGGCGGTAATCGGCTCGGTGGCAAAGCCCTCGATGGTCGCAATCAGCGCCGCGCGCGCCGCATCCAGGGGCATGTCCTTGCGCAGGCTGGCGCCGAAGTAGGCGTAGCCGGCTTCGCGCTGTTGCTGGTCGCCGCCGTACACGCTGCTCGCCTTGCCGCTCTCGACCAGCGCGCGGTGCAGACGCCCGCCGGGAACTTTGGTCAGCGCGGTGACGAGGATGTCGATTGCGGGGAAATCCGCATGCGATCCCGGCGGCAGGTGGTACAGCGCACCGACGAGTTGCACCTCGCCCGCGCGGCGCAGGGTCACGCTGCGCTCCCCGTCCTGGGTCGGCTCGGCGGTGTAGGTGGGGACGAGCGCGCGTGCCGGTTTGGGAATGTTGCCGAAATGGCGCCCGATCAGGCCGAGCGCCGCGGCTTCGTCGAACCGGCCGCTGACGAGCAGCACCGCATTGTCGGGCTGGTAGTACTTGCGGTAGAAGGCCTGCAGGCGCCCGATCGGCACGTTTTCGATGTCGGCGCGGGCGCCGATGATGGCGCGGCCGTAGTTGTGCCACAGATAGGCGGTGGCGGCCATGCGCTCGCCCAGTACGCCGTAGGGGCTGTTCTCGCCCGCTTCGAACTCGTTGCGCACCACCGTCATCTCGCTGTCCAGATCCTCCTTCGACACTTTGGAATTGACCATGCGGTCCGCTTCCAGCTCCAGCGCCCAGTCGAGATTGCCGGCGTTGGCAGCCAGCGTTTCATAGTAATTGGTGCGGTCGAACGAGGTCGAGGCGTTGAAACGCGCGCCGCGGCCCTGAAACTCGTTCTTGAGGTCCGGATGGCGCGGCGTGCCCTTGAACTGCATGTGCTCGAGCAGGTGCGCCATGCCGGATTCACCGTAGCCCTCGTGGCGCGAGCCGACGAGGTAGGTGACGCTGACCGTGATCGTGTCCTGCGAGGCATCGGGAAACAGCAGCACCTTGAGGCCATTGGCAAGCCGGTACTCGGTGATACCTTCGACTGATGTGATTTTGCTGATTGACGCCGCCGTATCGGTGTCCGCCGGGGCCGCGTGTGCCGGCGCGAGCAGGAACGCCGGCAGCAGCAGGGCAAGGGTCAGTGAAAGGATACGGCGCAGCATCGGGACCTCGATCGCTTTGGTCAATTGCTGAAAGACCGGGTTTTTCCGGATTGGTTCAAGGTCAGCTCGCCAGATAGCCGAAGAAGTGCAGCGCCAGCATGCCCGTCACGATGGTAATCAGAGTGTTGCGCGTGCGCCAGGCGATGGCGCCGGCGAGGATGCCGGCGAGCAGGCGCGGGTTGTCCAGGCCGATGTGCACGGAGCCGGCGGTCAGCACCAGCCCGGGTACGAGAATGGCCGAGAACACCGCGGCCGGGACGTAGCGCAGCGCGCGCTGCAGCGGGGCGGGCACGGGCCAGCGCGCGAACAGCAGGATGAACGACGCGCGCGGAATGAAACTGGTGAGCGCGAGGCCGAGGATCAGCAGCCAGAATGCGGTCATTGCCGCTTTTCCTCCAGCATGTTTTCCACCAGCATCCCGGCTGCGATGCCGGCGGCGACCGCCAACAACAGGCCCAGGCGCAGCGGCAGGGGCCAGGTGATTATGGCGGTGACGCCGGCGGCGCAGGCGGCTGCGGCGACGGCGCGGTCGCGGATAGTGGGCGCAACGATGGCGAGGAAGGTGAGCACGATGGAGAACTCCAGGTGCCAGTCGGCCGGGATGCGCGCGCCGAGCAGCACGCCGGTGAGGGTGCCGATCTGCCAGGTGACCCAGATGGCGGCGCAGCAGCCGAAGTAGTACCAGACTTTGTCCACCGCCCCCAGGGGACGTTCGTAGCCGCGCAGCGACATGGCGTAGCCGTTGTCCGACAGCAGATAGGAGAGCACGGACCGCCAGCCCGCGCCGGCTGCCGCCAGATGGGGCGCCATTGACAGGCTGTAGATCGAAAAGCGCAGATTGATCACCAGCGCCGCCAGGATCGCGATCGCGAGCGGAGAGCCCGAAGTGAGAAGTTGCAAGGCCGCCAGTTGCGAGCTGCCGGCATAGACCAGGACCGACATCGCCATGGCCAGGTAATGGGGCATGCCCGCCGCGACCATGGCCACGCCGCTGATCGCGCCGAAGGCCAGCACACCGGGCAGGACCGGCAGGCAGGCTTTGACCGCGGCAAGGAATTGGGGGTTGAGCTGCAAAGGGGCTGGCCTGACACGGATACGGCGCAGGCGACATTCTACCGCGGCGGCGTCCGGCCCCTTGAAAATCCCCCCTGCAGCCCGCATCTACGCTGACAAGAACAACTTCTGGGGAGTATCCATGTCTGCAACCGCCACCAAGGAAACGCTGGGATTTCAGGCCGAAGTCAAGCAACTGCTGCATCTGATGATTCATTCCTTGTACAGCAACAAGGAGATTTTTCTGCGCGAACTGATTTCGAATGCCTCCGATGCCGCGGACAAGCTGCGTTTCGAGGCCTTGTCCGACGCTTCGCTCTACGGCACGGATGCGGACCTGAAGATACGCGTGAGTTTTGACAAGGCGGCGCGCACCCTGACCGTGTCCGACAACGGCGTCGGCATGTCGCGCGACGAGGTCGTCGCCAATATCGGCACCATCGCCAAGTCGGGCACGCGCGAGTTCTTCCAGGCGCTCACCGGCGACCAGGCCAAGGACGCCCACCTGATCGGCCAGTTCGGCGTCGGCTTCTACTCGTCCTTTATCGTCGCCGACCGCGTGACTCTGGTGACGCGGCGCGCCGGCCTTGCGGCGGGTGATGCGGTGCGCTGGGAATCCGATGGCGGCGGCGAGTACAGCATCGAAGCGGTGGAGAAACAGGAACGCGGCACCGAGGTGACCCTGCACCTGCGCGAAGGCGAGGACGAGCTGCTCGACGATTTCCGCCTGCGCGCCCTGATCCGCAAGTACTCCGATCACATTGCCATCCCGATCCGCATGGCAAAGAGCGCCTGGGACGAGGAGAAGAAGGAACACAAGCCGACCGGCGAGGATGAGACCGTCAACCAGGCGAGCGCGCTGTGGGCGCGGTCAAAATCCGAGATCAGCGAGGAGCAGTACCAGGAGTTCTACAAGCATGTGGCGCACGATTTCGAGACGCCGCTCGCCTGGACCCACAACAAAGTCGAGGGCCGGCACGAGTACACCCAGCTCCTGTATCTGCCGTCGCATGCGCCGTTCGACCTGTATGACCGCACGCACCGGCACGGCATCAAGCTGTACGTACGCCGGGTGTTCATCATGGACGACGCCGAGCAGCTGCTCCCCGCCTATCTGCGTTTCGTGCGCGGAGTAGTCGATTCCAACAACCTGCCGCTCAATGTGTCGCGCGAAATCCTGCAGCAGAGCAAGGACATAGAGGCGATCCGCTCCGGCTGCACCAAGCGCGTACTCGCGCTATTGGAAGACCTGGCGCAAAACCAGAAGGACAAGTACGCGGGATTCTGGAAGGAATTCGGCCTGGTGCTGAAGGAAGGCGCGGGCGAGGACCATGCCAACAAGGAGAAAATCGCCGCGCTGCTGCGCTTTGCCAGCACCCACAACGACAGCGAGGAGCAGACTGTTTCCTTTGCCGACTATCTGGCGCGCATGAAGCCCGGCCAGGAGAAAATCTATTTCGTCACCGCCGACTCCTTCCTCGCGGCGAAGAACAGTCCGCATCTGGAAGTGTTCCGCAAGAAGGGCATAGAGGTGCTGCTGCTGGCGGAGCGGGTGGACGAATGGCTGGTATCGAATCTGACCGAATTCGAAGGCAAGCCGCTCGCCTCGGTGGCCAGGGGCGATCTGGACCTGGGCAAGCTGGAGGACGAGGCGGAGAAAAAGGAGCAGGAAAAGCAGGCCGGCGAATACAAGGATCTGACCGACAAGATCAAGGCCGCGCTCGCCGAGCAGGTGAAGGAAGTGCGCGTGACTCTGCGGCTGACGTCCTCGCCTGCCTGCCTCGTGTCCGACCAGTACGACATGGGCGGCAATCTCGCGCGCATCCTCAAGGCGGCCGGGCAGAAAGTGCCCGAGTCCAAGCCGATCATGGAGATCAATCCGGGCCATCCGCTGGTGCAGCGGCTCAAATACGAAGAAACCCATTTCGCCGACTGGAGCCAGGTGCTGTTCGACCAGGCGCTGCTCGCCGAAGGCGGACAGCTGGAGGATCCGGCCGGATTCGTCAAGCGCCTGAATGAACTGATGCTCGCGCTGGCGGGCGGCACTTCCAAGATCTGGACGCCGGGGAGCTAAGCGCAGCTGCGGCTAAGAACAAGGACGGTTTGGGGTCTTCATCCGAGATCGCCGATTGTGCGCGGATGCGCTTTTCATCCGCGCGCAATCGGCGATCCGCGCGGACGGGGCGCCGGCCGCGCAAGCTTGAGGGTTGCCGGTCGAAGAATTCGCCTACGTGCGCCTATGGCGGTGTGCAGCCATTGCGCGCTCCGCGCGCCAACCGCGGATTTGGTACGGATGAAAAGCACATCCGTACCAAATCCGCGGTTATGGAGAAAAGCAAAAGCGTATTCGGTCTTGCTTCTATCCTCATTCAATCAATCGGCTTACAACTGCTTCAGCATTGTCTCCGCATCGGAGACCTCGAATTTGCCCGGACCCTCAACGTTCAGCTGCTTGACCACGCCGTCGTCCACGAGCATCGAAATGCGGTTCATGCGCACGCCCATGCCGCGCGCGGTCAGGTCGAGCTCGAGGCCCAGCTTTTTGGTGAACTCGGCGCTGCCGTCGGCCATCATGCGTATCTTGCCGGCCGCTTTCTGGTCGCGACCCCAGGCGCCCATGACGAAGGCGTCGTTGACCGAGATGCACCAGACTTCATCGACGCCCTTGGCCTTGAGCTTGTCGTAATTCGCGAGGTAGCTCGGCACGTGCTTGGCCGAACAGGTCGGGGTGTAGGCGCCGGGCAGGCCGAAAATGGCGATCTTCTTGCCTTTGACCAGATTCGACACCTTGAAGCTGTTCGGACCGAGCGAGCAGCCGGCGGTCTCGGTTTCGATGAATTCGGTGAGTGTACCCTCGGGGAGGCGGTCTCCAACTTTGATCATGGCGTGCTCCTGTTAGTTAGTCATGCGGCGCAGGGGTTTTCCCCCCTTCGCGCAAAATGTGAATGGTGCCGGTGTTTGCCGCGCGCACGACAGCGACGCCGTGGCAACGAAGGGTAATCCTAACATACCAGGCAGCACGAATACCCGCGCATGCCATAGGTGTATGGCCCCGTTTTGGAATTAGCGAAACTGCCCCTGAATCAAGGGAGCATGAGGGGAGGCGCGCCGAAGGTCTCGATCCCCGTTGAGGGGAAAGTTCCCCTCCTCTTCGAGTGGTCCCGACCTTCGGTCTCCCACGTTGGGGGATATTCCCTCATCGTGTAATGAGCGCCAATTTGAACGCCGTGCGCAATGCCGCTATAGTGCAGTCCATGCAATCCGCCGCCGCAACCGGGTCCGACCGCAAACTGAACCTCGCCGAGGTGCTGGACGATCTGGTCGGGGACGGCATCGTCGGGCGCGCCGAGGCCGACAAGCTGATCGCCGACCGGCGCATGCAGCGCGCCGATCATCACCCGCTCGCGGTGATCGCCGACCAGAAATGGAAATCCCTGCTGCCGCCGAACAAGCTGCTGCACCTGGAGCTGCTCACCGAGTGGCTGGCGGCCAAGGTCGGCCTCGGCTATTTCCACATCGACCCGCTGAAGATCAATTTCTCCGCGGTCACGGACATCATGTCCAACGCCTACGCGCAGCGCTTCAAGATCCTGCCGGTGGAAGTCAGCAGCAGGGAGGCGGTGATCGCCACCTGCGAGCCCTACATCAAGGAATGGGAGCAGGAGCTCAAGCCCATCCTGCGCCTGGAGATCCGCCGCGTAATCGCCAATCCGCTCGATATCGCGCGCTACCAGGTCGAGTTCTACAATCTGGCGAAGTCGATCAAGGGCGCGGCCGAAAAGGGCAGCCAGGCCAGCGGCATCGGCAACTTCGAGCAGCTGGTGGAGATGGGCAATTCCAAGCGCCAGTACGACGCCAACGACCAGCATATCGTGCACGTGGTCGACTGGCTGTGGCAGTACGCCTTCGACCAGCGCGCGAGCGACATCCACATGGAGCCGCGGCGCGACGTCGGTTATGTGCGCTTTCGCATCGACGGCATGCTGCATCAGGTGTACCAGATACCGGCGACGGTGATGGCCGCCATGACCAGCCGCATCAAGATTCTCGGCCGCATGGACGTGGTGGAAAAGCGCCGGCCGCAGGACGGGCGCATCAAGACGCGCACCGCCGACGGCCAGGAAATCGAGCTGCGCCTGTCGACCATGCCCACCGCGTTCGGCGAAAAGCTGGTGATGCGGGTGTTCGATCCGGAGGTGCTGGTCAAGGATTTCACCGAGCTCGGCTTCTCCGAGGAGGACAAGGCGCGCTGGAATCAGATGACCGCGGCGCCGCACGGCATCGTCCTGGTAACCGGTCCCACCGGCTCGGGCAAGACCACCACGCTGTACTCGACGCTCAAGACCCTGGCCACCCCGGATGTCAACGTCTGCACCATCGAGGACCCGATCGAAATGGTGGAGCCGGCGTTCAACCAGATGCAGGTCACCCACGGCATCGACCTCGGCTTCGCCGACGGCGTGCGCGCGCTGATGCGCCAGGATCCCGACATCATCATGGTGGGCGAGATCCGCGACCTGGAGACCGCGGACATGGCGATCCAGGCGGCGCTCACCGGGCACCTGGTGCTTTCGACCCTGCACACCAACGATTCGGTGGCCGCGATCACGCGGCTGCTCGACCTGGGCGTGCCGCCTTATCTGCTCAATTCCACCATACTCGGCGTGATGGCGCAGCGCCTGGTGCGCACGCTGTGCCCGCATTGCAAGCAGAAAGTGCCTTACGACGACGCGCGCGCCGAGGACCTCACCTGGGAGGAATTCGTCGCGCCGTGGAAGGCCAAGCGCCCGGCGCATATTTTTCGTCCGGTCGGCTGCCTGGAATGCCGCAACACCGGCTACATCGGCCGCGTCGGCATCTACGAAATCCTGTTGATGTCCCCGGCGATGAAGCGTCTGGTCGACGCCAAGGCCGACCTTGCGAAGATGCGCGAGCTCGCCTACAAGGAAGGCATGAAGCCGCTGCGCATCAGCGCGGCGATGAAAGTTGCGGCGGGTCTCACCACCATCGAGGAAGCGATCAAGGTGGCGCCGCCGCCGCAACGTAACAAGGATTGACCTGCTTGCTGGGGTAGATTGACTGGGAATCCGTTGCAAAATGAATTTTGCAACGGCTGATATAGGGGATTATGAGGGGACGTGTCCCCTCATTTTGAAATGGACTCCAAGGCCAAACTATTCCCATGAACGCAACGGAAGATCCAAGAGTGGTTGCAATCGGGGCTTCAGCAGGCGGTCTGGACGCGTTTCGGAGGCTCATCGAGAATTTGCCCGTCGATACGAACATGGCCTTTGTTTTGCTCAGCCATATTCTGCGCGGCTCGAATAGCCTGCTGCCTGAAATACTGGCCCACTCGACCACCATGCCGGTTGTCCAGGTCACGCGTGAAATGCGGCTCCTCGCCAACCATATCTACATTATCCCGCCTGATAAACTGATGGAAATTCGGGCGGGATCGCTGCATCTCACGCCGCGTCCGCTCAAGGGCGCAAACAATGCCATAGATCATTTTCTTTTTTCACTGGCAAAGGATCATGCTGCCGGGTCGATCGGAATTGTTCTCTCTGGCGAAGGTTCCGACGGGGCTGAAGGAATCAAGATTCTGAAGGAGGAAAGCGGTGGTGTAACCATGGCGCAGGAGCCCTCAACCGCGGCGTCCAAATCCATGCCCATCAATGCCATTCAAATTGATCACGTGGACCACATCCTTTCGCCTGAAGCCATAGCCGATGAACTTGCTTCAATCAGTTCGCGCGATTCGAATCTCGACAGGCCACCGCTGAAAGTCCTGTGGATGGGAAGGCCGGGGCCGAAATAGTGCGGCGGCGGCGCGACAGCGATTAACGCACCCGCGCAGGCCGCTTGCGGGCTTCCCGCTCGGGTTTGCTCGATCGATTGCCAACCTCCATCTCTCCGATGAAAATCTTCTACGGCTGGCGCATGGTGGCCGCGGGCGGCGGCATCCAGTTTCTTCAGGCCGCGTTGCTCCATCAGGCATTCGGCGCTTACTTCGCGGTGCTCGCCGAAGAGCGCGGCTGGAGCAAGACCGCGCTCTCGGGCGCGGCCGCGTTGCAGCCGATGGAGGCCGCCGTGCTCGGACCGGTGCTCGGCTGGGTGGTCGATCGATTCGGGCCGCAAGGCATGATACGCGCCGGCATCGTCACCTTCGGCCTTGGCTTCATGCTCCTGAGCCAGATCGAAACCCTTGCCGGCTTCTACGCCGCGGTCATTGTCATCGCGCTCGGCTCCAGCCTGTGCGGTTTTTTCCCGGTCAACGTGGCGATCATCCACTGGTTCGACCGGCGCCGCGCCCGCGCGCTGTCGCTACTCTCGCTCGGTCTCGCCTTCGGCGGCATGTTCGTGCCGGTGATTGCCTGGGGGATGCAAAGTTACGGCTGGCGCGCGACCGCCTTCGCCTCGGGTCTGGCCGCAATGCTCATCGGCTGGCCACTCGCGCGGGTGTTCCGCCGCCGCCCGGAAGACGTGGGCGAGACCGTCGACGGCCTGCCGCCGGCCGCCGCGGACCCGGCGCCGCCCGGCACCTCCGCGCAGCGCGAGTTCACCGCGCGCGAGGCCCTGCGCACCGGCTCTTTCTGGCTGCTTTCGCTCGGCCACGGCTTTGCCCTGCTCATCGTCTACGCGGTCAGTGTGCACGCGATCACGCACATGAAGGAAGGCCTCGGCTACAGCGTGGCCGAGGCGTCCTTCGTGATTACCCTGATGGTGGTCGCGCAGATCGGCGGCGTCCTGGTCGGCTGGGCCATCGGCGACCGCTACCAGAAGCGCTTGATCGCGGCCTTCTGCATGCTGATGCATGCGGCCGGGCTGCTGATGCTGACCTACGCCCAGGGATCGGTGATGCTCGCGGCCTTCGCCTTGTTGCACGGCGGCGCCTGGGGCCTGCGCGGCCCGATGATGCAGGCGATACGCGCCGACTACTTCGGCCGGCGCTCGATCGGCATGATTCTGGGGCTGTCCTCGATGATCGTCGTTATCGGCCAGATCGGCGGACCGATGGTGGCCGGCGTGCTCGCCGACCTGACGGGCAACTACCGCGCGGGGTTTACCGTACTCGCGTTACTCGCGGGGTTGGGGTCGCTGTTTTTCCTGCTGGCGAAGAAGCCGGCCTAGGGAAGTCTGAATCTATTTGCTCAGATAGCGCATCGCGCGCTCCAGGCCCTCGATGGTGATCGGGTACATGCGCGCTTCCATGATTTCGCGGATGACGGCGATCGACTGGCGGTAGGGCCAGAGCTGCTCCGGCTCGGGATTGAGCCAGATCGCTTTCGGATAGACGTCGAGCATGCGCCGCATCCACACCGCGCCGGCCTCGTCGTTGGAGTATTCGATCGAGCCGCCCGGCTGCAGGATTTCGTAGGGGCTCATGGTGGCGTCGCCGACGAATATCAGTTTGTAGTCGTGCCCGTACTTGTGCATGATGTCCACGGTCGGGGTGCGCTCGGCGTGGCGGCGGCGGTTGTCCTTCCACACGTAGTCGTAGAGGCAGTTGTGGAAGTAGAAATACTCCATGTGCTTGAATTCGGTCTTGGCCGCGGAAAACATCTCCTCGCACAGCTTGATGTGGTCGTCCATCGAGCCGCCGATGTCGAAAAACAGCAGCACCTTGACCTTGTTGTGGCGCTCCGGCCGCATCAGGATGTCGAGCATGCCGGCTTTTCTCGCGGTGGAGGTGATGGTGCCGTCCAGATCGAGCTCCTCGGGCGCGCCGTCGCGGGCGAAGCGGCGCAGCCTACGCAGCGCGATCTTGATGTTGCGCGTGCCGAGCTCCACCTGATCGTCCAGGTTCTGGTATTCGCGCTGGTCCCATACCTTCACCGCCGAGCGGTTGCGCGAGCCTTCCTGGCCGATGCGTATGCCTTCGGGGTTGTAGCCGTAGGCGCCGTAAGGCGAAGTGCCGCCGGTGCCGATCCACTTGCTGCCACCTTGGTGCCGGCCTTTTTGTTCCTCCAGGCGTTTCTTGAACTCTTCCATGAGCTTTTCCCAGCCGCCCATGGCCTCGATTTTGGCTTTTTCCTCCGGACTCAGATTGAGCTCGGCCTGCTTGCGCAGCCACTCGAGCGGGATGTCGGCTTCCACGCCCATGACCGCCTCGACGCCCTTGAAATACTCGCCGAAGGCGCGGTCGAACTTGTCGAAGTTGGCCTCGTCCTTTACGAGACAGGTGCGCGAGAAATAGTAAAAATCGTCGATCGAAGCGCCGACCACGCCCTTTTGCATGCCTTCGATCAGCATGAGGTATTCCTTGGTCGTGACCGGGACCTTGGCCGCCTTGAGCTTGAGGAAGAAATCGATCAGCATGATTGCGCGGGCGCCAGCGACATCTATCGCGCTACCGGTTGTGCCGCGACATGAAGATCAGCCGCTCGAACAGATGCACGTCCTGTTCGTTCTTGAGCAGCGCGCCATGCAGGGGCGGAATGATGGTCTTCTTGTCCTTGCTCCTCAGGGCTTCGGGCGGGATGTCGTCGGCGAGCAGCAGCTTGAGCCAGTCGAGCAGTTCGGAAGTGGAGGGTTTCTTCTTCAGCCCCGGCACTTCGCGCACCTCGAAGAACACTTCCAGCGCCTCGCGCAGCAGGTGCTTCTTGATGCCGGGAAAGTGCACGTCGACGATTTTCTCCATCGTCTCCTTGTCGGGGAAGCGGATGTAATGGAAGAAACAGCGCCGCAGGAAGGCGTCGGGCAGCTCTTTTTCGTTGTTGGAGGTGATGAACACGATCGGACGGTGCTTGGCCTTGACCAGTTCGCGCGTCTCGTAGACGTAGAACTCCATGCGGTCGAGCTCGCGCAGCAGGTCGTTGGGGAACTCGATATCGGCCTTGTCGACTTCGTCGATCAGCAGCACCACCGACTCGTCCGCGGTGAACGCCTGCCACAAGGTGCCTTTGACGATGTAGTTGTTGATATCGTGCACGCGCGGGTCGCCCAACTGCGAATCGCGCAGACGGGACACGGCGTCGTATTCATACAGGCCCTGCTGCGCCTTGGTGGTGGATTTGATATGCCACTCGAAAATGGGCAGACCGAGCGCCTTGGCCACTTCCTCGGCCAGCATGGTCTTGCCGGTTCCGGGCTCGCCCTTGATCAGGAGCGGGCGCTGCAGCGTGACGGCGGCGTTGACGGCGAGGGTCAGGTCGTCGGTCGAAATGTAGTTGGCGGAACCGTGGAAACGCATGGCAGTACCTTGAAATGAAAGGCACATTATACGACGCGCAGCGGCACAGCGGACGCACCGCCGCGGCGTGACTGCCCAGCGCCGCGGCGACGCCGACTGCGGTCCGGGCACCGACGGCCGGGCTCTTTACTCGCGCAAGGCCTATCGTATAGAATCCACGGCCCCTTGATCATTAGCTGCGCGGTTTGCGGCCCCGGAAGAGTGAAAGCGATGAAAACAACCCTGTGTATTATCCTGACTGTTCTAGCCGGTTCGGCGCTGGCGCAGGCGCCTGCGGGCAACGCTGAGGCGGCGAAAAGCAAGATTTCCATGTGCACAGGCTGTCACGGCATACCCAACTACAAGACGGCCTATCCGCACGTCTACCATGTACCGAAGATCACGGGACAGACGCCGGTCTACATCGCCAACGCGCTGCAGGCGTACAAGTCCGGCGCGCGCAGCCATCCGTCGATGCGCGGCATCGCGCAAAGCCTGTCCGAGCAGGACATGGCCGACCTCGCCGCTTATTATTCCAGCGAACACCAGTAAAGGAGCGGCCATGAAGACAGTACTGCTAGTCGCTTTGCTGGCCTTTGCCAGCCCGTTCGCCCACGCCGGCGGCAATGCCGAAACCGGTGCGCACAAGGCCAAGCCCTGCGCCGCCTGTCACGGCGCCGACTTCAACACGCCGATTACGCCCGATACTCCGCTGCTGGCCGGCCAGTATGAAGACTACCTCACACGCGCGCTCGCCGACTACAAATCGGGCGCGCGCAAGAACCCGGTGATGGCCGGCCAGGCCGCCGCGCTGTCGGCGCAGGACATCCGGGACATTGCGGCCTACCTCAGCGGACTTTCCGGCAAGTTGAAAGTCATACCGCTGCACCGGCTGGTCCGCTAACGTCGTTTCAGACATTCCAGGTAAGCCGGCGCATCCGGCGCCGCGCCGTCGCGCTGCGCGCGCCACACGGTTTCGGCGAGACACTCCATCACCTCGTGACAGGCCGCATGCCTGTCGCCGAGCTTCGCCGCGATGCGCGCGAATTCGCGTTTGATGCCCGGCGGCTGGTCGATGGACAACTGCTCCTCGATCGCCAGGTGCATGCTCATATGCAGAAACGGGTTGGTGTCGCCCGCCTCGGGCCGGTACTCCCGCTCCTGGTAACGCTCCGGGTCGTCCAGCACCGGCTGGTATTCCGGATGCAGCAGGATGATGTCGACGGCGAGGTGATCCAGCCCGGACAGCACTGCGCGTTCGCGCTGCTTGCGCCAGGCATCGAAGAAAAACTGCCTGACTTGGTCGCGGCTGGGATTGAACATGGTATGCGGGTCGCGCAGCAGTGTGGAGGTTGGCCTCAGGCGGTGCGCGTCTTGGCCTTGAACTCGCACAGGTCCGCGATCGCGCACCGCGGGCATTCCGGCTTCCTCGCCTTGCACACATAGCGTCCGTGCAGGATCAGCCAGTGGTGCGCATGCAGGCGAAACTCCGGCGGCACGAATTTCAGCAGCTTGTGCTCGACTACCAGCGGGGTCTTGCCCGGCGCGATGCCGCTGCGATTGGCGACGCGAAAAATATGCGTGTCCACGGCGATGGTCGCCTCGCCGAAGGCGATGTTCAGCACCACGCTGGCGGTCTTGCGTCCGACCCCGGGCAATTGCTCCAGCGCCGCGCGCTCGCGCGGCACCTCGCCGTCATGCCGTTCGAGCAGCAGCGCGCAGGTCGCGAGTATGTTCTTCGCCTTGGTGCGGTACAGGCCTATGCTTTTTATGTGGACGATCAGGCCGTCCATGCCGAGGGCGACCATCTGCTTCGGCGTGCGCGCCACACGGTACAGACCGCGTGTGGCCAGATTCACGCTCTTGTCGGTCGCCTGTGCCGACAGGATCACGGCGACGAGGAGTTCGAACGGCGTGCGGTATTCGAGCTCGCCGCGCGGCTCCGGATTCGCCGCGTGGAAGCGCGCGAAAATTTCCCGGCGTTTCGCCGGATTCATTGCTTTCTCGCCGCCTTGCGGCGCGCGTCGGTCGCAGCGATTTCGGCTGCGACCTGCGGCGGCAGGTCGTCCGTATTCTTCGGTACGACGCCCGCCTTTCTCGCCTTGGCGCGCTCCAGCGCGGCGAGAATCACCGCCTTTTTGGCATCCGGCATGGGCTGTTCCAGTTGTTCCTGCGCCTTGCGTGCAAGGCGCTCGGCGCGCTCGGCTTCCTCGCGCGCGAGGCGCAGGCTGCGGAACTGGAAGCGCGAGCGCGCCGCATCGGCCATGTCCTGGGTCCAAGGCGCCTGCGCTTCGGCCAGGGGCGGCATGTCGATGCAATCGACCGGACAGGGTGGAACGCACAGGTCGCAGCCTGTGCACAGTTCGGCGATCACGGTATGCATCAGCTTCGGCGCGCCGACGATGGCATCGACCGGACAGGCCTGGATGCACAGGGTGCAGCCGATGCAGCGCGCTTCGTCGATCAGCGCTACGGCGCGCCGTCGTTCGCTGCCGTTCGCCGGGTTGAGCGGCTTCGCCGTGCGCCCGAGCAGGGCGGCGAGCTTCCCCATGCCGGCGGCGCCGCCGGGCGGGCACTGGTCGATATCGGCCGCGCCCGCAGCGATCGCCCGGGCGTAGGGCAGGCAGCCGCGGTAGCCGCATTTGCTGCATTGGGTCTGCGGCAGCAGGGCGTCGATCGCGTCGGCGAGCGCGCTGCCGCTCATGACTTTGCCGTGGGCAGGGCGCGCAGGATTTCGTTTATGAGTTGCGGGCCGCGGTAAATGAAGCCGGTGTAGATCTGCACCAGGCTGGCGCCGGCCGCGAGCTTGGCGCGCGCGTCGGCTGCGCTCATCACGCCGCCGACGCCGATGATCGGCACCCTGCCTTCGAGCAGCCGCGCGAGCTTGCGGATCACCCCGGTCGAAACATCGCGCAGCGGCGCGCCGGACAGTCCGCCGGCTTCCGCGGCGTGGCGCAGGCCGGCCACGCCGGCGCGCGCTACCGTGGTGTTGGTGGCGATGACGCCGTCCAGTTTGTGCTTGAGCAGGCACTGGGCGATGGCCTCGAGCTGGGCATCGTCGAGGTCGGGCGCAATCTTGAGCACCAGGGGCACATAGCGCCCGTGCACGTCCGCCAGGCGCTTCTGTTCGGTCTTCAGCTTGCCGGCGAGCGCGCCGAGTTCGTCCGCGCCCTGCAACTGGCGCAGGTCACGGGTATTGGGCGAGGACACGTTGACCGTGACATAGCTCGCATGCGGGTACACCTTCGCCAGGCACAGCTCGTAGTCGTCGGCGGCGCGCGCGATTGGCGTGTCGAAATTCTTGCCGATGTTGATGCCGAGGATGCCGCGGTAACGCGCGCGCAGCACGTTGGCGATCAGGCGCTCCACACCATGGTTGTTGAAGCCGAGACGGTTAATCAGGGCCTGGGCTTCGGGCAGGCGGAACATCCGCGGTTTGGGGTTGCCCGGCTGCGGGCGCGGCGTGACCGTGCCGATTTCGATGAAGCCGAAGCCCAGCGTGGCAAGCGCGTCGATGTACTCACCGTTCTTGTCCAGACCTGCGGCCAGGCCGAGCGCGTTCGGAAATTCCAGGCCCATGAGTTTGACCCGCTGCGCCGGCCCGGCGCCGGCCAGCATCGGGGCCACGCCGCCGCGCTCGAGCAGCTTGAGCGCGGCGAGGGCGAGATCGTGCGCGACCTCGGGATCCAGCGCGAACAGAAAGGGGCGTGCCAAGGAATACAGCATGGCGCGATTTTACAGGGAGAGCGGGAATTGAGGTGGGATGCGTTACAGGACAGCAACTGCAGCGCGGGCTTTTACACAAGATCGCTGATTGCGTGCGGATGTGCCTTTCATCCGCACGCAATCAGCGATCCGCGCGGACGGGACGCCGTCCGCGCAAGGGCAGGCGCTACAGCTTGACGTCGGCACCTAGGTTCGTCAACTTGGGCTGGCAAGCATTGCGCGCTCCGCGCGCCAACCATGTTTTCGGTACGGATAAAAAGCGCATCCGTACCGAAAACATGGTTCGGGATAAAAGCAACAACCGCTCGGGGATAATTTTCTGCGAGAACGCCGATAGCGCGCGCTATTCCAGTTCTTCGTCCCCGAGGCGGCGCCACTCGCCGTCGATCAGGCCTTCGATCGGCTGGAACTTGGCCTTGTAGGCCATTTTGCGGCTGTTCCTGATCCAGTAACCAAGGTACAGGTAGGGCAGCCCCAGGCTGCGGCACTGCCGGATCTGCCACAGGATGTTGTAAGTGCCGAAGCTGGCCGCGGCGATGCCCGGCTCGAAGAAGGTATAGACCGAAGACACGCCGTCTCCGAGGATGTCGACTATGGACACCATCATCAGCTTGCCGGCATCGCGGAATTCGATCAGGCGGGTGTTGACCCGGCTTTGCAGCAGGAAGTGCGAATACTGGTCGCGGCTGTCCTGGTCCATGCCGCCGCCGGAATGGCGGTGCGCCTGATAGCGCAGGTAGAGCGCGTAATGCTCGTTGCGAAAACGCAGGCTTTGCGACGAAGCCTCGAGCGCGACATGCCGTTTCCACGCTCGGCGTTGGGCGCGCGCGGCTCCGAACTGTGCCACCGGGATGCGCACCGGAACGCAGGCGCGGCAGGCGTCGCAATAAGGGCGGTAGGTGAAAATGCCGCTGCGGCGAAAACCGGCTTTCACCAGCCCCCCGTAGACCTCATTGGAGATCAGGTGGCTGGGCGTGGCGACCTGGGAGCGCGCCAGCTTCTGCGGCAGATAGCTGCAGGGATAGGGCGCAGTCACGTAGAACTGCAGTACTGCATGCGGCAGATCGTTAAGCAGCGACATCGCTATCGGTTTCCGGGGCGTTCCATTTCGTCGGCGTCAGGGCATAGTCTACCAATTCCCGCAGCCGCAGTGAAAATTCGCTGCGCGGGATGGCGCGCGCGCCCAGGCTGGCGAGGTGCCTGGTATGCATCTGGCAATCGATCATGCCGCAGCCCTGGCGCTGCAGACGCCGCACCAGATGCACCATCGCCAGCTTTGACGCATCGCGCACCCGGGTGAACATGGACTCGCCGTAGAACATGCGGCCTATGGCCACGCCGTACAAGCCGCCCGCGAGTTCGCCTTCGATCCAGGTTTCCGCCGAGTGGGCGTAGCCGAGCTCATGCAGGCGCAGATAGGCAGCGCGCATCGCATCGGTGATCCAGGTGCCGCTTTCGCCCACGCCGCGCGCGGCGTGATCGGCACCCCTGGTGGCGCATCCCTGCATCACTGCTTCGAAAGCGCTGTCGAAACGAATTTCGTGGCCACGGTTGCGCAGGGTCTTGGCGAGCGAGCGCGAGACTTTCAGTTCGGACGGTATCAGAACCATGCGCGGGTCGGGGCTCCACCACAGGATCGGCTCGTCTTGCGCATACCAGGGGAATATGCCCTGGCGGTAGGCGGCGAGCAGGCGCTCGGGCGACAGATCTGCGCCCGCGGCGAGCAGGCCGTTGGGGTGCTTCAGCGCGCTTGCCAGCGGCGGAAAAGGATCGTCGCCTTCAAGCCATGGAATCATGGGCGTGGCGCGCAGCGCGCGCTGCGAATCGGGCAAGCTGGCATGGACTCGTGTTGCATCCTCGGACGCCGGTATCTGGAATGCGGCACGCTAGCACAAGGTGCTTGGCGGCGTCCATGGCGCCAATGCAATACAAACCGGGCGAAAAACTTCATAATGCGCGAAACAATTCGGGGCGCGCAGCACACGCTGCAGTCCTGCCAGTTCTAATGTCCAGGGAAAGGGGGAGTCATGGAAAACTTGAAATCGGGCGGTGACGTGCTGTTCATCCTGCTCGGCGGGATCATGGTGCTCGCGATGCACTCGGGCTTCGCGTTTCTCGAACTGGGCACGGTGCGCTGGAAGAACCAGGTCAATGCGCTGGTGAAAATCCTGGCTGATTTTTCCGTGTCGACGGTCGCCTATTTTTTTGTCGGTTACGCCATCGCCTACGGCGTCGGTTTTTTCAACGGGGCCGAGCAGCTGGCGCAGAAGAACGGCTACGAACTGGTGAAATTCTTTTTCCTGCTGACTTTCGCCGGGGCGGTTCCGGCGATCGTCTCTGGCGGCATAGCCGAGCGCGCCCGGTTCTATCCGCAGCTTGCCGCCTCGTTCCTGCTGGTGGGCTTCGTCTATCCTTTTTTCGAGGGTATCGCCTGGAACCAGCACTACGGCATACAGGCCTGGATCAAGGCCGCTTTCGGCGAGGAGTTCCACGATTTCGCCGGGTCCGTCGTGGTGCATGCGGTCGGCGGCTGGATCGGCCTCACCGCGGTGCTGCTGCTGGGCGCGCGCGAGGGCCGCTACAGCAAGGACGGCAAGGGCATGACCGCGCATCCGCCCTCCAGCATTCCCTTCCTCGCGTTGGGCGCCTGGATCCTGTCGGTGGGCTGGTTTGGCTTTAACGTCATGTCGGCGCAGACCCTGGACAAGGTGAGCGGCCTGGTGGCGCTCAACTCGCTCATGGCGATGGCCGGGGGCACGCTGGCGGCGCTGGTTGCCGGGCGCAATGACCCGGGCTTCGTGCACAACGGCCCGCTCGCCGGGCTGGTTGCGGTGTGCGCCGGATCCGATGTGATGCATCCCGTCGCTTCGCTGGCAGTGGGCGCGGTGGCGGGCTTTATTTTCGTCAATATGTTTACCTTGACGCAGAACCGCTGGAAGATCGACGATGTGCTGGGCGTATGGCCGCTGCACGGGCTGTGCGGCGCCTGGGGCGGCATCGCCGCGGGAATATTCGGTGTCAAGGCGATGGGAGGCATGGGCGGGGTGACTTTCATGTCGCAGCTTGTGGGAACGGCGATAGGCATCGCGGTCGCGCTCGCCGGCGGTGCCCTGGTCTATGGGCTACTCAAGGCTACGGTAGGCCTGCGGCTCGATGCGGAAGAGGAATTCAACGGCGCCGATCTTTCGATCCACAAGATCAACGCGACGCCGGACATCTGAAAGCCAGTCGAAAAGCGCATCCGTACCAAAATCACGGTTACGGATAGAAGCTACAACGGGAGCGTGCGCGGCAGCGTCATTTCAAGGGCAGGATGGCGCCGGAGTGGCAGCCGTAGCGCCCCTGCTTGCGGTCCTCGTAGTAATGCCTGAGTGTGGTGTAGATGGTGCGAAAGGCGATCTCTTTCCACGGAATCTGCGCCTCCTCGAACAGCGCCACCTCCAGGCTTTCAGAGCCCGGCGCGAACCCCAGATCGAGCAGCCGCGCGCGGTAGAAAATGTGCACCTGGTTGACCTGCGGCACCGACAGCATGGTGTACAGATCGCCTATTTCGACGCGCGCGTTGGCTTCCTCCAGAGTCTCGCGCAGCGCCGCCTGCGCGGTGGTTTCGCCGTTTTCCATGAACCCCGCGGGCGGCGTCCAGTAGCCGCGGCGCGGCTCGATGGCGCGCTTGCACAGCAGGATCTTGTTCTCCCACTCCGGGATGCAGCCGATCACCATTTTTGGATTGGCGTAATGGATGGTGCTGCAGGCTTCGCACACGTGGCGCGCAAAGCTGTCGCCCTCGGGTATCTTGAGGGTGACGCTGGCGCCGCAGTTGGGGCAGAAGTTCATCGAGGCGAGTGCCGGGGGTCGGGAAGCTGAAGCATGCAGCCTATGATACCAGCCGCCGGTCGCGGCCGGCAGTCGGCGCCAGGCAGAAATGCGGCTGGCCTGGATTTGTTGCGGCCTGCCGCCGGCTAGCCGGCGAGGGCGGTGAGATCGGTAAGCCGCGCAATGGTGTGATCGGGCGTTGCATCCAGCGCATCGAGCGGGGCGCCGGCGCGATTGATCCAGTAGGTGCGAAAGCCGAAGGACTTGGCGCCGCAAGCGTCCCAGCAGTTGGACGAGACGAAGCCGATCGCCTCTTTCGGCACGCCCAGCCGATCGACGGCGATCTGATATACGCGCGGATCGGGTTTGAAGATCTCCACCTCGGCCACGCTCAACACCGCGTCCAGCACCTGGTCCAGGCCGCTCGCGGCGACCAGCGGGTCGAGCATGTCCGGCGAGCCGTTGGACAGGATGGCGAGTTTGCACCCGCGCAGCGTCGCGAGCGCGGACAAGGCTTCCGGATACGGGCTGAGTCTCAGATATTGCTGCATCAGGGCGGCCACCTGCGCATCGCTCAACTCGAGCCCGAGCGCAGCGCAGGCATAGCGCAAGCCGGCCTCGGTGATGCGGCTGAAAGGCGCGTAGCGCTGCATCAGGCTGCGCTGCCAGGTGTATTCGAGCTGCTTCGTGCGCCATAGCTGGCTTACGGCGCCGCCTTTGCCGGGCCAGAATCGGTCGCACAGGGCGGCCACGGAATGCACGTCGTAGAGCGTGTCGTAGGCGTCGAAAACGAGGGCGAGTGGTTTCATGATGGTTCCCGCGCAAGATGACTGCTCCGGCATTTCGCGCCGGATTTGCGCATTAGGGCGAAGCGCCGGTAACCGTTCCTTTGGTTGCCCCGGGCAGTGCCGGGCTGCAGCTTGTGTGCGCTGCCTAACAGACCGGTTTCGGCTTTGATGGCATATTTAACAAAGATCAAGATTGATGACCGGGAGTCGATAATATGGTGATAGGGGGCAATTGTTTTTGTGCTGCGGCATTCGATGAATGGGAATGCGACCCAACATCATGATTCAACATGTAAAAAATTGTAAAATGGGCGCTGAAGTGTATCGCAACCAAATGGGAATAATATAAACTGCTCAGGTGTTTACGCGCGCATCCTGCATCCTGCATCCTGAGGATGGCGGCCGATTGCTTGCTGATGCGCATTGGAGATTTGCGAAACGTGAGAATTTGTTCCTGTCCCGCAGCCGTTCTGCCCGCCACACTAGCGCAACCGCCCATGGGCTTTGTCGAAATCAATGAATAGAGTCTCCAACCGGGAACTGGAACCGCCTGCGTTTACGCCGATCGAGGGGGAGCCGACGCAGCCCGACTTCGTGCGTTACCTGCGCACGCTCAACCGTTACAAGTGGGGCATTCTCATGGTCGTGATCGCCGTGGGCATGCTGGCGGCGATGTACGCGTCCAGCCTGCGGCCGATCTATCGCTCGACCGCGACCGTCATGGTTGAAATGGGCAAGCCGAAAGTGGTGTCCAACGCGGAATTGTACGAATCCTTCGTCGGCTCGACGCGCGACTATTTTCTGACGCAGTTCGAAATCATCAAGTCGCGCGAACTCGCCGAACGGCTGGTGCGCGTGATGCAACTGACCAAGCACCCGGAATACGCCCCGCGCCAGCAGGCGAAGCCCTGGTATGCGGACTGGGTGCCGGCGCTGTTCCTCCCGGCGGCCGCGCCCGCCAGCGCGCCGGACGAGGCGGATCTCGCGGAAAGCGTGACATCGCAGGTGATGGGGGGCATCAGCCTGCAGCCGGTGCGCAACACGCAGCTGGTGAAGCTGAGCTTCGATTCGCACGACCCCGCGCTCGCGGAGCGCGTGCCGAACACGCTGGCGATGATCTACATCATATCGGACCTGGAGGCGCGCGGCGATACGACGCGGCGCTCGATGGCGTTTCTCCGGGACCAGGCGGTGGAGCTGAAGCGGAATCTCAACGAATCGGAGCGCGCGCTGCACGAATTCCGCGAGCGCGAAAGAATCGTCGTCGCCAAGGGGGTAGCGGTTTCCGGAACGATGCGGCAACTGGAGGAGATTGAATCCGCGTTGGAAGAAGCGCGCAGGAAACGGCTGGATGCCGAGGCGCGCTACAACCAGGTGAACACTGCGCGGCAGGGCGCGGCCGGCGCGGCGCTGGAGTCCCTGCCCGTGGTGCAGAACAATCCGGTCATGGCACGCTTCAAGGACGCCGAGACCGAGGCCGAGCGCAGGGTAAGCGAAGCCTCCAAGCGCTACGGACCCGAGCACCCGCGGATGATCTCGGCGCAGTCAGATCTCAAGGCGGTGCGGGAGAACCTGCGGCGCCAGGTCGGCACGGTGGCCGAGGCCGTATTGAAGGATTACGAGGTCGCCAAGGCGAACGAGGCGTCGCTGGAGCGTGTTCTCGCGCGTGCGAAGTCGGAGAGTCAGGATTACAACCGCAAGGAATTCACGCTCGCGAGGCTGGAGCGCGAGGTGGCATCCAACCGCCAGCTCTACGACCTGTTCACCCAGCGCGCCAAGGAGACGGACACGGGCGACGTGCCATCGGCGATCGCGCGCGTGATCGACGTCGCAAAGTTGCCAAAATCCCCTTCCGGGCCGGACAAGCGCAAAATCGTCGGGACCGCGATGCTGGTGGCGCTGGCGGTCGCGGTGGCGATTGCGCTCCTGCTGGAGCAGCTCGACACCAGGGTGAAAACGAGCCACGAGGTCGAGGCCAAGCTCGAGGTCAAGGCGGTCGGAGTCCTGCCGCGCCTGCGGCCGCGTACGGGCGTGCCGATCGAGCGCATATTCATGGACGAAAACCACGGCGCGTTTGCCGAGGGAATACGCAGCATCCGCAGCGACTTGCTGCTTTCGGGGATAGATTCGCCGCAAAAAGTGGTGCTCTTGACTTCGTCGCTGCCGGAGGAGGGAAAGACCACGGTCGCGTGCAACCTGGCGTTCGCGTTCTCGCAGATCAAGAAGACGCTCCTCGTGGAAGCGGACATGCGGCGGCCGAAAATCGCGCGCGTGCTCGGCGCCGATGCGCATCGGGCGGGGCTGTCCGAACTCGTGGCCGGCAGCGCGCTGCTCGACGAGTGCGTTTATCCGGCGGAAAATTCCAATCTGTGGGTGCTGCAATCGGGCCGGGTGCCGCTCAATCCCCTGGAACTGCTTTCGTCGCACCGTTTTGCCGAAGTGATGCAGACGCTGAAACAAGCGTTCGACGTGATCATCCTCGACAGCCCGCCGCTGCAGATGGTCAGCGACGCGCTGGTGCTGTCGCAATTCGCCACCTCGGTCCTGTACGTGGTGAAGGCCGACAGCACGCCGTATCCGCTGGCGCGCCACGGCCTGATGCAGATGAAGCGCGTCAACGAACCGGCGCTCGTCGGCCTGGGCGCCGTGCTCAACCAGCTCGACGTCGAAAAGGCGAACAAGTACTACGGCGAGTACCGGGGCTATGGCGGACGCTACTACCGCCCGTACGGCCATGCGAGCGCCGCCGCGGAAAGCCCCGCGCAAACGACGGCCGCCGCGGTCGAGAAAAATGCGACGTGAACGACCAGGGATGGTCTGAACGAGGGGGCTATGCCCCTGCGTAAATCCCCCGGGTCAGAGGACGCTTTGGCTCCCCAAATTCAAGGGCCGTTTCGGTAATTCTGAAACGGCCTTTTCGATTCCACGATCGTGTCCAAATCGCGTATGAAGCAAGCTTTTCAGCAGCCTGCTAGGATTCAAATCTCGACGAAATGCCGCCAACCTGCAGCCGCCTAGCGGCCGAATTCCAGGTACCACCGGGGTAATTCGTCGCGAAATTGCTTCGGGGAGGAGGACCATGCAGGATCGTTACCAGGAAATCTATCGCGGCTTCAGATGGGAGGTGCCGCAGCGCTTCAACATGGCCTGGGCCTGCTGCGGCCGCCACGCGCAGGACCGACACCGCTTCGGGCTTTACTGGGAGGACGAGGGCGGCGCCACCGCGGCCTATACCTATTGGGACCTGCAGCAACAGGCAAATCGCCTGTCCAATGCGCTCGTCGCGCTGGGCGTTGCGCGCGGCGACCGCATCGGCATCATCCTGCCGCAACGCCCCGAAACCGTTATCGCCCACATCGCCTGCTACCAGATGGGAGCAGTGGCGATGCCGCTGTCCGTTCTGTTCGGGCCGGACGCGCTGGAATACCGGCTGCAGAACAGCGAAACCATCGTCGCTCTGGTCGATACCGCTTCGCTGCCCAACCTGTGGCCGATCCGCGACCGCCTGCCAGCACTGAAGCACGTGATCGGCGTGGACGGGGCGCGCGAGGCCGGCACGATTTCCTGGGAGACGCTGCTGGCGCAGGCCTCGCGCAAGTTCGATTGCATCGATACGCCGGCCGAGGAGCCGGCGCTCTTGGTCTACACCAGCGGCACCACCGGTCCACCCAAGGGCGCATTGAAGCCGCAGAGAGTGTTGCTCGGCAACCTGCCGGGATTCTCGCACTCGCACGACATCTTCCCGCAGGCCGGGGACCTGTTCTGGTCGCCCGCGGACTGGGCCTGGACCGGCGGCCTGATGGATGCGCTGCTGCCGACCCTGTACCACGGCTATCCCATCCTCGGCTATCGCGGCCGCTTCGATCCGGAAAAGGCCTTCCACCTGATGGAGAAATACGCGGTAAGAAACACCTTCCTGTTTCCGACCGCGCTGAAAATGATGATGAAAGCGGTGCCCGAGCCGCGCAAGCGCTACGAGGTGACGCTGCGCTCGATCATGAGCGCCGGCGAATCCGTGGGCGAGACCGTGTTTGCCTGGAGCCGGGAAATGCTCGGCGTGACCATCAACGAAATGTTCGGCCAGACCGAAATCAATTACATCGTCGGCAATTCGCATACCTTGTGGCCGGCCAAGCCGGGTTCGATCGGACGGCCTTACCCGGGGCACAAGGTCGGCGTCATCGACGACGCGGGCAATGAAGTGCAGGCGGGCGCGGTGGGCGAGGTCGCGGTGCACCGCACCGACATCCACGGCACGCCCGACCCGGTGTTCTTTCTCGAGTACTGGAAGAACCCGGAGGCGACACGGAACAAATATACCGGCCACTGGTGCCGCACCGGCGACCTCGCAAAAGTAGACGAAGACGGTTACCTCTGGTACCAGGGCCGCGCCGACGATGTGTTCAAGAGCGCGGGTTACCGTATCGGCCCTTCCGAAATCGAGAACTGCCTGCTCAAACATGCGGCGGTCGCCAATGCCGCGGTGGTGGGCAGCCCCGATGCGGAGCGCACCAACATCGTCAAGGCTTACATCGTGCTCACCCCCGGGCACCAGCCGTCGGCCGCGCTCGAGGCTGAGCTGCAAGCGCATGTGCGCGGCAAGCTCGCGCCTTACGAATATCCGAAGGAAATCGAGTTCATCGATGCGCTGCCGATGACCACCACCGGCAAGGTGCAGCGGCGCGTGCTGCGGCTGAAGGAAGAGGACCGCAAGAAGCATCTCACGGCGGCGAAACCGTGATGCTGCCGCCTGCCCATCCCCGGCGTGTAGCCCTCAACGACGAGGTGCATGCGCGTCCGTACCAGACACTGCAGGCACCGCAGCGCGCATCCTATCTGGCGATGCTCGCGCAAGCGGCGGAGCGCGAGCGCGAATACGCGCATGTGGCCGAATTGTGCGCGCGCTACGGCTGCGAACCGCCGCCGCCCGAGGCGAGCTACTTCGTCGCCGATTGCGGCGCCTTCCGCCTGCGCTGGGAGCGCCACGGCGAGTTCAGCAGCTACACGGTCTTTGAAGACGGTGCCGGCGGCGAGCCGTTTGCGCAGCCGGCGGCAGACGCGCTGCCGCCGCAATGGGTGGCCACCTTGCCCGGCCGCCTGATCGTGGCCGCGCATGTGGCGCTCCTGCCCGGCGCCGAAACGCATCCACAGATCGAAGCGATCTCGCCGCATTTCGCGGGCAATACGCTGGTGGGCGCGCAGGTGGCCGACGGCGGGGCGGCTGCGTTCACCGACTTCCGCATTCACCCGGACGGCTTTTCCCGCTTCCTGCTGCTCGACCGCGGCATGGGCAGGCGCCGCGCCGGCCGGGTGTTGCAGCGCCTGCTTGAAATCGAAACCTACCGCATGTTCGCGCTGCTCGCGTTTCCGCTCGCGCGCGAAGTCGGCGCAAGGCTTGCCGTGGCCGAGCGCGAACTCGCCGACATTACCGAACTGATGGTGACGCAGACCGCGGCCGACGAGCCCGGACTGCTGGACCGGCTCACCAGGCTCGCCGCGGCGGTGGAGAGCGCGCTTGCCGCCAGCAGCTACCGCTTTGGCGCCGCGCGCGCCTATTACGGCCTGGTCAGGCATCGCATCGCGGAACTGCGCGAGCAGCGCATCCCCGGCATCCAGACCATCGACGAGTTCATGCAGCGCCGCCTGGCTCCGGCCATGAGCACCTGCGAATCGGTGGCGCGGCGGCAGGCCGAGTTATCCGAGCGCGTCGCCCGCGCCAGCGATCTGCTGCGCACGCGGGTGGACATCGTGCGCGAAATGCAGAACCAGGAACTGCTTGCGTCCATGAACCGGCGTGCGCGCCTGCAGCTGCGCCTGCAGGAGACGGTCGAGGGCTTGTCGGTGGCGGCCATCACCTATTATCTCGTCGGCCTGGTGGGCTATGCGGCCAAGGCGCTCAAGTCCGCCGGGTATGCTATCGATCCGGACATTGCCATGGGGGTGGCGATCCCGCTGGTAGCCCTGCTCGCCGCGGTCGGCATATGTTACGTGCGCAGGTCCGTGGCCAAGGAGAACCGCCGCAGCCGCGCCGGCGCCGGCGTTTCACCAAACCTATGAGAGGCCTGGAATGAACCTGGCAGATCTCCTCGGCTCGGTGGCGGGCGTTCTCACGACCGTGGCGTTTGCGCCCCAGGTCTGGACCGTCTGGAAAACGCGCTCAACGCGCGACATCTCCCTGGGCATGTACCTGGTCTTCACTACCGGCGTCGGTTTCTGGCTCGCCTACGGTCTGGTCCTCGGCGCCTGGCCCATTATCGTGGCGAATACGGTCACGCTGATGCTCACCGGCACCGTGTTGGCGCTGAAACTGCGGCACGGCTGAATAGGTCGGCACGCGAACATTGAGCGCTCCGCGCGCCAACCGTCTTTTTGGTACGGAGGTGAAGCGTGTCCGTACCAAAAAGACGGTTATGGATAAAAGCAATTCCGAGTTTGGCTTGTTTTAATCCAAGATCGCCGCTTGTGCGCGGACACGCTCTTCTTCCGCGTACAAGCGGCGATCCGCGCGGACGGGACGCCGTCCGCGCAAGTCGGATCGGCGCCGCTCGATGTATCCTCCTGCGTCGGCCGATGTCGGCGCTCGAATTTAAGTCAGCGACGTCATCAATACGGGGTCATTTCTTCTTGCGGCTTTTTACCAAAATCTTTCCGTCGGCCTCGACCACCACCTCGCCACCCTGGTTTCTGCATACGCCGCTCAATACCGCGATGCCGCCCTTGTGCCTGGGCTTGCTCAGTTTTTCCACGATGGTCCAGGTGGTGGTGAGCGTGTCGCCCGCGCGCACCGGCGCCTTGAAGCGGCAGGTATGTTCCAGGTAGGCGATGGCGGTGCCGCCGAAGTACATGCCCACCGGGGCCGATACCAGCGCGCTGGTGAACGGGCCGTGCAGAATGCGACTGCCGAAACGGCTTTGCTTGCCGTGCACCTCGTTGGTGTGCAGCGGATTGAAGTCGCCGAACAAGCCCGCGGCGAGCACCAGATGCGTTTCGGTGACGGTCATGGCAGAACCGAAACTGTCGCCGACCTTGATCTCGTCGTAGGCCTTGCCCGGAAAAAGGACCATTGACACTCCTGTTCAAATGCGCCTGCATTCTGTCAAAAAGGCCACCTTGCAGCAATACGGAATTGTGTCAGAATCGCCGTCGCCGCCCACTTCGCGCGAGAAACGACCGATGAAACTGTATACCTTCTTCCGCTCCTCCGCCGCATTCCGCATGCGCATCGCGCTCAACTGCAAGGGCATCGCCTACGAGGCGTTGCCGGTGAGCCTGCCCAAGGACGAGCACAAGCTCGCGCGCTATCTGGCGGTGCATCCGCAGGGCCTGGTGCCGGCGCTCGACGACAACGGCAAGATCCTGGTGCAATCGCTGGCGATGATGGAGTATCTGGAGGAGACGCACCCGCACCCGCCGCTGCTGCCCGCGCATGCCGGGGACCGGGCCTACGTGCGCGCGGTGGCGCAGATCATCGCCTGCGAGATCCACCCGCTCAACAATCTGCGCACGCTGCGCTACCTCAAGAAAAGCTATGGCCTGGACGAGGAGGGCGTCAACCTCTGGTACCGCCACTGGATTGCCGAGGGGCTGGGCGGCCTGGAGGCGTTTCTTGCGAGCGCGAAAGAATCCGGCAAATATTGCTATCGCGATCAGGTCACCATCGCCGATTGCTGCCTGGTGCCGCAGGTATTCAACGCGCAGCGCTACAAATGTGACCTGGCGCCGTATCCGGCGATCATGCGCATTTTCGCAGAGTGCATGCAGCTGGATGCGTTCATCGCCGCCCAGCCGGGCAAACAGCCCGACGCGGTGTAGCGTAACTCAGGCCGGCTATCATTTCAAATTTGCCGCCAGCCAATCGATCAACTTCTCTCCGGCAGCGTCGCTCGCCGCGATCAGGGCGCGCACTCCGCCCTCGGCATCGGGCGTGGCTGCAGGGTGCTCGAGGTTGAAACCCTGTTGCGCCACGATATTGCGCGGGCCGATCAGGCTCGCCCGCAGGCGCAGCACCGCGCGGCTCCTGTCAACCGCGTCGAACATCTGGCTGAACTCCTCCAGTTCCAGCCGCAGCGTGTAGCCGGCACGCACGCCGTCGGCAGGGACGAACACCCCCGCCGTGCTCGCGCGGGCAATGCTCGCGCGCAGTCTCTGGCCGAGCAGCGCCGCCGGCGACATCACCCAGCGGCTCAGGGCATAGGCCTGAGGCCGGGCCGGGTCCTGATAAGCGAGGCGGTAATGGATGTTCGAATTGTCCATCCACGCGGGCGCAGTGACCTCGGCAATGAGCAGATCCTGCTGCAGGCGCGGATTGGCGTCCTTGCCCGAACGCGGCAGGCCGAAATCATAGCTGGCCATGGCTTCGCGCGATTGCGGCCCGATGGCGCAGCCGGCAATAAGGGAAAGCGACAACAGCAAGGCGGCGCGTAACATTATTTTCCTCCGGTGAAGCCGGGCTCGCCCGGGCCGGGCGTTCCCGGCGCTGTGCCGAATACGATGCTCTGCGGCTGCTCGCCCAGGGTATGGATGATGCGACCCAGCGCGCGCGTCTCCTTGGACAGATCGTCGATGAGCGCATTCATGCGCGGCATGGTTTCATCATTCACCGCGCGCGCGGTGACGCCGACCTCGTCCACGCTGGCGGCCGCGTGCGCGAGCGCGTCCATGCGCTCCTCCAGTTTGAGCGCGTCCACGCGCTGGTCCAGTTTGAGCGCGAGTCCGTTGGCGCTGGCGATGAGCCGGTCGGCGCCTCTGATGCTGCTGCGCGCGTCACCAGCCAGGCCCTTGGTCTCGGCCAGCAGCCCGGGCATGGCCTCGAGGCTGGGCTCCAGTTTTTTTGTCACCGCGCTTGCGCGCTGCGTCAGCTCCTCCAGGCCGGCCAGCGTGCGCTGCACGCGCCCCTGGTTTTCGTCGTCGAGCAGGCGTTTGACCTTCTCCGCGATTTCGGCAAAGGAAGCGAACAGGTTTTCGCCCTCGTCCATCAGCGATGGTTTCATGCGGATCTGCGCGATCTGCTGCGGGCTGCTTTGCAGCGCCTCCGTGGACTTGCCGTCGTCGCCCAGCAGCACGTACGCGAGGCCGGTAATGCCCTGATAGCCCAGCTGGGCATAGGTGCTCCTGGTTACGGGGGTGCCTTCGCGTACGCCGATGCGGATCTGCACGCGGCCGCTGTTGGCCGTGTCGATGCGGATGTCGTCGACCTTGCCCACGTCCACACCGCGGTAACGCACCGGGGCCTCCACCTTCAGCCCGGTCACCGGGCTGGTCGTCGCCATGGCGTAGGGAATCAGCTTGAGTTCATCCTTGCTGAACCACAGTGCCACCGCCGCCAGCGCCGCTCCCAGCACCAGGGTGAACAAACCTGCCGCAAGGGCATGCGCGCGGTTTTCCATGACGTCCCCTCAATTCCTGCCGTTCAGTTTAACCGAAGCTCCGACCGCCGACAGCGCGCGCAGTCCGCGCTCGCCAAGAAAGAAATTGAGTATGAACGGATGTTCCACCGCGATCGCCTCCTTCAGCGTGCCGTAGACGATGAGCCTTTGCTCGGCCAGCACGGCGATCTTGTCCGACAGCGACACCAGCGTGTCCAGGTCGTGCGTCACCATCACCACCGTCAGATCGAGTTTTTCATGCAGCGCGCGGATCAGCTTGACGAAGCTCTCGCTGCGGTCCGGGTCCAGCCCGGCAGTCGGTTCGTCCAGGAACACCAGTTCGGGCTCGAGCACCAGCGCCCGCGCCAGCGCAATGCGTTTTACCATGCCGCCGGAGAGGTCTGCCGGCATCCTGGCCGCGTGGCGGCGCTCGATGTCGACCATATCGAGCTTGAGCATCACCATGTCGTGGATGAAGTCCTCGTCGAACGCGCGCAGCTCGCGCAGCGGCAGGGCGATGTTGTCGAATACCGACAGTGCACTGTAGAGCGCGCCTTCCTGGAACAGCACGCCCCAGCGTTTGCGGATTTTTTGCACCAGCTCGGCGCTCGATCCGTGCAGCGGGATGCCGAACACCTTGACCGTTCCGCGCGCCGGCTGCTCCAGGCCCAGTATCTGCCGCATCAGCGTGGTCTTGCCGCTGCCCGAGCCGCCCACCAGCGCCACGACCTCGCCCGGCATCACCGTGAGATTCAAATCCCGGTGCACCACGTGATCGCCAAACTGCGTCCACAGGCCGGCGACCTCGATCACCGGGATCATAGGAGGGAAATGCCGACGTCGGAGAAAATCACGGCGAACACGGCGTCGGCGACGATCACCGCGGTGATCGAAGTGACCACCGAGTTGGTGGTGCCTATGCCCAGGCTCTCGGTGTTGGGCTGCACGCGCAAGCCGAAATGGCAGGCGACCAGGGCGATGAGCACGCCGAACACGACGCCCTTGCCCATGGCGAGCGACAGGTTGACCGCCGGCACGGCGCCGGGCAGCCCGCTGATGAAGGAATGCACACTGATGCCCAGCTGCATGCTGGCGGAAATGGCGCCGCCGATCAGGGCGATGCCCGAGGTCCACAGGATCAGGAGCGGCATCGCGATCGCCAGCGCCACGATCCTGGGCAGGATCAGGCGCACGGTATGCGGGATGCCCATCACCGACAGCGCGTCCAGCTCTTCGGTGACGCGCATCACGCCGAGCTGCGCCGTGATCGCCGAACCCGAGCGCCCTGCCACCAGCACTGCGGCGATCACCGGGCCGAGCTCGCGGATAATGCCGATGCCGAGGATATTGATGATGAAAACGTTGGCGCCGACCGATTTCAACTGCTCCGCCGAGAGATAGGACAACACCACGCCGATGAGAAAGCCCACCAGGGCGGTGATGCCCAGCGCCTGCGCGCCGACGCGGAACAAGCTGGCGGAAATCTCGCGCCAGGGCCCGCGCAGCGGATGGCGTATCAGCACCGCCGAGTCGATCAGGATTTGCCCCAGCAGCTGCACGATGCCGCGCATATGCTCGGCCGCGAGCAGCATCGCGGCACCGAGCGAGCGCAGCGGGCGCAGGGGATCGAATGGCACGGCGGGGGCGGCGGTGGCCGCAGAATCGAGATTGGAAAAAAACCCCTCGTGTCCCGGCGCCAGCGCAAGCCGCGCCGGACGGCGCTTGCCCCATCCCTGCCAGATCAGCAGCGCGCCGATGTGGTCCAGGCGCTGGATACGCGACAGATCCCAATGCGTGCCCGCGTCGGATGCCTGCTGCTGCAACTGCGATTTGAGCGATCTCGCGCGCGACTCGAGCGCGCGGATGTCCCAGGCGCCAGACAACGCCACCGCCGCGGCGCCATCCGCAGTGCGCGCTTGTCCGACTTCCGGATCGAGAATGGCTGGCGCGGATGCCTGTTGCATGCTGTTGGTTATCGTTGCGGTGTCGGGCTGCGCCGCATGTCCCTGAGCGAGAAAGGCAAGCTACCAGCTTTGCACTGATTTATCAATGCAAACGCCGGGCACGGCGTGGGATTACTTTGGCGAGACGTCATGTGGCACGATGCCGTTTAAGCGCAATTTTCCGCGGGACTTCGGCGGGACGCTGCCGGGATTGATCGCCGCGATACTGTCGGAGAAGGTGACGGTTGGCTACTGGGGAGTGCACGGAACGCCGCCGGTGCCGGGTACGCACCGATAACGCGATTGCGTCCGATACCCGGCGAAGCAACGACCGATTTCGTATAGAATTGCGCCTCGCGCCCCGGTAGCTCAGTGGATAGAGCGGCCCCCTCCTAAGGGGCAGGTCGGACGTTCGATTCGTCTTCGGGGCACCAACCTTCAAAAGGTTACGCGACAATTTCAGCGGCTTACGTTCGCGGGATCACACCAGGGTCACTCCGGAGACCTAATATGATGGTTTCCCGTTGCTTGCCAAACCATCGCCAATCGCGCCTTTTATAGCGTGACCGCCATGGGATTAGGGTATGCCGATTCGCATTGACCTAAATCCGAAGGTCGAAGTCCAGACGTCCATCGGGCCGGTGTTCATCTATGAAACAGCGACCAATGTAATCAATAAATACGGCCGGCAGCCCGATAGCGGTCCACTCTCGAAGGTCCGCCAATTTCTCGAACAGATTGCAACCACGAGGACCCGAGAGCGCTCCAGCGAACACATCCCATTATCCAAGGCGGAAGCGAAATCGCTCACCGACGACGACATCGAACTTATGGCCAATGGCTATCTAAAGCTGCCGAATAGCCTGTATTACATCGCCGAGGGGCGCAACGCCAATCCACCTATGGCCCAGGGAAAGGAGGAATCCGCCGTAGCCTTCCTAGACCGCCTGTTGCTCTTCAGGGTGAAGCACGATCACGATTCCTTTCGGCGGCTTGCAGATCTGGCGAATCCGACGCGCGCGCTCATTGAGCAGACGTTCGGCAAGAGTGCAGCGGCTCTTCGCGAACTAGACGAGAGCGCGTCTGGGCTGTCTGCCCTCGCGGCCGAAGCGCGTCGCCAGCAGAGCGCGTTCGACGAGTCTCGAAAGACGGCGGCAGTGTCGCAATTTGGCCCGGATCCTGCCATTAAAGCCATGCTGCGTGATAATACACAGCGCCGGCAGGAGCGCAAGGAGGAACTCGATCTGGCGCGAAGCATGAGAGAAATGGCCGTGCAATCTGTAGATCTTTTGGCGAAGCTCAGTCACACCACCACGACGGTGCTGAAACAGTTCGGCGATTTCCTTGGTCTTTTTTCCGAAGCTAACAGACAGACCAGCCGGGTTACGCGGCTAGCTCTGTGGATAGCCGCATGCTCTCTTTTCATGACCGCCGTCCTCGGCTTACTGTCCTATTGGCAGGACGTGGTTAACAATCGATCGACCGACAGATGGCAGGCAGAGGTATCGCGGGCACTCAAGAAGCAAACCGACTTGGCAGACCAATCGCTTCGGATGCTATCTGAGGAAAATGCAAAGCTGCGGGAAAGAGTCGAAGCATTGGAAACCTCCGCTACAAGATCGCGCGATGTGCGACCGCCACGCAAGCCCTGAGACCTCCACAATTGAGCGGCAGCCTGCGCATCTATGAGCCCGCGTACGCTATCCCCGCAATCTGTGTTGAACGGCATGAATCCGCGAACGCTTTCCGCGCTGTCTCTTCTCAACGACCTTCGCCACGCAGCCACTGAGCTATTGTTGGAGCGGAAGCGCAAATATCCTGCGCTGCTGCTGCTCTATTCCTTCATAGATATTTGCGCGTCGCTCTCTCGGGAATCGCCGGGTAAGTCGAATCGCGCGCGCTTCGAGTCATATGTGTCGCGTTATGCGCTGCTAAGCTGGGCCGCTTTTAAACCCTACGATCTTTGGGCAGCACGTAGCTCTCTGCTTCACGCCTATTCTCCGCTCGGCGAGCAGACTGATAGGCCAAACGGTGCGACGCCAATCTTTTACTTCGCATGGCCTGAAACGGAAGCTATGGTGCGTGAGTCCCTTGTCTCTCGTGGCTATTCTGACTTTATCGTTGTCGACGTTCAGACAATCAAACACATCGCGATCTCGGGTTTTAACGCCATGTGGTCCCGTATTGAAAGTGACGCTGCGTTCGAGGCGATATTCCGTGCAAACGCTGAGCATCTGTTAAAAGACCTGTTCCAGCATAAATTGGAGCAAGACCTTACGGTGCTCGACGAGTTGGTTCAATTCAGTCGCAAGCAAACAGATCAACAGGCGGATTAGCGTTTACTATTCACATCTGAGGTCGCAGGAGCCGCGCAGAGCGCGAGGAGCATAGCTATAACCGCTTTGGAAAATTCACTGGCACCGGCGCGCGAACTCTCGCGCGGACCCGCCACATTCAGCACCCGATCGAATGCGCCTTGACGAACTCGGCTGCAAGCGCCGCAGTCGCGGGCGGATCGATCGAGGTAGCTTCGATGATCAGCGCCGATTTCTTGAACCTGTCGTAGAATCGTATCGTTTCGCGCGTGCCGCCAGTCGGCGCACCGAAGCAAATCACCAGGCTCCCATCAGAGTCGAGAACGTTCTGCCTGGTGCGCTGCCGGTACCCAGCGCCGGCGAGTTCGGTGACGAGGTAGCGATCGGGGATCCTACCGTCCTCGGCGAGTCTGCCTTCAGGGCACCAACCTCCGTACGGAAAGCCGGCAGCCAAAGCCGCGTCCAAAGCACCGCAGTCGACACGCGGATAAAAGCGGCCAGGGTCGACACATGTTGGTGGCAGGAAAATAATTCGGGGTTGGCCCCTTCAATTTCGATCGCCAACAAGGCGAGCGCCAACTGGATTGCGTCGAATTCGTTCCGAGGCGTGTCTCAGTCCAGCCCGGCCGCCTTGCCCTGAACGCGCCTCTGCCCGGCAGCGGCCTCGGCCGCGATATCGAAGCCCGCACAGGAACCGAACAGCGCCTCCGCGCATGCGCTGTCCTTCGATCTAGCCGCGTCGCCAGCCAGCCGGTAGTAGACGAGCGCCGCCGCCGGATAGCCCAGCTTTTCCGCGGCCCGACCAAGATAGAAGCAGCCCAGGTCCTGTTTGTAATTGATTTCGACTACCCGTTGTGCCAGCGCCCGCCAATTGCCGGCATCGTGAAATTTCTTCAGCTCACTGCGGTTGAAGCCGAATTTCAGGCCGCAATCGGTACATTCCAGTCTTGCCTCGCCCTTGCGGAATTGCTCGAACTGAGGCGAAAACAAGGTCAGCGGCGCTTGCGCTTGCGCGGCGAGGGAGCTCACGGCGGGGGCGGCTAATTTCGACTGCACAGCGGCGGTGCCCGGCTCGATCGGCGTCTCGTTGGCTGACACGACGGCTTCGTTGGCCGAGACTACCGCCTCGTTGTCGCCAACGTGCAGCGCGAACGTCGGCCGCGGCTCCTTCGACTCATAGAACCGCTGCATGTGTGGTTTCAGCACCGCAAGTTCCTCCATTCGCGCTGGACTTGCCGGGTGGGTACTGAGTAGATCGAATTTCGACTTGGACGAGCCTTGCTCCATCATCTTCGACCATAGCGAGACCGCCGCATCGGGATTGTATCCAGCACGCGCGGCGAGTTCGATGCCGATGCGGTCGGCCTCGCGCTCGGCTTCGCGGCTGTTGGGCAGGGTCACCACCAGTGCGGCCGCCAGCGCCAGCGAACTGTCCCGCGTCTGGCGATTGGAACTGTTGCCGCCGACAACGGCCGCCACTACCGCCACACCCATTTGCGTTGCCATCTGCATCGACATCTTTTCGGCACCGTGGTTGGCGATGGCGTGGCCGATTTCGTGCCCCATCACTTGGGCGATCTCATCGTCGGTCGCCTCAAGCTTCTCGATCAAGCCGGTATAAATGGCCATTTTGCCGCCCGGCATGCAGAATGCGTTGACCGTCTTCGGATCGTCTATGACGCTCACCTGCCAGGCCCAGCTGCCCGATTCCGGCTTGTATCGCACCGCCTGGGCGACCAGCTTCGATGTGATGGACTCGATTCGCTTGTTCAAAGCCTCATCGCTGTTGAGCTTGCCCTTCTTCTCGAGCGGCGCGAGCATGCTCGAATAGGCTTGCTTCGAGGACGCAATGGCCGATTGCTCGGATACCATCAAGAATTGCGAGCGGCCGGTGATCGGATTGGTAGCGCAGCCGCCGAGAACGGCGGCAAGTGCAAGCATTATTCCAGCGAAACAAGGTCTCATCGGCATCCAGTCCTGCTTGAGTTCAGGAAGGCAATTTTGCGCCCTCGCGGCCAATCGAACAACGCACCTTCCCGACGATGTGTCCCGACAGCCACAGCCGGCGGTATCACTCCATAACGCGCAGGCGGGTCAGTCTGCTCTGCGCAAACAACATTACCGTTCAATCCTTGACCCGGCTGTAAATCCCGTCACGCAGCGCGACTTGGCCAGCCGCGATCAATTCACCGAGATGCTCGACAATCGTCTTTCGTTCGGCGTCGTCGATATAGACATCGCCGTAGTCCGCCGGATACAGAAATCGATGCGAGACCAGCGCATCCAGGGAGCGTGGCTGGGTGGACAACGCGTCGAGGATGGCGTGCTCGCGCCGGTCGATTTTTTCCTTGAATGCCTGCAGCAATTCCAGGAATTGCGCCCGGTCGGTGATGACGCCCTTGTGATGATAGGTCACCCAGGCCCGCGCCGGCAGGTCGGCGATTTTTTCCAGGGACTTGCGAAAAGCGGGCAGACTCGAACAGCCGTCGCCGTAGTACGGCCCGAATCCGGTAAGGTCGATGTCGCCAATGAAGGCGACCCCCGCCGGTTCCACCAGCAAAACGCTGTGTCCGGCGGTATGCCCCGGCATATGCACCGCCCGAACCTGCACGCCACCGAGATCCCACACGTGTCCGTCCGGGTATCCGATGGCGTCGGGTCGCGGAAAGTAATGGAAATTACGCTCTATCTTGGCGCGCATCGAAGTGAGCACCTGCGGGCGGTAGCCGTAGTGCTTTGCCAGCCCCGCCCAGCTTTGCACCGCCGCCAGGTCCTGTTCCGGGGCGAACACCGGGGTCCGCGGGATTCTGTGCAGCGCGGCCATGTGATCCTCGTGGGCATGACCAAGGATCACCAGATCGACGGTATCGAGTACCGGCCCCAGCCGATTCGCGACCAGCGGCGTATCGAACGCCGCCACCGCATCGCGGCCGCGTACCACCACCAGGTTACCGTCTGGATATTTGCCCGACTTCTCGCCGAAGTAGACTGTCACCGGGCCAAGCGCCAACGTAGGTACCGACATCAATTGCTCCCGAATGGCGGATGTTGCTGCACCAACACGATTGAGCATCGTGTGCGAATTACGCTGATCATTTTTTTGGCTCCGCTCCCGCACCGGCTGGGCGTTTGAACATGCCTGGCTGCGATGATTCCCCTTGCGCAGTCCGGTCGATCTGCTCCGCGCAAACAACCGTTCTCGATGGGGAGCAGGGGCGCCGCCGCGCCTACACGGTGTAGTTGAGCGGAAGCCGCCCGCCGTCGGCGTAAATTACCTGCCCGGTGACATACGACGAGGCCGCGGATGCCAGAAATACCGCGATCGACGCGATCTCGCCGACATCGCCAGCGCGCCCCATCGGCGTGCGCGACATCACCGCTGCCTTGGCCGCGTCCGAGGTGTAAATGGTTTTCTTCACCAGCTCGGTCAGGATGGTGCCGGGACCGATGGCGTTGACGCGGATGCCGTGCGGCGCCAGCCGGATGGCAAGGTTTCGCGTCAACTGGTTGAGGCCGCCCTTGGTGATGTTGTAGGTGAGAAGGTTGGGAATGTTCAGCACGGCGTTGACCGAGGACATGCTGGTGATGGTGCCGCGCGTGCCGCTGGCAAGCATGTGGCGCGCGACGGCCTGGCTGGCAACGTAGGCGGATTTTAGGTTGACGTTCACGGTGTGGTCGAAATCGTCGTCCGTGAGGTCGAGAAAGTCCTTCGACACGGCGATGCCGGCGTTGTTGAGCAGCAAGTCGAGCCCGCCCATCAGGCCGATCGCCTGCTCCACCAGGGCGCGCACCTGGTCAGCCACGCCGGCGTCGGATTCGCGGAACCATACCTCATGCCCGGTTTCACGCAGGGCTTGCTCGAGCGCCGCGCCATGCGCACGATTGATATCCGAGAACACGACCTTTGCGCCTTCGGCGGCAAAGCGCTCGACGCAGGCGCGTCCGATACCGGCAGCCCCTGCCACCACCAGGGCCCTGCGGCCCGCCAGCTGACCCATTGCTGCTCCTTCATCGATGGAATTGCCCGCGCGGGCATGACCGGAGAAACTAACGGAATTCGGCAAAAAACACAATGCGCCCGCAGGGCCGTTGCCGCGCCCGCGGGATGCCAATCTGCTCCATGCGTTCGCGTGACTGACAAGTTCCGCATCTGCTTGCGCGGGACAGGTGTCGACGCTGAATCCGACGCCGGGCGTGGTCGCATGCCGTTCGTGCTCCCGCCGGATCTGGCCACGCCGGCCAGAATCGCGCGGTTCGGCCGGCAAGTGCTGCAACACGGCCGCGGCAGGACTAAACTGCATCATGCGATCCGACGCTGGCGATGTTCGCCATCGGAGAATTTGAGTGGAAGGGGCATTCATGCTTAGAATTGGAACTCGGATGGTCGCAGCCTCGATCTTCTTGGTGCCCGCATTCCAGGGCCTGGCAAGAGACGTGACTCAGGAGCAGAGCGCAGTGCAGTATGCGCGCCAGGAATTTGAAAAGGCCGAGGCGGAGCATAGGGCCGACGTGGAGCAGGCGGCGCAAACCAGGAAAGCGTTGGAGCCGCTGAAAAAGCAGTTTGAGGAAGAACAGAAAAAGGCGAGCCTGTCGGAGAAGAATAAACAGCAGGCCAAGGCGAGACTGGAACAGGCGCAGCAGGCCCTGGATCGGGCGTGGAAGCAGTGATGTTGCGCGGCACGCGCGGCAACCGCTTATAGAGGACAGGGACCATGACCGAAGACAAGCGCGAAGTGGTTGTAACCGACATCAAGATCCCGTTCTGGTCGATGGTGATATTGATGGTCAAGTGGGCCATCGCTGCGATTCCGGCGGTGATCATCCTGATGCTTCTGGCGGCACTGATCTCGGTCGTGCTGGGGATGATTCCTGGAGGGGGCTGGCAGCACTATTGGGGCATGAGCCGCGGATGGACGTCGTAGATGCAGCTTCGGCGGCGGGGGTGCTGCGCCCGTCCCGTCGAGCGATCGGGTGAGGCAGCCAAGACCCGCACCAGGGGCGACACCTCGCGCCACTCCGCTGAGATTACAGCTGACTTGAAAGGTTGACTGGAAAATGATCAAAAGCCTGGACCACATCGTTCTGACCACGCGCGATGCGCAGAAATGCATCGATTTCTACACCCGCGTCCTGGGGATGAAACTCGAAGTCTTCGGCCAGGGGCGTCGCGCGCTGCGTTTCGGCGAGCAGAAGATCAACCTCCACGACGAAAGCACGGTGACTGACATCTATGCGGCCTATCCGACGCCGGGGTCGCTGGACCTCTGTTTTCTTGCCGACCGGCCGCTGGATGAGGTGATCGCGCAGTTGCGCGCGGCCGGTGTACCGATCGAGCTCGGGCCGGTCGGGCGCACCGGCGCGCGCTTTGCGCTGCGCTCGGTCTATGTGCGCGATCCCGATCGGAACCTGATCGAGATTTCCGAACCGGCCTAGAAACGAGCGCGCGCTTCGCCCGGCGCCGCTGCAACTGCGTTTCACGCCGGGCCGGAGCCGGCGGCTCTGACCGGACTGATGATTTAGCCAGAATATTTTTTGGGGATTGACGATGAGTACGAGCGAAAATTTCAAGTTGACCTATTCCACCATGTTCGACCCGCCGGCGGAACTGCATCGGCGCTTCGATGCGTCGCTGGCGAAAATCAAGGCGGGGCTGGGGCGCGAGCATGCGATGCTCGTCGCCGGCAGGGAGCGTTCGAGCAAGGACAAGTTCGAAGTCAGAAGCCCGATCAACCGCGACTGGCTGCTGGGCGTGTTCCAGCAGGGCGGTGCCGCCGACGCCGATGCCGCGGTCGCCGCGGCGCGCGCCGCCTATCCGGCCTGGGCCGCGACGCCGTGGCAGGAGCGCGTGCGCCTGCTGCGCGGCGCGGCGCAACTGATCGAGGAGCGGGTCTACGATATCGGCGCGTCGCTGGCGCTGGAAGTGGGCAAGAACCGCATGGAGTCGCTGGGCGAGGTGCAGGAGACCGCCGATCTGATCGAATGGTATTGCGCGCAGATGGAAGCGAACCAGGGATACGACCGCATCCTTGCGCAGGATCCGCTGAAGGATTACACCAGCCGCAACCGCAGCGTGCTCAAGTCCTACGGCGTATGGGCGGTCATCGCGCCGTTTAATTTTCCGTTCGCGCTCGCCGGCGGGCCCATAGGCGCGGCGCTGGTTGCCGGCAATACCGTGGTGTTCAAGGTGGCGAGCGATACCGCCTGGAGCGGCCGGCTGCTGGCGGAAGTGTTTCGCGACGCCGGCTTGCCCGACGGCGTGTGCAATTACGTCACCGGCGGCGGCGCGACCGCGGGCGAGAGCCTGATCCGGCACCAGGATATCGCCGCGGTTACGTTCACCGGTTCCTACGAAGTCGGCATGCGCATCTATCGCAGCTTCGCGCAAGGCCCCTGGCCGCGTCCCTGTATTGCCGAGATGGGCGGCAAGAACGCGGCCATCGTTTCGCGCCACGCGGATCTGGACCGCGCCGCCACCGGCATCGTGCGCTCGGCCTTCGGCCTCTCCGGCCAGAAATGCTCGGCCTGTTCGCGCGTCTACGTCGAGCGGCCGGTGGCGCAGGCGCTGCGTGAGCGGCTGCTGGCGCTGACCGCGTCGCTGACCGTCGGCGATCCCACCGACAAGGCCAACTGGATGGGGCCGGTGATCAATGCCGCGGCTTTTGCACGCTACCGCAAATGCGTGGACAATCTCGGCAGCCACGGGCAGGTTCTCGCCGGCGGCAGGCAACTTGTCGAAGGTGAGCTCGCCCGGGGCTATTTCTGCGCCCCCACGTTCGCCACCGCGCCGCTGGACTACCGTTTGTGGCGGGAGGAGAAGTTCGTTCCGATCGTGCTCATGGGCGAAGTGGATTCGGTGGACGACGCGATTGCGCGCGCCAACGCTTCGGAATATGGGCTGACCGCGGGTTTTTATGGAGGCGCCGACGAAATCGACGGGTTTCTCGCGCGTATCGAGGCCGGTGTCGCCTATGTCAACCGGCCGCAGGGCGCGACCACCGGCGCCTGGCCCGGTTACCAGCCCTTCGGCGGATGGAAGGGGTCCGGCACGACCGGCAAGGCGATCGGCTCGTTCTACTATGTGCAGCAATATATGCGCGAGCAGTCGCAGACCGTGGTCGAATAGGGCTTGTCCAGCCTACGGATAACGGCAAGGACGGCGTGGGGTTTTTATACAAGATCGGCGATCCGCGCGGACGGGCCGCCGTCCGCGCAAGCTCGAGCACTGCAGGTCGAGGTGTCGTCCTAGGTCGATCGATACCGACGTAGCCGTCATTGCGCGCTCCGCGCGCCAACCATGTTTTTGGTACGGATGAAAAGCGTATCCGTACCCAAAACATGGTTATGGATAAAAGCAAGGGCGGCTTAGGGATAAGGGCAACACGGGCTCATGAGCGAACGAGTGAATACGCAACTTCAGCATGACGCGCTTGCACCCTCAGCCTGGGTGTGCCGTTTTGCGCGCCTGATCACCGCGGGCGGCGCGGTGCTCGACCTCGCCTGCGGACAAGGGCGGCACGCACGCCACCTGGCCGGCCTGGGCTACCGGGTCGAGGCGGTGGACCGCGATCATGCAGCCCTGGCTGCGCTTGCCGGAGTGGCCGGGGTTGCGACGCGCTGCGCCGATGTGGAAGGCGCACCCTGGCCCTACGCGGCCGGCCGGTTCGATGGCATCGTGGTCAGCAACTACCTGTACCGGCCGCTCATGGGCGATTTGCTTGCGGCCCTGCGCCCGGGAGGCGTTTTGATCTATGAAACCTTCGCGCTGGGAAACGAAAAGCTCGGGCGCCCGTCCAACCCGGAGTTCCTGCTGCGCCCGGGCGAGCTGCTGCAATGGGTGGAGGGGGGATTGCAGGTTCTCGCGTTTGAGCAGGGCCGGGTCGAGTCGCCCAAGCCGGCGGTGATACAGCGCATTTGCGCGCTGCGGCGCGGGATCGAGGATTGCAGGCTGGATCTGCCCTAGAGGCTGGTTGGACTTCGCTTTCGCGGGATTTATGTATCCCGGCAGCGAGTTTAATGCGTTAAAATCAATCATTTTTCTAACGGGACAGCGTTTATGTTGAGCGGAAGCCTGGTTGCCATTGTCACCCCCATGCTCGAAGACGGGTCGCTCGACATCGGCCGCTTCAAGAGCCTGATCGATTGGCACATCGCAGAGGGCACGCAGGGGATCGTGGTCGTCGGCACCACCGGCGAATCGCCCACGGTGAATTTCGACGAACACAAGGAACTGATCCGCATAGCGGTGGTGCATGCCGCCGGGCGCGTCCCCGTCATTGCCGGCACCGGCGCGAATTCCACCGCCGAGGCGGTCGAGTTGTCCGAATCGGCAAAACGCTCGGGCGCGCAATTCAGCCTGTCGGTCGCGCCGTACTACAACAAGCCCACCCAGGAAGGCATGTACCGGCATTTTCGCGCCATCGCCGAAGCCGTGGATCTGCCCATGATCCTGTACAACGTTCCCGGTCGCACCGTTGCCGACCTGCAAAACGATACGGTGCTGCGCCTGGCCCAGGTCCCCAACATCGTCGGCATCAAGGACGCCACCGCGAGCCTGGAACGAGGCAGCGATCTGCTGCGGCGCGCGCCAGGGGGGTTCGCGGTCTACAGCGGGGAGGACGCCACAGGTCTGCCGCTGATGCTGATGGGCGGCCACGGGGTGATCTCGGTGACCGCCAACGTAGCGCCGCGGCTGATGCAGGAAATGTGCGCTGCGGCCTTGTCCGGCGACATCGCACGCGCGCGTGCAGCCAACAATCGCCTGCTCGGCCTGCATACCAAATTGTTCGTCGAAGGCAACCCGATTCCGGTGAAATGGGCGCTGATGCAAATGGGATTGATCGAAGCCGGTATTCGTCTGCCGCTGGTACCGCTGTCAGCGAATTTTCATGAAACAGTCAGAGAAGCCATGCGCCAGGCCGGCATTGAAGTGAAAACGGCCGGCGCTTAGAGCAGATAACGAAACGCGGGGACACGCCCCACCGTGCTCCCTGAAACAGGCGCCTGACAGCAATGCTGTCAGGCGCTATCAGTCGAGGGTAATGCCATATGAAGCGTAATACCGTTTATTTCGTCCTGTTCGCGCTGCTGGCGGGCTGTAGCAGTGTGCAAGACCTGGTCCAGGGCGAAAAAATCCAGTACAAATCGGAGGCCAGGCAGCTGCCGCGGCTGGAGATACCGCCGGATCTGACTTCACCCTCGCGCGACGACCGTTACGCCGTGCCCGACGTTTCGACGCATGGCACTGCGACCCTGTCCACCTACAACGCCGAGCGCGGCGGCGCGGTGCGTGCCGGCTCCACGGATATCCTGCCCAACGTGGCCAAGGTGCATATCGAGCGCGCCGGCGGCGAGCGCTGGCTGGTGGTACCAGAGGCTGCGGAAAAGATCTGGCCGGTGGTAAAGGAATTCTGGCAGGGGCTCGGTTTTTTGGTAAAAACCGAAATGCCGGAGGTCGGGGTGATGGAGACAGACTGGGCGGAGAACCGGGCCAAGATCCCGAACAGCCCGATACGCAACCTGCTGGGCAAGGTGATCGATTCGGTTTATTCCACCGGGGAGATGGACAAGTTCCGCACCCGCCTGGAGCGAGGCAGCGCGCCCGGCACGACCGAGATTTACATCAGTCATCGCGGCATGGTCGAGGTCTTCAGTACACAGGCCAAAGATGCCACCATGTGGCAGCCGCGCCCGCCGGATACTGAACTGGAAGCGGAATTCCTGCGCCGGCTGATGGTGCGCTTTGGGGTCGAGGACACGCGCGCCAAGGCAGAGCTGACGGGTACTGACGACAAGATCGGGCGCGCCAAACTGGTGCGCGCCGCCGGCGGCGGCAGCACCCTGGAGGTGGCTGACAACTTCGACCGTGCGTGGCGCCGGGTCGGCCTGGCGCTGGACCGGGTCGGCTTCACCGTGGAAGACCGCGACCGCTCCAAGGGCTATTACTTTGTGCGTTATGTCGATCCGCAGATCGACGGGCAGCGCAGTCCGGACAAGGACAAGGGCTTCCTCTCCAAGCTCGCGTTCTGGAAGAGCGACAAGAGTCCGATCAAGGCCGAACAGTATCGCGTGCTGGTCAAGCAAGCGGGCAGCGCCAGCGAGGTGCAGGTGCTGAACAAGGACGGCCAGCCAGACAATAGCGATACCAGCCGGCGCATTCTCGCGTTGCTGCACGAGCAGCTGAAATAGCGCATGCGCTTTGCCTGCCTGGGAAGCGGCAGCCGGGGCAACGCGCTTATCGTCGAACGGGGCCGTACGCGCCTGATGCTGGACTGCGGCTATCCGGTGCGCGAGACCGAACGCCGGCTCGCGCGCCTGGGCCTCGCACCCGCCGATCTCGGCGGCATCCTTGTCACCCACGAGCATAGCGACCATACCGCGGGCGCATGCAAGTTCGCGCGCAAGCACGATTTGCCGCTGTGGCTGACGCACGGCACGCTAAAAGGTATCCCCGGAGACATATCTGCCCTGCGCCATATCAACATCATCGACAGTCACAGCCCGTTCGCCATAGGCGAGTTGCAACTATTGCCTTTTCCCGTGCCGCACGACGCGCGCGAGCCCGCGCACTTCGTGTTTTCCGATGGCGCGCATCGTCTGGGGGTGCTCACCGACACCGGCTCCGCCACCAGCCATATCGAAGCCATGCTCAGCGGCTGCGATGCGCTGGTGCTCGAATGCAACCACGACCTCGACCTGCTGATGAACGGGGATTACCCGCAGGCGCTGAAATCGCGCGTTGCCGGCCGCTACGGTCACCTGGATAACCAGGCATCGGCCGGCCTGCTGGCTGCGCTCGATCGCAGCCGGCTGCAGCACCTGATCGCGGCGCACCTGTCGCAGCAAAACAACACGCCGGAACTCGCGTGCCAGGCACTGGCCCAGGTGCTGGGCTGCGCACCCGCCTGGATCGGCGTGGCCGACCAGGATGAAGGTTTCGCCTGGCGCGAAATCGTCTAGGGAGACTCTGTGACAAGCATCTAAAGCAGCCGCGCCGCTTTCACGCGCGGCGGTCAATACAATAAAAAAAGCCGGTCCGAAGACCGGCTTTTTTGTGCCCAAACAGCAGGCTTACTTCTTGGCGGCATCCTTGGCTGCACCGGCTGCGTCCTTGGCCGCGCCAGCTGCATCCTGGGCTGCGCCAGATGCGTCCTTGGCTGCACCGGCTGCGTCCTTGGCTGCACCGGCAGCATCCTTGGCTGCGCCTGCCGCTTCTTTGGCAGCGTCAGCGGCCTGGCCAGCATCTTTGGCAGCTTCGGCTGCGGCAGGTGCGGGCGCAGGTGCGGGCGCGGGCGCCGCAGCGGGCGCTGGCGGTGGGGGCGGAGGAGCCTCTTTGCTGCAGCCCACCAGCATCAGCGTGGCGAGTGCAGCGATCATTACTGAGCGTTTCATGTCTTAATTTCCTTGTCGATAGGTTAAATGACGTTTGGCGCAGACCCTTCGGTCCGCGCTGCAAACGTCGGATTTTACCGCGTTTCGCGGCTTCGTTAAAGGCCGCTGGTAGTTGCGGAAACGGCGGGGTGGGAGCTGTCCCAGATTTCCGAAAAGCGCAGATAAATGCCCTGGCTTTCCTGCTCGTCGTAGAGCCTGAGTGTTGCGCGCGGCTGCGCCTGCACCGGACGGCGCACGACGTGCAGTTTGTCCGCGAGCACGAAACTGTCCTGGGCCCGCGCGGCGTCCCCCTGGGTCTGGTGGATGAACATGCGCTCGCTAAACCGACGCAGCAGATCGAGCAGGCGCGGGCAGTAGTTGCGCATGTAGCCGGTATCGTGCACCGCAATGTACAGGCGGTTGTCGCGGTGGCGCAGCAGGAACGCGTGCACAAGTTCATGCGTCTGCGGCGAGTCGATTTTCAAATCGGAAAAATCCGCATCGAAAATGCGCAGCTCGCGCCGCGCCAGTCCGATCAGGCGCGCCAGCGCGTCCAGGTATTCCCTACGGGTGGACAGCAGCAGGCGTTCGGGTTGGGGAGAGGCTGTCGCTTCATCCATGTTGCGTCTGCCGGCGGAACAATGAACTGCGCATGCCGCATTATATCCACGCGCTGGTTGCGTGTGCACAAGCTGCCGGGTCGGGGGGGTTCACGTTTTCCCGGGATGGTTTAGAATCGTCTGCAACGTGAAAACCAAAATGCTGCAAATCGGGCAACCTGCTCCTCTTTTTTCCCTCGCCGACGCCGACATGGAGTCGGTCGGGCTTGCCGCATTCAAAGGCAAGAAGAATGTCGTGTTGTATTTTTATCCCAGAGACGGCACGCCCGGCTGCACCCTGCAGGCGATCGAGTTCTCCGATCACGACGAGGAGTTCGCGCGGAACGATTGCGTGGTGCTGGGCGTTTCGCCCGACGATTGTATTTCACATGCGGAGTTCCGCGACAAGCATGGCCTGTCGGTTTGCCTGCTCGCCGATCCGGAGGCGGAGGCGTGCGAAAAGTACGGCGTGCGCGAAGTCAAGGAGTGCGACGGGGTGAAGAAGACCTGCATCGTTCGCGCCACCTTCGTCATCGACAAGAAAGGCCGGCTGCGCCATGCGCTCTACGGCGTCAACCCGCGCGGGCACGCGATGGAAGTGCTGCAGCTGATAAAGGTGATCAACCGCGAATGCAAATCGCCAAAGACACGGTAGTCGAGCTCGAGGTGCATTTGTCCGACGTGCATGGCAGCCTGATTCAGTCGGGCGAAGCGGTGCAATACTTGCATGGCGGCTACGATGGCATTTTCCCCATGGTGGAGGAGGCGCTGCAAGGCCGGGCGCAGGGAGAGAAGATAGAAGTGCGTCTCGAGCCGGAGGACGCCTTCGGCGAATACGACGCCGATCTGGTGCGCATGGCCGAGCGCGCGCAGTTCCCGCCCGAACTGGAAGTCGGCATGCAGTTCGAGCAGGAAGGCGGGGCCGCGGACGAACTGCTCATCTTTACCGTCACCGACGTTGCCGGCGACAAGGTGGTGCTCGACGGCAATCACCCGCTCGCCGGCATGGCGCTGCGTTTTGCCTGTACGGTCGTGGCGGTGCGTGCCGCGACCGCAGGGGAGATCGAGCGCGGCTATGCCGACCACGAACCTGCCGGACCCCTGATTACCGTAGTACCGTAGTACCGTAGTTGCCGACAACCGCGCCAAGCGCGCGCAGCGCGCAGGCCCGCCGGTGGCGGGCGGGAGAACTTGAAACGCGGTATACAGCCGCTGCTTCAGCCTATCGATGCGTTGAGCAGGCGGCGCGCTGCGTCGATCAATTCACTCGCGCTGATGCCGATCGGTCCCTTGCGCGCACGAACGAGTGCGTCGGCGGCGGCGCCGTGCAGCCAGACCGCGGCCGCAGCTGCCGCGCGCGCGTCGGCGCCTTGCGCCAGCAGCGCGGCGATCATGCCGGTGAGCACGTCACCCATGCCGGCCGAGGCCATGCCGGGATTGCCGCTGGCGTTGATCAGCCAGCTTCCGTCCGCACTGGCGACAATACTGCCGTTGCCTTTGAGTACCGCGATGGCGCGGTAGCGCTGCGCCAGTTCGATTGCCGCCTTGACACGGTCGGCCTGCACTTGCGCGGTGGCGCAGCCGAGCAGGCGCGCCGCTTCGGCCGGGTGCGGCGTGAGCACGCCGGGGGCGTCGCGTTTTAGCAGGCGCGCCTGCAGGGTCTTGCTCGCCGCGATCAGATTGAGCGCGTCGGCATCGAGCACCAGCGGAACATCTGCATCCAACACCTCGCGCAGCAGCTGCTCCGCCGACTTGACGGTACCCATGCCGGGGCCGGCGGCAAAAACCGTAATCATCCCCGTCTCGAGCAGTTCGCGCGGCGTGCGCAGCATCAGCTCGGGCTGACTGTAATCGAGATCGGGCGGGTGTTCGGTCAGCAGGCCCAGGAACACCTTGCCCGCGCCGAGTTTCAACGCGGCGCGCCCGGCGAGTACCGCCGCGCCGACCATGCCGTGGGCGCCGCCGAGCACGCCCACGCTGCCGGCCTTGCCCTTGTGAAAATTGAGCGGCCGCGGCGACAGGGCCTGCCGCAACAACTCAGCTGCTGTCGTGGCGCCTTTGTTTTCCAGCAGCGCCCGGACATCGAGCCCGAGATCGGCGACGCGGATTTCGCCGCCGAGCTTTCCACAATGGTCCGGACCGTCCAGGGTGAGCAGGCCCGGCTTGAGCGCGATGAAAGTGATGGTGTGCGTGGCGCGCAGGGCTGTGCCCATGATTGCGCCGGTATCGGCGTTGATGCCGCTGGCAATGTCCAGCGCCAGCTTGGGTCCGGGCAGGCGATTGATGCCGGCGATGAGCTCGGCGTAGCCGCCTTCGAGCGGGCGCGCGAGGCCGATGCCGAACAGGCCGTCCACCACCAGATCCGGCCGCAGCGCCGCCGGCGGTGCGGCATAAGTATTGCCGCCGCATTCGCGCCAGCGCCTGAGCGCGGCCAGCGCATCATCGGACAACTGATGCTCGTCGCCGGCGAATACCAGCTCGACGCCGTAAAACCAGCGTTTCAGATGCGTCGCGACTTCGAAGGCATCGCCGCCGTTATTGCCGGGTCCGGCGAGCACGAGTACCTTCCTGCCGTATTCTCCGAGCAGTTCGCGCGCGAATTCGGCGGCGGCAAGTCCGGCCACCTGCATCAGCGGTGTTGCGCCGGGGCGCTCGGCGGCGCTGCGCTCCAGTGCGCGGATGTCCTCGGTGAGGTAGACGGGTTGGTCGCTGTCGTCGCGCATCATGGCGGGTGCATCAACTCGTACCCAGCATGCGCCGCGGCAGGTAGGTGACGATCTCGGGGAAGATCCAGATGAGCGCGACCGCGATCACCATCAGCAGGAAAAACGGCAGCGCGTGCTTCCCGATCGAAAAAATATCCTTGCCGGTCATGCCCTGCAGCACGTACAGGTTGAAGCCCACGGGCGGGGTGATCTGCGCCATTTCCACCACCAGGACGATGAAAATGCCGAACCAGAGGAGGTCGATGTGCGCCGCCTGCACCGTGGGCAGGATCACCGCGGCGGTGAGCACCACCATGGAAATGCCATCGAGGAAACAGCCGAGGAGGATGAACAGCAGCGTCAGCACCGCGATCAGCATGACCGGCGAGAGCGCCTGCCCGGTGATCCAGGCGGCCATCGATTTGGGAATGCCGGTGAAGCCCATGGCGGTGGTGAGGAAAGCGGCGCCGGTAAGGATGAAAGCGATCATGCAGGAAGTGCGCATCGCTCCCATCACCGCGCCGTTGAACGTGTCCCAGTCGAGCGAGCCCGAGGCGAACGACAGGATGAGGGAGCCGACCACGCCCAGCACGGCCGCTTCGGTCGGCGTGGCGATGCCGGAATAGATCGAGCCGATCACCGCGGCGATCAAGAGCACCGTCGGAATCAGCAGGCGCGAGGCGTAAAGTTTCTCGGCGAAGCTCATGTGTATGTCCGAGGGCGGCGTCTTGTCCGGGTTGAGCAAAGCCCAGACGATGATGTAGCCGGAGAACAGGCTCATCAGCATGATGCCGGGCAGCACGCCGGCGATGAACAGGCGCGCGATGGAAACATCGGCGGCGACGCCATAGACGATCATGATGATCGAGGGCGGGATCAGCAGCCCGAGCGTGCCGGCGCCGGCGAGCGAGCCGATGACCATGGGTTCGTGGTAGCCGCGCTTGAGCAGTTCCGGCACGGTCATTTTGCCGATGGTGGCGGCGGTGGCGGCGGACGAGCCCGAAATCGCGGCGAAAATGCCGCAGCCGATCACGTTGCAATGCATCAGCCTTCCGGGCAGCGAGGTGAGCCAGGGCGCGAGGCCGCGGAACATATCCTCGGAAATGCGGCTCCTGAACAGGATTTCGCCCATCCAGATGAATAGCGGCAGCGCGGTCAGCGACCAACTCGCGCTCGATCCCCATACCGTGGTGGCCATGAGCTTGCCTACCGGGGTGGAGGTGAACAGCTCCATCGCCGCCCAGCCCATGGCGAGCAGCACGATCGCGATCCACACGCCGCCGGCGAGCAGCAGCGCGAGCAGCGCGAGCAGGAAAACGGTAATGCCGAGCGTACCCATGGCGCTAGATGTTCTCCGACAGGGCGATTTTCTTGTTCTGTTCCGCCACCAGGTAGGAAGGCGTGCCGCGGTTAAGCACGGCGACGAGGTCGTCCAGCAACGCGATGGTCATGATGGCGAGGCCCAAGGCCATACCGCCTTGCGGCAGCCACAGCGGCACCGGCACCAATCCCTGCGACACGTCATTGATCTGGTAAGAGGTCAGCACCATGTCCACCGCATACCAGGCGAAGAAACCGATGAGGAAAGTGCTAGCCGCGAGACACAGAATTTCCAGCACCCGGCGCGTGCCGCCGCTGAAGCGGTCGATCAGCAGCGCCACGCGGATGTGTTCGTTGCGGCGATAGGTATGGGCGAGCCCAAGAAACGAAGACGCTGCCATGCAGAAGCCGGCGAAGTCGTCAAAAGAATATGCCGCGAAGCCAAGCAGGCGCCCGCAGATCTGCGCCAGCGACAAGGCTGCGATCAGGATCAAAAACACTCCGGCGAGAATACCGGAGCCGGTGTACAGCCATTCGAGGAGTTTTCTCATACGGCAGCGCCGTCGTGCCCGATGGTGTTGCGTTTGAACCGGCCGGCCGCCCCGTACCAACGCGGTGCAGGGACGTCGCCCGGACCAAAACGAAAGATTGGATTAAGGTGATGCACAAGGACCTGGGCGCAAGGGAAAGAATCCCGCCCCTTCCCCAGGCCCGCCCTTGTTCAAACCATTCTCTTAAAGCGCGTTGAGTATCACCTGCGCGTCAGGACCCGTTTTCTTCATCCAGTCCTGCGCCATGGTCTTGCCGACGGCATTGAGCTCGGCCGCCAGTTTCGCATTGGGTTTTTGCACCGTGATGCCCTTGCTTGCCATGGTTTTCTTGTAGCCCTCGTTTTCGGCCGCACTGGTGGCCCAGCCTTGCTCTTCGGCCTTGGCTGCAATCGACACAACCTGTTTTTGCAGCGCCGCGTCGAGCTTGGCGAAGGCGGCCTTGTTCACGATCACAAAGTTGAACGGGAGGAAGGCTTCGGCATCCGTATAGTACTTGAGGTAATCCCAGGCCTGCGTATCCACGCCGGTGGCGCCGGAGGTGATCATCGCGTCGACCAGGCCGGTCAGGAAAGCCTGCGGGATTTCCGGCACCTGCACCGTGGTCGGAATCGCTCCGAGCAGCTTGGCAAATTCGGAGGTGACCGGGCTGTAGGTGCGGAACTTCACGCCCTTCAGGTCGGCGATGGCATTGAGCGGCTTCTTGGTGTAGATGCCCTGCGGCGGCCAGGGCACCGCCATCAGCACTTTGATGCCTTGCGCATCCAGGCGTTTTTCGATGGCCGGACGCGCAACCTGCAACAGTTTCTTCGCCGCGGGGTAATTCGGTGCGAGGAAGGGGTTGGAGTCGAACGCGAAAATCGGATTCTCGTTGGCCAATACCGAGATCAGGATCTGGCCGATGTTTACCTGGCCGGTCTGCACCGCGCGCTTGATTTCAGGGTGCTTGATCAGCGAGGCATTGCTGTGCACCACGATTTCCAGCTTGCCGCCGCTGGCGGCCTTGATATCGCTGGCGAATTGAATCACGTTCTTGGTGTGGAAGTTGCTGTCGGGATAGGGCGTGGGCATGTCCCATTTGGTTTGCGCCTGGGCGGTGCCGAAAGCAACGCCCGCGATGAGCGCGGCAAACAGTGCTGGTTTGATTTTCATGTTTGTTCTCCTCTGTTGAAGTTGCAACTCAATCGTTTCTTCAGTCTCTGTGCGCCATTCAGGTACTTTGCGCGATGCGCGCGACGTGCTTCGCCAGTGCCAGGGATGCGGTCAACCCCGGAGATTCGATGCCAAACAAGTTGACCAGGCCGTCGACCCCGTGTTCTCGCGGACCCTGGATTAGGAAATCGCTGGCCGGCTCGTCCGGGCCGCTCAGCTTGGGCCGTATGCCGGCATAGCCCGGTGCCAACTGTCCGTCCTTGAGCCCGGGCCAGTAATCGCGTATCGCCCGATAAAAGCCGTCCGCGCGGCGTAAATCGACATCGTAGTCTATTTCGGCGATCCATTCCACGTCCGGCCCGAAACGCGCCTGCCCGGCCAGATCCAGGGTCAGGTGCACGCCCAGGCCGGCGGCCTCCGGCACCGGGTAAATCAGATGCGTAAAGGGCGAACGGGAACTAAGACTGTAGTAGTTGCCCTTGGCGTAGTAACAGGGCGGAATCTTATGCCGTGGGAAGCCGCGCAGAGCGGCGGCGATGCGCTGCGCCATGAGGCCGGCGCTGTTGACCACTGTGCGCGCGAGAATCCGCATCGGCTCGGCTCCGCCTACATCGAGCGCGATCCCGTTCGCCTCGATTTCCCCGCCCGTCACCGGGCTTTGCAGCGCGCGCATAGCGCCATGGTCCTCGGCCTCTCCCAGATAGGCGAGCATCAGGCCGTGGCTGTCGATGATGCCGGTGGAAGGCGAGTGCAAGGCCGCGACGCAGCGCAGCGCCGGTTCCATGGCCTTCGCTTCGTCGGCGGTCAACAGGCGCAGATCGTGCACTCCGTTGGCCGCCGCCTGCGCCTGAATCTTGTGCAATGTCGCGATCTGCTCCTGCTCGGTGGCGACAATCAGCTTGCCGCAGCGGCGGTGGGCAACGCCACGCTCCGCGCAGTAGCGGTACAGCAGCGCCTTGCCCTCCACGCACAGGGCGGCCTTGGCCGAGGCGGGCGCGTAATAAATACCGGCGTGGATGACTTCGCTGTTGCGCGAACTGGTTTCGGTGCCGATCGCGTCCGCCTCCTCGAGGACAATGACCTCGCGGCCAGCGAGTGCCAGCGCCCGGGCACATGCCAGGCCGACGACCCCGGCGCCGATGACCACGCAATCTACTCGTTCCATCTATTTCCTAGGGTTCGTTTCGACCTGGCTCATAGAACCGATAGAAGCCGGCCACTCCTGCGTTGATGATGGGCAAGCAACTCGCCTGACTGCGCCTGTTGGCCGTTCTTCGCAGTGATGATGGAGCCGACCTGGAAGGTGATGCCGACCGGGTGGGATGTGTCAGACCTTGCGCGCGATCTTCTTGGTAGCCACGATGTTGGAGCCCGTGCCCAGAACATCGGTGACGACGATGTCACCGACGTTTACCGGCGCCTTTACCACCACGTGAGCCAGATGTTGCATCACCTCAAACACCGACTTTTTGGGCACCGGGGGGTCCGTTTTCACGCTCACCAGGGGAAGGTCGCCGTCGTCAACCCGGACGGTGGTGGTCACCATTCGCCTGGGATCGAAGATTTCGCCTCGAACATATTCGCACGCCAGCTTGCATTGCGCATGATCGGTGCTCTGCAACTCTGTCTCGTTCCATTCGGCGTGCACCACGCAACTGGTTGGACAGACCACACAGGTGAACTGGCCTTTCATGCTTCTATCTCCACCGTCAGCTCGCCGCTTATTTTCTGCAGCCGTTCAGCCCTCACCCGGAACCTGATCATGGACGAGGGGGCAAGCACGTTCTCTTTCATCTTTCTGATCGTTTGGCCGCCGCTGCGGAATACCACCTGGCGATCGAGGTCGGGGGCCGCCACGCGCATGGAGAAGTCGACGGCTTCGGTGCCGCTGATGTACTGCGGCACGACATAGCGGATACCTCGGCCGGGTTTGACTCTTATGCTCGCCTCCGGGAGTTTTCCGATCTGCGCATGCATGGCCGCACTCTGCCCGGCCTTTTCGGCTTCCAGGGAGACGTAGTCCACCAGATCGTGCACCTGCAGCGCGTTCCCGGCGGAGAAAATGCCGGGCACGGAAGTCTGGAAGCGATCGTCGACAACGGGCCCGCCTGTTATCGGGCTGAGGGTCACGCCGGCTTTCTTGGCGAGCTCGTTTTCGGCGATCAGTCCCACCGAAAGCATGAGGGTATCGCACTCAACCAGTCTCTGCGACCCGGGCACGATCCCTCCGCGCGGCCCGATTTTCGCCAGCGTGACGCCCGTGATCCGGTCTCTGCCGTGAATTTCAACCGCCGTGGTGGAGAGGTACAGGGGAATGCCGTAGTCTTCCAGGCACTGCACCACGTTGCGCATCAGACCGCTGGGATACGGCAGGATCTCGGCCACGCAGGGCACCTGGGCGCCTTCCAGCGTGAGGCGGCGCGCCATGATCAGGCCGACATCACCCGAACCCAGGACCACGACTTTGCGGCCCACCGACAGGTTGCGTATGTTCATGTAGTACTGCACCACGCCCGCGGTGAAGACCCCGGCAGGCCGATATCCGGGAATGCCGATCGCGCCCCGGGTCCGCTCCCTGCATCCCATGCACAGAACGACAGACTTGGCCCGGATGCGCCGCACTCCCTCTTTGGAGCAGACCGTCAGCTCGCGCCCGGGGGTCAGGTTCAACACCATCGTGTTGAGATAGCAGGTGACGCCAGCCTCGCTCGCCTGATCGATATAGATCTGCGCATATTCCGGTCCGGTCAGGGCTTTCCCCATGTTCTTGGTGCCAAAACCGTCGTGTATGCACTGGTTCAGGATCCCGCCCAGTTGTTCACCGCGCTCGATCAGCACTACACGCTCCGCGCCTGCGCGTCTGGCGGCGACGCCGGCAGCCAATCCGGAAGGGCCGCCGCCGATGACGGCTACGTCTACTTCTTCAGTGCGCATCATTGTCTCAGCTCCGCAGGTCTTTGGTGCTTCCGGTAAACAGCCAGGAGCCATCCCCCTTGAGAGACATCTCCGTGGGAGGCACGCCCATTTCTTCCTCCAGTATCTTCTCGATATTGGGGCCGCAGAAGCCGCCCTGGCAGCGTCCCATGGTGGCCCGGGAGCGGTACTTGATGGCGCCCAGGGTCTGGGCGCCCAACGGGTTGTTGATAGCCTCCAGGATTTCCCTGCGCGTAACGCTCTCGCAGCGGCAGATGACCTGGCCGTAGTCGGGGTCGGCCTCCACCAGATCCGCCTGCTCTTCCGGCGCCAGTTCGTTGAAGATCACGGCCGCTTTGCGTTCTGGATGAAACCGCTCGTTGGCGCGCAGCTGCAGGTGGCTGCCCGCCCACGCGGCGATGTCCAGCGCAATGGCGGGGGCTGCGGTGAGGCCCGGGGACTCTATGCCCACCAGGTGCATCATCCCCGGCAGCTCCGGCAGTTCCTCGATGGTGAAGTCGTTGAAACCGCCCACTGCCGAACTGACGGTCTTGGGCCGCAGACCGGCGTAGGAGGTGATCACGTCGCGAGGGCTCAAGCCGGGGAGCAGCTCGCGTGCCTCTTTGACGAGTTGCCGTGCCATGGCGCCCGTGGTGCCGTCGCTGGTCTTGCTGCGCACGTAGGCGGCGCTCGGCCCGATCAGGATGTTGCCATCGATAGTCGGCGTGAGATGCACCCCCAGACCCGATCCGCCTTTGGGCGGCACCGGGTAGATCATGCGTGAAATGAGGTCGCTCCTGGCCTTGTCGATAATCACGTACTCGCCGCGGCAGGGATAAATCTTGTAGCGGCTCACTCCCGCCAGCCGCGCCACGTGGTCGGCATAGAGGCCGGCGGAGTTCACCACCAGCTTGCTGCGGACCGTTCCCCGCGTAGTGCGGATCTTGAATTCGCCTAGTGTTCCGGAAATGCCTTTCACGCCTGCTTGCAGCAGGATATCCGCGCCGTTGGCCACGGCAGACTCGGCCAGGGCGATGGTGAAGCGAAACGGGCAGGTGATGGCCGCCGAGGGTGCGTTCATCGCGGCGTAACCGCTGATATTGGGTTCCAGGCGCTTGATCTGCCGGGAATCGATAATCTCCAGGGAGGGAACGCCGTTGGCATCGCCCAGGGCTTTCAGTTTTTCCAGATCGGGTGCTTCCGCGGCGGTAAGGGCGACGACCAGTTTTCCGACGCGCTTGAACGGGACGTTCAGCGTGGTGCACAGTTCTTCGAACATGCTGGCGCCGCGGACGTTCAGCCGCGCCTTCAGCGATCCTTTCGGGACGTTGAATCCGGTGTGCACGACGCCGCTATTCTTGCCGCTGGTCCCGCGCGCAACGTCGCTTTCCTTTTCCAGGAGGATCACGCTGAGTTGATAGCGGCTGAGCTCCCGCGCGATGGCGCATCCGACAACTCCGCCTCCCACCACTGCAACGTCATATTCTTTTTTCATTCCGCTTCACTGCCTCCGGGAAACGATGGCGCAACGATCGGCCGCGCAACCGGCCGAAGCTGACTGCGCCTGCCTCGGTGTCGGCGCGATGAGATGATTTTATCACTTGATCTGCTGCGGACGTGCCCGGATCAGCCGACATTTAGCGCTGATTTGCGCTAGGTCAACAGATCCTATAGCACCGCGAGCCGGCTGTTGCTCAAATCGGTGATGAGCATCGAGCCGGGCGCGTGGGTGATGCAAAAATCCGGCTTGACCTCGGCGATGACGGCCTGCGGCGTCACGCCACAGGCCCAGAACACGGGCAATTCATCCACCTCCACCGCCACCGCGCCGCCCCAGTCCGGCCGCGCCAGGTCGCGGATGCCGATCAGCTCCGGTTTGCCCAGATGCACCGGCGCGCCGTGCACGCCGGGAAAGCGCGAGGTGATCTGGATCGCGCGGATGGCGTCGGCCGGGCGGTACGGTCGCATCGATACCACCAGCGGCCCGCGAAAGCGCCCGGCGGCCACGGTCTGGATGCTGGTGCGGTACATCGGCACGTTGACGCCGCAGTCCTGGTGGCGCAGGCGCAGTCCGTCCTCCAGCAGCGCCCATTCGAACGAGAACGAGCAGCCGAGGATGAAGCTCACCAGATCGTCGCGCCACAGGTGGCCGATGTCGGCCGGCTCCTCCACCATTTCCCCCTTCCTGAATACGCGGTAGCGCGGCACGTCGCTTCTGATGTCGATGCCGGCGCCGAGCGCGGGCAGCGCCGGATCGCCCGGCTCGGACACGCCGAGCAGCGGACAGGGCTTGGGATTGGCCTGGCAAAAACGCAGGAAGTCGGATGCGAGGTCCGCGGGCAGGATCACGACGTTGCCCTGCACGCAGCCTGGCGCGAGGCCCGAGGTGTGGCCGCTGATCTCGCCGCGGCGTATGCGCTGCCTGATTGCCTGGGATTCGTTGGGAGTAGCTTCGGTGCGGTTCATGATGAGCGAGCGTGATATGATTTTGCGCATCCTAACAGAAGCCTGTGGCTGCGTGCATCAGACCGATACTGATCTCATCTCTGATCCGGACCCGATAATTCAATGACAAAAGAACGCTGGCAATTCTGGATCGATCGCGGCGGCACTTTCACCGACGTAGTCGCGCGCCGCCCCGACGGCGGCATCGTCACGCACAAGCTGCTATCGGACAATCCGGAGCATTACCGCGACGCCGCGCTCGCCGGCATCCGCCATCTGCTCGGCGTCGCCGCCGGCGCGCCGATCCCGGGCGAGAAGATCGAAGCGGTGAAAATGGGCACCACGGTCGCGACCAACGCGCTGTTGGAGCGCAAGGGCGAGCGCACGGTGCTCGCCATCACCCGGGGTTTCCGCGACGCGCTCAGGATCGCCTACCAGAACCGGCCGAAGATTTTTTCGCGCCACATCGTCCTGCCCGAGCTGCTCTACAGCAAGGTCGTCGAAATCGAAGAGCGTGTGGGTGCACATGGAGAAGTGCTGACCCCGCTCGCGCTCGAACCCACGCGGCGCGATCTGCAGGCGGCCTATGATGAAGGTTATCGGTCGATCGCGATCGTGTGCATGCACGGCTATCGCTATCAGGAGCACGAGAAACAGGTGGCGGCGATGGCGCGCGCCATCGGCTACGGCCAGGTGTCGGTGTCGCACGAGGTGAGCCCGATGATGAAGCTGGTCAGCCGCGGCGACACCACCGTGGTCGACGCCTACCTTTCGCCGATACTGCGGCGCTACGTCGAGCAGGTCGCCGCCGAGTTGGAAGGCGTGCGGCTGATGTTCATGCAGTCCAACGGCGGCCTCACCGACGCGCGCCGCTTCCAGGGCAAGGACTCCATACTTTCCGGGCCGGCGGGCGGCATCGTCGGCGCCGTGCGTACTTCGCTTCTCGCCGGGTTCGACAAAATCATCGGCTTCGACATGGGCGGGACTTCGACCGACGTATCGCACTACGCCGGCGAATTCGAGCGTGCCTTCGAAACCCAGGTCGCAGGCGTGCGCATGCGCGCGCCGATGATGAGCATCCACACGGTCGCGGCCGGCGGCGGCTCGATCCTGCATTTCGACGGCGCGCGCTACCGCGCCGGGCCGGATTCGGCAGCGGCCAATCCCGGGCCGGCTTCGTATCGCAAGAACGGGCCGCTGGCGGTCACCGACTGCAACGTCATGCTGGGCAAGATTCAGCCGAAGTTTTTTCCGCCGGTGTTCGGGCCGGGCGGGGACGAGCCGCTGGACGCCGCAGTGGTGCGGCACAAGTTCGCCGAACTGGCGCGCGAAATCCGGGAAGCCACGGGCGATGCGCGCACGCCGGAGCAGGTGGCCGAGGGTTATATCGACATCGCCGTGGGCAACATGGCCAACGCGATCAAGCAGATTTCGGTGCAGCGCGGCCACGACGTGACCGAATACACGCTGTGCTGCTTCGGCGGCGCGGGCGGCCAGCACGCCTGCCTGGTGGCCGATGCGCTGGGCATGACCCGGGTGTTCATCCATCCGCTCGCCGGCGTGCTCTCGGCCTACGGCATGGGGCTTGCCGACATCACCGCCATGCGCGAGCAGGCGGTGGAGGTGGCGCTCACGCAGGACAACTGGCAGCTGCTCGACGAAACCCTGAATCGGCTGTCGCTCCCGGCGCGGGACGAGGTCCTGGGCCAGGGCGTGCCGCCGGAGCGCGTGCGCGTAATGCAGCGGGTGCACCTCAGATACGACGGGACCGATTCGGCGCTGATCGTCGATTTCGGCTCGATCGCGGAAATGGTCAAGCAGTTCGAGACCGCCTACCGCAAGCGCTATTCCTTCCTCATGCCCAAGCGCGCGCTGCTCGCGGAAGCGGTCTCGGTCGAAGCCATCGGCATGTCGGATGCGCCCGCCGAAGCCGCTCCCGCCGCCGCGACGCGTGGTGTCGCTCCACAATGCGCGGCAACAGTGGACATGCACACCGGCGGCAAGTCCCAGCGCACGCCGGTATTTCTGCGCGAAGTCCTGCATCCGGGTGACAAGGTCAAAGGGCCGGCGATCATCGCCGAAGCCAACGCCACCACCGTGGTCGAGCCCGGCTGGCAGGCCGAGGTCACTGCACTCGATCATCTGGTGCTCAAACGCATCGAGGCGCGCCCTGCGCGCGTCGCCATCGGCACCACGGTCGATCCGGTGATGCTGGAGGTGTTCAACAACCTGTACATGTCGATCGCGGAGCAGATGGGCCTGCGGCTGGAGGCCACCGCCTATTCGGTCAACATCAAGGAGCGGCTGGATTTTTCCTGCGCGCTGTTCGACGCCCAGGGCCAGCTCATCGCCAATGCGCCGCATCTGCCGGTGCACCTGGGCTCGATGGGCGAATCGATCAAGACGGTGATGCGCGAAAATGCGGGCCGGATCAAGCCGGGCAATATCTACATGCTCAACGCGCCGTACAACGGCGGCACGCATCTGCCGGACATCACGGTGATCACGCCGGTGTTCGACGATAACGACAGCGACGACGCCGGCAAGGAGATACTCTTCTACGTCGGTTCGCGCGGCCATCATGCCGATGTCGGCGGCATCACCCCCGGATCGATGCCGCCTGACAGCAAGGTGGTGGAAGAGGAAGGCGTGCTGATCGACAACTTCCTGCTGGTCGAGGAAGGGCGCCTGCGCGAGGAAGAAACCGTTGCGCTGCTCGGTTCGGGCAAATATCCGGCGCGCAACGTCGAGCAGAATCTGGCGGATTTGCGCGCCATGATCGCGGCCAACGAGAAGGGCGTGCAGGAACTGCGCCGCATGGTCGAACATTTCGGTTTGGACGTGGTGCACGCGTATATGCGCCACGTGCAGGACAATGCCGAGGAGGCGGTGCGCCGCGTGATCGATGTGCTCAAGCCGGGCGAGTTCAGCTACGAGATGGACTCGGGCGCGGTGATCCGCGTCAGGATCAGCATCGACCACGCCGCGCGCAGCGCCAGCATCGACTTCAGCGGTACCTCGGCGCAGCTGCCGAACAATTTCAACGCGCCCTCGGCGGTATGCATGGCGGCCGTGCTGTACGTGTTCCGCACCCTGGTCGATGACGATATCCCGCTCAATGCAGGCTGCCTGAAACCGCTGAATGTCATCATTCCGGAGGGCAGCATGCTGCGGCCGCGCTATCCGGCCGCGGTGGTCGCGGGCAATGTCGAGACCTCGCAATGCATCACCGATGCGCTTTATGGCGCGCTCGAGGTGATGGGCGCCTCGCAGGGCACGATGAACAATTTCACTTTCGGCAACGCCGATTATCAATATTACGAAACCATTTGCGGCGGCTCGGGCGCAGGTGGGGCGGACGCCGGCGCAAAAGGCGCGCTACAGGGCTTCGACGGCACCGATGCCGTGCACACGCATATGACCAACACCCGGCTTACCGACCCCGAAGTGCTGGAATGGCGTTTCCCGGTGTTGCTGGAAAGCTTCGAGATCCGCGGCGGTTCGGGCGGCAACGGCAAGTGGCGCGGCGGCAACGGCATCGTGCGCCGGGTGCGTTTTCTCGAGGCCATGACCGCGGCGATTCTGTCGGGGCACCGGCGCATTCCGCCCTACGGCATGGCCGGCGGCGAGCCGGGCAAGGTTGGACGCAATTGGGTCGAGCGCTGCGACGGCAGCATCTTGCGGCTGGGCGGAGCCGACAAGGCGGAGCTGGCGCCGGGTGACGTGTTTGTCATCGAAACGCCCGGCGGCGGCGGCTACGGAGTACCAGACGCCTGATCCCGCAGCTTGCGCTGGCTGCCTCCGCTAGCTTGCGGCTTGGGCAATCAACTCTCGCTGGGCGACAATCGATTTGACGATATTTGACATTGTCGGTGAAGTATTGCCGGTTTTGCTACGAGTGGTTTTCCTATAATGGACCGACCGGCGAGTGCCGGATCGGCCACTGAAACACCATGGATAGCAATACAATCTTTACCAAGACCGCCAGAGGACTGATGGAGGCGACCGGAAAAACCAGCGTGCTGTCGCGCGACATGCGCGCTCTCCTCAAGGAGATTGACGGTAAAGTCACGCTGGCCGAGGTGCAGGCGAAGCTCGGCAAGGTGCCGCAGGCCAGGTTGCAGGAAGCCCTGCAGGTGCTGGTCAAGAACGACTTCATCCGCGAATTCAAGCAGGCGCAAACCGCCGCGCCGGCGCAGAGTGCCGCCGGGGTCGATACCAACCTCGATTTCACCCTGGCGATTCCAACGATATCCGCATCCGCAAAAAAAAAGACATAGAGGAAGCCCGGCAGAAAGCCCGGGTCGCAGCCGCAGCGGCTGCGCGTCCCAATGTTGCGTCCCAATTGCGCGCGCAGACGGCTTGCGCTAGATTGGGGCGTGCTGTGGAACTATCTCCCGGGTTATCTCATACAAATCGATCTGATGCACGGGTGCTATGCATTGTCGGAACGCTGCTTCGTGCCCGTCATGGAACTCGGTAATTGAAGCCCGATCGCGCCATGCCGGATTCGGTGCAAAGCAGCGTGGCCGGCGTCATCTGGCCGCCGTTGCTCTCAGGCGGGGCGCCCCCCCTTGCCGCGCTGATGCACCAACTGGAGCAAACGCAGTGGCTGCCTGCGCAAGACATTGTCCGTAGCCAGCATCAACAACTGGTCGTGCTCGCGCAGCATGCCGAAATGCATTCAGTGCATTTTCGCGAGCGCATGCGGGCTGCGGGATTGCGAGCCGGGCAAATGTCGACGCGCGAGAATTTGCGCCGGCTTCCGGTCATGCGCCGGCGCGACGTCCAGTCCGCAGGAGAAACGCTGTTCTGCACGCAGATCCCGCGCGCACATGCGCCGGCGACGGAATCGAGGACCTCCGGCTCCAGCGGAGAGCCGGTGGTCGTCAAACGCACGGCCGTCAGCCGGCTGATGTGGATGGCAATGACCTTGCGCGAGCACTTGTGGCAGCGGCGCGATTTCCGCGGCAGGCTCGCGGTGATTCGCGACGATTATCTTCAGGGTGAGCAGATGGATTGGCCTACCTGGGGCCCGCCGGCAAGCGTGCTGTTCGAAACGGGGTCGTCGCACGCGCTCGCCGTTCGCACCGGTGTTGCCCGGCAGTTCGAATGGCTGCAATCCATCAACCCTGATTACCTGCTCGTCTATCCGAGCAATCTGGCTGCATTGCTCGATCAATTCGAGCAGCGCGGCCTGAAGCTGCCATGCCTGCGGCAGATACGCACGATTAACGAAACCCTGGCCCCTGACATTCGCGCATCTGCGCGCAGGGTACTCGGCGCCGACATCGCCGATACCTACAGTTCTGCGGAAGCCGGCGTGATCGCGGTGCAATGCCCCGAGAGCGGGCTCTACCATGCCATGGCGGAAAGTCTGATCGTCGAGGTGCTCGATGAGCAGGGCGAAGCATGTATGCCGGGGCAAGTCGGCCGCGTGGTCGTGACCGACCTGCATAATTTTGCCACCCCCCTCGTCCGCTACGATCTTGGCGACTACGCCGAAACGGCAGACGCCTGCTCCTGCGGGCGGGGCTTGCCTGCGCTCAAGCGGATAGCGGGCCGCCGCCGCAATATGGCGCGACTGCCTGACGGACGCGATTTGTGGCCGGCCATCGGAGGCCTTCGTTATTGCGAAATTGCTCCGATTCGACAGTTTCAGTTCATCCAACGCGAGCGCGAGTCGATCGAAGTGCGTTTGGTTTCCCAGGCGCCGCTGTCAGCGGACCAGGAACGGCGGATTGGAGACCTCATCTGCACAGCGCTGGACTTTTCGTTCAAGCTGCAGTTCGTCTATTTCGCGGAACAAATCCCCCGTGGTCCTGGCGGGAAGTTCGAGGAATTCGTGTGCGAGCTGGCGTAATCGGGAAGCCTTTGGCGGCGTCAAGTTAGCTGTGGCGCGAGTCGCCACGCTACGGGTGCGCTCAATTCATGGTCCTCGCAGATTTTCCACAATCGCAGCATGGGGAGAAGAAAGGAATCGGTCACGCATCATGGCGCGGCTGCGGCGATTTCCTCGATGCGGCTGACCAGATGGGTGGTTACGGTGTCCTGCGAGAAATTCGAATACTTGCGCGCGAAGGCCTGTGCGTTCAGGGTGAAATCAGCTTCAGACAGGACACGGCGCAACTTGAGCTCCAGGTCCAGCGGCGGCTGTTCCGGATTTACCATCAAGCCCGCGCCCATTTCCTCGACCCGGCGCGCGAGCAGGAATTGTTCGAGGTGCCCGGGCAGCAGCAATAGCGGCTTGCCTTTCAACAGAAAACCGGTCGCGGTGGACACGCTGGCGTAGGTGACGGCTGCGTCGGCCTCGCGCGCGGTCTGCGCCAGGGCTAGCGGATTCGCGCTGAAGACGAGGTGTGGGGCGGCATAGCGCTCGAGCAGCGCAGGCGGCGCGTCGGGAAAAAACACTACCGTGGGCTCACCGAGCGCATGCAGCGCCGCCAGCGCCGCTTCGTAATGCCGGGTTCCGGTGCGCAGATAGCCGAAAATGCGCTTTCCTTGCCGATTCGGCCAAGCGGGTGCGTCCCCGATCCCCGCATCTGGCAGATTGCCCCAGTAGCGCGCAGGACCGCGCTCGGCATAGTGATCGAGTTCGGGGAAGCCGAGCAGCGTATCCTCGGCGACATCGAACAGTTGCGCCACCGCGTCGAACGGTGCCTGGCCGAAGTGCCCGAGTACGGCATTGATGCTTGCCAGAGCTTCGTTTTCCAGAGCATCGAGCTGGCCCGGCAGCAGCGCCAGCCACGGCCTTAGGCTGGGCAGCGGTCGTTGCCGCGGCGGCGCGAAGAAACCGAAGCAAAAAAGCACGACCGGAATCCCCAGCGTGCGTGCAGCAAGAATCGCGGTCGGCGCATGATCCGCCAGGACGACTTGCGCGCCGTTCAGGCGCATCAGTTCGCGCCAGGCAACGACCAGGCCGAGCAGGTCTTCGTCGCGCGCATAGCCAAAGCGCAGCAGAATGTCGTTGTAGGAGAGGGGTGGCCCCTCGCGCTGGGTTTCCTGGCAGGTAGGCGCCTGCAGCCAGGTGTAGCCCTCCTGCGCGAGCAGGCGCGCTGCCGGCGCCGTCTGTGCCACCGTCCAGCGAATTTCGTGGCCGCGCGCGCGCAGCGCGCGTGCCAGCGGCAGGAAGGCGCCGACATGGCCGAAGTTGGCGCCGAATTCCCAGGCGTAAAGGAGTCTGCTCACGTCGTCCGATGCATTTGCCTCGATTCTACTGCGCGCAGAACCCACCGCATCTTCACGGGCGGGAAGTTCCAGGCGTTCGTACGCGGGCCGGCGCAAGCTGGATGCTTACGGAGGAAAAATTGTCCAATTGATTCATAAACCTGGAGAGAACCATGTTCCGTGAACTAATACCGGGCAATGGCTACGATACCGCTAGGTTTCCAGCAAGACTTTGTCTAGAATCAGGAATCAGCGGCAAACCCTGAGCTAGGCTAACGGCTCGTACCGGGACAAGGCAGATGAAGAAAATAATCTCAAGCTGCGCGTTGGTTCTTTCTTCGCTGTTGGCCCTGGTAGCCGCCCCCTGCCTGGCGCAAGACGAGCATTTCGACATCGTCCGCTTTCAGGTCGAAGGCAACACCCTGTTGCCGCAGGCGCAAGTGCAGGGCATCCTTGCCCCGCTGGCCGGGCCCAAGCGCGTCTATGGCGATATCCAGAAAGCGCTCGAAGCGCTGGAGGGGGCCTACCGTGCCGCGGGCTACAGCACGGTGCAGGTGTACGTGCCGGAGCAGGAGCTGACCAGCGGCGTGGTGCGGCTGCAGGTGACCGAAGGCGTGATCGGCAAGGTCATCATCAGCGGCAACCAGCATTTCGACGACACCAACATCCGCGCCAGCCTGCCGCAACTGAAGGAAGGCAAGGCGCCGAACCTGCGCCAGATGTCCGAGGCGATACAGCTCGTCAACGAGAATCCGGCCAAGCAGATAGCGGTGACACTCGGCGTGAGCGAGGAAGAGGGCAAGGTCGACGCCAAAGTGGCTGTCACCGAAGAAGATCCCCAGCGTTTCTTCGCCACCCTGGACTCCACCGGCACCGCCGCCACCGGCAGGTCGCGCGTGGGCGTGGCCTACCAGAATGCGAATCTGTTCAAGCTCGATCACACCCTGACCTTGGCTTACACCGGCTCGGCCGACGCTCCGGCGGGAGTGAAGGTCGACATATTCAGCGTCGGCTATCGCATGCCTTTCTATGGGCTCGGCGACAGCCTCGATCTGATCTACGGCAATTCGGGCGTGAACACGCCCAGCACCTCACCCACCCTGGGCGGCGCGCTCGGCATCGTGGGCAAGGGCGAAGTGTTCGGTGCGCGCTGGAATCACTACTTCGCCCGCCGCGGCGAATACAGCTCGAAACTGATCTTCGGCTTCGACTACAAGCACATCAACTCGAGCTGCACCACCGCCGGCACGCCGGCCAACATCGATCCGCCGACGCCGCCGATCGCCTCTTGCGTGCCCTACACCACGCGCCCCTTGAGCCTGACCTATAGCGGCCAGCGGCTGAGTCCGGGGCGGATATTCGATTACAACATCGGCATTGCGCACAACCTGGCGCTGGGCACCGAGTACACCAACCTCGACGGCGCCACCGACCGCTACTCCTATCTGACTTCGGGCAATCGTGCGACGCGCGACGATTTCAGCATAGTGCGCTTTGCGGGTAGTTACCTCAGGGCATCCCAGACCGACTGGCAATTGCGCGTGGCTGCAAGCGCCCAGTACGCCGGCAATCCGGTGGTCGCGGCCGAGCAGCTCGGGCTGGCCGGTTCCACCGCCGTGCGCGGTTTTGACGAGCGCGCGGCCGCGGCCGACAGTGGCTATTTCGCCAACGCCGAAATCTATACGCCCGAGATAGGGAAGACGTCCGGTTCGCCCAGCAGCCTGCGCGCGCTCGCGTTCTATGACTTTGCCCGCGGTCGCAACCATAACGTTCCCGTCGGTTCCCTCACACCGACAAAGATCGACGTCGCCAGCGTCGGCGCCGGTCTGCGCTATGCGATCGGCAAGGACTTCAGCCTGCGCCTCGACCTGGCGCGGGTGCTTGACGCCGGCCCGGCTGGCACCCAGGAGCGCGGCGACTGGCGCGGCCACCTCAATGTGATGATCGCGTTCTAGAGCATGCGCGGTGCCCAGATGATGCCCACCACTACCCATCCCGAACCTGTCATTCCGAGCATCGCGAGGAATCTGCTTTTCGCGAACATCTGTATGGTGGCCATCGTTCGCCGCCAAACGTAGGGGGTACATCATGCGCAATAAGCCGACGACCCGTTTCTCCGCGCGCAAGCGCCTGATCGTTGTCGCGATCTCCGCCTGTTTCGCCGCCGCCCCGGCCTGGTCCAACCCGACCGCGCCGCAGGTGGTCAATGGCAGCGCGAGCTTCAATCAGGCGGGCAAGCTGCTGACGGTCACCAACAGCAACGGCGCCATCATCAACTGGAACAGCTTCTCAATCGGTGCTGGTGAGACCACACGCTTCAACCAGGCCTCGGCTGCGAGCAGCGTGTTGAACCGGGTCATCGCCAACGACCCTTCGGTATTGTTAGGCACACTCAGCTCGAACGGTCGCGTATGGCTGGTCAACCCCGCGGGCATCATGGTGGGGCAGGGCGCGCGCATCGACGTGGCCAGGTTCATCGCGAGCACGTTGAACGTGCGCAACGAAGACTTCCTCGCCGGGCGCCTGAACTTCGGCGCCACGCCCAACGCGGGCAGCATCCGGAACTACGGCCAGATCACCACCCCCAGTGGCGGCAGCGTCTATCTGATCGCGCCGGCGGTGGAGAACCACGGCATCATCAACGCGCCCAATGGTGAAGTCATTCTGGCTGCGGGGCAGACGGCGCAACTCATCGATACCGGCACGCCCGGAGTCAAGGTGGATATCACCGGCGCCGAAGGCAACGCCACCAACCTGGGCGGGATCGTAGCCGAGGCCGGGCGCATCGGCATGGCTGGCGTCTTGGTGAAGAACAGCGGCACGCTCAATGCCTCCAGCGTCGTCAAGGAAGGCGGACGCATTTTTCTCAAGGCGAGCCAGGACGCCTACGTCGATGGAAAGGGCCGCATCGTTGCCACGGGGACGAAGGGCGGCAGCGTCGAAGTCCTCGGCAATCGCGTCGCGGTCATGGACCAGGCTCAATTGGACGCCTCCGGCAATACGGGCGGCGGGCAGATCCTCGTCGGCGGCGATTACCAGGGCAAGAATCCTGAAGTGCAGAACGCCAGCGTCACCTATATCGGTCCGCAGGCGAGCCTCAAGGCCGACGCCACCCAGAGCGGCGACGGCGGCAAGGTGATCGTCTGGTCCGACGACACCACGCGCGCTTTCGGCACGATTTCCGCCAAGGGCGGAACACAGTCTGGCGATGGCGGGTTCGTGGAAACGTCGGGTCTTCATCTTGAGACTGCAGGAATTCGGGTCGATGCAAGCGCGCCCCGCGGCCAGGCCGGTTCCTGGCTGCTCGACCCGAACGACATTCAGATCATCAACGGCGACGGCACCGACGCCAATGTAACTAACGCCGGTGGCATCTGGAACACGAGCAGCGACAGCGCCATTGTCTATGGCGGGAATATCGCCGGCGTGCTAAATGGCGGAACAAGCGTGGTGATCCAGACCGGCACGTCGTCGCTGTCTACCCAGTACGGCGACATCACCATGAGCGGGGTAACACTAGGCGTTACCCCTGCCAACGACACCTCGTTGACCCTGAAGGCGCATCGAAACATCGTCATCACCGACAGTTCGATCTCTTCAACAGGCCACAAGCTTGGCGTCACACTGAATGCCCACTACGCGAATAACACTGCCGTAGGCAATGTCCAGATCTCCAACTCCAGCATCAATACCAATGGCGGTGCCGTGGTGATCGGCGGCGGCGACGACCCGAAACAGATTCCTGCAATCGGGTATTACGGAGGAAGCCCGAACACGAACCACGGTGTCTATATGAACAGCGCGTCCATCAACACTTACGGCGGGGATGTAACGCTGAGTGGCGCGGGCAGCAATGGTGGGTACCACAACGTCGGTGTCTATTTGTATGGATACGACGGCGGCGAAGGAGGCATGAATATGCAGATCGCCACCGGCGGTGGGAATCTTGACATCACCGGCGTCGGTGGTGACGGCGGGGAAGGCAGAGGTATCGAGACCCGGTACGCTACTCTGGACACCAGTCTTGCCGGCAGTACCGGCGGAGCGGTAACCCTGGATGGCAGGGGCGGCGGCACGGGAGACAGCAACTACGGCATCTACCTGAACTACACAACCATCCTGACTGGCGGCGGGGAAGCAACGCTGACTGGCACGGGCGGCAATGGCACGTACGGAAACGGCGGGGTCTATTTGTATGGAGGCGACGGTGGCGAAGGCGCGAATATGCGTATCGCCACCGGAGGCGGGGCGCTTACTATCGTTGGCACCGGTGGGGGAGCCGGAGGGAGCGGCGCCGGTATCTATAGCTATCATGCCGACCTGGACACGAGCAAATCGGATAACAGCACTGGCGGGAAGATAACCCTGACAGGAACGGGTAGTAACGGCACGGGCTCGTACAACGAAGGTGTCGTTCTGAATCAAAGCACGTCCATCATGACTGACGGCGGGAATCTTGAGATCACCGGCGTCGGTGGCGATGGGGGGGAAGGCAGAGGTATTGGCATCTACTCCGCCACTCTCGACACCAGCAAGGGCGACGGTGGTACCGGCGGGGCAATTACGCTGAATGGAAGCGGTGGCAATGGTCCGTACGAGAGCCATGGCGTCTATCTGGATGACGCGTCCATCGCCACCGGCGGCGGGGCGCTTTCCATTACCGGCACGGGCGGTGGCACGGGATCGAACAACGTCGGTATCTACGCTTCTTCCCAGGCGAAACTGGACACCAGCAAGGGCGACGGCACGGGCGGCGGAGATGTCGTCCTTACCGGAACTGGCGGCGGCGGTACGGAGGGTGTCAGTAATCACGGAATTCGCCTTGACGGCAGCGAGATGGTCTCGGCCCGCGATTTATCGCTCATCGGACTCGCGGGCGCGGGAACCGGGTCTTCCGACATATACGTTTCGGGCAAGACTGTTCTGCGTGCCGACAGCGATGGCACCGGCTCGGGCACGGTCAACTTCGGAACCAGCAGCGTCCTGATCTCGTCAGGCGAGAGCGAGCGCGCCGATATCTACTACAACCCGGTGGGCTACACCGACGCCGCGACAAAATCTGACGCGAATGGCGATCCTTATGCCGCCAGGATTGACGGCACCTATACGGCCTGGATGCTGGTGAACGACGCGAATCATCTCCAGGCTATGAACACCAATCTGGTGGGCAATTACGCTCTGGGCAAGCATATCGACGCCTCCGCCGCGACGGGATTCGCACCTGTGGGCAATGATTCGACGCGTTTCGCCGGCCAGTTTGATGGCTTAGACCATACGATCAGCAACCTCGCCATCAATCTGCCTGGCGCGTCCGAGGTCGGCTTGTTTGGGGTGGTCCATGCTGATGGCGCGGTGCGTAACGTAGGGCTGGTGGGTGGCAGCGTGAAGGGCAGCGGCAACGCAGGCAGTTTGGCGGGGATCAACTACGGCACCATTTCGAATGCCTGGGCCAGTGCCAACGTAGACGGCGGCAGCACCCTCGGCGGCTTGGTGGGCGCCAACTATGGCAGTGTCAGCAACAGCTACGCTGCCGGCAACGTGACCGGCACCGCCGGTAACGTCGGCGGGCTGGTCGGGTACAACGGCGGCGGCAGCATTACCAACTCCTATGCCAGTGGAGCCGTTATCGGTGCGTCCGGAAACGTCGGCGGCTTGCTGGGGCACAACGAGTCTGGCGGCAGCATCAGCTATAGCTACGCCATCGGCAGCGTCAACGGCAGCACTCAAGTAGGTGGGCTCGTGGGGCGCAACAACACCGGAAGCAGCATAAGCAATACCTACGCCGCTGGCTCGGTCACAGGTACGGGAGCGGATGTCGGCGGTCTGGTGGGTATCAATAGCGGCACTGTCAGCTCTAGCTTCTGGGACACCGGCAACAATATTCCCGATCTGCCCGGCATAGGCGGTGGCACTATCTCCGGCGCCACGGGCCTGACCACCACAAATGCAATGCTGTCGAGCAGCTACGCCGGATGGAATTTCGGAAGCAGCTGGTGGATGAGCGACGGCAACACGCGCCCGTTCCTGCGCAGCGAATGGAGCACTACCATCCATAACGCCCATCAGCTCCAACTGATGGCGACGAATTTGTCTGCAAGCTACAAACTGTCGCATAACATCGATATGCAGGCGGAACTCGCATCGGGGATGTGGAACACCGCCACCGGGTTCGTGCCTGTCGGCAATAAACCCAACTACCCGCACTATGAATACTTCACCGGCCAGTTCGACGGCATGAACCACACCATCAGCGACTTGGTCATCAACCGGCCATCTGATGATTATGTGGGCCTGTTTGGTTACGTGTATTCCGGCAGTGTCGTGAAGAACGTCGGGCTGGTGGACGGCAGCGTGACCGGCGGTTCGTATGTCGGCGCGCTGGCGGGACGAACGTACTACGCCACCATCAAGAATTCCTTCAGCAGCGGCAGCGTGGATGGTACCTACTACGTGGGTGGGCTGGCGGGCTACAACTACAATGGCACTATTGGCAATTCCTACAGCACCGGCGGCGTGGATGGTTCCTCCAATGTGGGCGGGCTGGCGGGCTACAGCTACTACGGCACCATAAGCAATTCCTACAGCATGAGCACCGTGAACGGTTCCTCCGATGTCGGCGGGCTGGTCGGGCGGCAGCACAGCGGCACGATCAGCAAATCCCACCACACTACTGGCAACGTGACGGGCACAGGAGATGGGGTCGGAGGTCTGGTGGGGAGTGCTGAATGGAGCTTCGGCATCTACGACTCGTACGCCACCGGCAAGGTGACAAGCGCTGGCGGGTCTTATGTTGGCGGCTTGATCGGACGCGCTGACACGGCTTCCGATACGGTTTCTGGTTCCTACGCCACCGGCGATGTGGAGGGCATGAATTATGTGGGAGGGCTGGTAGGGTACAGCAATGAGGTTACGATCAAGAACGCCTACGCCACCGGCAAAGTCACGGGAAGCTCTTATGTCGGCGGTTTGGTCGGCTATAACAATGGCTCTATCGACCGTACCTACAGTACCGGCGCGGTGGTCATCAGCGGCGGATCCAGCGTCGGTGGGTTGGTTGGGTATGACGAAATGGGTTGTTGCATTTCGAATTCCTACTGGGACAAGGAAACCTCCGGCCAACTCACCAGCGCCGGAGGTGAGGGCAAGACCACCGCCGACATGAAGCAGCTTGCCACGTTCAGCGGCTGGAGTATTGCCGACACCGGCGGCAGCAACGCCACGTGGCGCATTTACGAAGGCAATACAACGCCGCTCCTCAGAAGCTTCGTCAAACCGCTCACCGTGACAGCCAATGCTGCGAGCAGGACCTACGACGGAAGCGCCTATTTCGATGCCAATGGCGTGACTTACTCGGTGGCTAATCCGGCGCTTTCAGGCACGCTTGCATTCAACGACAGCAGCACGCATCTGCCGCTTGTCAATGCCGGCAGCTATACCATCAGCGCGGCCGGACTTTGGTCCGATCAGCAAGGCTACGACATCAGCTACGCGAGCGGCGCATTAACCATCAACCCCTACGCCATCAGCCTGAGCGGCAGCCGCGTCTACGACGGCACGCTGAACGTGGCGGCAGGGGCGTTGACGCTGGGCACACTGGTGGGCAGCGAGACCCTCACCCTCACCGGCATCGGCACGGTGGCGAACAAGAACGCCGGCGCGGCGAAGGCGGTGGCACTGGGCACACTCACCCTGGGCAACGGCACCGGCCTGGCCAGCAACTACACCTTCAGCGGCGGCACGCATACGGCCAACATCACGCAAGCAGCCCTCACCCTGAGCACCACCGATGTCACCAAGACGTACGATGGCGGACTCGCGGCGACGGGTACGGCAGTTGTGACCAGCGGCACTCTGTTTTCCGGCGACACGCTCAGCGGCGGCAGCTTCGCCTTCACCGACAAGAACGTGGGCATTGACAACAAGACTGTCACCACCACCGCTGTTGCGGTCAATGATGGCAACAGCGGCAGCAACTACAACGTCAGCTATACCAATAACACCACCAGCACCGTCAACCCGTACACCGTCAGCCTGAGTGGCAGCCGCACCTACGACGGCACGCTGGACGTGGCGGCGGGGGCGTTTGCGCTGGGCACACTGGTGGGCAGCGAGACCCTCACCCTCACCGGTACCGGTACGGTGGCGAACAAGAACGTCGGCGCGGCGAAGGCGGTGACACTGGGCACGCTCACCCTGGGCAACGGCACCGGCCTGGCCAGCAACTACTCCTTCAGCGGCGGCACGCATGCGGCCAGTATCACCGCTCGTCCGCTGAACGTCGTGGCAACGGGCGTGCCCAAGGTGTATGACGGGCTGCTGAGCGCAACGGCAACGCTGTCGGACAACCGCGTGACGGGGGATGCGCTCAGCTTCGACGGCAGCGCGAATTTCCTCGACAAGAACGTGGGCGTGGCCAAGACCGTCAACGTCAGCGGCATCACGCTGACCGGCGCGGACGCCGGCAACTACAGCGTCAACACCACGGCGGCAACTAGCGCCGACATCACCGTGCGCCCGCTCTCCACCTGGATCGGCGGCGCCAGCGGCGACTGGTCGGTTGCGGCGAACTGGGATGCGCTGCCGGATCTTTCCAACGTGCTCGCGGTGACCGTGCCAACGGGCACGACCGTGACCTACGATGCTGCGGCCGGGACGACCAACCTCGCGTCGCTCACTACCGGCGGGCTGAACATCGCCGGTGGCAGCTTGAACATCGCGAACAGCTTGACGGTGAATTCCAGCTTCAGCAAGAGCGGCGGCACGCTCGGCGACTTCGGCGCGGGTTCCAGCGCCAACATCACCCAGGCCACGGGCGACCTGGATCTGCCGGCCATCACGGTGGCCAACCTCAGCCTCAAGGCGACGGCGGGCGCGATCACCCAAAGCGGTCCGATCACGGCGCTGGCGCTCAAGACTCAGTCGCAAGGCGCGACGACGCTGACCAATCCCGACAACCAGGTCTCCGGCCGCGTCGACATGACTGCGGGCGGGCCGCTGAAGCTGTGGGCATCCGGAGACCTGACCCTGGGCGTCATCGACGCCGGCGCGAACGAAGTCGAGATCAAAGCCGGCGGCGCCATACTTCAGGCGCTCGGGACCGAGACCAGCACCAACATTATCGCCAGTCTTGCCAACCTGACGAGCGTCTTCGGCGGCGCATCGGGCGGTCTCGCCATCAACACGAACACGCAGATCACGGGCGCCCTGACTGCGACGGTAGGCGCGGAAGCGGACTTCGGCGGCATACGCATCCAGAACAGTGGTCTCCAGCCGGCGAGCCTGACGCTCGTCGACAACGCGCTCGCCGGCGCCGGTGTCAGTTTCCTCAACACGGGGAACATTACCAGCACCGCCGGCTACACCCTGCAAACGCGCACGGGCGGCGATCTCGCACTGCTCTCGAATGGGAACCTCACCTGGGACGGCGGCAACCTGAGCACGCCTGGCGGCAGCGTGCAGATAAGCGCCGACGGTACCCTCGACATCACGGGCGCCTTGTCCTCGCCGGTCGATCTTGCCCTGTCGTCGACAAACTCAATCAACGTCAGCGGCAGCGTGATCACACAGGGTACGGGCACGGCGGCCTTTACCGCGCCGAGCGTAGCCATCAACGGCTCGGTCAACGCGGCCGACGACGTTGGCATCATTGCAAACACGATCAATCTGGGCGCCGGATCCAGCACCAGGGCGGGCCACGACGTGATCCTCGCCGCCGCAAATGTCCTGGCCACGAACGCGAGCGTTGCGGCAGACCACGACATCTCGGCCGCGGTCACGGGCGAGCTGCGCCTCAACGGCTCCGGCTTTACTGCTGGCAATGACATTTTCATCAACATGCTGGGGGCGACCTCGACGCTCTATCTCAACGATACGGCGGGGCTGCCGCGATCGTTCTTGTGGGCGCAGGCGCCGAGCACCATTCATCTTGATTTCCCGGCCCGCGCTTCCGGCGGCCTGGTAGTCGATGGCGTGGCGGTGGACCCGCTCAAGTTTGCGACGACTGCAGGCGGCAGCGGTCTGTTCTACGGTGCAACGGAGGCGCCGGCCACGTTCGGCGCCGGACTCGAGCTGGCCTACGTCGACGGTACCGCCTTGCCTGACACCGCCGTCGAGCCGACTGTCGTTGACGCGGTGGTGGCCGCCATCAGCGCGGTCACCACGCCGGCTTCTGCAACCACTGGTCCGACGCCATCGCCCACACTCGACTTGAACGCGCTGCCGCCGACCGCGGCAGGCGGGGGACCCGGCGCAGAGGGGACTGTCGGCACCGAAGGCACATTTGGCGCCGCCAACGGCAGCGAGAAGGGCGAGGAAAAGGACAAGGACAAGAACAAGAAGGACGAAGAAACCGGATTGAAGAAACAGGCGGACAAACCGGCCGCGAAGAAGCTTGCTACCTGCAGCTAACCGGAGACATGATCATGCGTAAATCCGCACTCATCCTGACCGGGCTGCTGCTTCTGGCGGCGGGCGCCCCTGGCGTCGTGCATGCAACGGGTCCGGTCGGGAATGTCACGCACCTCTCGGGCGTGCTCACCGCCAAGCGCGCGGACGGCACAACCAAACTGATCTCGGTGAAATCCGAAGTCCAGGAGGGTGACACGCTCGTCACCGAGCGCGACACCTACGCCCGCATCAAATTCGCCGACGGCGGCGAAGTGGTGCTGCGGCCGGGATCTCAGCTCAAGATCGAGGCTTATGCGTTCGACCGGGCCAAGCCCGAGGCCGACAATATCCTTCTGAGCATGCTCAAGGGAGGCCTGCGTGCGGTGACCGGGCTGGTGGGCAAGCGCAATCGCGACGCGGTGAGCTTTGGTGCCGTCACGGCGACCATCGGCATACGCGGCACCCACTTCGGCGCCCTGATCTGCCAGAACGACTGCGGCGGCGTCCCCACCGTCAGCGGCAAGCCGCCGGAAAACGGCCTGCACCTGGACGTCGCCGACGGTGCCATCGTGGTCAGGAACACGGCCGGCCAGCAGGTGATCACGAGCGGCCAGTTCGGTTTCGTGCAAAGCGCCAACACGCCGCCGGTGGTCGTGCCGCCGTCGCAGGGCATACAAGTGACCATGCCGACGAGCATCAGCCAGAACAAGGCTTCCGGCCGCGGTGTAGGCAAGGCCAATGAAAACGAGTGCGCGGTGCAGTAGATTGATGTCTGGCGCGCATGGCGCAAGCCGAGTTCCCTGCTTGCGCATCACCAGACTAATGTATTGACCCGAGATGTGTCGATAGATCAAACGCTCCGGCGGCCCCCCCCACTGCCGAGCTTGCGCAGTTCTATCCCCGGAATCCATTGGCCGGCGCTGCCGGGCCACCAGGCTGCGGACTTGCTGGCCCAGCTGTACCAGCTCGAAAGCAGTCAATGGTGGCCGCCGGAATCGGTGCTGCAGAAGCAATACCGGCAGTTCGGCGAGCTCGCCCGCCATGTCCACCGGCATTCTCCATTCTTCCGCGCACGTCTGGATGCCGCTGGTCTCTCCCCTGACCTTGCATGGTCACATGAAACGTTCGCGCGAATCCCGCTGCTCACGCGCACCGATCTGTTGCTCCGGGGGGCCGATATCCATTGCCAAATGGTCCCCGCGGAACACGGGGTGGTCAATGAAATCCAGACTTCCGGCTCGACCGGCCAAACCGTGGCCGTCCGGCGCACCGGTGTCAGTGGGCTCACGTGGATGGCGCTGACCATGCGGGATCACCTCTGGCATGGCAGAAATTTTTCAGCTTCCCTGGCGGTGATCCGGGGATTGGTGACTACCCAGGACGATCCCGTGGAGGCGCAAAAGTCCGGCTGGGGGCCGCCGGCCACGCTGTTGTTCGACACCGGGCCGTCCTACGTCCAGCCCCTGACGATGGACCTGGCCGGACAGGCCGACTGGTTGCTTGCACGCAACCCGCATTACCTGCTGACCTATCCCACCAATCTGAGGGCCCTGCTCAACCGCTTCGAGCGTCTCGGACGCATCCCCACCGGCCTGCGCGAAGTTCGCACCATTGGCGAAACCCTGGCGCCGGATCTGCGCCAGCGTTGCCGCGCGGTCCTGGGTGCCGGACTGGTCGACCTGTACAGTTCGCAGGAGGTAGGCGTCATCGCACTGCAATGCCCCGCAAGCGGCCTCCACCACGTCCAGTCGGAAAGCCTGCTGGTGGAGGTGCTGGGGGATGCAGATCAGCCGTGCCGGCCGGGGGAAGTGGGTCGCGTCGTCGTCACCGATCTGCACAACTTTGCCACGCCCATCATTCGCTACGACATTCGCGACTACGCCGAAGCCGGACCGGTCTGCCCTTGCGGCCGCGGCCTGCCCACCCTGGCGCGCATCCTCGGCCGGCAGCGCAACATGATCGTTTTGCCCAATGGCCATCGCAGTTGGGGCATGGCAGGTCTGCACCAATTCCGGGAGATCGCGGTTATTCTCCAATACCAGATCGTTCAGCATAGTCTGGAAGACGTGGAAGTCCGGCTGGTCACACCGGCCGCACTGACTCCGGGCCAGGAGTCGCGCCTCAAGAGCGTAATCCGGGAGGCAATGGGCCATCCATTTCCCCTGCGCTTTTCCTATTTCGAGGGCGAGCTGCCGGGCACGCGCAGCGGCAAGTTCGAGGAAGTGGTGTCGCTGGTCGGGGACCGATCCTAGGACGGCTCATTCGGAGCCGGGCGCTTTATCCTTCAACCGGGCCTTGAGATCGGCGAACGCCTTGTAGGTGGTCGGCGCGTCCGCCTGCCCGCCGCGCGCCGCCTCGCCGCGCCCGGCGGAATCGAGATAGCGCGCGTGCTCGTTTTCGTGGCAGTAGATGCACAGCAGCTCCCAGTTGCTGCCGTCGGGCGGGTTGTTGTCGTGATTGTGGTCCTTGTGGTGCACCGTGAGTTGCACCACATTCGCGCGGGTGAATTCGCGCGCGCAGCGTCCGCACACCCAGGGGTAGATCTTGAGCGCCTGCTCGCGATAATCCTGTTCGCGGCGCTCGCGATTGCGCCTGGCTTCGGCCACGATCTGGTCCATTTTGCTGTTGCCGGGTTGCGTCTTGTTCGGTGGCATGATTCATCCTTCGGAGTTGTCATTCCGAGGCCGTCCCCCAACGGGACTTCCTCCGGGGCGCAGGCCGAAGAATCTGCTTTTCTGCTTCCAGGAAAAGCAGATTCCTCGCTTCGCTCGGAATGACAAGAGTCGAAGCTCCCAGCGGGAATCATTGTGCACTCTGGCCTTTCGATCTTCAACCGCGGCCTGCTTCCGCTATAATTGCGCTTTATCGGCGCAAGCTTTCATGGCTGAAATCCTCAAGCTGCGCGGCGGCCCCGCGCTGTCCGCGTTCCGTCTGGAAAAACTGCACGCTCGCCTGGCCGGGATTGCGCCGGGCGCGCGCATCGCCGGCGCCGAATTCTGGCATTTCGTCGAGACCGCGCACGCCCTGGCCGCGAGCGAGCGAGCGGTGCTGGAGCAACTGCTCGTCTATGGTGAACCGGTGCGGCCCGCGCCGCCGCCGGGCGAGCTGATTCTGGTGGTGCCGCGCATCGGCACCATCTCGCCCTGGTCGTCCAAGGCCACCGACATTGCGCGCCAGTGCGGCCTGCCGGCGGTGCGGCGCATAGAGCGCGGCATCGCCTACCATACTGAAAGCGCGCGCGGTCGCAGGTGGGAGATCGCGGCTGTGCTGCACGATCGCATGACCGAGTCCGTGCTCGATACCCTGGAGGGGACGGCGCAGCTGTTCCGCCATGTAGCGCCGCGGCCGCTGGTCGCAATCGATCTCCTGGCGCACGGCCGCGCGGCGCTCGAGGAAGCCAACCGGACCATGGGCCTGGCGCTGTCTGCCGAGGAGATCGACTACCTGTTCGAGAATTTCCGCGCGCTCGGCCGCAATCCCACCGACGCCGAACTCACCATGTTCGCGCAGGCCAATTCCGAGCACTGCCGCCACAAGATTTTCAACGCGTCCTGGGTGATAGACGGCGTTGCCGAAGAGCAGACGCTGTTCGGCATGATCCGCGCGACGGAGAAAGCCAATCCGCAGGGCACGGTGCTCGCTTATTCGGATAACTCCGCCATCATGGAAGGGCGCGAGATCGAGCGCTTCTACCCGGATGCCGCCGGCGGCTACGCCTATCACCGTGAGACCACGCACACCCTGATGAAGGTGGAGACGCACAACCATCCGACCGCGATTTCGCCGTTTCCGGGCGCGGCGACAGGCTCGGGCGGCGAAATCCGGGACGAGGGCGCGACCGGCCGCGGCGCCAAGCCCAAAGCCGGTCTGGCCGGTTTTTCTGTTTCGAACCTGCGCATTCCGGGCTTCGTCCAGCCTTGGGAAGATTACCTGTCCTCGCCCCCAGCTCCTCTCACAGAGGCAGAGGGGAGCACCGAGCCCTGCGCGCAAACCTGGGTGGGCAAGCCCGGGCGCATCGCCTCGGCCCTGGACATCATGCTCGAAGGCCCGATCGGCGCGGCCGCGTTCAACAACGAGTTCGGCCGCCCCAATCTCGCGGGTTACTTTCGCAGCTTCGAGATGGAGGCCGGCGGCGAGCTGCGCGGCTATCACAAACCGATCATGATCGCGGGCGGCGTGGGCAATATCGCCGCGCGCGATGCGTTCAAGCTGGGGCTGCCTGCGGGTTCGCTCCTGATCCAGCTCGGCGGCCCGGGCATGCTGATCGGCATGGGCGGCGGCGCCGCATCGAGCATGTCCACCGGTGCGAATACCGAGGACCTGGATTTCGATTCGGTGCAGCGCGGCAACCCCGAGATGGAGCGCCGCGCGCAGGAAGTCATCGACCGCTGCTGGCAACTGGGCGAGGCCAATCCCATCCTGTCTATCCACGACGTGGGCGCGGGCGGGCTGTCGAATGCGCTGCCCGAACTCGCGCACGGGGCCGGCCGCGGCGCCAGCCTCGCCCTACGTGCCGTGCCGAGCGAAGAGCCGGGCATGTCGCCGCGCGAAATCTGGTGCAACGAGGCGCAGGAGCGCTACGTGCTCGCGATCGCGCCGGCGCAACTCGAGGTGTTCCGCGCCATCTGCGTGCGCGAACGCTGTCCGTTCGCGGTGCTGGGCGTGGCCACGCAGGAGCAACAATTGGTCCTCGCCGATGAGCGCTTTGGCAACCAGCCGGTGGACATGGACCTGGGCGTGCTGCTGGGCAAGCCGCCGCGCCTGCTGCGCGAGGTGGCGCGGCGCAAGCGCGATTTGCCGCCATTCTCGGCCGCGGGCATCGATCTCGCCGAAGCCTGCTACCGCGTGCTGCGTCATCCCACGGTGGCGGACAAGACGTTTCTGATCAGCATCGGCGATCGCACCGTGGGCGGCCTGTGTGCGCGCGACCCCTTCGTCGGGCCGTGGCAGACGCCGGTGGCCGACTGCGCCGTGACCCTGCTCGGGTTTGGCGCAAATGCGGGTGACTATTCCGGCGAAGCCTATTGCATCGGCGAGCGCGCGCCGCTCGCGGTCATCGACGCCCCGGCCTCGGGGCGCATGGCCGTGGGCGAGGCGCTTACCAATCTGGCGGCGGCGCCGGTGGAGTTGTCGCGCGTCAAGCTCTCGGCCAACTGGATGGCGGCCGCCGGCCACGCGGGCGAAGACGCGGCGCTCTACGATACGGTGCGCGCGGTGGCGCTGGAATTGTGCCCGGCGCTGGGCATAGGCATTCCGGTGGGGAAAGATTCGCTGTCGATGAAAACCACCTGGGAAGACGCGGGGCGAAGAAAGGAAGTGGTTGCGCCGCTCTCGCTCATCGTCTCGGCGTTTGCGCCCTGCATGGATGCGCGCCGCGTGCTCACGCCGCAACTGCGCCTGGATGCGGGCGCGAGCGCGCTTGTCCTCGTCGATCTTGGGCGCGGCAGGGATCGCCTCGGCGGCTCTATCCTCGCGCAGGTGTACGCTCAGATGGGCAACGCAGCGCCGGACCTGGACGACGCGCTTGCGCTGAAGCGCTTTTTCGGCGCGGTGCAGGCGCTCAATCGCGACGGGCAGCTCCTCGCCTATCACGACCGCTCCGACGGCGGCTTGTTTGCCACGCTATGCGAAATGGCATTCGCATCGCATTGCGGGGTAAGCATCGATCTCGACGCGCTTTGCGCCGGCGGCAGCGGCGATGCGGAACGCGTGCTCGCGGCGCTGTTCAATGAGGAACTGGGCGCGCTGCTGCAGGTGCGCGCCGGGGACCGCGACGCGGTGCTCGCGCGCCTGCGCGCGGCCGGCCTGCAGGTGCAGGCTGTCGGCAGCCCCAACCAGAGCGACGAAATCCGCCTCATGCAGGGCGCAACGCCGCTGTTCGCGCAACAGCGCATAGCCCTGCAGCGCGCCTGGTCCGAGACCACCTGGCGCATGCAGGCGCTGCGCGACAATCCCGAGTGCGCGCAGCAGGAATACGACCGCATCCTCGACGCGGGCGATCCGGGTTTGCACGCCAGACTCGGCTTCGATCCGGCCGAGGACATTGCCGCGCCCTATATCGCCAAAGGCGTTCGGCCGAAGATCGCCGTCCTGCGCGAGCAGGGCGTGAACGGGCAGGTGGAAATGGCGGCGGCGTTCGACCGCGCCGGCTTCGCGGCGACGGACGTGCACATGAGCGACATCATTGCCGGGCGCGTCTCGCTCGCGGATTACAAAGGCGCCGTCGCCTGCGGCGGCTTCTCCTATGGCGACGTGCTCGGCGCGGGCGAGGGCTGGGCCAAGTCGATCCTCCTGAATGCGCGCGCGCGCGCCGAGTTCGAGGCCTTCTTCGGCCGCGGCGACGTGTTCGCGCTGGGCGTGTGCAACGGCTGCCAGATGATGAGCAATCTGCACCAGATCATTCCCGGCAGCGCGCACTGGCCCAAGTTCCTGAAGAATAAATCGGAGCAGTTCGAGGCGCGCTTCGTCATGGTCGAGGTGGCCGAGAGCCCGTCGCTGTTTTTCGCCGGCATGGCCGGCAGCCGCATGGCCGTGTCCACCGCGCATGGCGAGGGCAGGGCAGTATTCGCCGATGGCGCCGCGCAGGCAAAGGCGCTGGTGGCGCTCAGGTTCGTCGACAACCGCGGCGCGCCGACCGAGACCTATCCGGCCAATCCCAACGGCTCGCCCGCCGGCATCACCGGCCTCACCACCGCCGACGGCCGTTTCACCATCCTGATGCCGCATCCGGAGCGCGTGTTCCGCAGCGTGCAGCAGTCCTGGCATCCCGCAGGATGGGCGGAGGACAGTCCCTGGATGCGCATGTTCCGCAATGCGCGGGCATGGGTCGCTTAGACCAGGCCCCGGCTATTCTGGGCAAGCGTGTGGAGCTGCAGTTGCTCACCACGCTGCGCTGCAATCTCAAGTGCAGCTATTGTTCGCTCGGCGTGGGCGATGTGCTCGGCTCGCAGCGCAATGTCACCTACTCCCTGGACGCGCTCGACGCATTCATCGCGACGCATCTGTCGGGGCACGAGATCTACGTCACGTTCTACGGCGGCGAGCCGACGCTGAATCTCGATCTGATGACGGCGGTGATGCAGCGCCATCCCGGGTTCCGTTACCAGCTGCAGACCAACGGCACTTTGCTCGACGGCCTGCCGGACTGGGTTCTCGGCAGGTTCTCCAACATCCTGGTGTCCATAGACGGCGGCGAGCAGGTCACCGACGGCTACCGCGGACGCGGGATTTACAGCCGGGTGTTGAGGAACGTCAACGCGATACGCGCGCGCACCGGCGGCACGCTGACTGCGCGCGTGACCTGGAGCAGCGCGGACACCAGCTTCGCGGAACTGGACCAGCTGAGGCAGGATTTCGATTACGTCTATTTTCAGTTCGTGGCGCAGGACGGTGCTTATGCGCCGGAGGCCGTGGCGAAGAAACGCGCGGTGCTCGCGCGGCTGGTGCGCGAATTTTTCTCCTCGGAGACGCTCTATCCTTTCATCCCGATAATGGGCACGGTGCGCAACAAGGTGCTGCCGTCGCTGGCCACCGAGTTGTACGCGGGACTGACGCAGTGCCGCGCATCCACGCACATATTGAACGTCATGCCCGACGGCAAAATCTATCCCTGCCCGGACCTGATGTACCTGCCGGAGATGCTGCAGGGGGACGTGGTCGGAAACTGGCTCAAGCGCAGCCCGCTGCAGCCCCATCCCGACATGCCTTGCGCGGATTGCGCGGCGTTCGCGTTCTGCCGCCGCAACTGCATGAAAAATCTGCATCTGGCCTACGTCAAAAAAGACGCCGGCTACCGCGACCAGGTGGTCGAACCGATCTGCGACCTGGTGCGGTTCCTGGGCGAGGAAGTGGACCGGCACGATCCGCATGCGTGGTTCGCGCGCATGCCCTCGTCCGTGCGCGAGCAGGTCGCCGGCTGCGCCGTCTACGAATACGTCGAGGTCATGCCCTGAGGTTCGCGCCGGCCGGCGCGGGCGCCGGGGGCGATCGCAGCGCGTGATTCGCGAGCAGCGCGGCGGTGAGCAGCAGCACCGCGCCGCCCTGATGCGCCGCGGCCAGCGCGATCGGCACCACCAGCAACAGCGTGGCGATACCGAGCGCGAGCTGCAGCGCGAGCACGCCGAGGAGCAGCCAGATGGCGAGGTTTGCGCGCGGGCTGACCGCCTCGCGCCGCGCTTTCAGCCAGAACCAGGGCACGAGCACGGCGAGCAGCCATGCGCCCAGGCGGTGGTCGAACTGCACCGTAGCCATGTTGTAGAAAAAATTGAGGTGCCACGGATCGAGCATGAACATCTCCGGCGGCACCAGATGGCCGTTCATGAGAGGGAAGGTGTTGTAGGCGAAGCCGGCGCGGATACCGGCGACGAAGCCCCCGGTCACCACCGTGTAGGCGATTACCGCGGTGATGATCCAGGAAAATCGGCGCAGCGGTTGCGCGTTCGGCGCTGCGGCATCGCGATAGAGCAGCCCCAGCGCCGTCCACAGCATGGCGGCATGGATCGCAAGCGCGAGGCTCAAGTGCGCGGTCAGGCGGAATTGCGACACGCGCGGATCATCCACCAGGCCGGACTTCACCATGTACCAGCCCATCGCGCCCTGCAGGCCGCCGAGCACGAAAATCCCGGCGAGCTTCAACGTCAGCGGGCGGTCGATGTGCCCGCATCGCCAGAACCAGAGCAGCGGCAGCAGGAATACGACGCCGATCACGCGGCCGAGCAGCCGATGGAAGTATTCCCACCAGAAAATGCCCTTGAACTCATCCAGGCTCATCGCGTGGTTGACTTTCTGGTATTCCGGCGTGAGCTGGTACTTGCCGAAAGTATCCAGCCACTGCGCTTCGTCCAACGGCGGCAGGGTGCCGAGGATGGGCTGCCACTCGACGATCGACAGCCCGGAGTGGGTGAGCCGGGTCACCCCGCCCACCACGACGATCGCGAATACCAGGGCGCAGCAGACAAACAGCCACGCCGCCACCTGGCGCCGCGCTGCAGGGCCGGACTCGCGGCCGGAATCGACGGGAACTGCGTCTGCGGGTATGGTATTCACAGATTGGGCCTGGGGCGGAATGGGTGCAAGCACATTGGCGCGTAAGCTTAATTGAAACCGGCCGCCGCGGCCAGCGCCGTGCCGGCGCTAGCGCGGCAGGACCGGCTTCTGCTATAATCCGCGCCTCGCGCCTGTAGCTCAGTTGGATAGAGTACTTGGCTACGAACCAAGGGGTCGTGGGTTCGAATCCTGCCAGGCGCGCCATTCAAACAAGGGCTTAGGGAAACCTAGGCCCTTGTCCTTTCTGCGGTTGCGTGAGTTTTGCGTGACTTTCTCACGCAGCAGCACGCAACAGCGTGATCGCGGGCGTCGCGAGCGATCGGTCGATCCGATTGACCGCGGCCAGGAGTTCCGCGAGTTCGGCCACGGAGTAGTGCGTCGGCATGCTCCGGGTCTTGTGACCCAGGAGCACCGCTCGCGTTTCCTCCGGAACCGCAGCCGCCCTTAGCCTCCGTCCAAACGTGTGCTTCAGGTCATGAATGCGCACGTGGGCGAATCCCCAGGGGGCGTCGCGACCCAGTTTTTCACGGTGCTTCTGAGCCGCGCGTTTTCTCGCGTTTTGCCAAGCCGTATTGTTCATCGTTTCGATTTCACGCGCTGCCTTCTGTGGTTTCGCATAAACGTCCGGACTCCGAGTACGCGGTCGCTGGTAGGCGAACACGTACGTTGAATGCCGGCCACGCATCTGCTTAACCACGTCTCGGGCTTCGTTGTTCAGGACCACGAGGCGATCCTCGCGATTCTTGACGAATTCTCCGGGAATGACGAACACGTTCGCATCGAGCGCTTCCACCTTCAACTCCCACGACCACCGTAGCGAGCAGACTTCCTGATCCCGCGTTCCCGTATTGACCTTGAAAGTGGCCATCGCGCGGTTTAATTCCGGCAACTCAGCAAACAGCAGGTCTTGCTCTTCCCACGATAGCGGGTAAGCCTTCCGCGCTGCACGATTCCGTTCGACCGTGATCAGCGGCGCAGTCTGCAACCAGGTCATCCCGTTCGGGTGTCGCCACACTCGGGCTGCCAGGTTGAGGATTCGCCGGACAATCTCGAACGCACGGTTTACCGTGGTCAGGCTTACCTTGTCCACGTTAAGGCGATGCTCCTTGAACGGTCGCAGCGTCTCATCGTGGACCTCTTCGAGCGACCGATCGCCGATCCAAGGGTCGAGTGCCTCAATGTGCCAGGCTGCCACATCGATGGTGGCGATTTTTTCTTGAAAGTCCCTCAGGTACTTTGCCGCAGCTTCGCGGAAAGTGACGCGAGGACGCGTGCCGCCTTCCCTGGCAAGTCGGATCCGCTGGATCTGACTCGCGAGCCAACGCTCGGCTCCTTCGTGGCTGATCGGGCCGAGTCGCGCGTAAATGCGCTCCCCGGCAAATCGCTTGTCAATGGTTTTACTTCCTGTGGCATCGGTCCAGATGCCACTCGTTTTGGTGCGGCCCATAAATGGTCTCCTTTCTCTGGAAAGGACCGCACGTCGCCGTTGACATCATTGCGCGTTACGTCGGTCAGGTCAAGGCCGAGGAGTTCGCACTCTATTTGCGCTGCGCGGGCATCCAGATCCTCCCGCCGGTACGCCTTGGCTTGCTTGGATATCTGCAGGACCGGCAGAAAAGGCCGGATATTTTTGGCAAACCACGCCTTGTCAACCTGAAGGTAGTGATGAGCGACGCTGACTCGTATCCAGCGCCCCCATCCGAAGGCCCGGCGCGCGGTCAATTCCGTCTCTGATTCGTGGGTGATCCAGGCGACACCCCTGGTCGGCAGGAAGTGGTCTCTCCGATGCCAATCATTCGTCCGCATAGGTCAGCCCATGCATCGAGCTCATGTCGATCGACTCTGAGCCCTTGGCTTCCAATTCGCACCACGATGATCCACGGTCGAACCTGCTGATCGAATACCGCGCGGCTCATCCCCAAATAGGCTGGGACCTCGCCGATCCGAACAATTCTTGGCAGCAGTTCGTGCTTCAAGGTGTGTCTCGCTGATGAACGAGCAAGTTGGTGAGATCACTTCGCACAGCGGCCTGACTGGACGAAGCACGCGCGCCTGCGTCGTGCGCGATCTTCATCATGGATACGGAGCGGCCCTAGTAATTGTCGGGGTCGCTCATTTGCACGAACGAAGTCAGTTCATCGACTGCACCGCTCTCGCAACGAAACGGCATGACTAATCAGCGTGAGCAGCCCCACTGCTTTGCAGCATCGCATACGGACATTCAGCAGTTTCTGTCGGAAAAGTTCCAAGAATGTTTAGTTTTGTGAATTTTGTCTCATTTAGTGCTACGTGAACTTTGTCTCAATAATGCCTGCAATGGGTAATAGTTCCCTTGCTTTTTCGGCTTGTTCGTTTCAATAATTTGTATCAGGATCGGGGAAGGTCAGTCCTCGCGGTCTTGCGCGGGGGGGGGCTGTATGCGTGCGAATTACAAAGGTTTGTTCGAGCGGTGGGAGCTTGCGATCGCGAGGAAACTGATCAGTGAGTTTCGCTCGCGCTGGCGGTCCCTGGAGCAAGACGAGTTCGAAGAACTCATGCAGGAGTGCCTGGTGCATTGGTTGTCGGTCAGGCGTGAGCTTGATCCGGCGCGCGGGACGGTTCGGTCGGCATTCATGGCGACAGTGGTGCGCAACAAGCTGATGGATCTCGTGCGTGAGCGCGAATCCGGGAAACGAAAAGCCACCTACAACTCCGTTTCACTCGACGAGCCTCTGGGCGACGAGAAGGATTCGCCGACGTTGCTCGACATCGTCGATGAGACGCGACTCCATGATGGCGACGACTACGCCGGCGCTATGGGTGACGAAGCCCGCGCAGATATCTTCAAAGCAATGAAGCGCCTGACGCCGCTGCAGCAGCGGTTGTGTAAGTTGCTCGGATGCGAAGGGCTCAGTGTGCAGGATGTCAGCCGCAAACTCGGCATCCCACGCGCCACAATCTACGATCACCTTAAGCGCATCCGAAAGTCGTTTGCTGAACTCGGGCTACAGTATTACCTGAAGCACTGAGTACGACAGTTCGGCGACATCGCCCGTATTACGCAATACGGGACTGATGGCGTCGAACTCAATGATCAAATTTACGGTGATCAGCACCAAAGGCGGTGTGGGCAAAACCACGCTGACCGCCAACTTGGGCGCGCTTCTTGCCGATATGGGGTTACGCGTGCTCATGATCGATGCGGATGTGCAGCCCTCGCTTTCAAAATTCTATCCGCTCAGCCAGCCCAAACCGTCAGCGGGCCTCACCGAAGTGATTGTCCGAGGCGAAGTCACCGCCGAATGCATCAGCTCCACGATGTATCGGAACTTGGACATCGTCGTCTCCGACGACCCGGAAGGCAGTCTTCCGCACTGGCTGCTGAACCGGATCGACAGAGGGTTTCGGTTGCGCATGGCGCTCAATTCGCCGGCAGTCATCGACTCCTATGACTGCGTGCTGATCGATACGCAGGGCGCGGTCGGACCGCTGCAGGATGCGGCGGCGTTGGCGGCCGACATCCTGATATCACCGATTACGCCGGAGATTCTCTCGGCGCGCGAATTCAAGGACGGAACGATGGAACTGCTCAACCGACTGGAGCCGAGCAGCGCTCTTGGCGCGACCCTTGGACCGATGAAGGCGGTGATCTATCGGCAGGACCGCACGACCGATGCGCGCGTCATCGCGGCCGGCATTCGCGAGGATTTCATCAAGTTGAAGGGCCGTGTCACGGTGCTCGAAACTGTGGTTCCCCACGCCAAGGCGTACAAGGAGGCCGCGACGCTTCGAACCCCTGTGCATCGCCACGAGCGCAAACGCGACGGCGCCACGCCAAGCGCCTACGCCGTGATGCATCAGCTCACCTGGGAGTTGATCCCAAGCCTGGAAGGAACGCTCGTGGAATCGTTCTCCGCTCGCGAGCGCGTCGCATGAGCTGCGAGCCGAGCGGCAATGGTGGTCCGAGTGCGGTAGTGCCGGTCGCGACCGGGGGCAAGCGCCCGCGTCACGGCTCAATCGAAGAGCGACGCCGGCTGGTCGCGGAATCGTTGCAGGTCGGAAATCCCGGGAATCGCGCGAAAGACCTGCCGGAGCAGGCCGATCCCAAGCATGACTGCCAGATTGAACTCAAGCTCGATGACATCCGTGCCTACGAGCACAACCCGCGTCGGGCAAACAACGCAAAGTTCGCGGAGATCAAGGAATCGATTCGATCGAGTGGCATCCGAACTCCGCTCACGGTGACGCGCCGGCCGGGAGAAAAGCATTTTATCGTCGAGGCGGGCGGCAACACGCGTCTTCTCGCGCTTCAGCAACTCTTGGAGGAGACGCGAGATCCCCGTTTCGGGAAAGTCACGGTGATCTTTCGTCCATGGCATTCCGAGGCGCACGTGCTCACCGCGCACTTGATCGAGAACGAGCAACGCGGGGATATGACTTTTTGGGACAAGGCGAATGGCGTTGCCGTCCTGAAGGCGCAGCTCGAACAGGAGAAGGGACACGCGCTTTCGTTGCGGCAGCTCGAAGAAGAGCTGAAGGTCATTGGATTTGCGGTCAACACCGCCACGCTCACCCATTATCTGTACGCGACCACGCGGCTGCGCATCTTGGGCGATGCGGTGCCTGCGCTGTCCGGCCTGGACGTGAAGACCATCCAGCCGCGACTCAACCTCATGAAGCGCTACGCGCAGATGCGTGGCGGAACAGGGGAGACGGCTCTCTACGCAGGAGTATTCGACCCGGTATTTCAGCGCTACGCCGATCAATACCGGGAAAACCAGACGTTCAATGCATCGTTCAATGCATTGGATCTGTGCCAAGCCTGCGAGGAGGCACTCGCCCAGCATCTCGGTGAGAACGTCACGCGGCTTCGCATGGTGCTCGATGCTTTGACGCAGTCACCGCACGCATCGCTCGATGCGCTGTTCGAAACGGTTGGATCTGCGCTATCAAATGTGCCGGCATTACGCACAGGGGTGGTCGCCGATGCTCCCAATGGCACTGCGGGTGTTAGCAGTGCTAACGGCCCTCCCGGAAAATTTGAACGGCGAACTGTGCCTCGCGCAGCCGCGCACATGACAAATTTGTTACACACAGACTTGGCTGCACTGGACCGCCTCAAAGAATCAATCGCCCGGTTTGCCAAGCTCGCGAACGTTGCCGACTATGTGCAATCCTGGGACGCCGCACCACTTGGCTACTACGTGGAAATGCTGCCGGCTCCCGGTGGCGAAGATGGTCGACCACGGCTTGAGCAACGAGCCTGGTGGCTGCTCGCCCTGGTTTCGGGGCAGTTCCACCAAGGAGTGCGTGCGAGCCTGCCAGATGCATCGCGCTGGCGTCGGCTTGCCGCCAAGGAAAGCGACGATGACAAAGAAACGCTGGGGCTGATCGAGAGCGATATGCCAGCGGTCATGCAACTCGACGCCGAATTCTTCGACTGGTTACTCGACGGACACGACGAGGTGGCTGTGACGTTCTGGGAAATCGTGAACCTCGCGCGCGAACTGCGAAGCGCGACGCCACAGCGCATCGAGGTCTCCGAGCAGCCAAATGCGACCCCAGGGAATGGATGATGTTGCCGCTATCTGACACACACGTCCGGCTGATCCTGCTCAACCATATCGCGGTGAGGCTCAATGGCAACGATCCCGCCGAGCTTCTCGCCGCGGGCATCGAGACCGAGCAACTTGAGCATCTGAAGGAGCTGTCCGCGGGTGATTTCCATCGCCTGGCCGCCATGCGCGAGCCGATGATCGCGGTCACCGTCGACGGCCACAGGCTCAAAGCGAGCTTGCGCGTGCTCGCGCTCACCAACGAGGCCAAAGCCTTGGAGACCTATTTCATTCGTCATGGAGCCTCCTGGACGATGATGAAGAGGCTTTTCAAGGTGCGGCACAAGTTGACCCTTCAGCGTCGGCGTGAGTATGGGGTCCGCAGGCGGCCCGGGCGAACTCCGCTTCCAGATATCGCCACCCGCGAGCGCGTCTGGCGCGTCTGGGCGGCGATCAACGAACCCGATCCGCGGGTGCGTTACTACCAGTTGCACCAGACGTTTTGCGGGCTGTCGATCGAGGTGCTGGCGACCGTGATCTCGGAAATCGAGAAAGAGCAATGAACACGCTCTCCGCGACCGCTCCGCGGTTGAATCCGGAACTGCTGTTGCAAATCCTCGACCTTCCGGTGAGCTTTCATCGATGTCTGGTTCCGATCACCGGAAGCGTCACGGCGGCATTGCTGCTCTCACAAGCGATATGCACCGCGCAGGAGGCCGATCCAACCTTGAACGGATGGTTCAGTAAATCGCAGGACGAGTGGGAGGAAGAGACGGGACTTTCACGCTGCGAGCAGGAGACGGCCAGACGCCTGCTGCGGGAAGCAGGCTTCCTGGAGGAGCGACGCTCCGGCATGCCGGCCAAGCTCTGGTACCGGGTGTGTCCAGAGCGGGTGTGGCGCGCGCTGCAAGAACACGCGGCGGCGCTTGCCCCACGCTGACCTTGGTGCGCGGATTTCGATGTGGGGAGCGACGGTGATGCCAGCGTTCATGGAGCCAACGAAACGCGGCCAATTGGGCTCACCGAAGAACTGGCGCTCGTCTGGCCACTCCTGGGCAGGCAGATCGCGTTCCACCGCAGGCTCGTGGATCTGACAGCCAGCGTGAAGGCGGCGCTCCTTTTATCGCAGGCGATTTACTGGACGCGGCACGGCCGGGATATCGAGCAGAGCGCCGGATGGTTCTACAAGACGATGGGGCAGTGGGCGATGGAAACGGGACTTTCTGCGAAGGAACAGGTGGGTGCACGGCAAAGCCTCCGGCGGATCGCGATTCTGGACGAGCAGCGCGTCGGTGTGCCGGCCAAGCTCCACTTCCGGCTCGCCCTCGACCAGCTCGGCACCCTGCTGTCAGACAGGATTGGAATGCGCACATTCTGCGTAGATTGGGATGATGGCGCGCTGGTGGCGGAACTCCTGGGACCGGCGCTTTCCTACCATCGCACTCTCGCCGTGGTCTCCGGTGGCGTCAATGCAGGGCTCATGCTCTCGCGTGCCTTGTACTTAACCCGCCGGCAATCGAGGAAACAGTCGAGCGGCTGGTTCTGCGGTACTGCCACGGTATGGACGCAAGAAATTGGCCTTAGCCGGCGGGAGCAGGAAACCGCGCGGCGCGACCTGGGGCGCCTCAGCATTTGGGAGGAAGCGATCTCGGGGATTCCCCCTCGCGTCTTTGCACGGATAAGGCTCGCCTGCCTGGTTGCGAGGCTGATGGATCACGCGCGCAGCACTCCTGCGTCCGCGCACGAGTCTGTCGCTCTGGCTGCTCCAGTATGCGGTGTTCCCACAAACAGATTTGCACAAAATGGCGAAACTGGATTGCGGAAATCCAACATTCTTGTTTCGCCAAATACGCCAAATCAGTTTCGCCAAAATCGCCATCACAGTTTCGCCGAAAGCGCCATATCACATATAGAAGGTAGTACAACAGTATTAGTACAACCACCAGGACCGGAAAACGAGCGCGTTGTTTCCAGCGACACGCCGACACCGCGTGGTGGTGATTTGATCTTTCCAGATGGATTGACCCCGGAAGAGAAAAGCGCCGCCAGCGCTCTCATTCTGCGCTGCCCGGCGCTCGCGCAAGCACTGCTTGATGAGCTGACTGCACGCATACGCTCGAACGCAGTGAAGACGAGTCCCATCGCTTATCTGCGCGGCATGGTCACGCGTGCGCTGGCGGGAGCATTTGTCCCCGAACTGGGTTTGGGAATTGCTGCTGCCAGAAGAAAGCGCCGCGAGGAAGCGATCGCGCGAGCGCAGAGGGAAGCAGAAGACCGACGGCTCGCCGTGGAGCGCGCAAGCCCGGAACATCAAGTCAAGGTTGCCGAACACCGGGCCAAGATTCGCGAGATGCTCGACGCGATGCCAGCGCGGCGTCCTCGGCGTGAGGCGCCATGAACTGGACCGCGATGCCTGCGAAGCCGGCGCTGCTGCCGTTAGCAGTGCTAACGCTTCGCGTAGCACATGGCGAAGCGCAATCGGTGACCTACCACTGAGGAGTTCACGATGGCAACGAGCAAACGAGCAAAGCCGAACGCGGCGCCCGCCGGCGGCATCGATCCGGCAGCGGCTGCCGTAATCGATCAGGCGCTTGCCCTGGTATTCCCGGTAAGCCCCGATTCGCCTTTTGCGGACGGCTACGACATCGCCTCGGAGCGGGACGCGCTGGCGGATCTCGTGGCAGCAAAAAACCCCGATCAGGGCGATCCGCGTTGGGCCAGGCTCGTCGAACTGCGCGGACGCGAAAGCGAGTTGCGCCAGATGTCGCAGAGTGAAGCTCGGCGCCAAGCGCCTGCCGCCCCCGTGGTGGTCCAGCCAGCCAGCCGCGTCGCGAAGCTGGGGCAACTGGCGGATGCTACGCCCGACACCATGACACTGCACACCAAGGATGCATATCGCATGTTCACCGGCCGTCCCGAAGATGCCGAAAGCGGGTTGGCACCCATCCCCGGAGGAAAGCGCTTTGCGGCGGTCCTCAAATCCATCTGGCACCTGTCGACGAACGACAACCCGTACGCCGACTGGATCCTGGTCCGGATGTACGCCGGTTTGGTCGCGATCCGTGCCCACCTGGCCCGCGCGATCACAGCGCGCGAGGAAGCAATCGATCTCCTCAAGCGCAAAGGGCTGACGCTGTCCGTGATGGCTTCGCGCAGCCCCAAGACCGTGGAACTCGGGTTTCGCAGTCCCTACGGCTACGCCACCGCGGAGGCGATCGTAGAGTTCGACTACTACGTGCGGATGATCAAGACGTTTATTCACAAGGATCGCATGAGCGATGTTGAGGGAAGGGCGGCGATTCGCGAAGTCGGCCGGGAGATGCGCGCCTTGTTCCTGGAGCCGATCCGCTGGGAGCGGCAGCTCCTACGCGAGGAACTGCGGCAATTGAGCCGCAGCGATTTCCTGCCGGGAGCGGACGATACCGCGCGCCACCGTGTGCGTATCGCAATCGCTTTATTCGGCGAAGTGCCGCGCAAGGTGTTTACCGGGGTGGAGGCGCCACGTCACACGCGGCGCCGCGTGAAGCTGACCGATGCCGAGCTGCGACTCCTGGAACAGGCGTCGCTCACCGCTGCCGAGGATCAGCGGCAGCCCGACACGGAACTGCTGTGAGATCGCGGTCGCTGAGCGCGGGGCGTCCGGTCTGGGGAAGCACCATGACGACATCGCTGCAACGGTTTCCCGTGGAACACCACGCACCAGCGCACTGGCTCAGCGCCGCGATCGTGAGAACGGATCGCGCGCGAATGGAGCAGGGCGGCTGAGCGTGGATCAGTGAGTCACTCAACCAAACGGAGGTAGCTATGTCGAACGAGTTTCGTGGAACCGGAAACGCAGGTGACCAGCCGCTCTTGAAGACGGTCCTGGTCGGCAACGAGGAACGGCAGGTCGCCGAGCTTAGGGTGTTCTTCGACGAGTACCGCCAGGACGGTAACGGTGGGCTGGAGCAGACCGGTGGATTCTGGCTTGACGTCAATGTTTGGGGCGAACGACATGCAGCGGAGGTTGCGCAGATCGTGAAGAAGGGCGCCCGCGTGCACGTCATCGGGCGGCTTGCCGAGAGCAAGTGGGTTGTGACGGAGACCGGCGAGGAGCGCCGTGCGCTTTATCTGAACGCGGACCATCTATTCCTGAGTCTGGTGCGGCTTGCTGATGCCAAATTCAAGCCACGGCGAGAGGCGTCGGAAGCTCGGACCAGAGCTTGCGAGAGAGTGACATGACGTTCCACAATAGCTGTGAGCCGACGTGTTTCCAGAGTGCGGAAGAACTCCGCATGCTCCGGGCGATTGCGCTGCTCGCGCTGCTCGAGGCGGCACACCAAGGCGAGTACCACGCGTCCTTTCACGGTTTTCGCGTTCAGGCATTGCGCCAAGGCTCGGCACCAGGTTCCGATGTCTTCGTCGAAGTGAACCTCTGCGTGAGCCTTGGGGCGAATCTTGTCGAGCGCAGTCTGGTGGCCATGAGCATCTCGCAACCACCGTGCGCGGGAGTTTCGGCGAGACCAGAGGCTGTAACGGCCGACGCCGGCGCGATGGAACTAATGCGGTGAACGATGGTCATTTGATTTGAATAGGTACTGCTCGACTCCATGCCGCCTACCGCGCGTCGAGCAGAAGCTGTCCGAGTTTTACGTTGGCTGTGTCAGCCCGAATGATGCCCGTTACGCATCGCCCTACGCTCGCGAGAGCGCCGAAACCGGACAGATCTCCTGAGAACCGGTGGCCGCAAGGCTCGGAGGTAGGTGTTAGTCGCTTCATCCCAGTCGGGGAGTTCCGTCCCCGGTTGGGGTATGGACTCCCCATTTTTTTTCATGTGAAAAAGGAGTCCATCATGTCCGAGCAATCTCAGGCAACAAGTCCGTCATCGTTCTTCAACTTGCACGTCGAAGGCGTCGGTTATCTCAATCGCGTACGCACGGTAAAACCGAAGAAGGGGCAGGAGTTTCTCGCCTGCACCGTGTCCGCGATCCGAGGCAGCACCGATGACATCGGCTACACCAGGTTCGACTGCAAGGTGAGCGGCGCCGAGGCCAAGAAGATCGTCAAGCAGTTGGAGCCCGATGTCACGGCCGAGAAGACCGTGCTCATCGGCTTCAAGATCGCCGACATCTATCCCGAGCTGTTCACCTTCGAAAAAGGTGACAAGAAGGGACAAACCGGCGTGAGCATCAAAGGTCGTCTGCTCCGGGTCAAGTTCGCCAAGGTCAATGGCGAAGCGGTCGATCTGCCGCAACCGGCGCACTCCAGCGAATCGGAGAGCGCCGCGGCCTAGCAGTTCGCATCAGCCAGTAGTTTTTTCACCCCTTGGGGAGATCTCTCTCCCCCCGGGGGAGCGGTCTCCCCTTTTTTTGAGGAGAACGTCATGAAAGAAGCCCTGTGGAACGTGATCACCGACCTGAAGCTCATGGTCCTGATCATCACCCTCTCCCAGGTCATCGCGATCGCCAAAGCAATCGCCTGACCATCTTCGAAAACCTCTCCTTCGGGCGGGGTTTTCACCTGTGGGCAAACCCAGAGGTGAAAACCCCGCCAACCATTTGAAGGAGAGGCCGCCATGAAGCAAGCGCTGTGGAACGTCGTCACCAACCTGAAGATCGTTGTGCTCTGCGTCGCAATCTCGCAGCTCATCGATATTGCCGCGATTCTGAAATGAGGTACTTGCAGCCCGTCGCAATTGACCTACGGAACCGGCAAATATGTCCCGGAGCCCCTCACAAGAGGGGCTCTACCCAAACCGGCCGCAAAGCCGGCTTGGGTAGGGAAACATCACGAATCGCCTGGCGTGGTTTGCGCCATTGTCGATAACACGCGTTGAGTGCTCACTGCCAGCCTTAAGGTAGTGCCCTTGAAAACCGGCTTCATCTCCTGCAAGCCGGTGGCCGAAAGGCCTGGAGGTAAGTGTCAGGCATCAGGTCGTACCAGTGGTCCGCTGGACCGACTTCACGCCCGGACTCACGTCCGGCGAGATCGTCGCGATTGAGCAGTTTTCGAAGTTTTTCAACCCTTGGGGAACGTCTCTTCCCCGAGGGGGAGGTGTTCCCCTTTCTTTTGCAAAGGAGAACACCATGAGTCAAATCGTTGAAGCGATGTCGGATGCCGATCTGCTCGGCATAATGGTCGGGAGCAAAGCCGCTGCGCGCATGCTTCAGGACGCGGGTGGCAGTCTCTCGACACTGTTAAACGAGTCCATACCGTCGTACGACCTGCAGCCGAAGGTAAGAACGAAGCTTCAGGTCGCCAAGGAACTGGTGCGGCGTTCACTGCTCGAAACAATGCGCCACCGGGATGTGTTGTCCTCACCAGCGAGTGTGCGCGATTACCTGCGCATGACGCTGACGGGACGAGACTACGAGGTATTTGTGGTCTTGTTTCTGGACGCTCAGAACCGGGTTATCGAGTCCGAGGAGATGTTTCGTGGCACGCTGACGCAAACTAGCGTGTATCCGCGGGAAGTCGTAAAGAGAAGTCTATTCAACAATGCAGCGGCCGTGATCTTTGCCCACAATCACCCGTCCGGCGTCGCCGAACCGAGTCACGCAGACGAGTTGCTGACGCAATCGCTGAAGCAGGCGTTGGCTCTGGTCGATGTGAAGGTGCTCGATCATTTCGTGATCGCGGGAGCTGGTCTGATGTCGTTCGCAGAGCGCGGCTTGTTGTAGCTCTGTGCAGTAACTACCTGAAGGGGATGCATTCCCTTCAGGTAGCCCATGTAGCAGGCGTGACGCGAGTCACGCCGACAGCCCGGTTCGGAATCCTCCGAGCCGGTTCATTGACCCCAGCGGGGATGTTGCAGCCCCGTCCTGGGGTCTGCCGTCCCCGCTTTTCTTTTGGAGTAATCACCATGAAAAGCGGACGTTCTCTCGTTAATCTGGCGCAGGAACTCGAGCGCCAACTCGCGACCAAGCAGGATCTGGTCGTGCCCACGTCTCTCTTGCGTTGCCACACCGATGAGGATGGCAGTTGCAAGATGATAATCGATGCAAAGGACGGTGTAGGGGAATACGGCATCACCAACCTCGCACGCCGTCAACTGGCTGAAAAGTTGAAAATTCCGTTCACGTACTTCGAACGTATGCGGACGGAGCAACCGACCCTCCTTGACCGTAACGTCAACACCTGGCTTCAGACCGACCATGACCGAAGGATGATTCGTACGCTGGATGGGCAGGTGCGCGCGGTGCTGTCCGATCGCTACCGCCGCCTGGACAACTACGATCTGGCGGAAAATGTCCTGCCGATTTTGCAACGTCTCCCCGATGCGCGCTTTGAGTCGGTCGAGTTGACCGACACGAAAATGTATCTCAAGGTCGTTACCCCGCGCGTCGAGTACGAAATCGCGCCCGGCGATGTAGTGCAAGCCGGAATTGCGATCGCGAATTCCGAAGTCGGTCACGGTACGCTGTCGGTGCAGCCTTTGGTCTATCGGCTGGTATGCCGAAACGGGCTGATTGCGTCTGACCGTGCATTGCGCAAGACGCACGTCGGACGCATTCTGCAGCAGGAAGAGGACGCGATCACCGTCTTCAGGGACGACACCCTGGCCGCGGACGACAAGGCGTTCTTCCTGAAAGTGCGGGACGTCGTCGAAGCTGCGGTGTCGGAAACGACCTTTCGTCAGGTCGCGCAGAAGATGCAGAAGACGCTCGACATCAAGCTCACCGGCGATCCCGTCAAGGCCGTCGAGGTGCTCGCTAACCGCTACACGCTCAACGAGTCTGAACGTGCCGGCGTGCTGCGTCACCTCATTGTCGAAGGCGATCTGTCCGCCTATGGGTTGGTCAACGCCGTCACGCACTACTCGGATGACGTTGAGGATTACGACCGGGCGACGGAGTTCGAAGCGCTGGGCGGCAAGTTGATCGAGCTGTCTTCCAGCGAATGGGAAGAAGTAGCGGAAGCAGCGTAATCACCTCGGCCGGTTCCATGACCCGGTTTCGGTGGGCATTGACCGCCCGTCAGGGCGGTCGCCAAATCGGTGCGGCTAGCAGCCGCACCGATTTCCTTTTTGGGGACGCGCAATCTATTTCTGTCAGCAATGCTTGTTGGGTCTATTACCTGCATTGATCGGGAATCGATCTGACGATCAATGTCAGGCTAAAGTGTGAAACACATGCCATTCAACAACCGGGTTTGACCCAGCGCAGACTTCAAAAAGTGACCAATTCGCGCTACGACTGGCTGATTCCGTTATGCTAAGAGCTTGGGGGGCAACAAAAACAAAAGGTTGACTGGTTGGCAGTTGGCTGCACAATATAAGGATAGTAAGGGGGCAACTTTTGATGGTGACGAGGCGTAGCAAGGGAACGCAGGGGTTTCTCAAGGATTACAAGCTTTCTGATCAGTACCTTTTACCCCCAGACCCGTCGACCGGACGCCCAGGTCTGCTGGAAGGAGTGGTCGACGGCATAAACGTCCTGATCAAGTTGTGGCCGCGCAAACGCAAGCAGAACGATGAGGATCTGGCCGAGATTTGGCGCCATGAGTTGAGACAGCTCCATCGTTTGGCCGGATACCCAGGCGCTGGCGACCGCATCGCTACGCTATATTCCAGTGGTCAAGATGCCGACGGCTTCTACCTCGTGCTTGATCCAGGGCAAAGGCGTCCGATCGAGACCCTGTTGCGAACTGCCCCCGCGACCCATTGGCTGAAATCTCCTCGCGTGCCAGCCAAGCGCCTGCGCCTCTGGCTCAACTTTGGTCGCATCGCCAGCGCCCTTGAGACGTTACACTCTCAAGGTCTCATGCATCGCAATATTGATTCTTGGGCGATCCTGACCTCGGGGGCGGAAGAACCAGATTTTCTGCTCACCGGGTTTGAATGGTCGATGCGCTTGTCAGGTGGTGATCAACCGGCTGGTAAGCGCCGAGACAAGCGTGGAGCATCACCGAGCTTTGACTCATTCATGTCTGACTGGTCCGCGCTTGGGACACTTGCGGCTTCATTACTCGCTGTTAGCAGCGACCGACTGTCCGACCTTTCGTTTCCCGCCTCTGAGGTGGCCGATCATCTGGAGGCTTCTGAGGTACGGCTGCTTCGCCAACTGCTGGGGATCGAACGGCTGGACCGTATGGACGGCGATGTCATTTGTGCGGGCATTGGCGAGATCACACGACGATTGCAAGCAGGGATCGCCCTGCAAGACGCGCAGTATCGACTTGTGGTCCGTTTGGGGCCTCAATCTAAACTGACGCAAGATATTCGCCAAGCGAGCCACGTAGACGTGGATGCGGATGATATTGACGCGCAGCTCAACTTTATTCGTGATGACCTGGCGACACAGGCGTTACTGATTGCCGTCACAATTCCGGGACAGTCAGGCGCAATTCGATTTACGTTGCGTGGTCAGGAGCTGGGATACCGAGTCGAACGTTACCGGCCGTTCAGACAAGAGCCGACATGGGACTTCGCGTACTGCGAGGTTGCCGAGTCCCAGCCTCCAATAGCGAAGTACACAATCGGTGAGCCGATCTCGCTCGAACCTGCGGCATTGATGATCATGACCACCGCAGAGGCGAGCGAAATATTCTCTCGCGTACGAAGGCGCGTAGCAAGCTGGGATGCACTCTGCGCAAAGTTTGATCAACCAACGGAAGCGCCGAGCCGAGAGCGTCAGCTTCTCAGCGCTTTTGCTCTGTCACAACTGGTCGAAATGTCGTTCGCCGTTTCGGATATTTTCCCGATTAACATTCTCGACCGGCCAACAGAGAACGACGATGAGGCGCAGCATTTCATTCGAGCAGAAATCCGACAGGATCGTGATCGTGAGCAACTCGGTAAGGCGCTAAAGCTCAAAATATCCACCGAGCGGTTCGAAAAGACGCTTAATGTGGATAACTTGGGCGAAGAGGGGGGGTGGACGCTAACCGACACGCCAACTCTAGGGGATCGGGCGTACGGAGAAACCGAATGGCGCTTCGTTCGGAGGGACGAGCGGGACGGGCAGGCCACATTCACGTTTGCTGGTAAAGAACCTGCGTCGCCTAGCAACGAGGCCTACTTGGTGCCTAGTGGATCGGTAGGCGCTATCCGCCAATTCAAACGCCGGATCAAAGCACTGGCGGCATTGGCCGAGCATCAAGAATTGTTGCGCATGTTGACCGATCCAAGAGGTCGATTGGTCGACAGCCAGGATAGATTGGATGATACGGACCTCTTCTTTGCAGGATTGGATAGGGCCAAGCAGCAAGCCTTACGCGACCTGACCGCGATCCTGCCCCTGTACCTCATACAGGGGCCACCTGGTGTAGGTAAGACACACTTGGTGGGAGAACTTGTGCGTCGGCGTTTTTCCGAGGAGCCGACGTCAAGGCTATTGCTGACAGCTCAAAGCCATGCTGCAATCGATCATCTAATGAGCGCACTTAAGCCGCTGTTGGAGCCAAGCGAGCAGGGGCACACCAAGCCCCTGGTCGTACGATGCCGGAAAAGGGACAAAGTCGGTAACGTCGATCCATTTGATATCAGCGCGCAAGCGACCGCTCTATTGCATGGGCTTGTCGCCAGTCCCCTGTTTAAGGAGGGAACTGTTGCGTTACAGAGCCGACTGAAAGCAATAGCTAAGGACGCCAACAACGGTGCAGCCAAAAGAGCAACGGAGGGCCGCTCGCCTCAGAGAACGCAAGCTGGGCGGGGATCGTTCGAGAGCGTAGTACTTCGTGCCGCCAATGTCGTATTCGCGACGACGGGCGCGCCGGAGTTGGAGAAATTGATCGAGGAGCGTGGTCAGTTCGACTGGTCTATCGTCGAAGAGGCGGGTAAAGCAACAGGTGGTGAGCTCATCTCACCATTGCTACTATCGCATCGCCGGCTCATGATCGGCGATCACAAGCAACTTCCGCCGTATCGGTCCGATGAAATGCGGGCACTCCTGGAGTCGTCAGTGGCAATGCAAGAGGTGGTAAGCGTCGCCCCGACCATGATTAGCCGCTCGCTTCGCGGGGCAGCCGTGGACGACCTTCTAGAGGACTGGCAAGACAGCGATGTGACTGATGTGGGTGCCGCGGCCATCGATGCGCTACTGATGTTCGAGACAATGATCGAACGTGAATTTAGTCATCAGAAAAAGCGACCGAATGGAAGACACATCGCCTTTAGCTTAACCGTTCAGCACCGCATGCACCCTGAAATAGCAGCCTTGGTGTCACATACGTTCTATGATGGGACACTTGCGACTGATCCGGAACGCGAGGCGCAGTTTGCGCAGGAACTGCCTCCGTTTAACCTCTTACCGGAATCGAGGTTGCCTAACACCCCGATTGTCGTAGTGACCATGCCGGACGTCCAAAGCCAAATGCACCAGAAGCGAGGCGATTTGTCACCCCCCTGGTGGAATGAAGATGAAGCGGCTGTTGTGCTAGATGTGCTGGCTGTGCTTCAGCCAAAAACGAATCTTGGCAGGAAACCAACCCTCGCCGTGCTATCACCCTATGCCCAGCAGGTTAGAAAACTGCACCAGGATATTGAGTCGTTGCGTGCTTCACGCTTGGCGCACCTATCGGGCTTCGCGACTGCAAATGGTGGCGCATCCTTCTGTAGCACTGTCGATGGCTTTCAGGGAAGTGAGGCAGATATTGTCGTGGTTTCGTTGGTACGCAACAATCAGTTCACAAAACCTTCGCTCGCACTTGGCTTCCTGCGCGACCTGCGGCGCATGAACGTATTGTTAAGTCGAGCGCGCTGGAAGCTCATTCTTGTTGTTAGTTTAGATTTTCTTCGGAGCGTGATCGCCGCCCTGCCGGATGACCCCGGCCCCAAGTATCGTTTCCTCAAAATCCTGATCAAGAGACTCGATGCCGGGATTGCGACGGGCAAAATCGGCACTGTTCCAGGTACCAGCATAAAAATGGCTAAGGAGTCATGACCGTGTTGCGAGTTGCCGTTCCCGTGATCCGAGGCAAGCGTCGGTTCCACCTTCTCAAGGGGAGACCATGGAGCCCGGTGGAGCATCTGGTACTGCAAAGTTTGGCCAAGACGTCTCGCACAGCGACCAGCTTGTCTGCTGCTTCGAATCTGCCTCGTAGGGTTGTTATTGAGATGCTTATTCGTCTCATGCGGGTAGGCTGGGTTGAACTGTCACAGCAGCCAGATGGCGCGCTGTTTCGTGCCACGAATGCCGGCGCGATTCGAGCGAAAGAAGAAGAACTTCCTAGCGCATTGAGGTCGATGACGCGCTGGATGAGCTTCTATGTTGATCGCGTCACGGGGACCCCGTTCAGGGGCCGCGAGTTTCAAGCATTCCCAAAGGTGAAACTGGAGGAACGGAGCAAGCAAGAGAAGATCGTGTGGTTGGAGCCAGATGCTGACAAACAAGACATCGAGCCTCGGGAGTTTCTTACCAGCCTCACCGAAGAGGATGAGCAGATCATCGGTGTAGACCCTAGCCACGAAAGGTTATCGGAATTGTACGCATTGGTCACGGTCCGGAACGGAAAGATCGAAGGGTTGCCGACCAGGGCTCCGCAGGCGCTGACTCAGGCCATTCTGGCGGCTGCTGACTCCGTAACGCGGCAGAGGACGACGGAACCCGGGAATGCAGCGGTTTCCCACGTCTTTAAGGTGGCTACTGAGAGCCGCGAACCACACATCATAAGTGCGGTGTTTTCCCAGGATGACGTAATTTTGGGCGGCGATGCTCACCGCGATGTGCTTCACATGGCGATTCGGAAAGCAAGGACGCGCTTAATCATCCATTCGACGTTTGTCGCCGAGGACAAGCTTGGTGCCATGCTGCCCATTCTCAAAGACGCAGCGTTGCGAGGGGTACGCATTGACCTGCTGTGGGGGCAAGCCGATAACACGGAGGAATTCAAGAAAACGCAAGACCTGATGCGCCGGACCCGTGAACAGATAGTCGCCGCAGGTTTGGATGGGACTATCCATATACATCTGTTCTCAACGCACTCCCACGCCAAGCTTATCGTTGCCGATGACCTGACGGGCGGCATGTTCTCCGCAATCGTCGGCTCATGCAATTGGCTCTCGTCCGGATTTAATAGTTTTGATGCGTCGATTCGGTCCCGGGACCCGCAGATTGTGTCTGATGTTCTACAGACCCTAGCAAAGCTCTCTCGGGGCAGTGACGGCCACTGGGTTTCGTTGACAGCGGACTTCGCACATCTGTCGGTGACGGTGGGTAAGCAGCACAAACCCACGGGAATGAAGGTTCGCGCAGCCTTGGTGCTAGGTGCGGAACACGGACACTTCGTCCGTGAAGCTCGGGACAGTGCCAAGAGCCGAATTTTTGTAACCAGCCACCGACTGAGCGAGGTAGGCAACCGTGCCATCGTACTGCCCGCAGTCGCTGCCGCTCAAGCCCAGCGCGGTATCATGCCACGGCTGTACTTCAATCGCACTAGCGGCACAATGACACCCTCTGCAGCTTCAGACTTGGTAGTCACGGCTGGCAAGGGGAAGGTGCTGCTGCGGCCGGTACACGATCCGACGCTACACGCCAAGATTCTGGCTTGGGACGATGACTCGGTTGTCATTACCAGTCACAATTGGTTGTCTGCAGACTCATCGCCAAACCAGCCGCTACAGGAGGTAGGACTCTTTATAAGTGGCGGTCGTGCAGCCGATCTCGTGATTCAAACCTTCGACCATCAGCACATCTCATAATTGTTTAAGCCGAGACTCCTCCTACGGCCTCGGGGAATATTGGAGAATCTTCAATGTATGTGGAAAGGCTTCTCGTCTAGATGACCGCCGGCACCTGCAGCGTTAGCAGTGCTAACAGCCATGTCATCTCACATCCACAGGACTTCCTGCCGAGCGACTCATCGTCCCAGGTAGATCGCGCTGATCTGCTCGCGCTGATGTCCAAGCTCCGTGCTGATCGTGAGTCGCGCCGCGTGGTCGATCTCCCTCTGCGCCGGGGTCAATTCCTTTGAGCGCGGTCCACCAGCGGCCGGCGCCACCCAGCCAGTGAGTTCCCGGTAACGCGTCTGCGCGTACTGATGGCGGTGTCCGTGCACGCGGTGGGTGCCCGCCTTGGCACACTGGTACTCGAAGCGCCGGAGTTGCTCCACGTAGCGCTTGTCGGCCGGAATGAGGCTGCCCCTGCCGGCCAAGCGCTTGGCCTCGTCGAGCACCCGGCGCTGCTCCTCGTTGCGGATGGGAATTTCCCGCTCACGGCCGCCTTTGGTCCAGGTGTCTTTCAGAACCAACCTGTCGCCGCGATCCGCCCACTCGGGCCGGATCTTTATCGATTCCCCGCGCCGCAATCCGAACGCCACCTGTAGCTCCAGCGATATCCGCGTGTACGCGTCGCTGATCTTCGACAGGTCGCCGCTTGTCAGCTCGCGCGCCTTGCTGACGTTGGTGACGTGTTGCCGCTTGCCGATTCCGTAGTGCACGTTGTCCCTGGCGACGACTTTTTGCTTGCCGATCTTCTCCGCCCACCACCGAAGCTCCGCCATGCGGTTCTTGATCGTGCCGGCAGTCAGACCCTCCACCTTCCAGCGCTCGACCAATCGCTCGACGTGCTTTGACTTCAGGCTGACTGCTCCCATGTGCCGATAGCCCAGCTCGTGGAGCTGGTTGGCGATCCGGTCGAGCACGCGCTCGCGGTCGCGCTGCGTGCCATAGCTGCCGTCGCGATTGCGATGGCAAAGCTGTTTCAGCTCATAGTTCAGATCCCGCATTGGTTCCTCGCCAGGTTTTATCCCTTTCTTCCTTTCGTCCTTTCTCCCTTTCGTTGCCCTTTCTGTTCTGCCCTTTACGCTGCTGCTGGTGTGTGAAGCCTGTCAGGTTAGTGTTTCTGTCCGTCCCGAACGCTAAGCGTGTCGGGATCTACGAGGGACTCGGGACACCACTCCCGTTTCGTGCCGTTTGCTTTGCTGCTTGCCGCCGCGGCACGCGGCATTGGCGTCGATGGCGCTTCCTGTAGGAAGCCGATTCATCGAGGTGAGCCGTTGACCCAGGGCTCGAAGGGGCGCTTCTTCGGCGCGGCATTGCACTGAGCCCGCTGGGAGCGGGCATGAGGACGGACCGCGTTGCGCGGTCCAGGATGACGACGGGTCAGGGAGCCCGTCACTTGGGCTTGTAACTTGCGCCAGCCACCAATAAGTCCTTGATGGCTGGGGCATCGTGCGCATCGTCACTACCGGCTGGCGCCGGGGTAGTGACGATGCGATTGGCGCAGAGGTGCTGCCGCAGTTACGCGGACTGGATTGCAGCAGCAACCGTAACGACTCGTGCCGCTACGATCGGCCGGCGTGAGGCTGCCCCGTGTATGTCACACGGCAGCGCGCCTGGCGCAGACCACTGCTGACTGAAACGAGTGTTGCCGCGAGGACAATGGAGCAGGGCTGTCCCGCACGAGAATGCGCGCAATACCCAACTACGTCCGCGCCCCATTCGAGCTGCTTTGCGGCGGAACGCCACTTGCCACCACCTGGCTGGACGCTGTCCGAACGTAGAGCGTCCGGACGCTGACTGCAGGCTTACGCGTATCTCCGAGCCTTGCGGCTGCCGGTTCTCTGGAGATCTGACCGGTTTCGGCGCTCTCGCGAGCGTAGGGCGACGCGTAACGGGCATCAAGCGGGCTGACACAGCCAACGTGAAACAATGTTCAATGTCCGGCGATCCTGCGCTCGGTCGCAAAGGCCTCTTGCACGTACTGAGTGGATCGCGGGCATAGTGCTGTGACCAGCGTGCCATTGCGGAAGTTCCTCAGAAGTCAGAAGGTGCGCGCAAGCCTTCGCTGCTCGCTCGTACTCGACGGGACAAACGTCGGGCCAAGGGGCATGTTAGCAGTGCTAACGATATCCCCTAAGAAAGGCTGAGGCGGACAGCTTACCCACCGCCGCGCGTTTCGTGCGTGATAGGCGCCTCCCGCGCGACCGTGGATAAGGCTTTTCCTACGTTCGGGCATCTAACACTATCTGGAAACTGGCTCAGGGCACCACAGGAAGGTTGTACCTAGGTTACATCTAGCTGCGCCAGCGTGAGAGCAATCCCTCGCTTGATCTCGGGCATTAGCCATTCCATTGCTGGCCGATATTGGCGCAATCTGTTCAAATGCAATTTTGTATCGGGCTTGGCGATTGCTTCCGCGACGGCTTTCGCCCGCTTCCTCTCCCATTTCTCGGAATATCGCTTGTCGGAGAATACTGCGCTGCGGCCGAATACCTTGAAGCAGTCTTCCAAAAAGGGGAGCAGATCAGGACGAATATCCATACAACGGTGCGCACTCTGGATCAACGCATCGTAGTTCCATCCGACGGGACGGCCGTCCCGCGCGGATAGGTAGATATCAACTGCAGTGAAGAAATCTTCGCCATATAGGTCGATAGGCCACGTGAACTCTTCCGGCAAGGTTCGCTTCAGAGTCCGCCATTTGTCGAGTACGTTCCCTTCCTGATTTGCCTTGGCCCGCAGGAGTTCGTGAAAACCGTCCAAGATACTCACGCCATTGATGGTCCGAAGCCCACGCTCGATTTCGGCTCTCGCCTTCTCGTAGTCGAAATAAAAGACGCGCTGATTTTCCAAGTCAACGGTGAGTTCCGAAAAAGCGACCATGCGCTCGCACCAGCGTTCCCTGAGTTGCCTCTCCTCCCGAATGGGTTCGAGATACCCACAGCGCATAGTCAGTTCCGAGTTGGCATGGGATAGCCCTCTTGTCTCTTCATCAATCGCGAATAAGTTGCAGTTGTTCGGATAGAGAATATCGTCCTGGAACTGTCGTCTATCTTCTTCGCGCAGCCTGGTCAGCACCCAGAATAGGAGCCCACCCTCCGCCAGGTAAAACGACCTGCGCTCTCGCATGACATTGATGTATGTTGAAGAGAGTTGAATCTCGAATGCGATCCGAGTCCCGTTTCGAGTCGCCTGAATGTCAGGAATTTTCCACGTGCCTGGATTGACTTTTCCTCGCCAACGCACCTCCTCGCGAATCGACTGCTGATCAAAAGACGCATCGGCCAGGAGACTGTCTCGGATGAGGCCTTTCATACGAATGTGTTCCGGGCCTTCCTTCTGACCGTTATAGCGCCTCGCGTCGAAATCATCTTGCGACAAGGCGCCTTTCGTCTGATAACGACATGATCCGTCTTCCTCCGCGTGTCGGAAGTGCCAGCGCCCGAGTCTTGATCGCCGAAGGGTCACGCCAACAGCGCAATGCGAGCATCGAAATCGCGGTGCATCGGCGCGAAGCAAATCCTCCTGCTCGGCGCGCAAAATATTCAATTCACGGACCTCGCGCCTGAGAAACTCGGGGGACTTGTGAATTTCTCCGGTCCTGTCATCCCGAATTTCCTCGACAAAACCCTCCTCAACGACTTCGGCGACTTCTGGGCGTCGGGCGAGAGAATAGGGCTGGTTAAGGGAATCGTCCATCGCCAATTGGTCAAAAGACTTGTCGCTTTGAGCTTGGCCAGAGGCCGTTCTGCGCGCCATTCCATCGGGGCGAAATGCAGCATCCGCTTCTGCGAAGTGAATCGTTCTGCGGTGATACCGAGCACGTGTCCGAGTACTCATTCATAGGCTTCTCTTTCCCACACCCAATACTCAGCATGTCTGCGGTTTGTAACACGGCGAATCCATAAAGCCGAACTATCCGGGCGAATTGCCGCATGCACATCCGACATTTGCGCTAACTCTTCGGTGCGTTTGCTTATATCCCGTTCGAAAGACAACGCTTCCTGATGCTTTCGGTACCCCGCGCGTTCTGCGAGACAGGTGGCGCAATTGAAGGCCCAGTCGAGGAACTCTATTTCGGCAGATCCCCACTTCATCCGGGCGAATTGCTCGTAGTGCTCCCTGGCCCATTCCGGTTCAGCGATATTCGACCCATGCCAATACCGATGTTTCTTCGGAAAGACGGTGCCGATGATCAATTCAGCGATATAGATATTTTCCAGGAATCCTTTGCGTAGCTCCGTCAGGGCTTCAGCGAAGCGATCCTGATTGAAGTAAATCCACGCCAGGCTATAGCGAGCGGGTGGATATTCGTCCTTGATCCGGGACAACTGGCGAATCGCGTCGTCGTATCGCTCTACGTGGGTGTAGGCGTCGCCAAGAAGCCAACGTATCCCGAAATTGTCATTTGGATTCCACGCCAAGTGCTGTTCGAACAAATTGACACAAGCAGGCCAATCTTCGAGATGCATGAGCGCGCAGGCCAAACCGTGATGGCATCGTAGAAAAGGTCGGTTATCGAGAAAGCCCCATTCGATCCTTCCAGAAAAGGAATCCGGGATCGCCTTCATGGCGTGTTGTACTGCAAGCGCATACCAATCACGTGCCGCCGCGTAAGCGCCACGCTCGGAGTGCAGGAATCCGAGCGTGGCGAATGCCTCCAGGCAGTCGGGGTCTCGATTCGCGATGGCTCTTAACCGAGCAGCAATCGGGCCCATCGCCATGTTGTGACTATGGGCGTCCTCTAAAGCTCTATCGACGCGCTCGTTTGAGCGCGGGCTGCCTGCGTCCAGGAACTTTCCATGGACACGACCTTTTTCGCTTTCGACAACAAATCGCAGGGCTCTAGGTTCCATCGGGAGATCTAGTTTCCGTTTTATCTGCCGGCTTGCTGTGGCAAGTATCCATCAACGCGTATTTAAGAGTCGGTCTAAAGAAGACCAGCGGCACGCACGGCACGCTGCACAGTACGAAAAACGTCATCGAATGCCGGTAGATTGTTCATCTGATGGGCAAGGCGTGCAGCCCAAAGTCGCCGCAGTCGATCTTCCTTCGCGGCAATGGTTTGCTCGATGGTTGCGGCTGTGCGCTGGCGAAATGCGAGCTTTGCGTCCAGTTCAGCGCGCAGTTCGGCAATGCGTGGCCCAGTGGACGTGAGCAGGTGCCAGAGATCGTACAGATCGCGTGGCTCGTTGCGAGCTCTGTCGCTCAACGCGATGAGCTTTTCGACAACGATCTCCTCGATCGCATAGACGCGTACCGTTGGTCCCTCTGGGAGGTCGCTGAATGCTTCATAGGAACGGAGAATCGGACGTTCCTGCAATGGGAATCCCAGCACTTCGTTGATTGTGATATCGACCTTCACGTCGTTGGCGGCAGGCAAAGGACCTTGATAGCGCAGATAAAAGGTGTGGCTGTTCCGATGGCCGTGGCGGTCTTCGCGGTCGAATGTGATGCGCAGGCCGGATGCTGCTTCGATGGCGGCGAATATTTCGTCCAGCCCTGCACGTATCGTGTCGAACGTGGTCGGCTCGGTCAGCGTGAAATCCATATCTTCGGAGAAACGGTAGTCGGGGAACCAGCATCGCCGCAATGCAGTGCCACCCTTGAAGGCAAGAACGTTGCGTAGCGCATGGCCGGCCAGCCCGGTCAGGAACCAAGCGAGAACGTAGTCGCGTTCAATGACAGCTTCCGGAATGCGTCGCCCGCCCGCTGTAAGGAGCGTGTTGGCGATCAACGAAATATTGCGTTGAGGAATCATCAGCCGAGCCTTACGGCATCCAGTTCTTCGGGGGACACATTAAGCCGTAGCCGCCAGCGCGATAGAAATGAGCCTTCTTGAGGTAGTACCGGGTCGAGCCGCTGGTAGGTCGCCGACAGCTTGTTGCGCAGCGGCCGTAGCGTGGTTTCGTTTGCCATTCCGTTGCATTCGAGCAGATAGCCCAGACGCCTCAACACGGCCCCCACGTCCAGGCGCAGCGCGTAATCGATCAGGCGCTCTATATTTAGGCTGTCGCGCTTCATCCAGAGGCCCTTGGCGATTTCGGTTATTCCGCCGGCAAGATCCGGACGCCGCAGGCTATCGATGAGCGTGCGCTCCATGTCGCTGATCATCACGGATTGTTCCTTGGTGACCCAGTGCTTCGCTATTCCGAACATCTGAGCTTCGGTGACCAAAACGAACCGGTATTCGTAGCCGCCAATGGTTTGCGGCCGGATGCGCCGGGTGCAGGAAACGTAGATGATGAGATTGGGCTGTGTCAGCATGCGATGCAGTTCGAGCGCGGTGCCATGCGAGAGATAATAGGGGGCATTACCCGCCACTTCTCGGGCAATCAGATAGGGGCTCCCAATATGCTCGCTGGTCCGGCCCAGTTCAAAGGGAACGAGATTGTAGAGGCCGGGCTTCAGACGCGTCACTAGACCGCGCTGTTGTGCCTTGTGAACCAGGTTCCGAGCAGAGCTTGCCGAGAGATGGGTAATGGCTTCAACGTCCGACAGGGCAAAGGTGGTCCTGCGCTGTTCGTTCAACTCGGTGAACAGCTGGGCGGCCCGTGGCCCCAAGGTTTTGAAGGTGGCATGATATTTATCGGTCAATTAGTCACCCAGTAGGAATCGTATTGCGCGAATAATATAACTCAAGTTATACTATTTGGCAAATATGTCCCTTCTAGGGAAGCTGGCCGACTCTTCGATATGAAGAGTAGAGGTGATTTCGAAGCATAGGAGACTTCTGCACTGGAGCCGATTCTCCAAATGAGACTGCAGGCGCCATGAGCGAGCACAAGAAATCCTTTAGCGAATTGCTTTTGGGTTGCTTCGCTTTCCTGGGTGCAAGCCTGCGCTCGGCTATTGCCGCGCCTAACCTCGGTTGCGCCCCGTGGTCACCCCGAGGGCGTATTGACCGTCCGGAATTGTGGCGTATTATATTCGAGGGGAACAGTGCGAGTTGATCATCCAATGAAAGAAAAAGGTACAGTCATCAGCGAATCGTTGAGCCATTGGGTCGCTAGTCTAGCGGCATGCGTTCGCGTTGCGCTGTCGTCGGCGCCTGAGCCACACGATGATACAGATCGGGCCGATACTTCGATTGATCCCGACTTCGAGGGCTGGCTACATGGCGATCCGTCGGTGACGAAGAACCCGGCCAGTCGATACGGTGATCGGACGCCGGGCTACATCACGGGCAATGGTCTCGGCAGCATGGAGATTGGCGCAGCCGACGACTGAAGCTCGGCTGTTCACATCGGTTTCCCGCCACTCCCTTTGCGTCGGTTGTACAACCGGTTTCTTGCGGTCCTGGGGACTGCTCAGCCTTTGCGGCTGATACCGCTCATTCTCGTGGTTTGGGCTTTTGCCCGGCAACCGGGACTCCGTCTTTGTCGAGGTGCCATTCGCCGATGGTCGGCCTCTCCGGGGGGGTACCCAGCTTGGCGCGGTTGTCAGTCTGCGCGCCAAGGGTGTCCCACACCGCTCGATTTCCCCCGTGGTGCGGGCTCACCTTGCCGGATTTCACAGTGGTGTTGTAGTCCTCACTCGAAGCGCCTTGCTCTTGCAGTACTTCGCGTCGACGCCTATCGAGCGTTGCGGAGACCTGGCCTTCAGTCGAACCAATCCGTGTCGCGAGGTCATTACCAACTGCTTGCTCCGGCATGACGTGCTGACGGGATTGGCGGTCGCGAATCGCAGCGTCGTTCGTGGCGGCCTGATTCTGCAGCGCGTCGACGTTCCTCGACCTATCGGTTTGGTCGAAGTCCTCGCGCAGTGCCGACGATGTCCATCCAAGAAGTTCGGGTAGCTGGCGGCTCGGCACCAACGGACTGTCGGCGGGCACAAATTCGCTTCCCACGTTTCCGCCTCTCGCATACGCAAAGGCGATCTCCGAGACAGCGCGCTGCAATTTGACCGGATCGTCCTCGCGAAGCAATCCGCGCTCCGAGAGCCGCTGCGCGGCGTAATTGGTGAAATCGGTCTGGGCGCCGCTGCTCCACTCGCGCATGAACTGCGCGGTGCGGGCGAGTTCCTTGGATCGACCGTAGGCGTTCTCGCTTGCGGATTGATGATCGACCGCCTCACGATACGATGAGTCGAAGCCGGAAGTGCCAGTTGTTCGGCTGCCGCGCGCCCATTGGTACGCATCCGACGATCGGAACTCCTTAACCAATGCGGTCGCTTCCGATAGCTGTGAGGTCTCGGTGGCCTTGCGTGCGTAGTCGTAGGCGCTCTGAAGACGCTCTTGGTCCATGTGTCGGCCCTCTCGTGTCATTTGGCCGCCAATCTCAGTGAGCGGAATCCTGGCACCGGCTGAAGCGGATGCGACAACGCTCTTGCCGACAATCGAGTCTTCACCCAATCCCAGTCGCCGGTTGACCTCACGGGCTACCGAGTTCAGCGTCTGGAGCTGCGTCGAAGTGGAGCCGCCGCTGGAGGTGGTGCTTGCTCCGGAGCGTTGCTGCGAGCGCTCGAACGATTCCTGGACGCCGAGTGCATTGGTGAGTGCGGCAGCTTGGCTCCGCTGCATGGACTCGCGCTCGGATCGGCCGAGGGTTTCCGCGTCTCTCGCATTTTCCGAGAGTGCCGTTGCCTGGCGCTCCGTGAAGGTGAAGGTCGTTGCCAGCCGGCTCAGAGTTGCCTGGTATCGGAAGACCCCCGCATCCGGGCCAGTGCCCTGAATGGTGCTTCCGTGCGCGTCGCTCGTCGTGGACATGAACGCGGAGGTCCTGGTCGGGGCGAGTTGCTGCTGGTCGATGGAGACGACGTCCTGGGTGACGTTGCCCTTGCTCGTCGCACTCGACTCTCCCGATACGGCCGACTGCATCGGCCCGACGGCGGTGACCGCCTGAAATGCAACTTCTCCACCTTTGATGATCGCGGTCGCGATGATGGGGATCGAGATCACCATGTAGCCCGCCACGGCCTGGTCGGAGATTGCGCCGTGATAGATGCTGGCTGCCGTTTCCAGCGCGAGACCTTGGGCGCCTGCTCCCATCTTGGCCGCGGCCTCGAGGGTGCGGGCGCTCGCCAGGGTGGCGACGTAGTTTAGAATCGCATAGAGCGGCGGCCAGAGCTGAATCCAGACGAGACTCAGCACGAAACTCTTGATCGCGAGCCCGAGCCCACGCCCCTGCGCCAGCAGGAACAGCAGGAAGACGAACGGAAACACGGCATAGATGATCGCCTCGATCACGTTGCGAATAAGGGGCAGGGCCTGTTCGGCGATTTTTCCCATGGTTAGAAAAGACGTGTTGATCGAAGCCGTGGCGTTCGCCCGGGCGGTGGCGATCATAATGGAGGCCGGATCGTTGATTTTCTGGCCGACAATGCTGCTCGTGTCCTGCACGAGGTTCACCATGATGTTCTGGCGAAGAAGATCCGCGGCCGACTGCGCGGCCGTGGCGATCTTGGTCTTGTAGTAGGCCTGCTCGATCTGGCCGTCGATGACCGATTGCGCGGCCGTCGGGTCGAGGGAGGGATTCAACTGGAACGCGAGTACCACGCGCGCGCGCGCCACCTCGGCCGGCAGGCGGTTGGCGAGGTTGGTGTAGACGTTGGGGCAGGTGTCCACCTGGACCGGGTTGCCGAAGGTCGAGAAACGTGCCGGATTCGGGTTCCCCACCAGCGACCAGATGTCGGTGCTCTGGGCGAACGCGGCGGGGGCAATGGTGCCATCCTGCAGGTCGTAGAAGGTGCAGTTGTAAACGAAGGCGATGAGATCGGTTCGAAGCTGGGGGTCTGCGATATTAAGGTTCCGGGACGCCTGAATCAGGCGGTTGCCGAACATGACCCCATTCTTCTGGTAGGCAAGTTCGCTCGGGAGCTGAGCGTCGGGTGTGGGGATGACCTGGAACGCGGTCTCGAAGAATCGCGTCATCACGTCGCCTATCTTGCTCGTGAAGTGCCCAAAAAAGGCGACCCCGATCGGGACGTTTCCGATCACGACGGGGGGCTGGCTGCCGAGCTTGTCGACCACGACCACGTCGGTCTTGGGGAGGAAGAGGACGTAGTAGAGGAAAAGAAAGCCGAACAGCCAGCCCCAGCCGTGAAATCGTTCCGGCGTGAAAAGCCCTGCGAACGCCGCCACAAGAACGCCGGTTATCGCGATGGTCTTGATGAGTCCGAAGTAGTTGGCGCCGCCCATGATCGCGGCGATCGCATTGAACACCCCGTTCAGGGTGTCGACGTTGCCGTAGGCGTAGATTTCGAACATGGATGCACGAACATCGACGATGGGATAGGGTGGGGATCGCCGCCCGCTGCCTGTGCGAGCTGGTGCCGGCGATCGGCTCTACGAGCCGCGAGCCCCGGAATTTGCGCTGAAATCGAGCATCGCCTTGACCGCCTGCGGCATGGAACTCCACAGTTGCCGCTCAAGAGTCTGCAGGTCCTGCGTCATCGAGGAGACCGAGCGCACCTTGGCGTAGGCGGTCTGTTTCTCGGCGAGAAGCTGTCGTTGGGCATCCTGGGCGTTGCTCCTCAAGGTCTCGACGTACTCCTGCTCGATTTCAGTTCGCTTCAAGGTGTGCGACAAGGCGGTGAGCGCCTGTCGAATCACGCGACTCAGAAACGTCTCGGCGTAGTCGAGCGCGATCACGTCCTTGTAGGTCTCGATCAGCGTCTCGGCGGTGTTCGAGCCGGGGGCCGCGTTGGCGACCGCAAGCATCTTGTACACGGGCTCGGTCGTGTTGTTGATGAAGCCGATGTCGGCGCTGGTCTGGGGCGTGCGGTTCGCGATGTTGTCGGACATGCGAACGAGCCGCTCGGACACGAGCTGAGTGAACGGTTTTACCGAGACAGTGGTGCGGCCCGGGTTCAGACAATCGACGGGTTCGTCGCACGCATAGACATCAACGGCGATGTTGCCTTCGCTGGCCGAGGCGCCGCTCCCGAGCAGCAGGTCGCGCAGGCCCACGATGGTGGGTTCAAAGTAGCGCGGCATCGCGCCGCTTCCGTCATCCTGCGGCGGGTAGAGCACGACCGTCCCGATCACGCTCATGATGAGTTCGCGCTCTGCCTGGCTGATCGAGCCGCCCACGCGGTTCAGCGCCGTCCAGATGACGTTTCCCTTGACGAAGGTGGCGTTCCGAACGTTGGGGTCGGTCGATGCCGCGGCCGCCTTGACGACGCCTGCGGCGTTGGTGGCGCAGGTGAGCCGTCCGTCGACACGGTCGGTCACGCTCCCCAGGTACTGAGAAATGTTTTCACAGCCGCTCATGACTGAGTTGTCGTACTTGCCGACGACGCCATTTACGAGCGCCTGCGCCGCTTCGCAGGAGTTGATGTTCATCGCGTTGATCTTGTTGATCTGGTCCTGCAGCTCGGTGAGCAGCTTGTCGATGTCGGGGGAGATCGACTGAAGCGCGAGCTTGAACGCGTAGCCGACGGCGTTCGAGCCGATGTTTCGCAAGAGCGCCACGAACTGCTGCTTGTTGATGAAAGAAAACGCACCGCCGAAAAGGTCGATTCCCCCGCAGCCCGCCCGCAGACTCGGAAGCTGGGCGTCGACGAGCGGGTAGTTCCGCCCCGGCGAGCGCATCATGAGGGCGCCGCCGGTGTACAGGTTCATCGCCTGGCCGCGGAAGGCGCCGGGCGAGGTGACATTTCCCAGGGCGCCCAGATCGTTGAACATCGCCTGCATTTCACCGTTGAGATCGGCTGGGCGCGTGAGGGTGGGCGCGGTTGTGAGGGTCACGGCGAGCAGGCTCGCGATGATTCGCTTCATTCGGTCAGTCATGAGTGGTCCTTTCGCGTGTTACAGCGGGCCGTTGGATCTATCCTGGGCGAGCGCGGCGATGCGCTCGATGAGATCGGACAAGGCCATGAGGCCAAAGCCAACCGGGCGGATCTCTCGCTTGGATGGCGCGGTGAGGTAGAGAGCTGGCACGACCGAGGGGTTTAGCCTTGCCGCGATACCGTTGTCGAGTTGCGGGTTCGGATATTCGGGAAGGCCTCCGCCGTCGAGGCTCACGGGGAAAACGAGCATGCCGAATTCCTGCTCGAAGCGCTTGAGGATGGGAGCTAAGCGGTGGCAATATGGGCAATCGCTGCGGAAGATGAAAAGAAGCCCGTGCGTTGCGGAGAGTGCACGCACCGCCTGCGCCTGGCGCTCCTCGCGCTGTTCGTCGAAGGCCGCGATTGCCATCGAATTGGTCGGCCGGCCGGTGATTCCGTAGTCCAGCTCCGGTACGGTCCACACGAGCCGCTGCCAGCGTTCGGCGAACACCTCGGACTTGTTCATTACCATGCGCTGATAGCGCATGTAGGCGAGCAGATTCGCCTCCGTCGGGTTCATGACCGCGACGCGCTTCAGGTCGTCGAGCCGCTTTTGCATCGCTTCGAAGCGGGCAAGTTCAGGAAGCCGCTGGGATGCGGCAGGCGGCAGCGGCGCGTTTGGAGCCGGCGGGGGCGGTTCCCGATACCAGAACCAGCCTTCACGATTCCGAAACCAGTACGAATTTAAAACTTGGCCTCCGGTCTCCTCCGCAACGGGCTCGGCTGAGACCTCCTCCGCGTACGCGATCTTCGATCCGAGGAAAGTCGAAGAGACGAACGCGACAAAGAAGAGCAGGCGGATCACTTTCGGTCACCTTTTTCGGGGAAGGTCCCGTCCCGGCAATAGCTCACCTGGTAGACGAGTTCCTTGTCTTCGCGCTTGCCGGTTTCCAGCACGGACCGCTGACGCGTCGTGACCTCCAGACGGTGGCATCCCGGCTTCGGCAGGGGATGCAGCGACTTCACTTCGACCTCGATCGGGGCGAGCGTATTGAAGCGTTGGCGGATGTACGTAGCCGACTCACCGACGATCACGCCGCGCGCCGATCCGCGCTCGATCGCGGCTCTCAGGAGCGGCTTGACATCCGGCACCGCTAGTCTGTCTCCGGACTCGGCCACTGATAGCCCTTCGGTTCCCGTCAAGACCAGGGCGAGCACGACGCGCAGGACGGTCGATTTCATGGCTTGTAGTAGCTCTCCACCTTCTGTTGGGCGCGCGCGCTCATGGCACCGACATCGGGAAGCGTGGGCGCGATTTCGGCGTAGAACTCGGCGAGATTCATCCGCGAAAAGTCCAACGCCTGAAGCTGTGCCACGGTGAAACCGCCGCAGTCGGGACTTTCGGCGGCACCCCAGCCCCTGCCGATCTGGGCGCGGCCCTGCTCGTTGATGATCCTGGCAAGGCGCGAGTTGAAGCAGCAGTAGGATTCCGTTTTCTCGATGCACAGCCGGAGAATCGGCATGCGGCTCGAACAGTAGCTCCCGATGCTGTGACAAAGCCGAGTATCGCGTTTCATGGCGAGCGCCTGCTCGGTTTGTTCGCAATTGAGTATCCCGGAGAGCTGGATTGCCAGCATCGCGATGGTCCACGGTCCGGGCACGAGCGACCCGACGAAGGAGGCGACCGAAACGTCGCCGGCCATGAGACCCGCAAGGGCGGAGGATCCGCCGCCCACGCCGAACAACGCCTCAAAGCCGGCCATCACGGCCTGGGGGGCGTCCGAGGTGAAGAGGGCATCGTAGGTATAGGACGATCCGACCGCCCCGAGCACCTGCCCACCGGCGCCGAGGATCAGATTCAGATTGCTGAAAAGCGATCCGTCCGTACCGCCGCCCGAGCAGCAGTTGACGAGCCCGAAGAGTTTCTTGCGGCAGCGGTTGTCGTAGCCGTTGAACACATATAGGGAGTTGGGATCAACGTACTTTCCGGCCTCCCGCTCGACTTCGAGCATCGCCACGCTCTTTGCCAAATCGGTGTCGGCTGGGTAGCCGGTGTTGAAGCAATTGCCTTCCATGCAGAATTGCTGGTTGCCGCAATTGGCGAGCGTGGAGGTCGTGCCACTTGTGACCTTGCATTGGTAGGTCTGCTCGTACAACTGGCAGAGTCCATTGGTACCGGTATCGATGCAGCTCGACCCGACCTGGCTGCAGCCCCGGTCGCGCAGGGGTTGGCAGTCGTCCACGGTGTTCTGCGATACGCAGTTGAAGGTGTCTTGATACCGCCAGCAGTCCCGGTACACGGGGTAACCGCTGATTTGCTTCGTGGCGGGACCATCGACACAGACTTCAGACAGCTTCTGGCAGCCCGCGGCAGCAGCGCACGCCGACATCAACGCTAGCAGCACGGCAGCGCAGGTTCGAAGAAACCAGCGCTTCACTGTGTCCTCGCTTCGAGCGCTGCACACTGGTTGTCCCAGGCATCGGTCACCGTAGCGATGCTGCGTGGGCGCTCGAAGGTGAACGTGCCGCACGCGCGCGTTTCGTTGATGGGCGTTGTCGTGCACGTGACGTCATCGCAGGTCGTGGACGTAGCCTCGTAGCGGGTGCAAAAGGCGAAGCTGCATTGCTCGGCCGTGCAGCCGCCGCCCTTGTAGTCCACACGGTTGAACAGGTCGGTCGTGTACCAGGAGCGGCCGATGAAATTGGTGAATATCTGGGGCGAGACGGCACCACTCGTCGGATCTACCTGGATCTCCGCATAGCCGGAACAGGGTTCTTCGGTGCAGATCGCGTGCAAGGCCATGCGCACCGTGTCGCTCGTCTGGCAGTAGGCATTAATCGCAATGCCGGCAAAGCGGTTGCCCACTTCGCCGTTTCCCCAGGTGTTCACCCAGAAGTTTCCGAACCAGGTGCCCGGTGTGCAACTGTTGCTCCAGCTCACCTGCACCGTGAGCAGCTTCTGGCAGGTCAGCTGCTCCATGGCCCGGTATTGGTTGCAGACGCGTGTTTCGAAAATATCGGGACTCGTCACCGTTTGGGTGGTACAGGTGCTGTAGGTGCCGGCAAGATTTCCGGCGATCGATTTCGGATCGTTCGCGATTACCTTCGAACGCAACACGATCGGGTCATTCGGTCCTATCGTGAAGCTCGGACGTTGGCCGGGGTTGGTCTGCGAAAAGTTCGTCGCGTTGCAGGCTTGATCGGCGTAGGACGAGCCCTGCCCGGGCGTAAGAGTGCAATTGCCGATGGCTGCGCCCGCGGGCGCGCTGAGGCCGCCGGAGCCGTAGAGACTGCTTTGCGGCGGATTCGTCGTGTAGTTTGGAACGGTCGAACGGGCGGCATCGCCCGTGACGCTTCCGCGGGCTTGTGCGTTGCCCGAGAGCCCGAGCTGTCCGCCTTGGGAGAAGGCGTCCGACAGCGGGTCGGCCCAGGCGCTCGAATTTGCCGCAAGGGCGATCAGGAATAGAACGCGCGCGAGCATCTACGGCGCCCTTTTCAGCCGCGTGAGATAGGGGAGCGCCTGCGGTCGGGCCGAGGGCACCTGCCGCACCATCGCCTCAAGCGCGTAATCCAGACTCACATCGCCGGCAATGGCAACGAAGGCGGAGGGACGGCGGCAATCCGAGGTGCACGCGGACTCCGTCACCGTTGCACCGGCGCCGCCCGTTAGTAGGACGAAGGTGGGAGCGCGCTCGACGGCATAGCGTGCGAACGCTTGAGGATCGATCTGCCACGCGACGTTGCGCTCGCCGATCAACGATTGGACGCGGGCGAGGGTCGCGCGCATCGAATTGTCCTTGAGGCCGCGCAGGACGAGCATGGCGCCGGATCGCGCCGCCTGGTCGGCGAGGCCTCGCAGGCTCGCCGCCGGCATGTCCAGCGTCACGAAAATCCTCAGTGCAGACTGCGGTGATTGGGTCATTGAAGGAATCATCGCCCCGGTGTGGTGCCTGACGAGGGCTTCGATGTCGATTCCCGCAGCGCCCGGGTTGATCTTGGGCGGCAACGCGATCGGCGTCCGTTCGATTGCGCGCGCATCCGGAAACGGGTGGGTTTCGCGGATGCGGTCGATGGTCTCTTTCGAGGGCCACACAGGCTCGGCCGCATGTGCGGGGAGCGCCGCGCATAGCGCCATCAGGACGATGCTGACGGAATCAGTAAGCGCCGGCACAGCAGTTCCTCTTCCGAAAAATCTGATAGGCGAAGTCCTCGCCCGCGACCGGGAACTCCTTCCCCGCACCCCAGATGAGGGTGCTGCGCCCGAATGGCTGGCAACAGGTTCCTCCATCCTTTTGGGTGTTCGGTATCGGATAGACCATCTGCATCTTGTATTGGGTCTTGTCCATGATGGGTTGCGGGTAGTAGCCGCACAGCCCCGCATCCCCGCTCGCGCCCCAGGTTGCAAGCTGCCGATGCATCTTGGCGGCCATGCGCTGGGTGAGCAGCGTTGACGCCTGCACGCCGCCGATGTGGGTGGCGACGTGTCCGTCCATCGGGTAGATCGAACCCTGGCAGCCGGCGCACCAAAAGAGGCTCGCGAGCGGAAATCCGGCGGTCGCGGCGACGCAGTCGGCAGCGCACGCCGCCTTGGCAAGCGGGTTGGCAAAGAGCACGGCCTCGGGGTTGAGAATCGCGGTGAGCTCGTCGTCGGCCCACAGCGGATCGACCTCGGTCAGGTAGACGAGATCGAGCGATCCCTTCTCGAGACAGGGGAAGTCGAGCAGCACTTCGAGCCAAGTGAGGATGGGATTCGCGTACCAGTGAACCTGGTAGAAGCTGTTGCGCGTTTGGCTGTCGTGACCGACCTGCGCCCCGCGCGGCACATCGACGCCGGGGTCGAGCTGGATGCCGCCAAGACCCACCATGCAGAAGGGCGTGCGCGTAACGTCCACCAGGCGCGCCGGCTCCCAGAAGCCGATGGTGAGTCCGATTCGCGGGGGATTGCTGCAGTAGCAAACGGGCGAGGAGGGGTTGGCGGTGTCCTCCTGTCCATCTGAGAGCAGGGTCGTTCCCCCGATGGTCATCGGGAAGATGCAACTCCAGCAGATGTCGGTGATCGGGTTCACGAAGCGGCCGTGGCAGGTCGAATCGGCACGCGCCAGAGGAGCGAGGACAAGCCACGCCAGGACGAGCACGGCGGCGAACAGACGGTTAGAGGATTTCATCGATGCGAAGGCGCTTGCCTTCCTGGGAAACGAGCGCCGGTACGTGGCGGATGCGGAGCTTCTCGGTCAGACTGCCCTGCTGGTCGTAGTAGACCGGCAGCTTCCACTTGTGCGCGAGATCGAGATAGGAACCGCCGGTGAGGATCAGCTTCACTCTTCCGTGATAACGATCGAGGAGGTGTCGGGCTCGCGTGACCTGCTCCGAATCACGCGCGTCGAAAAAGAGCAGGCGTTTGGAGAGGGAGACCGTATCGAGCGGATTCACCTGCGTCCCCGGCGATACGATTACCTTGCCCTCGGCATCGGTGATCGGATACGGAACCATGATCGTGGGGTCGTAGTAGAAGCTCCTCGGCCGCGTCGTCTTGGTGATCGTCGCCACCGCGGCTGGATGTTCGACCTCGCGCCTGGCGCCCGAGCGCGCATCCCGTTGCAGCTTGGCAAGAGCGCCGCTTGTCTCCGCCTCCCGCAGCCTCGCGAGGATGACCTCCAGCAAATTTGGCTCGGCAATCGGATACACCGGGCCGATCACGCCGAGGTCCTGGGCTGCTGCCGTGGCCGGGACCAACAACGTGATGCTCGCAAGGACCGCGGCGCAGGTGCGGAGCACCCGAACCGTGCGATATTTGCGAATATCAAAAGAGCGCATACGCCCGCCCGATAATCTGGCTATCCGCGACCCAGCCCGTCAGTCGGTAGCGCGAATCGAGGCTGTCCGGGTGTGGCGCCCGGACGTAATAGTGTCCAGGTGATAGCTCGCCGGTTGGACCAAGGTCCAGGAATACGCCCGAGCGACTTTGGGTCTTGGCCGTCCCCACAAAGTTGCCGTTCAGAAAGAAATCGCGTTTGACACGGGTCACGGTATCGCCGGGTACGCCGGCTAGAATTTTCACGAACGTGACGCCGGCCGGATACGGATCTCCGCCCGACCAACGAAACGCGACGTACTGCCCGCGCGCCGGCAGTTCGCCCTTGTGGATCAAGAAGACCCGGTGCGGGAGGCTTTCGGAGTTGTTGAGTCCGAGCGCGAAATGCATCTTGAAGAAAATCGCGGCAAGGACGACGACGAAATACGCAATGCCCCAACGCCCAAGGTGCGCGCGAAGGCTGCGGCGGAAGTCCTCCGTATTGAAACGGAATGGCAAGACGCGGGGAACGATTCCGGTTGGCATACGATCCCTACAATCCCAGGCGACGGCGCACTTCCGGGGTGAGATCGGGCAGCGCCTGACGCTCGCCGATCACCGCCCCGCGTGCGAGGATCAAGCAGCCGCATTCTCCGGGCAACGCCTGGATCAGTGTCGTGACTTCCGCGCCGAAAGCGCTGGCGCGCTTGAGTGCGCTAGAGCGCTCGTCGTCGGTGGTCTCGCGCTTCAGCAGCACTGCGGCGACCTGTGTTTCCTTCAGCCGATAGAGTTCGCCCACGTCGAGTGTGGCGAGCCGAGGCGCCCGTGGCGGCGCAATCCACACCGCGTATGCGAGAAGGAGCGCGGCATTGATGAGCGCACTGGCGAGGAGCAGGACCAAGGTTGACCTTAGGTTCACAGCCGGCCTCGATCCTTGAGGACTGCGTCGATGGCCTGCGACACGGTAAGCCCTGCAGCGCGTTTCTCGTTGATGGCGGTGAAGTCCTCCGCTCGGCTGCTGAAAAGAAGCAGGCTGTGGGGATCGACGAGCAGTCGCCCGATGCCGCTGCCGGCCGGGGAGTGGATGTAGATCTCCGAGTAGGCGCCGTGCTCGGTGCGTAGCGACTGAAGCAGCCGCTTCATCGAGTCATCCATGGTGAGTTGCCCGAGCTTGTCCATCATTTCGATCGACTCCGACTTTTGGCGCAAGAGGAACATCCAGTCGGAATTGTCGAGCGCGGCCTTGGCCGCAGGATTGCGGTAATAGTCGTCGATGCCTTGTGTCGCGGACATGAACGCGCCCTTGTACTTGCGCGCACGGCGGTAGCCCGCCTCGATGAACTCGGCCGTGGCGCCGCCGGAGAGCAGGTCCCAGGCCTCGTCGATGATGACGATTTTCTTGCGCTCGCGGCTGAAATACATCTCGCGAGTGATCCGGTACATGACGATCAGCAGCACTACGGTCTGCAGATCCTTCTTCGCCTTCAATTCCTCGAGTTCCAGGACAATGAAGTCGGCACTGAAGTCGATGGTGGCCTCCCCTTCGAAGTACTTGCCGTAGGCGCCCTCGCGCGTATAGGGGTGAAGCATCGTCGCCAAGTCTTTCAGCCTGCGGTCGTCCTCGTGCTTGTCTGCGTCTAGGCGCCCGGTCGCCAGCAGGTCGTGGATATCCGACACCGTCATGGCGTTGCGCTTATCGTTCCAGACCTTTTTGATCGCGGCGCCGAGCGTCGAATACTGGAATCCGTTCAACGGCTCGCGCGGGGAAACCATCTGGGCGAGGAGCGGCTGCAGCAGTTCCATGTCCTCATCGATGTCCTCCACCAGGGTGAAGGGATTGAGCGATAGAGGCGCCGATTCGGAGAACTCGATGAAGTTTCCGCCAAAATACCGGCACGCCTTCTCGTAAGATCGTCCGACATCGATGATCCACACCTTGGCGCCGGTGCCCAGGTACGCGCTAGCGATCTCATTCAAGAGCAGGGACTTCCCCGAGCCGGAGGTGCCGGCGATGGCGACGTTGTAGTTGCCGGCGGGATTGTCGTAGACGTCGATCTGCATGATCTGACCGCGCCGGCCGCCGAAGAGGAGCACCGGAGTGCCCGTCCCCTGCCATTCGGCGATGACAGGGGAGAGGTGCACGGCGTTGGCGGAGGTCTTGGTGGTGATCCGCTTCATGCGCTTCAAGTCCCCGTGAAACGGAACGGATAAGGTCATCGGGAGGCTGCCGATCAGCGCCTGGGTCATCATCAAGGTGTCGCTCGTTAGCTCGAAACCTCGCGCGCGAAAGATCGCGCGGGCTGCTTGTTCGGCGCGAGTGACCTCCTCGGGCGGGGCGAAGAGCGCCACCGTGTGGTGCAGATCGACCAACTGTTGGCCCTCGTCCAGGGCCTTCAGTACGATGTCCCAGTCGGCCTTCCTCTCCTGGAGATCGGGGAGGAACCGGGCCATGTAGCTCGTTGCATTGGTGGTGGCGCGGGCGGCCTTGATATAGGCCCAGTTGCGCGTCGCCTCCGGGTCGAGCACGTGGACACCCAGGCTGAGCAAGAACGGGCAAGGAAACTGGAGCGTGCCCTGGTACAGATCGCCGATCAGGCTTCCCATGTTCCAGAGAGCGAACCGCGGTGGAAACGAACGCACCGAGAGCAGCCGCAGATCGGTCGCAGCGGAGTCCGCAGCATTACAAAGCTGGATTTCCGATTTACGAATCCGCATATGCGTTGCCCGGTCGATCACCTGGTCGCGAAGCTCCCGCCCTTCGTCGTAGGTGAGAGGAAGTGAATCGCCGCTCGACCGATGGGGATCAATGAGCGCCGAGACCCAGTTGATGAGATCGGATGCGGTGAAAGGTCTCGACGGGAACCCGGCTGCGTGAAGCGTTGCCCGAGCGCCTTCGCGTAGCGAAAGCAGGTCGTCCAGCCGGGCGAGGTCCTCCGGATTGCCGGGGATCGACACGCTCAGCACCAGGCGAAAGTCCCGCAAGAGATAGCTTTGCGCCGGCAGCAGCGACCGGTGGCTGCCCAAGAGGTAATGGTCGACGCGCTTACGCGCCATGGTGCGGTAGAGGTTGGTATGATGGCCGGCGCGGCCCAGGCTTGCAAGCTCCGGGACCTCGTCATCGGCGAGGCGCATCCGCGCGTAGGCAGCAAGGCGCCTGCGAATGTCCGGACTTGCGAATAGGTGAAACTGAAGGCCGGTGCCGGGTGGGGATGCGGCGAAGAGGCTCGTCAGGATTCTCGTCATCTCTTCATCGGCCCCGGACTGGGGGCGTAGTTCCAGGCAAAAAGCCAGAGAATCGCGGTTCACGAAAACTTGCTGGTCATCGAGATAGGCGCGGTAGGGGAGCCACTCGGAAAACGATGCGGCATCCTCCGAAGCGCCCCCGGGGTGCCGGCGCGCCGAGCCGGGAGAGAGGTCGGACACGCTCGCACCGGAGAGCGCGGATTCGATGTCAGCGAGAAGGGTCTGCAGCATGGTTCAACGCTCAAGCGGTGCGGCGTCGATCGCGGACGAGCCTAGACCGGGAGGCGCAGGCAGGCGCTCGGGAGGCGTCTCAATATCGCTCGGAGGTTTCAAGGGGGAGGCATCGGGTGCGACCGGCACTGGAGGCGCAACGCCGTCCACGCCGCTGCGCGCCGCCGGCCGAACGTGCTCGATCAGCCAGCGGCCGGTGTTGACGATGACGTGGAGGTACCCTTCCTCGTGTAGGTCGCCGTCGCTGTCTTCCCACGGGGCAATCCAGACGCGCAGCAGCCGCGGATTCGAACGAATGGTATTGCCGGCCGCACCCGGAGCGGTGGACTGGCTGAACGCAACGGACGCTGCGCCGTAAACGGTAGGCGTGGCGGAGGGTGATTTCGCGGGGGAGGACTGCGCCGGCCGAAGATTTCCGTGAATTGAGTTTGCATAGACTCCCGAGACCGAATTGCACATGACGCCCTCGGGCGCCTTACAGGCGTAGTTCTCCGTTCCACCGAGTCCGGACAGTGACGAGGCACAGCCGGATAGCGTCACAGCGATAAGCGCCACGGGTACACCGCAGGGCCGGGTCATTGCTGTGTGCCCTTCGCGGCAGCAGGACCGACGGCACCTGCCGTAGTGCGGCCAAGCCACGCATCAATCTGCGCGCCGCTCGCGGCGCCCGGTAGCACCCGTCCGTCCGCGGCGATGAGCGTCGGGGTGCCCGTGATGCCGAGACGCTCGCCCAACTCGACGTTACGGCCGATCGGGTGAATGCACTCGCGGGAGGAGACGGCCTCGTCGCGCCACATCAAGGCGTGCCAGGCCGACACGCGGTTCTCCGAGCACCAAACGGCGATGGCCTTGGCTCGCGCGTCCGGATGAAGGGATTCGATTGGCATCAGGAACGTGTAGATCGTGACATCCAAGATGTTCTTCATTTCCGCTTCGAGCCTGCGGCAATACGGGCAGTCCGGATCGCTGAAAATCGCAAACGCGCGTGCGCCCGTTCCGCGAACTTCGCGGATCGCGTCAGCCAGCGGGAGTGCCGTAAAATCGATCCGGGTGAGGGTATCCTTTCGCTCCGTGGTGAGATCGCGTTGGGCCTTCATGTCGAAGAGGTGGCCGAACAGGAAAAACTGCCCGCTCTCGTCGACGTAAGCGAGGTTACTTCCCATCGCCACTTCGAATACACCCGGCCAGGGCGTCGCGGCCACGGTGCCGAAATGAGTAGCGGGATAGAGGGTCTTCAATCGGTCTAGGAGGGAAACCGAGGGAGGTGCGCTTGTCTGGGCGAAACAGGTCGCGCACAGGGTCAGACCCAAGAGAAGTGTACAAGACGCAGTGCGAAGGCTACTGGTCATCATCGTCGTTCCTTTTGAATTGATGTGAACGCTCGGCGAGTTGCGGAAACTCGTCTTGGTCCCGGGCTTGCGCGTCGAGTGATCCTTGCAGGGCGACGCCGTGGGTCAGGACGACGTCGACCGTCCTGCCGGCATCAACCTCGATCACCGGGAACACCTTCTCGGCAAGGCTGATGTAGTACTGGGCGAGGCGATCGAGCGCGCGGCCCACGCCCGTGCCCAGGCCCGCCTGGATCTGCTTGTCCGGTTCGACGGTGCTGGTTGATCCAAGCGGCGAGATAGAGAGCGTGCTTGCGTTTTGTTGGAACGCGTGTCCGATACCGCTTGCCACGCCGGCAATCAGCGCGTTGGCGAGAATCTGCCCCTGTTTGGTAACCAGCCGGCCGCGCATTCCGGCTTTGCCGTCTTCGCCTGCGACATAGCCCTTGACCGGGACGTCGATCGCCGTACCATCCCGGGTGACGCAGGAGAGCGATTCGGTGCGGATGTAGGCGCGCTCCGAACTGATGTCGCCGTAGCCCGCGCCGATGACGAAGCATTCCTTGATGCGCGAGCGAAATTGATTCGGCAGTACCGCGTTGTCCATCAGACGAAGGAGCACGGGCTGCGGATTGCGCTGCGCCATGCCGCCCGTTGGGGCATCGAGGCCGCCAAGCAGAATCGCCCGGGTGAAGGCACCGCTAGGAATGTAGCGGCGCGAATCGCGCACTGGCGGGGGCGGCCCTTTGGACGGATCGGCCGCGCCCTTCCTGGGTTTCCCGTTTATCCCGTCCGAGAGCGCGATGCTAATGATTCCCGAGGGAACGAACGACGTTCCGCCGCCAAGAGTCGCGCCCCCCGACGGTGAGATTCCGGTCATCGAAGTTGAGCGCGCCGGTGGCGGGGGCGGGAGCCGCTGTAGGTTGCCCGCAGCGTCCGCTTGCTCCGCAGTCGGCCGACCAGGCGCAAAATCGGGTCGCACGGCCGGTACAGGGATCGGCGGCTGAGGAAGCGGTGTCAGTTTGGACTGCTCCAGCTTCTGCAGCCGCTCCAACATGGTTTTGTTCTGCCCCTCAAGCTCGCTGTTGCGCTGTGAGATTTCGCGCGACTTCTGCTCGATCGTCTTCAACTGCGCGTCGGCCTGCCCGCGCCAGGCGTCCCTCGGATCGACCTGGCCGCCGGGGGCGAGGATGTTGGTCAACTTCGGCTTCGGAGCATGCTCGCCCGAATCCCGGGAGCCCGTAAGGGCTACCGATAAGAGAGCCGCCACGATGACAAGGCACGCGATGCCGCCCAACAGCAGATATTGACGGCGCTTCGCCGTAGCGGGGCTGACGGAAGATGATTCAATCATTGGCGCTCCGCTCCCGAATGACAAACAGGTTCGTCGTTTCCCCCGCACGCAGGGTCCGTTGCTCCAGGCTCACCGCCATGACGCCTGACTTGTACAAGTCAGACTCGTTCAGCGTGAGGTTGCTCTTCGCCACGTTCGTGAGCTGGTACTTCTCGCCGACGATTCCGGTTCCCAGATATACGCGTTGCAAGGTCAGGCGAACCCCTGGCCAAAGCGCCAGCACCCGCGAGGCTTCCCGAATTTCCATGTCGTCGGGCAACGCATCAGTGGCCAGCGCGAGGAGGAGGTTCTTGATCGTGTGCACGTGCCGGCCGCTACGCTCGATGCGCGAGGGGGATGCTCCGGCCTCGCGCCCTTCCCGGATCACGATGGTGTCGGCGGGCGAGTCGATCGGCTGCAACAGCAGGGCGACGGTACCCCGATCCGATGTGACAAAAATGTTGATCGGTTTCGTGCCATCCGCCTGTGTCGGGCGGATGAAGACCTGGCCCTTTTCTTCGTCCTTTTCCAGTACGAATTCGCCAGCGTTGCCGGTCACTTTGCGGATGCGGCCGCGCTCGAAAGAGATGCGGGTCACTTCCTTCTGCGAGATCTTCGCGAACGCGGTCTCACCGTCTTTGGCGTCCACGATCTGGAGCGCCGAAGCGGGAAGGCTAAGCGCCAGCAGGAGCAGAAGCGGGGTTTGGCTTGGTTTCAAGTGGATCATTAGGGTTGGTCTCCCGGAAGGATTTGAGGAAAATTCGGCCCGCCGTGTACTGGAATTCGACGGCGTAGCCTTTTGCGACCTCGGATACGCGCCGGTCGCTGATGAAAGTCGTGAGTTGCCCGCGTATCCCTACCTTGAGGGATCGTTCATCGACGATAAGGTCCCGCGGACTGAAGACAGTCGCCGCCCCGTCGCGCTTCAAGCGCTCGGCGGCGGAGGACAGCGCCGTGCGAAGCTCTCCGTAGGCGGCGGGCGCCGCATACTGCAACAGAACCTTGGACTGATGATCGATGCTCAGTGGAGTTACATTGAGGGTAAGTTGCATGAGGAAAAAGCCCATCTGTTCGAGGTACTCGGCGCTCACGCGCTCGTCCTCCACCCAGAACGTCTTGTGGATAGTCGGGGGTACCACCACGACCCGCTCACGACTCGACATCCTGAATGCGAAGGCCCCCAGGACCAGATTGGTGAGCATCGATCCGAGGAGCAGAGCGAGGAGGAAGGTGAACGCCCGGCGTGCGCTCGCGAGATCCTCGCGCATCCACGCGAGTTTCATCCCACCATCTCCCGGAGGTACGAAGGTGGCGTTCGCTTGAGGCCGGTGACGCTTGCGGGCAGATACCAATAGATCAGGTGCAAGGCGAAGGCTGGATGCTTGCCCGACTTCGCGCGACCGTAGGCGGCGGCAAGCAAAAAGCCCAGTGCGCAGCCGCTCACGAAGAACCCCGAAATCATTCCCGCCAGGGCGCACGTAAGTACGAGGAGCGCGAGGTCAAGGTCCCACCAAAACATGCGCGGCGGATCGTTCAACCGGCGCGGGATTTCAAGTGAGATATCGGCCATGGTAAGAAATCGGTTGGTCAGATCACTGCGGTCATAATGCTGTCGATGATCGTCGGCACGTAGACCATGAAGAGCGCGAAAACGACGCCGACCAGGGCTGGAATGGGTGAGGAGCGGGCGACACCGATGCCGGCGCCCAGGATGAAGGCGGCGATGGCGATCGATTTGCCGAGATAACCGGTTGCCCAGTTGAGCAGCGTGGAGTAGATGGTCTGGAACTCAGTGCCGGTGGTGCCGGCGAGGGCGGACCCCGCGAGCAGGGCCAGTACTAGGGCGAATACTGTGGTGCAGAGGCTTTTGCGCATGACTTCAATCTCCCAGTGGTTTCAAATCTGATGTACAGGGCTTACCAAACCTGCGCCTTCCCGACGGCGGGTCTCGCCCGTTCCGTTGAACCCGCGCCGGTTCGGAGGTTCCGACGCACCTTGTCGATGTAGGCGCGTCTCGACCTGGGATTTACGGAGTTGTAGGCGCCAACCGCGTCCCAGGTGTACCCGATCCGGTAGAAGTTGTAGGCGAGGATCCACGCGCCGACGTGGATATTGGTGCAGGGTTCGAAGAGGTCACGCTCGCTGATCCCGTAGGTGGCGAGTGTCGAAAGCCACACGGAATTGATCTGCATGAGGCCAATATCGTGTGAGCCGTTGGGGTTGCGGCCGATCGCGAGCGGGTTCAAGCCGGACTCGGTTCGCGCAATGGCGTGAAGCAGGGCGCTATTCACTTGGTAGCGCGTTGCAGCATCGTCCCAGCAGGCATGCGTGGGGACACTCGCCAATAGAACGAGTGCGAGGATCAGCCGCGTGTGCTGCCGTTGCCCCTGGCGCGTTGTCACATTGACCTCCCGTTTATCTCGCCTGCACCGCTCGACCAGAGGTGCAGTGCCACGTTGACGCAAATCGTAGCGGTGGCGGGTGCCAATGTCCGCTCGAATCATGGCTTCGATGAAGCCACGTCATCGCTTGCGTTTGGTGCAAGAAGATGCTTGCAAATGAAGCACCCGATTCGGTCGCCAATCAGTGTGAAGCGCAATAGGCGATGGCGGAAAGCGAAGAAAACCGACGGGTAAAAACTGAGCAACGAGGAAGGGTTCTAGGTGGAAATGGCCGCCCGTGTGCTCATGTACGCCCGCGGCCGGAGCACAAGAAAAGGCGAAACGGTTTTGCGTGTCCGGGCATGAATGACCATGGCACGCTAGTCCCCGCGTTCGAAGACAAAAAGAGGGCAGGGCGCGTGTCAAGCCGAAACGTGGCTTCGATGAGGCCACGCTGACGATGGAAGCGACCCGTTGGACCGGTAATACTTGATTCAGCGTGACGAGACCGCAGTCGTTGAAGTGGTCCACGGACATGATTTCGACGGGCGCTGCGCGCCGCGCCTGCTCATCGCACCGTCGCAGTCCCAGCCGGAGACACTGGGCTGAGCGTGTGCCTTCATCGGAGAGATAAAATTGATCGGAAAGGTGCTCTTTCGGAGGAAGCAGGTCATCGAGCTACTGGCCGGGCAGCATGCCGTGCCGGCCGCGGTGCCTGAAGGGGAACTCCCGGTACTCACTTCCGACGTGCTCATCGAGCGCACCGGGACGAAGCCTCTTGTCGATGTGTTGCGCACGAAACTCGGTTTTCCTCCAGAGATGTTTGACGGGGCCGTACAACCGGTGATTGCGGCATTCGCCGAATTCGTGCAATTACTGCCGGCGACCGAGTCGCACCACCACGCCGAACCGGGCGGCCTATTCACTCACACAGTCGAGGTGGTCAATCTTGCGCTCGACCTCCGGCGCGGGCAGATTCTGCCGAGGGGCGCACCGCCCGAAGCGATCGGGGAACAGGCGCACCGGTGGACGTACGCGGTATTCGTTTCGGCACTGCTGCACGAAGTCGGCAAGCCGATCGCCGATCTGCGCGTCGTCATACGCAAGGGCGCGACCTGCACCAAACAGTGGTCACCCCTTGCCGGGTCGATGCTCGCGAGCGGTGCGACCAGCTACCGGGTTGAATTTATTGAGCGCATCTCGGCGCGTTGCGAACTGCACGGGAAATTGCCGGTGCTGCTCCTCAATCGGTTCGTGCCCGAATCAATCCTGGGGTGGCTCTCTGCGGACGGCGCACTCGTTCGCGAGCTTCTCTCCCATCTCGCGGGAGACAGGGCAGGCGAGGAAGGCGTGCTCCACGAGTTGGTATCTCGCGCCGACGTGGAATCCTTGCGTAGAAACCTTTTAATCGGATCCAGGGTACGGTTCGAGACCGCGCGGGCTGTGCCCCTGAGTACCCAACTGACTGAACAAAGGCCAAAGGCGGATGACGAGCTTCGTCTCGACCAGCCTGATGCAAACGCGTCTGGCTCGGAAACAGGCGGTGCAAGCAGTACGGCGACGAGCATCGGAGCAGTGGCGCCTGCTACGGAGGCGGAGGAGTTCCTTGAGGCAGTCGAAGAACCGATGCAAGCTGGTACGGGGACAGCAAAACCGGCGATTCAAGAGTCACCGCGCATCGCACCCATGCTGAGCCCACCGGTCGAGCCGGCATCGATCGGTGCGGCGAAAGCGGTGAGGCCATCCGCCGGAGGGGCGCCCGAAGCCGCGCTGAGATTTATGGGCTGGGTTCAGCAGGGACTCGCGAGCGGTGAGCTGCGATTTAACGAATCCGGCGCGTTGGTTCATTTCGTGCCGGAGGGCATGTTCCTCGTCTCGCCGCGCATCTTCCGTGAATTTGCGAAGGTGCATGGTGAAGATGGCAGGGGGGCAGCCAAAACCGGGGACGAAACACAGTTAGGAAAGGGAGTTCAACGGCAACTGCTTCGGGCGGCATGGCACGTTCGCGCCGACAAGGGCGTCAATATCCTGACCTACCAGGTGGTCCGGGGAGGCCGAACAATATCGCAACTCTCGGGCGTGGTGATCGAGGAGCCCGTGCGGTTCGTGAATCCCGTGCCGCCTGCGAACCCGGTGCTCGCGCGTGCAGCCCCGAGCCCAAGGGAGTCGTCTTGAGCTATCCGCTTGAGGCGCGGCTGCGACCGGCCTACGAACTATGCTCGGCGGCGGTCGCCGCCGTGTGCGCCATCGCTGTAACCGTCACCCCAAGAACGTTCCTCCTTCCTCAAGGAGTGGCATGGGCGATGGGGGCGGTATGTTTCCTTTTAGCGGCGGTGCGGACTGTGCAGGGGTGTCTGGTTGTTCGGTACCGTTGGAATCTTCGACGCCAGCGCGAATACGTCGTGACTTCGGACGAGATTCCGTGGTCGGAAGAGCGGTTGTTTCTCGGGAAGGGATTCCGCTGGGATCAACGGCACACCCAGCGACTGCACGAAGCGAGACTACCGCTCAACCAGGATTTGCTAAGGCCTGGGATGGTCTCCCGCATACTGGGCTTTTTCCAGAATTCGCATTCTGCAATGGCTTCGGTAGGCGGCGATCCGGCTATCCATGGCGTTGAACCGATGGAATCCGATACCTGGATGGAAATCGGCGACCGGGTTGGGCACACACTGGTTCTCGGTACGACACGGGTCGGGAAGACCCGGCTTGCCGAGCTTCTCATCACCCAGGACATTCGCCGGGGTGAGGTGGTCATTGTGTTCGATCCGAAGGGCGACCTGGATCTGCTGCGGCGCGTGTATGCCGAAGCGAAAAGAGCAGGGCGGCTTGGCCAACTCTTCATGTTCCATCTGGGCCATCCCGAACTTTCGGCCCGGTACAACCCGGTAGGGAATTTTTCGCGTATCACGGAAGTGGCGACCAGGATCGCCGGCCAGCTTCCCTCAGAGGGCCAATCAGCCGCGTTCAAGGAGTTCGTCTGGCGATTCGTGAACGTCATGGCGCGCGCGCTGGTGGCGCTTGGCCGCAAGCCCGACTACGAGCAGATCAATCGCTACGCCTCGAACGTCGAACCGTTGCTCGTTGACTACTTCGAGCATTGGTTTGACCGCGAGCCGGCGGCGGCCGGCTGGCGCGAGGAATTGGAATCGATGGCGATCGACAAGAAGAGCCTCGCGAAGGGTCTGCAAACGCGAGGAGCCCGGGCTGTGACGCTGGTCGAGTACGCGCGGCGAAAGAAACTCTACGACCCAATTGCGCATGCGCTTGCCTCGACGCTCAACTACGAAAAGAGCTACTTCGACAAGCTGGTCGCCTCGCTCCTTCCCCTCATGGAAAAACTTACGACCGGACGGACGGCCTCCCTCCTGTCGCCGGTGTATGACGATATGAACGACTGGCGACCGGTCTTTGATTGGACCTCGGTGATTAACCTGGGGGGGATTGTGTACATCGGGCTTGATGCCTTGTCCGACTACGAAGTTGCCGCGGCGGTGGGCAACTCCATGTTCGCGGATCTCACCAGTGTCGCGGGGAGTCTCTACAAGTTCGGGACGGGTCACGGACTTCCCGGCGAGATGAAGTCTCGCCGCATTGCGATTCACGCCGACGAGTTCAACGAACTGATCGGCGATGAGTTCATCCCGCTCCTCAACAAGGCGGGCGGGGCGGGCTTTCAGGTGACGGCGTACACGCAGACTTGGTCGGATGTCGAGGCGCGCATCGGTTCCAGGGCAAAAGCAGGGCAGATCGCGGGAAACTTCAACACCCTCATCATGCTTCGCGTCAAGGAGATGGCGACGGCGGAACTCCTGACCGATCAGCTCCCGGAAGTGCGCGTCGTGTCGACCGTGGTGGCATCGTCGGTCACCGATACCAACGATCCGGCAGACTTTGCCGACTTCGCAAGTCGGAACGAAGATCGGATACTGACCGAAAGCGCGCCGATGCTTGCGCCAAGCGATCTGGTCCAACTACCCAAAGGGCAGGCCTTCGCAATGATTCATGGTGGTTTGCTCTACAAGATCCGGATGCCGCTACCGGACGGAAGCCACGACCCGATGATGCCAGAGAGTATCGCGGCGATCGGCCGCGAGCTGAAGAGCCTCGCCGGTTTTGATAGCCACCGGAAATCGGCGGCGGTGACCGCAGAAGGGAAGGGCATTGGCTTCTAGGAACGCGTCATTTCACGAGCACGGAATTGCGGGGGCGCTGTTCGCGCCGCTGAAATGGTCCTTCGGTGGGCTATTGGTGTTGCTCACATTGATACTCGCCGCGTGGATCATCGATTGGGTTTTTGTGTTCAAGGTGTGGCCAGATGGATTCGAACGGTTGCAGAGCCTCCTCGACGAGGACCTGGCCCGTGCCGCGCGGCTTTGGGACTCATATAGCGAGTTCCGACGCTTTGCCGCGGCGACGGCGAACTTTCTGTATGCGATGTTCTTCAAGGTGACGGGAATTCATGAGATGGGCGCGCGCTTTGCCGACGGCGCGGCGCTCTCCATTCCCGATACGGTCGTTCGGAATACGTACATCGCGAACTTCGAGGCAATCCAGGTGGCGATGGTCGGGACGCAATTGTTCGGTGTACGGTTAGCGGCCCTGGCAATGGCCATGCCGATGTTTGCGCTGGTCTACTGCGTGGCGGCGGTAGATGGGCTAGCGCAACGAGCCGTCCGCCGCGCGTGTGGAGGACGTGAATCGGCAAGTCTCTACCATCGTGCCAAGTATTTGCAGGTCGTGCTCCTCGTCGCGAGCGGCGCGGCAAGCCTTCTTCCACCCGTCTCAATCGATCTGCGATGGACATGGGTGTCCACTGCCATCGTTCTCGCAATCCTGCCACGGGTGCAGTGGGCCTACTACAAGAAGCATCTCTGACCGGTATGCACGAAGTCGAACGCGCTAAAATGTGACGAGACTCAGGAGTATTCCATCAGTAGACCGTTGCCAATAGATGAAGCTATGGCCTGTGGGATACGGCGGCGGAATGCGATTATGTCGACGTCGGAGTGATCCCCAGTCCACCGCCAATGATTTTCCATTGCAGTTTCAGTTTCTCGAATTGGCGGGACCTTAGGGACGCGTTGCTCTTTTGCAATGTGCGTCTATCACTCTTAAAGCAGTGAAACCAAAAGAACCCGATTTTGAGCCACAGACCTCGAGAGAGCACCTCAGGAAGCGACGGCTGGAACTGAGGCTGACCCAGAAGCAGGCAGCGGAGCGGCTAGGCGTCAACCCCTGGACGGTCCCAAACTACGTGGCGAGCGACAATTATTTTGACGGCAGCCCGAGCCGCTGTTCGCGCGCTTCGACTACGAAATCCTGCAGGGCGACGCGGCGGAGCCGATCGACAAGTTCTACAGCAATTTCGCCAAGCAGGCTTACGTCGAGGTCGATACCGTCAGCACCATCCGCCGGCTGGCGCTAGAACAGATTGTGGAAGGCTGAGTCGCACCACGCCCGATCACACGCAGGTTTGGAATTGATGCCGCGCCGGACCGCGGTCAAACCGTGAATTTCACGACCCGATTGCGGCCCTGCTCCTTGGCGAGGTACATGGCGCGATCGGCGCGCGTCTGGACGCCGTCGACGCTGCGGCCGTCGTCGGGGTAGCTCGCGAGCCCGATGCTGACGCTGGTCTCGATCCGCTTGCCTTCGAACTCAAGCGGGGCGGTGGCTACCGCTTTGACAATCCGCTGCGCGACCTCGATCGCCCGGTCAGGCGCGGTTTCCGGCAGCAGCGCCACGAATTCGTCTCCGCCATAGCGCGCCAGCAGGTCGGTATGGCGCAACTCGGTCTCGATGCATTTCGCCACCATTTTCAGCAGACGGTTCCCGGCCTCGTGGCCGTAACGGTCGTTGACCGCCTTGAGATTGTCCGAGTCGACCATCAGCATGCTGACCGGACGGTTGTAGCGCATGGCCTGACCGAACAAGCGATCGGCGATGATGCTGAATCCGCGCATGTTGTGCAGGCCGGTGAGATCGTCCGTTTCCGACAGCAGCCGGGCTCGGTTCAGGCCGAAACGGATGTCGGCGGAAAACATGGTGGTGATATAGGCGACGAGGAGCATCGGTGCAAGCTGAGCTATCAGGCCGCCGATGTAGGCGAGCGACAACAGTTCGCCCGAGCGGGAGTTTCCCCCGAGCAGGACGAAGCAGGCGGCGATCAGAGCCATCTCCAGCATCGTAGTGAGTTTGCCCAGCGCGAGTGCGCTGGTGATGATGACGAGCAGATAGGCGTTGACCAGGGGGCTTGCGAGTTTTCCCGTGTACCACAGCACCCAGGTGATGAACACCACCATCACAAAGGTTTCGATGGCAATTTTCCAGCGCGATTCCGCTTTGTAGAAATTGGCGTAGCGAAAGCCGAGGACGAACGCGGCGAAGAAGAAAAGTCCCGCCGAAATGGCGGCTTGGTCCTCGGCGGCGGGCCCGCCGAACACCTGGTACAGTAGCACTAGGATCAGGAGCAACCACTCGATTTCGGCGACGGTGCGCGAAATTCCCCGCAGTTCCTCCTGCTCTATGCTCAGTATTTCAGCGGGCTTCGAGTACACGAGCTTCCTTTTCTCGCGACCAGGCTGAGTCGGTGGTGATTGCGCTGACATGCACAAGGCGGCGGGATGGCAGTGATTTCAATAAAACCGACCGGGCTTCGCCAAATCTGCGCGAGCGTTGATGTCATGCGTTATGGGCATCATATCTATGGGTGCTCTGATGAAATACTTGAACGCCGCATGTCAAGGTACTTCGGAATCAATTATTACGGCCACTAATTCAAGGATTTCCGCTCTTGATTTCCTCGCCGATTGAGTATGCGTCTCTCTATCTTTCCTGCGCTTCCTGCATAGGCACCTTGGCCGCTTCGACCGTCTTTGCTACAGATTCTTCCGCGGCCTGTGCGCTTGCGCCGACTGCCAAAGCCGACGGGAACAACCATGCTTGCAGTTTCATTATGGCTTCTTCTTGCGGCTGCGGAACAGGGTGTGCTGGCCCTTACCGGAGCTACCCTACAGGCGCTTGAAAGGATCAGCTTCCAAGAAAGGATAGTCGGTGTAGCCATGCTCGCCGCCGCCGTAGAACGTCGCGGGGTCGGCTTTGTTGAGTGGTGCCCATCTCGCGTAGCGCTCCGGCAAGTCGGGGTTTGCCAAGAACAGCACACCGAATGCGATCATGTCGGCGAAACCCGCAACCAGCGCGGCATTGCCGCGCGCCAAATCGTAGCCGCTATTGGTGATATATACGCCGCGCCATATTTCGCGCAGCGTAGCGAGGTCGAATGCGGGGCCGGCGGCGCCGGGCGAGTCCTTGCCCATTTCGGTAACGTGCAGGTAGGCAAGCCCGAATTGGTTGATCCGTTCGACAACATAAGCGAAGATCGCTTCGGGTTGGGAATCGCGCATGTCATTGAAGGGCTGCAAAGGCGACAGGCGGATGCCCACCCGATCCGCCCCCCACTCACTGCACACCGCCTCAATCACCTCAAGTATCAGTCGCGCGCGGTTGGCAAACGAGCCGCCGTAGGCATCGCTGCGCTGGTTGGAACCGTCGCGTAAAAACTGGTCGAGCAAATAGCCGTTGGCGCCGTGGATTTCCACGCCGTCGAAACCGGCTTCCAAGGCATGGCGCGCCGCACTGCGGTATTGCTCGATGACGCCCGGAACCTCATCCAGCGTGAGTGCGTGCGGAGTGGCGAAGGGTTTCATTCCTTCCGGCGTGAACACCTTGCCCTTGGGGGCGATGGCAGAAGGCGCTACAGGCAGCATGCCGCCGGGCAGAAGCGACGGATGCGAGATTCGTCCGCAATGCCACAGCTGCAGGAAAATCCTGCCGCCTTTGGCGTGCACCGCTTCGGTGACCTTACTCCATCCGGCCACCTGTTCCGGACTGTGGATCCCCGGCGTCGCGGGATAGCCCACCGCTTCCGCGGCGATCTGCGAACCTTCGGTGATGATCAATCCGGCGCTGGCGCGCTGCTTGTAATATTCCGCATTCATCGGCTGCGGCACATTGCCGGGACCGGCGCGGTTGCGCGTCATCGGCGCCATCACTATGCGGTTTTTCAACGCGTAGGGGCCAAGCTGGATCGGCGAGAAAACCTTGATGCTCGAACTGGGTGTCTGGCTCATGTTTCCCCTCCCTGTTCCAATTGGACGATTGGATGGCAAGTCCGCAATCAGCTGGGGCACCCATTGCTCGTTTCCTGCCCGCCGCCCAGCGCCTTGTAACGCTGCGCGGCGGTGGCGAGCAACGCGCAGCTACACCGCGCTCTTTACTCGGCGCCGCCGCCCAGTACCGCGTAGAGTCTCACCTGGTTGGCAAGTTTGGCCAGGCGCAGCGCGACAAAGCCCTGTTGCGCGGCAAAGTGGGATCGTTGCGCATCCAGGACGCCCAGGTAACTGTCGATCCCCTTTGTATAGCGCTTCATGGACAAACCATAGGTGTCGGCAGCGGCAGCGACCAGGGATTGCTGTGCCGCGACCTGCTCGTCTATCGTGCCCTGCACGGCGAGGGCATCGGCCACCTCCCTGAAGGCCGTCTGGATCGTCTTCTCATACTGGGTCAGGACGATTTTCTGATCGGTTTCGCTGACCCGCAGCGCGGCCCAGACACGGGCGTCGAATATCGGCATGACGAACTGCGGTATGAAGGCCCAGGTGCCCGTCCCCGAATCGAAAAGGCCAGAGAGCTGGTTGCTCGCGGTACCGATGGAGGTGGTCAGCGAAATGCGCGGGAACAGGGCCGCCCGGGCCGCGCCGATCGAAGCGTAGGCGCCCTTGAGGCGATGTTCCGCGGCCATAATGTCTGGCCGGTGCAAAAGTACCTCGGAGGATAGGCTCGCAGAAATCTCCCTGGGCGAACCTACGCGGTCCAGGTCAACCGGTAACCATTCCTCCGGTACCGGGGAACCGGCCAGAAGGTTGAGGGCGTTTTGATCCTGCGCCACCAATTGCGTGAAGCGGGCGACATCGCCGCGCGCCGTATCCAGTGGAATTTGCGCCCGCTTCAGATCAAGTTCGGTGGCGAGTCCGACGTCGTAACGCTTTTTGACCAAGCCGTATGACGCATACTGGGCTTCCAGGGTGGACTGGGACAGCTTGAAGTTTTCCCGATCGGCGGCGAGGGTCAGGTACACCCGGGCCACCTCGGCCACGAGGGCGATCCGGGCACCGCGCCGTGCCTCATCGGTGGCGAGATACTCTTGCAGCGCCTGATCCGAAAGGCTGCGGATGCGGCCGAAAAAATCGATTTCCCAGGCGGCGATGCCCAAATCCACACTGTACCGTTCCAGCGTCCTGGCACTCCCAGGTTGCATGAGATCAATCGATTGGCGCTGTTTGCCGCCACCGCCTTGGGCATTGACCGCAGGGTACAGCTCTGCCCGCTGGATGCCATACATCGCCCGCGCCCTTTCCACGTTCAGCGCGGCAAGCCGCAGATCCCGGTTGTTGTCGAGCGCCGTCTCGATGACTTTTTGCAGGCGTTCGTCGGCGAAGAATTCCCGCCATTTCAGATCGGCGGCCGCAGGAGCGTCCGGGGAGGTCTTGCCGTAGGCCGCACCGGCGGGCCAGCGGGCCGGCACCGGGGCCTCCGGCTTGAGGTATTTTGGAGCCAGGGAACAGCCGCCCAGAACGAGGCCGATGCCGGACAGCGCGATCAGCAATGATTTATTCATGGGCGTCTCCTCCCGGCACGGCTTCCACGGCCGGCGCCGCGCGCTGTTTGCGCATCCCCGAGGCCTTGTAGATCATCACGTAAAAGAGCGGCGCGAACACAACCACCAGCAAGGTGGAGGTCACCATCCCTCCCAGCACCGCGGTGCCGATGGCCATTTGCGCCCCCGATCCGGCCCCGCTCGCCAGAGCAAGCGGCAGAACGCCGAAACCGAAAGCAAGCGAGGTCATGACAATCGGACGCAGCCTCAATTTGGCCGCTTCCAGCGTCGCCTCGATCAAGCCCACCCCCGCCTCGACCCTGGCCTGGGCGAACTGGACGATCAGGATGGCGTTCTTGGTGGTCAGGCCCAAGGTGGTCAGCATGCCGATCTGGAAATAGACATCATTGGGCATCCCCTGCAGGGACGAAGCGATTACTCCGCCGATGATCCCCAGCGGTAGCGTCAGCAGAATCGCGATGGGAATGGGCCAGCTTTCATACAGCGCCGCTAGGCACAGGAAGACGACGAAAACGGAAAACGCGTACAGCAGAGGCGCCTGCGATCCGGCCATGCGCTCCTGGAACGAAAGCCCGGTCCAATCGTAGCCTATCCCCTGCGGCAGTTTCGCGGCGATCTCTTCCATGGCCTGCATCGCCTCGCCGGTGCTGTGCCCAGGCGAAGGTTCGCCCCAGATGTTTATGGACGAAAAGGCGTTGTAGCGCTCCAGCTTGGGCGAGCCCTGGGTCCAACGCCCCTGCGCAAAGGAAGAGAAAGGCACCATCTTCCCCTCCCGGTTGCGCACATGGAGTCTTTCCAGATCGTGCGGCAGCATGCGGTAGGGGGTATCGGCCTGCACAAAGACTCTTTTGACGCGTCCGGCCTGGATGAAATTGTTGACGAAGGCGCCGCCGAAGGCCGCCCCGATGGTGTTGTGAATGGCGCTGATCGGCACCCCCAGGGCGCCGGCTTTATCCCAATCCACGTCGATGTGGTATTCGGCCGTATCTTCCAGGCCATTGGGCCGGACCCGGATCAAGCGCGGGTCCTGGGCCGCCATGCCGAGAAGCTGGTTGCGCGCCGCTATCAGTTTTTCGTGTCCCAGGCCGCCACGGTCTTGCAACTGAAAGTCGAACCCCGTGGCATTGCCCAGCTCGATCACCGACGGCGGCGGGAAGGCGAACACCATGGCGCCTTTGATCTGTGAAAAGGCGCCCATGGCCCGGCCGGCGATGGCTTTGACCTTCAGGTCCGGCCGCTGGCGCAGGTTCCAGTCCTTGAGCTTGGCGAAGCCTATGCCCACGTTCTGCCCTTGGCCGCTAAAACTGACGCCTGCAACCGCCATGGAAGAATCCACCGCCTCTTTTTCATGTTCGAGAAAATAATCCCTGACCTGGTTCATGACCGCCTCGGTCTGCTCCAGCGTCGACCCCGAAGGGAGGATGGCCTGGACCAGCAGAATTCCCTGGTCTTCATCCGGGAGATAGGCGGTGGGCATGCGCATGAAAAGGAATCCCAATCCGGCCACGATCACGATATACACGACGACGTAACGCAGCTTGCGGGTAAGCGCGTGGCCGACCAGTTTTGCATACCAGTCCCGAGAGCGGAAAAAAGCGTGGTCGAACCACAGGAAGAACGGGCGCAGGAACCAGATTGCAGCCTCCGCCGGCTCGTGCCCCTTGGGCACCGGCTTGAGGAACGCGGCGCACAGCACCGGCGTCAGGATCAAGGCCACGACCACCGACAGCAGCATGGCCGCGGCGATAGTCACGGAGAACTGGCGGTAGATGACGCCGGTGGACCCGGCGAAGAACGCCATCGGGCCGAACACCGCCGCGAGCACCACACCGATGCCGATCAGGGCGCTGGTGATTTGGCCCATCGACTTGGCCGTGGCCTCCCGGGGAGAGAGCCCCTCCTCGCTCATTATCCGCTCGACGTTCTCCACCACCACGATAGCGTCGTCCACCAACAGGCCGATGGCCAGCACCATGGCGAACATGGTCAGCATGTTGATCGAGAACCCGAGCAATCCCAGGACGGCAAAGGTGCCGAGCAGCACCACCGGCACCGCGATGGTCGGGATCAGCGTGGCGCGGAAGTTCCCCATGAACAGCCACATGATCAGGAAGACCAGGATGACAGCCTCGGCCAGGGTCTTGACCACCTCGTCGATCGCCACCTTGGTGAAAGGGGTGGTATCGTAAGGGTAGATCACCTTCATGCCGGGGGGAAAGTACCGGCTCATCTCTTCCAGTTTATTCTTGACGTTATCGGCCGTCTCCAGCGCGTTGGCGCCTGCGGCCTGGCGGATGGCCAGGGCGGCGGCGGGCTTGCCGTTGTAATTGGCGAGGATGTCGTAACGCTCGGTTCCCAGTTCCGTCTTACCGATGTCCTTCATACGGACCACCGAGCCGTCCGGGTTGGTGCGCACGGGGATGGCGGCAAACTCCTCCGGAGTCTGGAGCAGATGCTGCACGATGATCGTGGCGTTCATGCGCTGCCCCACCATGGCCGGCGCCCCGCCGAGCTGTCCGGCGGAGACCTCGACGTTGTAGGCACTGAGCGCCAGGATGACATCGTCCATGGTCAGGCGGTAATTGGTCAGCTTGTCGGGGTCGACCCAGATCCGCATGGCGTACTGTGAACCGAAATTCTCGACCTCACCCACACCCCGCACCCGCGACAGGATCTTTTCCAGATTCGACTGGGCATAGTCCTGCAGGTCATGGCCGCTCATGCTGCCGTCTTCCGAGATCAGCCCGACGATAATCAAGTAGTTTCTGGTGGATTTGCTGACCTTGACGCCGGAGCGCTGCACCGCATCGGGCAGGCTGGCCATGGCGAGCTGGAGCTTGTTCTGCACCTTGGACCAGGCGATATTCGGATCGGTCCCAGGAGCGAAGGTGAGCTCGATGCGGGCGGCGCCGGACGAAGAGCTGGAGCCCGAGAGGTAGAGCATGTCGTCCAGACCGGTCATCTTCTGCTCGATGATCTGGGTGACCGTGTTTTCCACGGTCTCCGCCGAAGCGCCGGGGAAGAAGGCATCGATGGCGATGGAAGGCGGGGCGATGGGGGGATACTGTGCGATTGGCAGGTTGTGAATCGCCAGGGCGCCGGCCGCCATCATGGCGATGGCGATGACCCAGGCGAAGACCGGCCGTTTCAGGAAAAATAGGGATAGCATCACACGCCTCCGTTACTTGGGCTCGGCGGCGGGGCGGGGCGCATTTGCTGGTGCCGTTCCGCCTTCCTTGAAAGGCGTCGCCTTCACGGTCACCGGCGTGCCCGGCCGCAACATCTGCAGTATCTGCAGGCCCTCGACGATCACTTGGTCGCCGGGCGCGAGCCCTGCCGCAACGAGCCATTTGTCGCCGATCTCACGATCGAGCGTGAGCATGCGCAGTCCGGCTTTGCCTTCGGCGTCCACAATCATTGCAAAAGGTTCCCCTTTTGGATTGCGGGATACGCCCTGCTGGGGAACGAGGATGGCCTTCTCTTCGATCCCCTCCTTCACGACCACGCGGACGAACATCCCCGGGAGGAGCACTCCTTTGGGATTGGGAAAGACCGAACGCAGGATCACCGAACCGGTGGACGGGTCCACCGAGATATCACTGAACTGCAATATGCCTTCCGGGGGATAGGGCGTGCCGTCCTCCAGGATGAGCCTGACCTTGTTCTGCCCCGTTCCGTCGTTACGCAGGCGACCTCCCTCCAGGCGCTGTTTCAGGCGCAGCAATTCGGTGGTGGATTGGGGCACGTCCGCATAGATAGGATCCGTCTGTTGAATGGTTGCCAGCGCTGTGGGTTGATACGCGGTGACGATGGCGCCATCGGTCACACTGGATTTGCCGATGCGCCCTGAGATGGGCGCCGTGACCTTGGTGTACCCCAGACTGATGCGGGCCGTTTGGACCTGCGCCTTCCAAGACTCGATATCGGCCTGAATCTGTTTCAGCGCGGCGGCCGCATCGTCGTAGTCCTGCTGGCTTACCGCCTTGTCCGCGAGCAATTCATTGTAGCGCTCGGCGCGCGAGCGGATCGAAGCCAGATTGGCCTCGGACCGCCCAAGGGCGGCCTGTGCATTGTCGAGCGCTGCTTGAAATGGCGCGGAATCGATCTGGAAGAGCACCTGGCCGGCCTTGACCTCGGAGCCTTCGGTAAATAGGCGCTTCAATATCAGGCCGCTGACCTGGGGCCGGATCTCCGCGATACGGAAGGCAGACGTGCGCCCAGGCAGTTGGGTCGACAGCGTGACCTTTTGCGGCTGGATCGTCACGGTGGACACCTGTGGCGCGGGGCGGGCGGGCGGGGGCGGCTGGCGGTTGCAGCCCGCCAGCACAAGCACGCCCAACAGGGCTACGAGAGCCACGCTTCGGGATGTATTGACCGTTCTATCGAGGCGCATCGGATTTTCTCCAGATAGCATTGAATTTGAATGGACCGGGATCATGGCTGCTTCCCTTCCGGGGTGAAGGCCCGGAGAAAACCATCGACAATTGGTGGTCTCATTCTCCGTTCCCTATTTTGGGTAATTTGTGAAGGGTGGTCCGTCAGGTGGTTAACCTGATACTGGGGAGAGAGACCAAGTAGCTTGCGCCGGACCATTTATCGTTCCGGAGCGAAGGCCCGGAGAAAACAATCGACAATCTGGGCGAGCTTGGTTTGTTCCGCATCTAAAGCAGGACAAGCACTCCCGGATACGCAGAATAGCCGGCGCGTATGCTCGAAGCCGTAGAGCATGCCCATCAGCGTTTCGGCGGCAAACAGGGGATCGTCCCGGCGCAGATGGCCATCGCCCATGGCGCGGCCAAGGAAAACAGCGAGCCGACTGGCGGTCTGTCCGGGCCCTTTGTCGAAAAACGCCTGACCCAATGCCGGAAGACGCGGCACTTCGGCGCTCAGGGTGCGAAACATCGCAAGACCTTCGTCACCGAGTACCCGTTGCCGTAAGGCCGTGGCGAAGCGTAGCAGGCGCTCGCGAATGTCTCCTCCGCCACCGTCCAGAGAGACCAGGATGGTGTTTGCGTGGTTGCGGGCCACTTCGCTGAACAGATCTTCCTTGCAGGGGAAGTGGTTGTAGACGGTCTGCCTGGCCACGCCGGCGCGTTCCGCGATGTGGTCTATGCTGGCGCGGTAACCCTCTTCCATAAAGGCTTCTGCAGCAGCTTGGATCAGGCGTTGGCGGCTGTCGGCGAACGCAGTTCCGGCAGAATGATGGCTCATGGGATTCCTCGAGTCTTTGATTTGGATTAGACTGGACTGTATAGTACACGACAGTTGTGGTCTATGATGCCTGTTTTCTTCATTGGTTCATTGGTTCATTGTCCATCACAAGGTTTAAACCACCGGCTTTAGCCACAGTAACCTGAAATGATGTCCTGCCGGTTCTTCATCATGTTAGATACCTACCCCGCGAACGCGCGCGCACGTGGACGCTGATTTCGCTCGCGCAGCGGAAGCGAGCGCCGCGGTCCGGGCAGCGGGTTCGCCTGTCGATCGCGTCGTTCTTCGAACGCGGGCTCGCGCCCTGGCGTCGCTCCTGCTTGCGTTCGCGCTGGCATCGCCCGCCGGCGGCGCGCCGGAGCGTAGCGGCACGGGCGATGTCCGCGGTCTGTGGGTCGACCACAGGGAAGGCGACAAGCGGAAGGTGGCCGTTTGGATCGAGGATTGCGATGGCCTCCTGTGCGGGCGCGTCTACTGGCTGAAAAAGCCGCTGTCGGCCCGCGGCCGCCCCAAGCGTGACCGGCACAATCCCGACGCCGCGCTGCGCGATCGTCCCCTGTGCGGATTGAGGATTCTAAGCGGCTTTCGGCGCGTAACGGAGAGTACCTGGAGCACGGGCCAAATCTACAATGCCAACGACGGCCGGACCTTTAGCAGCACGATCAGCCTGGAGAACGACGGCTCGCTCAGAATTCGGGGTTACGTCGGCATATCACTGTTTGGCAAGACCGTGGAATGGGTGCGTCCGAAAGAGAATCTGGAGCGCTGCGGTTGAATCCGCGCTAGCGGTGGTTGACCGTCGCTTCCGGGGATGCGGAGGTTGGCCGCGCGCGGGCGATGTCGGTGGCCAGCGACGCCGTGCCGTCGTCCATGCGATAGACGCGATCCTCGTCAATGGGAGGCAAGCTACACTTCCGACGGCGTGAATATTTGCGGCGGACCACGTGGATAGACATTCCTTATCGATCCAGAGCCAAAACGTGTCACGCTGCCGGACGCTTGCTGCCACGGATCAGCACTGCCATGGCCAATGGCGGTAATGCGGCAGCGACACAGGCGGCCACGCCGGCGCCGATCAGGCCCAACGATGACGTGAGCGCAACGAACAGCGCCAGATAGATGCCTGCCGACACCGCGTACACGCGCAACACTTTGCCTGCGTGGCCGATTGCATATGCGGCAGAACGCAATGATGAGGCGGTAAGATCGAACGTGGCCGCCAACAGCATCAGCGTGAGTACCGGCGCTGCGGCAACGAACTTGTTGCCAATCAGCGTTGCCAGCAGATCGGCGCCGAAAAAATAGCCGGCCAACACGAACAACAGGCCAAACCCGCCACCGAGCAGGGCGGTACGATAGGCGATCAGGTCGAAGGCGGCGCTGCCCTGGTGCCAGCTTCGGGTCAAGTCGAGAAACACAACTTCGTGGATAAGCCCGGCCGGTTTGGACAGCAGGCTGGAAATCTCGCGCGCCAGCCGCAGCAGGCCCGCTTCGGCCGGCCCAAGCAGGTAGCCTGCCAGAACGGTGGAAAGGTGCTTGGGCACAAGATCCATGTTCGACTGCCAGTAGGTGACCCACAAGAAGTGGCGCAGCCCGGAAAACTCGGCGAGGCTTGCATCGCTGGCGCTCTCGCCGTCACGCGGACGGCCGGCGCGCCGGCGGTATTCACGCCGGCCACGCCAGCTCGCGTAAAGATTTTCGGTGGCATAGGCAATGGCCCAGATCGCCACGAACACCGGCAGCGGGCTGTCGAGCCACCAAGCAACGACCACTCCAAAAAAGCGAATGGTCGGGCCGATCGTCATCTGCCTTCCCAAGACGTCGAATTGATCAAATAGGCGCAGGATGCCCTTGGCGGTACCGTTGCCCGTGGTCAAAAGCACGAGACTGTATGCGCAGAGCAGGATCACATGGTCGCGATCCATGCCCATCAATGGCCCAATCAGCGGCGCCACGATCAGCGCCAAGGCAGTGGCCGTGAGGCTGGCACGGCGATCGACGCGGCGGCAGACTTTGATCAAACGCCGCAGTGTGCGGGTATCGCCGGCATCGTGTGCAGGCACGCCATAGCGTACCACCGCTTCAACGGACCGAAAATCGAGCAGGCCGCGCGTGAGCAGGGCATAGGCCTGAATCAGCACCACCATGCCGAACTCGGTTGGGCCGAGCACCCGCGCCATCAAGGTAGTGGCGCCGAGCGACATCACGGCGGCAACGCCACGGCCCCGAACCAGAAACCCGAAATTTCCCAGTACCCGGCGCATCGGGCTATGCGCATGCGGGTTGTCGTCAGATTCGCTCACGCGAACTTCCTCGGGGCACGGTCAAGCGCACGGCCATGCGTCCGGATTGCCGTGCTGCAGGGTGGTCTGCGTCCCTCGGATTTGCATCCGCAAGGGCGCGCGTCGGCGCTGAGATTCAGACTTTGCGCGCCCGCCACAGCAACGTTTTATGTCAGCGCCCGCAAATCGGCAAACGCCGCGCAAACGGCGGCGATTTGTTCGGGTGTGTGCGCGGCGCTGACGCTGCAGCGGATCAGCGAAACTCCGTTCGGTGTCGCCGGCGGGAGCATCAGGTTGACGTAGACACCGCGCTGCAGCAGGCTGTTCCAGAATTGCAGCGCCTCGATCCGGTCGCCGAGCACCACCGCGATCACCGGGCCAGGGGATGCGCCCAGCGTGTAACCCAGGGCCGTCAATCCGGCGTGCAAGCGCTCGAAATTCTCACGCAGGCGCGCTCTGAGCTCGCGCCCGTCTGCAAGAATGTGCAGCGCCTGCCGGGTCGAAGCGATCGTGGCGGGCGATGGCGACGCGGTAAATATGTACGGTCGACTCGAGTAGCGCACCAGGTCAAGCGCGGGGAGGTCGCTCACGCAGAAACCGCCGGCGCCTCCAAGGCTCTTGCTGAACGTGCCGACAATGAAGTCCGCATCCGCCAGAACGCCCAGTTCCTCGGCCAGCCCGCGACCGCGTTCGCCCAGCACTCCCAGCGAATGCGCCTCGTCCACCAGCAGATAGCCACCGAACTCGCGCTTGACGTCCACAATCTCCTTGAGCGGAGCACGATCGCCCAGCATGCTGTAGATGCCTTCCACCAGGATCAGCGTGTCCGCCGCGCGCGCGCCGAGCCGACGCATGCGTTTCGCGAGGTCGGCCGCATTGTTGTGGCGAAAGCGGATGACCTCCGCCCCGCTCAGGCGGCAACCGTCGTAGATGCTGGCGTGGCAATCGGCATCGAGCAGCACGACGTCGTTCGGCCCGGTGAGTCCCGCCAGCATGCCGAGATTCGCCTGGTAACCCGTGGAGAACACAATGGCGTCGCGCATGCCGTAGAACGCCGCAAGTTCCTCCTCAAGCCTCCGGTGACCCGAATAGCTGCCGTTCGCCATGCGCGAGCCGGTCGTGCCGGTACCCTCGGCGTCGAGAGCCCTGTGCGCCGCGGCGATACACTCGGGATTGAAGGTCAGGCCGAGGTAGTTATTGGTGCCGGCAAGAATGGTGTGCCGTCCATGGATGATCCCCTCGGTCGGTGAGATGATGCGTTCGATCTCCACGCCGAATGGATCGATGCGGAGTGCTTCGAGTTCGCTCCGGGCCGCCGCCATGCCCTGAAACTTGTCGAATAGCCCCATCACCCTTCACGCGCAAGGATTTCGATCCGCAACGCCAGATCCTTGACGGTCTTCACGTCCGGAAGGATGTTCACTGGAATCGAGATATCGAATCGATCCTCGACGTGCAGCAACAGATTCATGACCTGAAGCGAGTCCAGGTTGAGATCGCCCAACAATTCGGTGTCCTCGTCGATTTCGACTCGCCCGTGGGTGAACGAAACCAACTCTCCGCAAATCTCCGCAAGGATTTGCGGGTACTCAAACGTGATATTCCCAGTCATCCTATCGATTTATCCTGTCTGTGAAAACCGGGTTTGAACGGGGTTGTGCCATCACCGACAAGTCGCCCGTCGACAAGCAGCATCGAAACCCCTTTCCCTGGCCCGGCTTTCATCCCGGGAGATGCTTGCCGTAGGCACGGACAAGCCCCAATTCAAGCCCGCAGGCCGGCCGCCAACCAGTGGCCAGCGTTAGAGCGCGATTATCGCACAACCAGTCCGGATGCATGATTTCGCGCAGCTTGCCCGGCGTCAGCATCGGGGCATAGCCGAACAACCGGGCGGCCGCGAAATTGGCCAGGGCTACGAGGTAGAGCAACGGCACGGGAATGGGCACGCGGCGCACCATGGCGCCTTCACGCAACGCGCGCCCGGCATGGGTCAGCACGGTGTCCCAAGAATATCCCCCGGGGCACCCGTCATCCAACTCGAAAGTCTGGCCGTAGCCGGCGTCGGCCTCCAGCCAGCGCAACACCGCCATCGCCAGATCGTCAACATAGATGAGAGAAAAACGTCTGTCGGTGCCAGCGGGAAGCGGTGCAAAACCTTTGGCGATGCAGCGAAACAGCGGCAGCAGTTCGCGATCCCCCGGTCCGTATACGGCAGGAGGTCGCAGCACCGTCCAGCGCATGTTTTCCGCTGCCGCCTTGACCGCGCATTCGCCGCGCCATTTGCTGGCAGCATAGTGGGAGAGTTGGGGCATGCGCGCCGCCAGAGAGGAAATCAGCAGGAATCGCGGCGCCCGGCTCAGGCTCGCAGCCGCCCGGGCGACGCGACCCGTCCCATCGGCATTGACCCGGTCGAAATCGGAGCGGCAGGCGCCACGCACGACCCCGGCACAGTGAATGACGGCATCCGTCCCGGCTACCAGCGCATTCAGCGCGCCCTGGTCTTCGAGATTCCCAGACAACCATTCCACGCCCGGCAAACGCGGCGGAATGCGTCCGGTCCGCGGGCGATAAAGGGCGCGCACATGCCATCCGGCGCCGGTCAGACGCGCAAGTAATGCCGCACCGATGAACCCGGTCGCTCCGGTCAGCGCAAGCCTGGATGGGGCGGTCAAGCGCTGAACGCCGGGATCGGGTGGGATTTCCGTTTGGAGGCCGGAGGCCAACGCGCGCCGCCGCTGCGGCAGCCTAACGTGATCGACCCGCCGACGCCATCGCCGGCAGGTTCCCCCGCTCGATGTCCGCGGGCTTGTCGAAGTCGACACGCGCAACATTGTTTTTTTGCTCGCGCCGCCGCAGGTAGTCTTCGCGCGCCGCCGCCCGTGACAGCTTGCCCGAAGACGTGCGCGGCAGCGTGTGTCGCGGCACGAGTTCGATCAGGCAGGTGATGCCCAGCTCTTCGTGAATTTCCCGACTCAGCCGCTGGGTCAGGAGGCGGCTCTTTGCCGGATCGCTGATATTGCATTGCACGACCACCACGGCGACCTCTTCGTCGTTCGGGCCAAGCACAAAAAACGCCGACGCGTCCATCGAACGCAATTCGGGCTGCCGGCCCGCGATGTGCTCGATGTCCTGCGGCCAGATATTGCGGCCGTTGATGATGATCATGTCCTTGTGCCGGCCGGTGACGGCAATGCTGCCGTCGACTAGGTAGCCGATGTCTCCCGTATCCAGCCAGCCGTCCGGCGAGAGCGCCTGTCGCGTTTGCTCCGGCTGGCCGAAATAACCAGACATGATGCTCGGCCCGCGCACCTTGATCCGGCCGACATGAAGATCGGGCAGCGCGTTTCCCTGGTCGTCGCAAATGGCCACCTCATGCCCCGGCAGCGGCGCGCCGCAGCGGACGAAACCGTTGACGCGGCCCGTCTGCGTGCGAGCCGGAATTACGCGCAGGTGCTGCGCGAGGTGATCGGCATCGATCCAGTCGACGACAACGCCCTGCCGCAGCGGCGAAAAGCTGATCGCCAGCGAACTTTCCGCCATGCCGTAGCACGGAACAAAGGCGCGGGGGTCGAAACCCGCCGGCGCCAGCAGCTTGGCAAAGCGGTCGGGGATCTCCACGCCTATGGGTTCGGCGCCGATGCCCGCGATGCGCCAGGCACTCAGGTCGTACTGCGCGACATCCTCGGGATGGATCCGGCGCGCGCACAATTCGTAACCGAATGGCGGGCTGAACGAGATGGTCGCCCGCGTGCCGGTCATCAATTCCAGCCAGCGCCGCGGGCGCATGGCGAAGTCACGCGTGTCGAGATAGCCGATCGAGCGTTGCGTGACCATGGGGGCCAGCATGAAGCCGACGAGCCCCATGTCATGGTAGAACGGCAGCCACGATACACAGCGATCATCCGGCTGGACGTCGAGGCCGTGCTTGACCACGCCGGCCAGGTTGCTAAGCACGGCTTTCTGCGTGATCATCACGCCCCGCGGAAAGCTGGTGCTCCCCGACGTGTATTGCAGATAAGCTGTTTCGGCGGGGCCGCTGCGCCGCAGTTCGACGTTATGTTCCGGCAATTCGTCGAACGCGGCAGGCGTTCCCTGAAAGACCAACCCGATGCCTTCGCTCGCCTCGCGCAGGAAGCCTAGGAATTCACTCGACGCCATCGCCACGGACGCCCCGCAGCCCTGCAACAGGCCGCGCAACCGGCGTACATAGGCCGCGTGGCCGCCGAGATTGACTGCCGCCGGCAGTGCCACGGGCACCAACCCCGCATACTGGCAGGCGAAAAAGAAACGCAGAAAGTCCGGATTGGTTTCCGCCACCACGGCGACTCGCGCGCCGCGCTCAAGGCCGAGACCTGTCAGGCGGCGAGCCAGGGCCAGGGCCTGCTCGCGCAGCGTTCGGTAGGGCAGCATTGCCCCGAGCTTGCCGTTGCCGGTGTAGAAGTTCGCGCCTGTTTCCCCCTGGGAAGCATAATCCAGCGCGTCGGCCAGGGTGGTGAAATCCGCACGACGCAGGGGCAGCGTGTTTTCCGTCGGGGTGGGCAACGGAGTGAATTCAGGAACCGGCATTCGATTCAATCTTGATCCTTGTAAAAACATGCCTTAGCGCGCGCTCGTTAACGATTCGCTTGGGAAATTTTGACACATTACATTTTGTTACAGCTTACAAACTTATTGATCTTATACATCATGCACTATACAGTCTAGTCTACTCTTAATCAATGACAGATATTTAAGACGGCGTTCACGTCAATAGTGGTTTGCCCGGATTGTGCGGTTGAAATTTTCACTGTCCGTTCGCAAGGATTTGGGGGGGATGCCGGGACGAGGAGTTGGATGCCGAAGCGAATGTTGAGCAGTCCGGAGCGTGCAAGCGGGGTGAATCCCACCCCGGGCGGGCATGCTCCGCTGCGCATCGTTCCGCTCGCCGGAAACGCGGACTTGGACCGGTTCATCCGCATTCCCGATAGCGTTCTTGCGTCCGACCCGGCCTGGATCCAGCCGCTGCGGATCGAGCGGCGCATGCATCTTTCGGCCCGGAGCAATCCGTATTTCCAGCACGCTCGATGGCAGGCGTGGATCGCCTGGCGCGGGCAGCGTGCGGTGGGGCGGATCAGCGCCCAGATCGACGCGCTGCATCTGGAGCGGTATCGCGACGCGACCGGTTTTTTTGGGATGCTGGACGCCGAGGATCTGGAAGAAACCTTCAGCGCCCTGCTTGGGACCGCGGAGCAATGGTTGCGGGATCAGGGCATGCGGCGCGTGCGCGGACCGTTCAACCTGTCGATCAACTCAGAAATGGGGCTGCTGGTAGATGGTTTCGACACGCCCCCCATGCTCATGATGGGACACGCGCGGCCCTATTACGGCGGGCATCTCGAACAATGCGGGTACCGGAAGGCAAAGGATACGCTGGCGTACAGGGTCGCTCCGGATTTTCCGGCGCCGCCGGTAATGCAACGGCTGGCAATACAGGCCGCTAAACGCGCAAGCGTGCGGCAGATCAATCCGAAATGCTTTGACGACGAAATGTCTCTTTTGCGCGACATCTTCAACGATGCCTGGTCGGAAAACTGGGGCTTCGTGCCCTTTACCGCCGCCGAGTTTCGCGACCTGGGCCATGCACTCCGGTTCCTGTCAGTGCCGGATCTGATACAGATCGCCGAAGTGGATGGAGAAGCCGCTGCCTTTATCGTTGCGGTTCCCAACGTCAATGAAGCCATCCGCGGGCTTGGCGGCAAACTGTTCCCGACCGGCTGGCTGAAACTCTTGTGGCGCCTCAGGGTTCGCCATCCCGGGAGTGCCCGCGTTCCGTTGATGGGCGTCCGCCGCAAGTTTCAGCACACCCGCCTCGGCCCGGGACTCGCTTTTCTGGTCATCGATGCAGTGCGAGCGCAATTGCACCACCGCGGCGTGAAGGACGTCGAGTTATCCTGGATACTGGAAGATAATGACGGCATGCGCAGCATCATTGAGTTGATCGGCGGTCGCGCATACAAACGCTACCGCGTCTACGAACGGCAATTGTAGTGAACGCACAGCCGCCAGCGTTCAACGCCATCGTGCTGGCCGCCGATCGGGGCCGCGATGACCCGGTGGCGGCTGCGGCCCGGGTTCCAGCCAAGTGTCTGACACCCATTTCCGGGACGCCGATGCTGGCTCGGGTGCTGCGGGCGCTGGCGCAAAGCCAACGGGTGACTACCATTCTGCTGTGCGGTCCCAAGGCGGAAATCCTGGACGGATCGCCGGAACTGCGCCAACTGCTGTCGGACGGAACCGTCCAGTGGATCGAGCATCGGGCCACACCCAGCCGCAGCGCCACCGCGGCGCTGGAAGCATTGCCCGCAGACCGGCCGGTGCTGCTGACCACCGGCGACCACGCCTTGCTGAGTCCGGACATGGTGCGGCATTTCCTCGACCGGGCCGGCGCCAGCGGCTGCGACGTCGCCTTTGCGCTGGCGCCGCATGAACTGGTGCAAACCGCCTATCCCCGATCGCGGCGCACGGTGCTGAAATTCAGCGACGGGAACTTTTGCGGCTGCAACCTGTTTGCGTTTCTCTCGCCGCGCGGCCGCGGGATGGCGCAACTGTGGCAGCAGGTGGAGGACCGCCGCAAGACGCCGATTCGCGTCATCGGCCTGGTCGGCTGGCGCGCGATGGCCCTCTATGCGCTGGGCCGGCTGAGCCTGGAGGGCGCACTGCGCCGCTTGTCGCGCAAGACGGGTATGCGCATCAGCGCGGTAACGATGCCGTTCGCGGAGGCGGCGATCGACGTCGACAGCGTGGAAGATCTGGATCTGGTGAGAAATGTCGTCGCGCGGGCGGGCTGAACAGGCTTGCTCAGGCGCATGCGGAGCGCCGCTCGCCTGCGGCCGGCCACCCGGCGACCTGCCGGGAGGCGCGTTCAAGATCGGCCGGGCAGTCCACCTCCGTCCAGCCCAGTCCCTGGATCGACTGCGTCCAAACCACGCCGCGATTGGCCAGTTCGTCGATCAGCGACAAATACCACTGCTTGAGCGCCTGCGGATTGCGCAGGGCCCGTTCGAGGGTTTCGCGGAAAAGCCGCGGGCCCTCGCCCCGGAACGTCATCATGCCGATCGATTCCGCGTCGACCCGATCGAGCGGCAGCTTCTTCCCGACATGCACCAGCCGCTCGCCGTCGCGAATCACCTTCATGTCGTCGTCGTCGTAGTGATCCTTGCAGTCGACGGCGAGCGTGACCGGGCGCTGCGGCGCCGCGAGCAGCCGTTCCAGCACCGCCATTTCGAACAGCGTGTCGCCGTTCAGCAGCAGAAAATCTTCCTGCATCTCGATGCGGGCGACCCAGCAGCTCACGAGGTTGTCGGTGGAGGCGAAGAACGGGTTGTACAAGGTACGGATCCGGTGCGGACCGTACAGTTCGGCGAGCCGCGCCTCGAGCTGATCGGCGCCGAAACCGACGACCACCGTGATGTCCTCGATGCCGCACCGTGCCAGGGTGTCGATCTGCCATCCGATCAGCGGCCGCCCTTGCACCGTAAGCATGCATTTCGGGACGCGTTCGGTAAACGGCAGCAATCTGCGGCCCTGACCGGCGCTCAAAATAATCGTTTTCACCTTTGGTTCACCTCGTTTCACGACCGATTCGGGCGGAGCAGGCCTTTCGGCAAGCTGCGCATGCGGATTCTACTTTACAATGGACGAATAATTTGCTCCGGACGGCGAGCAATTGGTCGAAACGCAAGGAAAGCTTCACTACCTCCCACTATGCCATGACTGATCCCATGACCTCAAACTTCGCCACCCCCCCGCTGCCGGGCGGACCTGCGGCAGGCTCGGGGCATCGGTTGCGCAAGAGTCGGATAGTGGCGGTCGCCATTCTCGGTCTGGCGGTGGTTGCTGGCACGGTCTGGTACGCCGGTTCCCGTCCGGCCGACTCCGCGAACACGGCCAGTCCTGGTGTAGCGGTCGAACGGGGCGGCCGCGCCGATCCTTCGCTTCGCGCGACTCCCGTCGTCGCCGCTCCCGTGCGCCAGGGCAGGCTCGACGTCTACCTATTCGCGCTCGGTACCGTGACGCCGCTCAACACCGTCATGGTCCGCGCGCGCGTGGATGGCCAGCTCATGCGCCTTGCGTTCGAGGAGGGCCAGATGGTTCGGGCGGGCGACCTCCTGGCCCAAATCGACCCCCGGCCGTTCGAGGTGCAACTCACGCTTGCCGCCGGGCAACTGGCGCGCGACCAGGCGCTGCTCAAGAATGCGCGGATCGATCTCGAACGCTATCGCACGCTGCTTGCGCAGGATTCGATTTCCGGTCAACAGGTCGATACCCAGGAGTCACTGGTGCACCAGTACGAGGCCGCAGTGCAGGCCGATCAGGGCGGAATCGACAATGCAAAACTCCAGCTCACGCACGCCCGGGTCATAGCCCCGATCAGCGGCCGCGTGGGTCTGCGCCAAGTGGACCCGGGCAACATCGTGCGCGCGTCCGACGCCAACGGCATCGTGTTGATCACGCAACTGCAGCCGATCGGCGTCGTGTTCCCGATTCCGGAGGATGCCTTGCCGCGCGTGATGAAACGGCTGCGCGCCGGCGCTCGCATCCCGGTCGACGCTTTCGACCGCGCCCTGAAGGAAAAGCTCGGCAGCGGCCGGTTGCTGACCGCGGACAACCAGATCGACACGGCAACGGGCACCATCAAGCTCAAGGCTGAATTCCCCAATACCGACGGCGCGCTCTTCGCCAATCAGTTCGTCAACGTGAGGATGCCCGTCGAGACGCGGCCCAACGCGACGCTGGCGCCGACGGCGGCGATCCAGCGTGGCGCGACGGGAACCTTCGTTTATGTCGTCAAGGACGACCAGACGGTCGCGATGACCCCGGTGAAAGTCGGACCCGTGCAAGGCGAGATCACTGCGATCGACGGCGGGGTCTCCGCCGGCGCGATGGTCGTGGTCGACGGCGCCGACAGGATTCGCGAGGGAGGGAAGGTCAAGCTCGTCGTACACGATACGCCGGTCCCGCCGGCGACCGGTGCCGGACCGCGCAGCGACAAGGAGGGCAACGAGCGGCCGCCGGGGGCGCAAGACCCGCGCGCCCGGGGCGGCGCCTGAGCGCTCGGGCAGCCGCGGCGCCAGCCATGAATCCTTCGCGTCCGTTCATCCTCCGGCCCGTGGCGACCTCGCTGTTGATGGTCGCCCTCCTGCTTGCGGGCATCGTCGCCTATCTCGTGCTGCCGGTGTCCGCGCTGCCCAGGTTCGATTACCCGACCATCCAGGTGGTGACGTTGTACCCGGGTGCGAGTCCGGAGGTCATCACATCGTCCGTTACCGCGCCGCTCGAACGCCAGTTCGGGCAGATGCCGGGCTTGAAGCAGATGTCGTCGACGAGCTCGGGCGGGGCCTCGGCCATCACTCTGCAATTCAGCCTCGAGCTGCCGCTCGACGTGGCGGAGCAGGAAGTGCAGGCCGCGATCAATGCCGCGGGCACCTACCTGCCGGCAGACCTGCCGCAGTCGCCGATCTACAACAAGATCAACCCTGCCGACACGCCGATCGTGACTCTGGCCTTGAGCTCGCGCGCCTTGCCACTGCCGGAAATCCAGCGCCTGGCCGACACCCGATTTGCGGCCAAGATATCGCAGTTATCCGGCGTCGGTCTTGTCAGTATCGGCGGCGGACAGCGGCCGGCCGTCCGCATCCAGGCCAATCCGACGGCTCTCGCCGCCTACAACCTTTCGCTTGAGGACTTGCGCATCGCGATCGGCAATGCCAATTCGAACCAGGCCAGGGGCAGCTTCGACGGGCCCACGCGGGCCTCGACCATCGACGCCAACAACCAGCTCAAGTCGGCCGACGAATTCAAGACCATGATCGTCGCCTATCGCAACGGTGCGGCGGTGCGCTTGGTCGACGTGGCCGAAGTCGTCGACGGGGCCGAGAATTCGCGCCTCGCGGCGTGGGCCAACGAGTCGGCGGCGATCATCGTCAATATCCAGCGCCAGCCCGGCGCCAACGTCATCGACGTGGTCGACCGCATCAAGCGGGTGCTGCCGCAATTGAAGGCGTCGCTGCCCGCCGCGGTCGACGTCGCGATGCTGACCGACCGCACCGAAACCATACGTGCGTCGGTGCGCGACGTGCAGTTCGAACTGCTGCTCGCCGTGGCACTCGTGGTGATGGTCATCTTCCTGTTCCTGCGCAATGTGCCGGCCACGGTCATTCCGAGCGTGGCGGTGCCGCTGTCGCTCATCGGCACGTTCGCGGTGATGTATCTCGCCGACTTCTCGATCAACAATCTCACCCTGATGGCCCTCACCATCGCCGCCGGCTTCGTGGTCGACGATGCCATCGTGATGATCGAGAACATCTCGCGCCACATCGAATCCGGCGAGCGGCCGCTGCAGGCGGCGCTCAAGGGCGCTGGGCAGATCGGCTTCACCATCGTTTCGCTGACACTGTCGCTCATCGCCGTGCTGATCCCGCTCCTATTCATGGGCGACGTGGTCGGGCGGCTGTTTCGCGAGTTCGCGATCACACTCGCCGTCGCCATCCTGATTTCGGCCGTGGTCTCGCTGACGCTGACGCCGATGATGTGCGCTCGGCTTTTGCGCCACGTGCCGGAGCGCGAGCAGGGACGCCTGTACCGCAAGACCGGTGAATGGTTCGACCGGGTGATCGCCCGCTATGCGCGCATGTTGACGTGGGTGCTCGAGCGCCAGGGGGCGACCCTGATCGTGGCGCTCGTCACGCTGGCGCTGACGATCGCGCTTTACATCGTGATTCCCAAGGGCTTCTTCCCCGTCCAGGACACGGGCGCAATCCAGGGTATTTCGGAAGCCTCGCCGACGATATCGTTCGCCGCGATGGCCGAGCGCCAGCAGGCGCTGGCGAAGGTGATACTGCGGGACCCCGCGGTGGAGAGCCTGTCTTCGTTCATCGGCGTCGACGGTAACAACCCGACATTGAACGGCGGCCGCTTCCTGATCAACCTGAAGCCCTTGTCGCAGCGCAACGGCAGCGCCGCCGATGTCATCCGGCGCCTGCGGGACAAACTTGACGAAGTCGAGGGCATCGCGCTTTACATGCAGCCGGTGCAGGACCTCACCATCGAGGACCGGGTGAGTCGCGCCCAGTACCAGTTTTCGGTGGAGGACGCGAATGTTGACGAACTGCGCGCATGGGTGCCGCGTCTCGTCGAGCGGCTGCGCCAGAACCGGCGGCTTGTGGACGTGGCGAGCGACCAGCAGGAGGGCGGACTGGAGGCGTACGTGGAAATCGACCGTGCCGCCGCGAGCCGCTTCGGCATCACGCCGGCCATGATCGACAACGCGCTCTACAACGCGTTTGGCCAGCGCTTCGTCTCCACCATTTTCACCCAGACCAACCAGTATCGCGTCGTGATCGAGGTCCTGCCCGAGTTCCGGAAGGGCATGAACGCACTCGACAACATCTATGTCACCGCGCCGAATGGCGGCGCCGCGTTCGCGCGGCCGCCAGGCGCGGCGTCGCCCGCACGCCCGGGTCAGGCGCACCAGATTCCGTTGTCGGCGCTTGCGAGGGTGACCGAGCGGGCCGCGCCGCTGGTGGTCAGTCGCGTTGGCCAGTTTCCGGCGGCCACGATTTCATTCAATCTGGCGCGCGGCGCATCGCTGGGCGACGCGGTTGACGCCGTCGAGGCCGCGAAGCGCGACATCGGCCTGCCGATCAGCGCGCAGGTGAAGCTCCAGGGTGCGGCGCTCGCCTTTCGCGCGTCGCTCGCGAACCAGTTGTGGCTGATCCTCGCTGCCATCGTCACGGTCTACATCGTTCTGGGCGTGCTCTACGAAAGCTACATTCACCCCATCACCATCCTGTCGACGCTTCCCTCGGCCGGGGTCGGCGCGCTGCTCGCCTTGCAGCTTTCCGGCAACGACCTCGGCGTGATGGCCATCATCGGCATCGTCCTGCTGATCGGCATCGTGAAGAAGAACGCGATCATGATGATCGACTTTGCAATCGACGCGGAGCGCGAACAGCGCATGGCGCCGCGGGATGCCATCTTCCAGGCGTGCCTGCTGCGCTTCCGCCCGATCATGATGACCACAATGGCGGCGCTGCTGAGTGCGCTGCCGCTGATGATCGGCTGGGGCGTGGGTTCGGAATTGCGCCATCCGCTCGGCATCACCATGTTCGGCGGCCTGATCGTCAGCCAGGTACTGACGCTGTTCACCACGCCGGTCATCTATCTCGCGTTCGACCGTCTGGAGCGCAGGATGGGCGCGCGGCGCGAACGTTTGCGGGCCGCGCGCGCCTCGCCGTCGAGCGGCGGTTTCCCATGAGGCGGGCGGCATGAACATCTCGGCGCCCTTCATCGATCGTCCGGTCGCGACCACGCTTATCACCATCGGCTTCACGCTGGCTGGCGCGGTCGCCTTCCTTCTGCTGCCGGTGTCGCCGCTGCCGCGGGTCGACATCCCGACCATCTCGGTTTCCGCCGCGCTGCCGGGCGCGAGCCCCGAGACGATGGCGGCAACGGTCGCCATGCCGATCGAGCGCTCGCTGGGCCGCATCGCGGGCATCACAGAGATGACTTCGACGAGCGCGCTCGGCTCGACGCGCATCGTGTTGCAGTTCGATCTCGACCGCGACATCAACGGCGCCGCGCGCGACGTGCAGGCGGCGCTCAACGCTGCCCGCAGCATGCTGCCGTCGGGCCTGCTCGGCAATCCCAGTTATCGCAAGGTCAATCCGGCCGACGCGCCGATCATGATTCTGGGGCTCACGTCGGACGCCATGACCCAGGGGCAGATGTACGACGCGGCGTCGACCGTCATCGCCCAGAAGCTGTCCCAACTGCAGGGCGTGGGCCAGGTTCAGGTCGGCGGCAGCTCGCTGCCCGCGGTGCGCGTCGAAGTCAATCCTCGGGCCCTCAACAAGTACGGCATCGGCTTCGATGACGTGCGCGCCGCGCTGGCGCAGGCGAACGCCAACCAGCCCAAGGGCACGGTCGAGGACGACGAACGCCATTGGCAGATCAACGCCAATGATCAAGCCACGACCGCCGCCGATTACCTTCCGTTGATCGTGGCCTACCGCAATGGCGCCGCAGTGGGGTTGACTGACGTGGCGGAAGTCGTCGATTCCGTCCAGGACTTGCGCAACGCGGGATCGGCCAACGGCAAGCCGTCGGTACTGGTGGTCGTCAGCCGCCAGGCGGACGCCAACATCATCGAGACGGTCGATCGCGTCACTGAGCTCCTGCCCGCGCTGCGCGCGTCGATACCGAGCGCGATCAACCTTTCGGTCATGATGGAGCGCACCACCACGATCCGCGCCTCGCTGCGCGATGCCGGAAAAGCGCTGGCGGTATCGGTGGCGCTGGTGGCGCTGGTGGCGCTCCTGTTCCTGCGCAACGGCCGTGCGGCGTTCATTCCGGGCGTCGCGGTGCCGGTGTCGCTGACCGCCACGTTCGGCGTGATGTATCTGTGCGGCTACAGCCTGGACAACCTGTCGCTGATGGCGCTCACCATTGCCACCGGATTCGTGGTCGACGACGCAATCGTGGTCGTCGAGAATGTGTCCCGCCACATCGAGAACGGCGTGCCGCCGGAGGCGGCGGCACGGATCGGGGCCGCGGAAGTCGGTTTCACGGTGCTGGCGATGACCCTATCGCTCGTCGCCGTTTTCATTCCCATGCTGCTCATGGGGGGCTTCGTCGGCCGTTTCTTCCAGGAGTTCGCGGTGACGCTGTCGGCGGCGATCCTGGTCTCGCTGGTGGTGTCGCTCACCACGACGCCCATGATGTGCGCCCGGCTGCTACTGCCGGCGAGGGAACGCCGGAAGAGCCGGTTCCACGGCTGGAGCGAGCGTGGTTTCGCGACGCTGCTCCGGGGTTACGAGCGGACTTTGGCCTGTGCCCTCGATCACGGTCCGCTCACCGTGTTGGTTCTAGTCGCAACGGTGGCCCTCAACGTCTATCTCTACGTGATCGTTCCCAAGGGCTTCTTCCCGCAACAGGACACGGGCCAGCTCACCGGCCGCATCCAGGCCGATGAGAGTATTTCCTTCCAGTTGATGCGGCAGAAGCTCGCCAGTTTCATCGACATCGTGCGCGCCGACCCCGACGTCAAGAGCGTCGTCGGTTTCACCGGCGGGGCGCAACGGAACACGGGGTCGGTCTTCGTCACGTTGAAGCCGCTCGCCGAGCGTGGCGAGAGCGCCGGCGAGATCGTGGCGCGGCTGCGCCCCCAGCTCGCGCAGGAGCCCGGCGCCAATCTTTTCCTTAACCCGGTTCAGGATATCCGCGTCGGCGGCCGTCAGAGCAGCGCGTTCTACCAGTATACGATCCAGGCCGACGACCTCGCCGATTTGTGGACCTGGGAGCCGCGCATACGCCAGGCGCTTTCGCGCCTGCCCGAACTCGTCGACGTCAACACCGACCAGCAGAACAAGGGGCTGCAGACCTCGCTCGTCGTCGATCGGGATGCCGCGGCGCGTCTCGGGGTGACGCCGAAGCTGATCGACGCCACGCTTAACAACGCCTTCGCCCAGCGCCAGGTCTCGACGATCTATTCGCCGCTCAACCAGTATCACGTGGTAATGGAAGCCGCGCCCGAGTTCTGGCAGTCGGCCGAGGCGTTGAACTACATGCACGTCAGCGTTCCGGGGGGCGTGCAGGTACCGTTCTCGATGTTCGCACGCTATGCGCCGACCGAAACGTCGCTCGTGGTCAATCACCACTCCCAATTCGTCGCCTCGACCATCTCGTTCGGCCTGGCGGGCGGGGTGTCGCTGTCGCAGGCGACTCGGGCGATCGAGACCGCCGTCGACCGTGTCGGGGTGCCGAACACGGTGCGCGGCAGCTTTCAGGGTTCCGCGCGCGCGTTTCGGGCCGCGCTTGCCACACAGCCGATCCTCATTCTCGCCGCGTTGCTCACCTTGTACATCGTCCTGGGCGTGCTGTACGAGAGCTTCATTCACCCGCTCACCATATTGTCGACGCTGCCGTCGGCGGGGTTGGGGGCGCTCGTTGCCCTGATGCTGTTCAGGACCGAGTTCAGCGTCATCGCGCTGATCGGCGTGATCATGCTGATCGGTATCGTCCAGAAGAATGCCATCATGATGATCGACTTCGCGCTCGCGACCGAACGCGGCAGGAAGCTAAGTTCGCGCGACGCCATCTTCGAGGCCTGCATCCTGCGGTTCCGGCCGATCCTGATGACGACCATGGCGGCGCTACTCGCCGCCGTTCCGCTTGCATTGGGCAGGGGCGACGGGGCGGAACTGCGCCAGCCGCTCGGCATAGCGATCGGCGGCGGCCTGATTCTGAGCCAGATCCTGACCCTTTACACCACGCCGATCGTGTATCTCTACCTCGACCGCTTCAGCCTGTGGGTGCGCGAGTTGCGACGCAGGCGCGAATACGGCGTCAACCCCGCGCGACGCGCGGCGGATTCCTCGCGATGAACGACGCAACCCGAACCCGGGCAATCCGCGCGCTGACCGTCGCCTTTGTCATGGCGGTCAATGCTTCGTGCACGGTGGTCGGGCCCGATTACGTGCGTCCGCGCGTCGACGTGCCGCCCGCCTACAAGGAGGCGGCGCCCGGAGGGAAGCCACCGCAGCCGCGCGGCGCGTCTGCACGCGGACGCTGGTGGGAAATCTACGGTGACAGCCGGCTCGACGCGCTGGTCGGGCAGGTCGAGGCCGCAAACCCGTCGATTCACGCCGCCGAAGCGCGCGTGCGGCAGGCGCAATCGCTCGCCGAGGCGGCCCGGGCGGCGCAATCCCCGACGCTGACCGCCGGGGGCACCAACGATCTCGGCCTGCTCGCGAACTGGGAGATCGACCTGTGGGGTCGCATCCGGCGCAGCGTCGAATCGAGTGATGCCGCCGCCCAGGCGAGCGCGGCCGACCTCGCGGCGGCGAAGCTGTCCCTGCAGGCGCAGTTGGTGCAGAGCTACTTCCTGCTGCGGGTGCAGGACGCCGAGATCCGCTTGTTGCAGAACACGGTCGCCGCCTACGAGAGATCGCTGCAGCTCACGCGCAACCAGTACGCGGTGGCCGTTGCCGCCCGGGCCGCGGTCGTGCAAGCGCAAGCTCAACTCGGCGCGGCGCAAGCGCAGATACCCGACGCACGCGTCGCGAGGGCGCAGCTCGAGCACGCCATTGCCGTGCTGATTGGCAAGGCGCCGGCCGACTTTTCCGTCGCTGTCGCGCCGATCGACGTGAATGTGCCGGCGGTGCCACCCGCGCTGCCCTCGGACTTGCTGGAGCGGCGCCCCGACATCGCCGCCGCCGAACGACGAATGGCGGCGGCCAGCGCGCAAATCGGCGTGGCCGAGGCGGCGTCCTACCCTTCGGTCAAGCTCTTCGCCGGCGTGAGCATCCGCCACAGCGTCGGCGGCGCGAGGGTGGCTGTGCCGGTATTCGACGCCGGTTCGACCCGCGCGCAAAGCGCGAAAGCGGGGGCAGCCTACGACGAAGCCCTCGCCGACTACCGCCAGACGGTCCTGAACGGGTTGCGCGAGGTCGAAGACAACTTGGCCGCGCTGCAATTGCTCGACGAGGCCGCCGCGGCGCAGGCCGTGGCGGTGAGGGCGGCGCGCGAATCGATGATGATCACGAACAACCAGTACCGGGCGGGCATCGTCAACTACCTGTCGCTGGTCGTGGCGCAGGCCGCCGCGCTCGTCAGCGAACGCGCCGCGCTAGGCATCCTCCGCCGCCGTCTCGTCGCAAGCGCAACGTTGATCAAGGCATTGGGCGGCGGCTGGGAGGCCGAAGCGCCAAAGGCGGCGAAGGACTAGCGCGTCAAGGCGGCTATCGCGACCGTCCGCGGCGATCTCCGGCGGACCACGGGGGAAGGACGGCTACCCGAGTGGAGCCGGCCTCTCCCCGTGCAAGAAGGCCGCAATGGCATCGGCACCGCGTTGCGCCGCGGTGCGGGCCGGATCCCGATGGAACGTCTGCGCGAATCCTTCCTGTTGCGCGGGCAGGAACCTCGCATGGTTCGCGACCGCGTCGGCCAGCATTGGACCAAGGTCGCGCGCCACATCGGTAACCACCGGTCCAAAACGCCAATGCGCGTAATGCATGTCTGTCTCCCAGTCAACGCCGTGAGCATTGAGAAAGACACACGGCCGGGGTTCGATCAGGAATTCGTAGACTTGGCTGCTGACGTCGCCAAGGTAGATGTCGGCGGCTGTGAGGTAGGTCATATCCGCCAGCGCGGCGCTATCCGTGTCGATCAGGATATTCCGGGCGCGGCGGTACTTGTCGGGCAGCGTAGCGCCGTGACGCCAGCGCCGTTTGAAGAGAACGAGGTGGGGCGCGAAGATGAGGTTGTACGATGGGTAGGCGACGAAGAAATCCAGAACGGAACGTCCCATGCGGGCCCACGATCCGATGCGCTGATCGAAGTGCGGATTGTAGACGACGACCGGGTTGTCATTGTCGAAAAAGCGGCGTCGGATCGGATTGAAGGCCCGCACCGCCTCGAACTTCGGCCATCCGGCGATGACGTACTGGCCCGGGCGCAGATAGCCCAGCTTGCTGAACCGGTCGGCATACTTGCGGCCGGGAAGCAGCACGAAGTCGAACAACGCCATGGTGGCGTCGGATGTGCCCTTGCGGTCACCGGCGCCGTGTCGCGTGTGGATAAGCTTGAGCTTCGACAGGTGGTGCGTTGTGCGCAACCGCCGGCAATGCCGTTCCGGCGCAACCAACGCGTCCAGGCCCGCGAAGAAGCCGAGGTTGTCGGCCAGGATACGATTCTTGCGTGCGAACGCAAATTTGGAGATGAGGGGATCGAGCAGGCCGTACCACCACGCCGGGCGCAACCGGAGCAGGATGCAACGATGACCCGGATAGAGATCTCCGATCTTCGCGGCGCTGGCGAGCTCCGCGTCGCTCGACGCGGCGATCGTCACCTCGATTTCGGGATGACGGCGCGACAACTCGAAAGCGTAGGGTGCCGCGTGCGGCACTTGGTGCGTCGCGTAATGATTGAAAAGAAAGCCCACCCGCGTCACGCATCGTTCCTTCCAGCGCCATTCGTCCGTTGCTTCGATCGCGCCCAAAGTTTCGAGCGATCTCCCGAGCCAGTATACACTGCCGGGATTTCGCGAGACTTGCCCAATGTGCGGAATTAGCGGCTTTCTGTCGAACGACCCCGGCGCCCCTGCCGACATCCAGGCGGTTCGGCGCATGAATCACGCTATCCGCCACCGCGGTCCGGACGCCGATGGTGTCTGGCAGCATGGTCCGTGTGCTCTCGGGCATCGCCGCCTCTCGATCATCGATCTTTCACCCGCGGCGAACCAGCCCATGTGCAATGAGGACGGCAGCGTCGCGTTGGTTGCGAACGGAGAGATCTACAACTTCCAGGAGCTCCGGAAAGAGCTTCTGGCCAGGGGGCACACGTTCCGCTCAAACAGCGACAGCGAGGTAATCCTCCATCTATACGAGGAACACGGGCCCGATTGCGTGCGGCGCCTGTCCGGAATGTTTGCTTTTGCGCTTTTCGATACGCACGAGAACCTGCTCCTGCTCGCCCGCGATCGCACCGGAAAAAAGCCTCTCTTCTATCGCCGGCTGAAATACGGCATCGCTTTCGCTTCGGAGGTGCACGCGCTGCTGACAGGATTTCCCGAAGAACCGCCGGAAGTCGATTACGGCGCGATCGACGAATTCCTCACCTTGCAATACGTGCCGTCGCCGCGGTCTGCGTATCTCGACATTGCGAAGCTGCCGGCGGCGCACTATGCCGTTTTTGCGCCGGGCAGCGGCGCCGGCGTCGCGCGCTACTGGAGCAAACCCGGGGCCGGGGCGTTGACCGGATCCGCACGGGATCTCACGCACGAGCTATCGACCTTGCTCGAGAACGCCGTCAAGCGCCGCCTGGTGTCGGACGTCCCGCTCGGGGCGTTCCTCTCCGGAGGCGTCGACAGCTCGATGATCGTGGCGCTCATGGCCACGCAATCCACCGCGCGCGTGAAAACGTTTTCGATCGGCTTCCCCCACGCCGACGACAGCGAACTCCGCCATGCGCGGCAGGTCGCGCAACGCTACAACACCGATCATCACGAAATGATCGTCGATCCGACGATGACGGAGGTGATCGGCCCCGTTGTGCGGCACCATGGCGAGCCGTTCGCCGACAGCTCCGCCATTGCGATGTACTACCTCGCCCGGATGACCAAGGAGCACGTGACGGTGGCGCTTTCCGGCGATGCCGCCGACGAGATCTTCGCGGGCTACAAACGATATCAGACCGCGCGCCTTGGCCATGTTTACGATGCCCTTCCACCCATCGTTCGATCGGTTTACCGCGGCGCATTGGTCGGAGCGCTTTGCTTTGCGGCACCCTCGGCGGCACGCTATGCGATGGCGTTCCCGCGCGGGGAGGCGACCCGGTACCCTTCGCTGGTCGGCCATTTCACGCCGGACGAGAAAGCGAAGTTCTACCTGCCGCTCATGCAAGCCGCCCGTTCGCGCGCCACGATAGAGCGTTTCGAGCGCGTGCTGCGCGAGAGTACGGCAGACTCCGCGATCGGCCGCCTCGCTGACCTCGATTTTCATACCTACCTGACCGACGACATCAACGTCAAAGTTGATATCGCTTCAATGGCGCACGCGCTCGAAGTGCGTTGCCCCTACCTCGACACCGACGTTGTCGAATTCGCCGCCCGGCTTCCGGCCAATATGCTCATGCGCGTGCGCGGCAAATTCCTGCTGCGCCGCGCCGCCGCGGGTCTCGTTCCCGCGCCCATTCTGCGGCGCCGGAAGCGCGGCTTCGCCCTGCCGTTGAAGCGTTGGCTGCGTCAGGATCTGCGGCAGATGACGCACGACCTGCTGCTCGATCGCACCGCACGGGAGCGCGGGCTGTTCGAGCCGACCTACGTTGCAAAGCTCGTTGCGGCGCTCCAGCACGGGTCCATTCAAGTGGACCGGATCTGGACGCTGCTCATGCTCGAGCTTTGGTTTCGCGAGTTCATCGACAAACCGCGCTCGTCTTCGCGTCTGCCGCAAGAGGCCTAAGGATCCGTCCTTTGCCCGACAACACTCTGCGGGTGTGGCAATCCTGGGCGACGGGTCACGTGGGTGCCGCCGCAAGCGCCTGACGCAGGCGCCGACCGTCTTCGGCAACGAAGCGCCCGCGATCGAGCGAGTACACGCGTACCGAGACTCGCAGCCGCCAGCCGGTTTCGCCGCGCTCAATGCGATATACGTGGTAGGTCGCGCACCGCTCGACGTTCTTGCCGATTGCCGATGCGGAGGGCACGCCGATTGCGAGGTTCCGGCGGCGTGCCGCATCCAGGTACGTGGCGGCGGAAAAATGGCCATGGCCGTGCAGGACCAATTCCGCTCCGCGCCGGGCGAGCACGTCGCGCAGCGCAGCTCCGTCGAGCAACGATTTGCGCCAACGCACCGTGTGCGCTGCCGGCGGATGATGCAGCAGCACGACGCGAAACAGCCCGGAGCCGGCGGTTTGTTCCAGCATGCGATCCAGCCGCCGGAGTTGGCGTTCCCCCAAACGTCCAGTAGCGAGAAATGGCGCCGAAGGCGTCGCCGTGGACAGGCCGATCAGGGCCACCTGGCGACGTATGCGCAGGCTGGGGAACAGGTCGTCGGACCCGGTAGTCACGCCTCCGCCGTCTCCCGCCATGTAAGCCGACCAGCGGACAAACGTCTCGCCCCAGGGTTCCGCTACGTACGCGTCGTGATTGCCGGGCACCAGGGTGATGTCCTGCGGCGCGCCCAGCCGCGCCAGCCAGGTTGCCGCCTGGTCGAACTCCCGCGGAAGGCCCAGATGGGTGAGGTCGCCGGTTACGGCGATATGGTCCGGGTGTTGCGCCTGCAGATCGGCCCTGAGCGCGTCGAGCACCTCGCTCCGGTGCTCGTGACGGCGCCGGAGCCGCCACGAAAGGTAACCGAAGATCCGTTTGTCGAGCAGCGCGCCGGGGTTTATGCCCTCCAGGGAAGACAGGTGCAGATCGGACACGTGCGCCAGCACGAAAGCGGCGCCGCACGCGGCGTCATCGTGGAGTTCCGTCGCGAACTGCAATTCCACCGTATTCATTGTAGTAGTATAGACGCAGCGCTGCAGGCAACCAACAGTCGATGCGGCCTGCAAGCAACCAACAGTCCGGGAAGCGCAAATGGCGCGCGTATGCGACACCAAACGATATGCGGTGGTGCTGGGAGACAACCCGGTGCGCCTGTGGGGCCTGACCTCGGCCGAACGTCTCGAGCGTCAGTTGCGACGCGCGGGTGTCAGCGTGTGGCGGGACAGCGTGGAGGCATTGCCGGCGGACGCCACCGTGATCATTGTTCGGGCGGATTACCTGTACGACAGCCGCGTCGTTAGCGGGCTCGCCAAGGCGCGGCAGGTGCTGCTGCAGGCCGACGGCGGCGGCGGCCGGATGGTGCTCGTCGCCGCCCATGTCGGAGCGGACCAGGCCAATGCGGTCGTCGAATTGCTGAGCGGCCGGTGTCCGGACAAGGCACCGGCGGGAGTCGCCACCGTCACCGTGGAGCAGGTGGCGCAGGCCTTCGATGCGTCGCTGCTGAAGCTGGATAAGCCCTTCGTATTGCCGATCACCGGAGAAAACCGGGGCGCGCTGGAGCAGCTCGTTTTCTCCGGCGCCTACAAGGGCATTACCGATCTGGTCACCAAATGGCTATGGCCGGTTCCGGCGCAATGGGCCACGCGTGCGTGCGTGCGCATGCGGGTCACACCCAACCAAGTCACTGCGCTCAGCCTGGTGCTCGTCGTTCTTGCCGGCGTGCTGTTCGCCCGCGGCGAGTTCGGCTGGGGGCTGCTGGCGGGGTGGATCATGACCTTCCTGGACACCGTCGACGGGAAACTGGCGCGCGTCACAGTCACCGCGAGCCGTTTGGGCAATATCCTCGACCACGGCCTCGATCTGATCCATCCGCCCTTCTGGTATCTGGCCTGGGGCATCGGCCTGGCGTCGGATCCGGCCGCTGCCGCCGCGCTGCCGCTGCACCTGCTGTACTGGGTCATATTTGCCGGCTATATCGGCGGTCGGCTGTGCGAGGGTGCGTTTCAGCTATGGATCGCGTCGTTTTCGATTTTTACGTGGCGGCCGGTCGACTCCTATTTCCGGCTGATCACCGCGCGGCGCAATCCGAACATGGTCATGCTCACCGTGAGTCTCGCCCTCGGCCGGCCGGACCTGGGCCTGATGGCGGTTGCCGGCTGGACCGCGCTGTCGACCGCGATTCTGCTGCTGCGCCTGCTGCTGGCCGCCCGGGCCAAGGGGAGTCCGGGTGGGGTGAGATCCTGGCTTACCGAAATCGGCCAGACCGTGGATGAACGCGCCCTGGCGGTGCGCGCGTTCACCAAAATCGTTCCCGCCGACAACAAGGCCTGATGGGGTTCTGCGCCATGCCGGCGTCAGACGTCCCGGCGCACCATCCCGCGCCACAGTTGGCGGCACTGCGAATCGGCGTTTTGCACAATCCCGGAAGCGGGGCGAATCTGAGGGCTCCAGCGTCGATGCGCCGCGTGTTCGCCGCCCATCCGGACATTCCACGCCGCGACGTTTCGGATCCGCAATCGGTCGCGCAAGCGCTGGGCGAGTTGGCGGCGCAGGAAGTGAACACGCTCGCCATCAGCGGCGGCGACGGCACCGTGCGCGCCGTCCTCGGCGCGCTCCTTGCGCACAGCCCGTTCCGGCGCCTGCCGCTGCTGGCGGTATTGCGGGCCGGCACCACCAGCATGATCGCCGGCGATGCCGGATTGCGCGGGCATCCCGACCGTGCGCTGGCCTGCCTGGTCGAGCGTGCCGCGCGCGGCGGCGACGGTCTCGACATCGTCCAGCGCCACGTCATGCGGATCGATCCCGGAGCGGGACGGGCGCCGATTTACGGCATGTTCTTCGGCGCCGCCGCGATCTTCCAGGGTGTCGAGTACTGCAAAAGCAAGGTTCACAGCGTCGGTTTGCGCGGGGAAATCGGACCCGGCATCACCCTGCTGCGCTTTGCGCTGGCGATGGCGTGCGCCGAACGCGCCATCGTCGCACCCGTGCCCCTCGGCGTGTCGATGGATGGCGCATCGCCCGCCGCCATCGACTGTGAAATCGTGCTCGTCACCACCCTGCAGCGCCTGTTCCTGGGGCTGCGGCCTTACTGGGGCGCAGAGGACGCGCCGCTGCACTACAGCAGCGTGCGCGCGCGGCCGCGCCGCTGGCTCAGAGCGTTGCCGGGGCTGCTGCGCGGCCAGCGCAACCGCTTCATGACGCACGCCAACGGCTACGCAAGCCATAACGTGCACCGGCTCCAACTCGAACTCGACAGCCGGTTTATCGTTGACGGCGAGATTTTTTCCCCGGCGCCGGGCAGCCCCTTGGTGCTCACCGACGGCGGCGCGGCGGATTTTTTGAGGCTGCGATGAACTCTCCGCTGCAGGCCGTGATCCTGGGCCAGTCGGGCAGGCACGCTCCGGCCCCGGTCGCGGCGCTCGGGGAGGTCCTGCGCCGGCGCTTTGGCGCGCACGCGCTGGCGGTGCTGTTCTACGGCTCTTGCCGCCGTTCCAACGACGACACCGGCGGCATCGCCGATCTCTACTTGCTGGTGGATGACTATCATGCGGCCTACGGGCGCTGCCTGCCTGCAATTGCCAATCGGGTGCTGGCTCCCAATGTCTATTATCTCGAAATACCGTTTGCCGGCCGCAGCGTGCGCGCGAAGTACGCGGTGGTGTCGTTGCGGCAGTTCGAGCGCGGTACGGCACGTTGGTTTCATCCGTATCTGTGGGGCAGGTTTGCGCAGCCTTGCGGACTGCTCTACGCCGCCGACGAAGCCATAAGCCGGCGCGTGGTGCAGGCGCTCGGGCGGGCCGCCGCCACTTTCGCGCGGCGGATACTGCCGCGGTTACCGGCGGAATTCGACGCCGAGATCTTCTGGACACGGGGCTTGCTGCTCACCTATGCGGCGGAATTGCGGCCGGAGCGCCCAGGCAGGATCCGCGCGCACTACGCCGACTCTGCGCACGAGTTCAGGGCGCTTACTCACGCCATTGCTGTGGAGCATGACTGGGACCTCACGCCAGCGGGGCGCTATCGCAATCCGAGCACCGGGCGGCAGCGTTGGTTCAGTGCGTGGGGCTGGGCCGCGCGCCGGGCGCAAGGCAAGCTGCTGAGCCTGCTCCGCCTGCTGAAAGCGTCGTTTACGTTCGACGGCGGCGTCGCCTACATCGCCTGGAAGATTGAACGCCATTCCGGGGTGAAGGTCGAGATCACCCCGCTGATGCGGCGTTTCCCGCGGCTGGGGGCCATCGCTGCGTTCTGGCAGACCTGGCGGCTTGGGGGATTCCGCTAGCCCGGCTTTCGCTATTCAGACAGAAATCGATCGATTTTAGCCAGTGTCGCGTTTGCAAGTGATTGATTGGGCGACTGCCCGGACAATCATCGAGCAGGGCAGGGATTATCTCGTGTCGGCGACGTAATTTCGGCCAAATGATGGCTCATGGGATTCCTCGAGTCTTTGATTTGGATTAGACTAGACTGTATAGTATATGGACGTTGTGCTCTATGCCGTCTGTTTGTTTATTGCCGTGCCCGTCGTGAGAAAGCAATGCCGGAGCCGAATCTATCAGCACACGCCGGGCGGACCAGTCTTTATTCGGAGTGCTTTATGGCCGGTGAGTTCTTGGGAAAAACCGTTCGCCGCCGGCGCAAGGACGCCCGACCGTCGGAGCTGACGGCGGCTGCCTTGCAGCTTTTTATCGAAAAAGGATATGCGGCGACAAGACTCGATGATGTAGCGGCCCGCGCCGGTGTCGTGAAAGGCACGCTATACCTTTACTTCGACAGCAAGGAAGCGCTGTTCAACGCGGTGGTGCGCGAGGGATTGGTGCCGGCGCTGTCTGAGTGGAAGGAGCGGCTCGCAAATTACGCCGGCAGTTCGCCGGACTTGCTGCGGGAGGTCGTTCTGGATTTCTGGCGTGTGGTCGGATCGGGCCAAGCCGGAGGCTTGCTGAAACTGGTCCTCTCCGAGGCGGGAAATTTTTCGGATTGCGCCCATATTTATCACGATGCGGTGATTGCGCAGGGCATCGATCTGCTGCGCGCGGTGGTGGCGCGCGGTATGGCGCGCGGGGAGTTCCGCGCGGTCGACACCGGGGCCGTGGCCCACATCGTCATGGCGCCTCTTCTGATGCGCATGATCTGGGAGCACTCCCTCGGCCGCGGCGTTCCGGGCGTGCCGACGAAGCGTTATCTGGCCGAATACCTCGAACTGACGTTGAGCGGCTTGCGCAGCGGTTGCTCTCCGAATTGATGAACGCAGTGACCGGTTTTCTCGAACACCTGGGCGGCCGCGCAACCAGTTCGATCCACCGCCTCGGTTTCGCCAGCCGCTTTCTCCTGCTGACGCTGCAGAACTCCGGCATGTGCTTTCGCCGCTTCTCGCTGATCGTGCGCGA